>Ga0306924_10002978_pt1 | contig 16159 bp, 4 predicted proteins | sample sta12Can44000111_FD_203756 | JGI IMG/M metagenome (GOLD analysis project Ga0306924, IMG submission 203756) | Lab enrichment of tropical soil microbial communities from Luquillo Experimental Forest, Puerto Rico - statanox.12C.anox.44.000.111 (v2)... | ecosystem: Environmental > Terrestrial > Soil... | reverse complement strand
ACAATTAGCCAACTCATTGGTTGGTACACCGCGGCACTGGGGATCTCCGAGGTCAAGTCGAAGCTCGCAGTCCAAGGGTTGTTTCCTGTTGCAATGTGCGGCGCGGAATTTGCTGCGCATATTCGCAAGCAATATGATGAATACGGCCGCGCCATTCGCGAGGCGAACATCAAGGCGGAGTGAACCCGCTGGTCAGGGCTCGCTGCACCGCGGGGTTTCCGCTCGGCCAAAGTCCGCTCGGGGTCACTTTCGTCAGATCGACCCGCTCCCGACGCTCCCGGCATGTGCGCTTCGCTCCGATCGCGTCCGAACCTTCGGCACCGCAGCGAATCGACGCGGAGTGCCATGAATGGATATAGTGCTATTCGATCACCTCGTCGGCGCGTCCGAGTAGGGCAGGCGAAATCGTCAGTCCGAATGTTTTCGCGGTGTTGAGATTGATGAGGAGATCGAATTTCGTTGGCTGCTCGCCCCCGACATGGTCGCCAGCGCGCCGGAACAGGTCCGGGAAGTTACGGTGGCGCAAGAGGCACTGGAAGCGGCCTAGAAAGAAGCCCAAAGTTCCTAAGTTCGTGCGCTGTTGGCTGTCGCGGAAGCCGCCGAAATAGGGCGAGCCAAGCCGAACTCCATTTTGAAAGGAAGCGCCATGGGCAAAGAATACAAACCCGGCGACACTGTCGAACATTCGGGCGTATATCTTGTTTTGCATGATGAGGAGCATACGCAATCGCACGAGGTCACTGTCGTGTTCGGGAAAAGATTTCCGCCGTGCAATCACTGCGGGCATCATCCCCGGTTTATTGCCGTCAGGCTTGCGCAGCACATCGACCATAATGAACATTTCAAATAAGCGAGACCTGTGCGTGCCGAAAACTTAAATCCGGACGTATTGGTGATGCAACGCCGGGAATGGAAACTCACCTCTTTTCTACAGTTTCTATTTTTTTGACCTAACGGGGTCTTGATCGCGGGCCGGCCCTTGTCGCTGTAGAGCGGCGCGATCTCGCCGTCGAGCCATTCCAAATCGAGCTTGCTGGCAAGCTGCACCCGCTCATGCTTCATGTTGATGATCTGATCGAGCCTGGCCCGGAACAGATCGCTCGCATCCGTCGTCTCATGCTTCTTCGGCGCGAAAGCGGCGCCGCTGCACCGACGTGATCACCTCGACTGCCCGTCATCGTGCTATGCCCATTGTCACAATAGGCACAGCACTTCGCGCGAGCTCACCCGAAAAACAAGGCAGCCGTCAGACGACGCTTACGAAGGATCAGGGTTCGCCGCTTATCGGCGCGCGGCTCCCCGGGGCCCGGCGAAAGACAGTGCGCGATGCATCTCGCGCTCGTAGCGCGCGAGGTCGCGCCTCAGGCGAACGCCGTGCCGGCTCGCCCGCCACTGCGCAAAGCTTATGACCAAGCGACGCGCAAGGGGACAGTCGCGGAACTTGACGACTGCGACCAGCCGTGGCGGCAATGTCCGCATCAGTTGGTCCTCAAGCGACACGATCTCCTCATAGGTGCCAACATTCCCCTGCCGGGCCGTGCGTCCAAATAGCTGCCGATCGATGCGACGAGACTCGTGACGCTCGGAGGCTATGACGTGCAGACCACCGGCCGCGAGTGCTTGCGGCTCGACGCGGATGTCGGTGCCGCGCCCCGCCATGTTGGTCGCGACCGTCACCGCGCCTACGCGGCCGGCGGCGGCGATGATTTTGGCTTCGCTCGCGTCGTGGCGGGCGTTGAGCAGCGTGTGGGGGATGGCGCGGCGCGTGAGCTCCTGAGAGACTTGCTCGGAATCGGCGACCGTTCGGGTGCCGATAAGCACGGGGCGCGACTGTGCGAGGAGCTGGCGGGCCCGCTCCGCAATGGCCAAATGCTTCGCCTCGGCCGTGACGTGGATCTCTACGCCGAGGCTACGCCGTCGCAAGGGGCGATGGGTGGGGATTCGGACCGCGCGGAGGCCATAGGTGTGCCGAATCTCTCGCGCCACCTCCATGATGGTGCCTGACATGCCGCACAGGAAGTGATATCGGCAGAAGAAATCCTGATGGCTGATTCTTGCCATGGCCTCGTTGGGAGCGGTGACAGCGAGCCCCTCCTTGGCCTGGATCATCTGGTGCAGACCGCGCTCCCATGATCGATCGGGCATTGTGCGGCCGGTATTGATATCGACGATTTCGACCGCGCCGTCCCGCGTGATGTACTCTCGATCGCGCCGAAAAAGATGCAGGGCCATCAGGGCCTGGAGGACGTACTGCTCGCGCCAGAGCAGGCTTGCGAAAACCCCGCCGATGGGTTTTGCGATGTGCGCGAGCAGTTCGCGGCCCGCGGGGGTCAGGACGATGTCGCGGCCGTCGGCCTTGATGAGAAAATCTCGGTCGCGAATGAGCTGGCTCGCGAGACCAATGGCGCGCTCGGCGATCAGCTGCTGATCGGGTGCGGCTTCTTGGCGCGAAATGATCAGCGGCACGACGGCCTCGTCGATGAGCACACTGTCCGCCTCGTCAACGATCGCCGCTTGCAGACCGCGCAGGTAGAAGGAGCGGCCGTTCGCGGCGGCGCTCTTGGCCATGGCGACGTCGAGCTCCGTGCGCAACCCGTAGCCCGCCTTTGAGCCGAGCTCGATCCGGTCTCTGAGATAGTCGAACATCAACTGCTTCGGCGTCACGTACGTGATCGCGCTGGCGTAGGCGGCGCGTCGGGGACCGCTCTCCATGCCCTCCTTCACGCAACCCACCGACAGTCCGAGCCGCTCGAAAATCGGCCCCATCTCGGCTGCGTCTCGGCCGGCCAGATAGTCGTTCGTGGTAATGATGTGCACGGCGGAACCGGCGAGCGCCTGGGCTGCGGCTGTGAACACGGCGGTGACGGTTTTGCCTTCGCCCGTCTCCATCTCCACGAGGTTGCCATTGAGCATATGCCAAGCCCCGGCGATCTGCTCGTCGTGCGGGTCGAAGCCCAGCACCGCCCGGGCGTGACGACGCGTGAGGGCAAAGCACAGCGTCGTGGCTTCAAATGCGGTCGCGTTGGCGCGCAGACCCGCCGCGGTGGCGCGCATGTATTCACCAATGGCACTGTCGGATACCGCGGAAACCTGCTCGTCTGCCTCGCGGACCGCCCGGACGAAGCGAGCGGCCTGATCGCTCGCGCCGTGCCGCAAGAGAGACGTTAAGTGGCCGATCGGCGCCGACGCCGACCGGGCGTCAGGGTTCGTCCCGCCTCGCCGCTCGGGGTATGCGCCGTAGGGCGCGGAGAACGGGGCGGCCTCGCTCATTGCTCAAAAACCGAACCGTTCTAGGACCACCTGGCGCGCGCGGTCGAAGAGCTGCAGGCCGATGGGCCTCGGCTCGTGCTCGAAGCGTACGAAATGGCGTTGCCCGATGAAGTCGACGGGATGGCTGCGATCGGGCTGCAGGTCGATTTGGAACACATTCGATATCGTGCGAAGCTGGTCAGGCGTGCGTGGGTCGAGCTGGATCGTTCCGCCGCCCTCGGCAGAGAGGGCCTTGTGGGGAAGCTCATTGCGCCCTCCGGGAACGATCCTCGCCACCAGGGCTGGCCCGGGCCGCGTCTCCGGCCCCGTCTCCCACACCTCTACCCGCCTCACGCCCCGCTGGATGGCGCCCATGCCGGCCTGGTCGACCACGGCGCGAATGATAACCTCGCCCGGGTCATGTACGTAGCCAAATATCGTACCGCGCTGCAGAAAGCGGCCGGGAAGGTCGGCCGGTGACGGGACCAGGAACCGCCCGCTCGCGGACGCCACCACTGTCTGCTCGAGCCTACGTTCGGAGACGCGGGCGAGATCCTCTTTCACAGCTTTCAGTTCGGCGCGGATGACGCTCGCGTCGACCACCTTGGTGAACTCGACTGCGGCGAGCCGGACTTCGAGCGCCGTAACCTGGGCCTTGAGCACCCGCGCCTCGGCCTCGACCGTGGGATCGGCGAGCTTGGCGAGCTGAGTGCCTGCGGCCACGGGCGCGCCGGGCTCGGCGAGCAGGCGTACGACGAAGCCCTCGGCGCCGGCCCTCACCTGCCTGTTCTCCGGAACGATGGTCACCGCCTCGGCGATGGTCGAGTGGGGCGCTGGCGCGACGAATAGTAGCGCCAATACCGCGGCGACGATGCCGGCGATCGAGGCCGCCACTCGCGGCCGGCGATAGCGCAAATCCGCATCATTCGCGAGCGTCGAGACGAACCGCACGATCGGCATCACGCCCATCAGCAGCACGCACCAAGCCGCCAGCAGAAGACCCACGAGCAGATACTCGCTCGCAAGGAACATGGCGATGGAGATGGTGAGGAACACCCGGTACAGCGCCGCGAGCGGCCCGTAGAGAAGGAACCAGAACCGCTCGCCGTTGGCCGTCACGGGCGAGCTCGCGTTCGGCACGCCCCAAAGGTAGCGCTTGAACAGATACGCCAGATACTTCTGTGCCCGCTGCGCGAGGTTCGGGATCTCGATGATGTCAGAGAGGATATAGTAGCCGTCAAATTTGAGCAGCGGGTTGCCATTGAAGAGCACAGTGGAAACGGTGCCGATCAGCATCAAATTGAACAGCACGCTGCGCAGAACCGGCTGCTCGGTATCGAGCCAAATCATCAGCGCGATCGAGGCGATGAGCAATTCAGTGAGAATGCCAGCGGCATCCACCAGCGCGCGGCGCCACTTGGAGGCAAAGCCCGACGAGGCCGAGGCGTCGACATACGGAATCGGCATGAACAGGATGAACATCACGCCAATGTCGTGCACCCGCCCACCCCAGACCTTGACCGCTAATGCATGCGCTAGCTCGTGCAGGATTTTGAGGATCGGATAGGCGACTACCAACGCCGCGAGGTTCCATGGATCGAGTACCCGCTCAGCAATCCTCTCCACGATGCGGCCCCAGTTGAGGCCCGCGAGCACAAGCCCCGTGCCCACGATGAGCGCCCATACGACGAGGCCCCATACGCTGAATATCCAACGCGCCGCCGGCACCACGTGATCGAGCATCCGGTCAGGATCGAAGAGCGGCAGCCGCCAGGCAAAAGGCGCGCTGAGCCGGGCCATCCACCTCTGGCGGTCGCGTGAACGGTAGCGCAGGAATAGATCGTGCGCCTCGGGCGAGGCGTCCGTCTTCAGGAGGTCGGCAAAGTGCAGCTGCGCGAGCAGGTCGATCATGTCGTCCTGACTCGGTGCCTCGTCACCGAGGCGATCGAGTGCGGCGCGCCAGATTGCATCGACAGTCCGTGTCCCATCCATCAGGCCGATAATGAAATAGGTGGCCGGCTTGAAACGATGGTGATGCTCGCTCGAGCGCTCCTCGATGACGTGCCAGGGTTTGCCGCGGTAGTTGTGGCGATGGATCACGACCTGCTTGCGCAGCGTCGGACGCAACGGCGCGACGCGATACCAGGAGGGGCTGAAAAGTGTGCGCGCCATGCCCGCCTCATAGCCACCATCGCCACCAGGTCATGCGCGCCCATTGAACGAGCCGCACCGTCCCGATGTACACAAGCTTGCGCTGGCCGATTGAGACTTTGCCGTAGCCCTGCATGCCGGGCCGGATGGCGGGACTCTTATCGAACAGCTGGGCCTCGACGCGGAAATTGTTTCGCCCCTCCTCGGGAACCGAAATCGGCGTGAGTTTCGTGACGTTGAACGTCAGGCTCAAGAAGGGCAGCGACGACAGGATCAGGGTCCCAGTCTGGCCGACCTTCACTTCGTTGATGTCGCGCTCGTCGACCCGCAACAGGATGCGGTAGTCATCGAGTGGGGCGATCTCGAACAAGAGGTCGCCGCGCTGCACAGGAGCGCCAAGCATCTGGCTTAGGTCGCCGCGCACGACGATGCCATCGAAGGGGGCGCGGATCTCGATCCGGCCGAGCTGTTCCTCGATCAGGTCGATGCGGGCTTGGGACTGTTCGATCTCGGCGCGCAGCACTTGCACGCGCGCCCGGTCATTCTCGGCGAGCGCGCGTTGATACTCCTTGAGACGCTGCTCACGTTCCGAGACCCAGCGCGTCCGCTCCACCTTGAGCGCGCGGTCGTCGAGGCGGGCGAGCACCTCGCCTTGGGTGACCCGATCGCCGGCGCGTGCCCCAGCCTGTGCGATGTAACCCTGGATCGGCGCGGTGACGACGCGCTGGACCGAGCCTTCGAGGGTGGCTGCCGCCGTCACTCGATAATCGGCAGTGGCGAATGAGAGAACGGCGGCGGCAATGATCGCCGTGGCGGTCCCGAGCTTGAAGCCGAGGTGGCCAGGGCCTAGGAGCCGCTGAGCGCCGTCACGGACCACGTCGGCCACCTTGGCGCCGATCCAACGATCGTCGCGCCGTTTGAACTCGATCAGGGGCCCGATCACAGTGCCGACCAAACGGCAAAACTCGCGCTCGCGGTCGGTGATGATCCGGTCCCGTCCGAACTTGATGGTCATAACTCCGTTGATGCGACCATCCTGTGCCAGCGGCACGCTCAGTATCGGCCCAAGGCCGACCTGTTCGCTAAGCTCGACGTGTGCCCGGGTGACCGCCAGCGTCCTGGCGGACAATTCGGGGACGGCAATGATTTCGCGCTGGTCTGCGCACTCCTGCATGGCGGCCGCGAGCGCGCGCACGAGTTCGCTCCGTCTCGAAAGCGCCATGCCATGGGAGAGGACCTTGACCTCGACCAGGGAGGACGGCGCAACGAGGCCAGAGGCGGCCCAATCCGCGCCGAGTATGCGGCTGAGATCGTTTGCAAGGCCGAGCAGGGCAAGCTCGAGGCGCGGAGCCTCCATAGTCAAAGCGACGAGATCGAGAATCTCGACGAGCTGCTGGTGGGGCAGAAACGAGCCCCGGCGAATCTGGGTCTCGATCCAGGCCGCTCCCCACTGTAGGCGACGGCCGATCTCGGCCAGCGGTTCACGGAAAGGCGCCGCGAGCTCCACAGCGACGACGCCGTGGAGGCGCTCGTCGATGATCAGCGGCAGGGCGACGCACTGGGCGCCCTCGTCGCGCTTGGCCGGACGCTCGCGCAGCACGCCCTTGCGGTCGGTGAGCGCGGCTTCGGCCGCGATCGAAAGGTCGGCGCTGATCGAGGCAGGCGCCGGGTAAACGCCGACCGGAGAGAAAGGTCCCTCGTCGGGTTCGCCCAGGATCAGCACGCTCGCACGCAACGGCGGCAACATGCTGGCCTGCAGGGCGAGCCAGCTCGATGCAAACGCGTGAATGTCGGTAGCCTTGACGAGCCGCGACCAGAGCGCCTCGCTCGCTGGCCCCTCGGGCCGCTCAACCGCCTCTAATGCCGACGAGCTCGACCGACTCTCCACCGTGCGCTCCGACGTTGCCCCCTGCCCTTAACCTACAGCGCGGGCTGCGTGTCTGTCGCGAGTAATTTGGCCGGTTGCCAAAGCAGGTGATCTGGTGGTTACTGCCAGACGATCTGGGGCTTCGTTACGCGATTGGTGCGCGACAAGGTCGGGTCGAGCATGGCGAAATCCTGCACAAGCACGTCGTTGTTCGTGCTCGCGGTAGCGGCGGCTGCGAAGGCCGCGAGGTCAGTGTCGGTGACGCCGAAGTAGCTCGTGAGCGCGCTGCCCACGACATCGCTAAGAGGCGCCTCCGTCGCGGTCGCCGCCACCGGCGCCGAGAGCCGAATGCGCGTGTCGGTCGCATCTGCCGTCACCGGCGACACGACGATCTGTGGATCGTCGGTCGGGGCCGCAAATGACGAGAAAGAGGCTGCGTTGAACGGGAAGAAGAAGGTCCCCGGCCTATTGACGGTGGCGCCGGCATCGGCGGTGAGATTGTTGGGGGAAGTCAGTGACCTGATGTTGTAGGTGGCCGAAGTCGTTGCTCCGAAGCTGACGCCGAAGGCCGAGTTCACATCGACCGAGAGCGGGCCGAAGGTGTCAGGATAGTAATGCGCCCGATAGAATTGGTTCGTCGAAATGCCGGCCGCATCATTGGTGGGACTGCTGACGGCTCCGACTTCAATCCCGGCAGCAGGGGAGAAGAACGGCAGCAAGGATTGGAATAAAGAATCCCATTGCGCGGCATGGAAGACGGCGTTTACGGAACCGCCATCGAGCGACCGCAGCCCGTTAAAAACAACGGTCGACGAGGTCAAGCTCGGGTCGCGCAACCGCGTGCTGATATCGAGCCACAAGTCGCCGCTGGCGGAGATGCTGGCGCGCGGCTCGCGGCCGGGACTCTGAACGAACTCGATCTTGACCCGCTCGGCCGGGAAGCCAAACTCTCCACTCTGCCCGGCGACTCCGATGTCGCGCCCAGCGGACATCGTCAGATTGAGCGTGCGCAGCAGCGCATTCGGGTTGGGCTGGAAAATGTTGCCTGCACCGGCGTCGATGAAGGTGCTACCGACGGGGTTGTTGATGAAGCCGTTGAGCAGGATGTCGCCACCCGTTTGGATTGTGTGGTTGGAGATCTGCACACTCGGAAACAGTTGATTGAAGTCGTTTTCAATTCCATAGAACGGCTGGATCGCGAACTTGAAGCCATCGGCGTTCCTGATCTGGATGGAGACCGCAGTTAGGAACGGATCTTCAAACGCACTGATCGTGTCGATGTTGTTGATCTTGAGCGTGTGTTGCGAGTTGTTGACGATCGAAATGAGGCCTGCACCAAGGCCAACGGACCAAGTCCCCTGGTCACCTGTGATAACATTGCGTGTGCTCTGGGCTTCTGTCTCGGACGGTCCGTTAGGATCTCCGGGGAATATGATGATGTTGTTTTCCGTAGCGCGGAATACCGCCCGATTGACCTCAATAGAGAAAATGTCGTCGACGGAGATCACCGGGCCAGTCTGGTGACCGACGAGGGGGAAGAAAATCCCCTGGGCGGCGAGATCCGCCCAGCCGTCAACCGAGATGCCCTGCGCTTTGGTGACGACGCCGCCGGCGTCAATCTCCAGCTCCTTCTCAGGTGCAACCTTTCGCAGTACGACGTCCGCGTTCCAGGTAATCGTCGCCTTCGATTGATCGCCCGACCTGTCGTCGTGCTTGCCTGGCAGATCGGTGCGGTCGCGGCCATTGTAGTGATCCGTGGCCGTGATTCCGGGACCATCCGTGTTAGCGAAAGCCTCCCGAATGACATTGAGGTTGGTCTCAACGATCAACGCGGCCTCGGAATCGAAGACCGGCTCCTCTATATGGCGGCCCGCTTCGACTTTTGAGCCGGCCTGCGCATCGATCTCTATGGCAACGTTGGCGAAGTTGTTGGAGAAAGAATCGGCGTCGATCGAAACGTCCGCCTTGCCGCGAGCATCGGTATGCACCTTATAGTTCGACACCGAGCCGGTAATAAACACGCCGTCGTCGCCCCTGATTGACGAGCCCGGGGACAGGGTGATCTTGACCTTGTCGTCACCGATGGCAGTTGCCGTCGCGCTGGTGAGGCCTGCGCCATCCTTGGCGTTGCTCACCGAGAACGCCTCAAGGAGCGAGTTGGTGATCTCCGCCCGCAGGTGGACCGCACCCAAGGCGAACAACACGCTGTCGCCACCCACAACGATGCCCGACGTGCTGTTGGGGCTTGCGAAGCTGCCGGAGTTGGTATCGCCCGAGGTTGAGCCGGCGATGCCACCATGCGAAGTGTTGTCGATATTCGTGGTCTCGTGGTGCGTGGTGTTCGCGCTAACGTCGATGTCTTGAGCAAAGACACCGACGCCTTGGCCGACGCCAGCCAGGGTGCTGTAGAAGGTGCGCGCCTGCGCGTCGCTCTTGCCAAAGGATGCTAGGCCACCACCGTTGTCCTTGCTGACGGCCTCGGCCGACAGGTTAGCCGTTGCATGTATGCCCACATTTCCCGTGGTGCCGATGTTGACGGTGCTGCCGCCGCGGTCCTGGTCGGTGTCGCCAACAATCGCTTCCGTCGTGGCGTTGACGAACGCGTCAGCCGTCGTCGCCCTCAGATCGATGGCGCCGCCGCCGGAGTCGTCGGTGGATGCCTTGGCCTTCGCCGTCGTATCTGCCGAGATAGTGGCGTTGCCAAACAAGGTGGTCGGATTCTCGACACTGCCATTGAGGATCCGTGCGCGCACAGTCGAGGTCAGGTTGGCGATCGCCTCACCATTCGCATGTCCGATGATGCCGACCGAGAAGCCATTTGCCTGAACCAAGGACACACCGTCGTACCCGCCGGGCGTCAATGCCGGATCGCCGCCTTTGGCTTGCACACTGATAGTGTCGGCTCCCTGAATAATGACGCCGGGGGATACGATCGCTTCCGCTGTCTGCGTGACATTGTGCTGGAGTTCCATCGAGCTGAAATCCACCAGCGAAACAGTCTTGCCGGACAACGTCCCATCGCCCTCCGCGTAGTTGGAGGCGCTGATCGTCACGGGGTGGCGGGCGTAAAAAGCGGCATCGTCCTGGACATAGGCATGCGCAAATGGCGTCACGTCGATTTTGCCGAAAACGTCGGGCACGGCCACGATGCCTCCGGTGGCGCCGCTCGCAGTCACGGTACCGGTGCCGACGCTGGTCGCGCTGACCTCGATTGAACCAACCGGGAAGCCGCTGGCATCACCATGCGGTGGCGTACCCATCTGCACGCCGAAACCCACGCGGGCCTCGGCGCCATGGCTGTTGAGCGTCGTCGCGTGCGTGCTGCCGACCCCGGCGATGCCGACGGCAGTACCGGCGGCGGCCGAAGTCGCGTCACTGTGCGAGTCGGCGTGAATGCGGATTTGGCTAGAGTCACTTGCGAGGACCTTGGCGTTCTGCAGCACCGCATTGGTGTGGCCGATCGACTTTGCCACGGCCGAGTTGACGGTGAGGCCAGCCAGCAGGGCGGCGCCAGTGGCTACCGCCCTGGCATCGGCACTGGCTCTGGCTGTTGTCGCGATGACGCTGAGCCCAGCGAGAGCATCCACAGTGCTGCCATCGACAATGGCATCGACGGGAACATTGTGTGTGGCATTGGCCACTGAGACCGCCCCTGCAACTCCGCCAGCTATCGAGACCCCATGTGACTCGGCACTGGATCCGCCGGTTTCGGCGGCGTTCACCGTGGCGCTGCCGACGACAATGGTTGCACCCAGCCCAAGCTGAGCGAAGACGCTGTTGGAGACGTCAGCATTGGCCAGGTTGACGTTGAAGCCGCCGAAAATGCCGCCACTCGCGGCGAAGCTGTCCGCAGTGGCATCGTCGGCTGATCGCGCATCGACGGTGATCGCGCCGATTCGGGCATTGCTCGTGCCGAGGACCAGGCCCCCGCCGACGGTCAACGCTTTGTTCGACCCTCCGACCGTAGCCAGCGCCACGCTGGCGCCGAGGCCGCCAATCAATCCCGCACCAATACCTTTGGCATTCGCGACAGCGTCCGATCCCGACAGAGAGCGGACGACGACATTGGGGGCAAACCCCGCCACGATCGGGAGGACTTGCGCGCCATTGTCTAGCTGGGCCAGCACCGTCGGCCGAATGTCGCTGATCGAGACTGCGCCTGCGGCACCTGCGACGACCGCCGCACCGACGCTGAACGCCGCCGTGTGCGCTCCGCGGTTGGGTATCTTATTGCCGGCCGCGTCGGTATTGAATTCGGCGACGACCGAAAGCGTGCCAGCAAGGGCGTATGAGCCGCCCGCATGAGCTGTCACGGAGGGATCGATGGTCGCGGAAGATACCGCGACGCCCATACCAAAGACGCCGGCGAGCTGGATGGCGTAGCTCGAAAGATCGGCGGAGGCGAGATCTACGGCTGACACGGTCACGTTACCCAGCGCACGCGTGGAGGACCCGTCGCTGATACGCGCCTCGCTCGACTTGCCGATGTGCGAGATGGCGATGGCGCCATCAACGCCGCCAACGATGCCCAGTCCTAGGCCATAGGTCTGCAGCTTGACGCTTGTGTCAGCCATCGCGACGACGGAAACCGACCCGAACGCTATCGGCACGCTGCCGTCCATCAGCGCATGAGTACCGCCAATGACATTGACGATTGCGACGGACGCGCCAGCGCCAATGGCGCTTAAGGTGGCGCCGAGCGCGCCTCCCGAGTAGCTCTGGCTCCCGGTCGCATTGATGGTGATGTTGCCGATGGCGCTGAGCGACGTGCCGCTCTTGGCCCAGGCCGCCTGATCGGTGTTGTCGTTGACGATGATTATCTGCCCGTCAACAGCGATGAGGCCGCCCGCGCCGGCGAAGACAAAAGCCTTGGTCGCGGTGGTTTGGCTCGCCTCGACAACGATATCGCCCGGCCCGACGAACAAGGCTCCCGCACTGACGGTGGCGTTGCTATCGATGATCGCCTGGACCGGCATGTTGAGTGTGATGAGAGCGATTGGGGCTCCGACCGAGATAAGCCCGCCGGAGAAGCTGCCCGAGGTATGAGTGAGCGTCGTGGCATCCTTCGCACGCACGATGACACTGCCAAGTGCGGTCACAAGCGCACCCGCACCGATACGCGCCGTCGTACCCTCGATGTCGCCGCCGGCATTGCTGAGTTGGGCGGTAATCGAAGTCTTGGGCTTGGCCGCGCCGACGGTCGGCTTCGCGCTGTTGTTCGCGGCCGCAAGACGGCTCGTATTGCCGCCGCTACCGCCGGCCTGACCATTGAGGATCGAGTTATAATTGCTACCGGGCGCGCTGCTGCCGCTGGCCTGGCTGTCGAGACTGCTGTTCCAGCCCGAGGCCCCGCCGCCGAGCGAGTCATTGCTCTTGGTGGCGCCGGGGTTCCCTTGGCCGTCACGTTCCGTATAGCTGTAATTGGTCGAGACCGAACCGCCGAAGGTCCAGATGCCGACCGAGCCTGCCAGCGCACCGAGGCCGAGGCCGCCGGCGATGTCGAAAGAGTCGACATCCTTGCGTGACAGCGCGATCACTTCGGTGTTGCCATTGCTGTTCACGGTTGCGTTATCGCCGATCGAGGCTTCGACGCCGTTGCGCACGATGCCGACGGTGACGCCGCCGCCCACCCCGACAAAGCCGATGCCGATGCCGCCAGCGAGCGTGAAAACGTCCAGGGTGTTGGCCGCGCCGACAATCACAGAGCCGCCAGTGGTGACGGTTGCGTTGTTACCAATGCGCGCGAGCGTGTCCGAATCGACGACCGCGACGTCGGCGGCCAGCCCAACACCTCCAAGCCCGACGCCGACTGAGCCGGTGATCGCCGTAAAGTCCTCGTGCGACGTCGCCTGCACCACAACGCCGGCAACGGTGCCGGCACGGTTCTGCACCGCATAGCCCTGTGCTTGTGAACCAAGGTTATCGAGCACATTACCGATCTGGCTGCCGAGGCCGTTCGCGGTCACGCTCGACCCATCGGTGATGAGGGCCTGCGTGTGTTTGGTCACAATCAACACGTTGCCGCTGATGCCCACACCACCGAAGCCCACGCCCATCGAAGCAGCAACTTCGATGAAGCGGCTGTCGTCCTCGGCAAGGACGCCGACGCTACCACCGGCGGTAACCGTGGCATGGCCCGAACCACCAATCGAGGCGATGGTCTGACTGTCGAACGCCACGACGTTTGGTGCGAGCCCCACTCCTGCAAAAACTGCGCCGGCAGCCGCGGCTGCGACCTGAGTGAACTTTTCGTGTCCGTCTGCCTGTACGATGACACTGTTACCGGCGTTCACCGTGGCGCTGGCATCGATGACGGCGCTGGTGCTCAGATTGACGACCTGGACCGAAGCAACGGGAGTGACGGCCGCTGCGGCGGCGATGGAGAGCCCTGCTGCCACACCGAGGCTGCGGAAGTCATTGCCGGCCCCCACCAGAACCGATTGATTGGCACTGGTGCCGAGCGTATCGACTTGGGCATTCTTGCCGATGCGCGCCAACGTCGTGGCATTGACCACTTGCACCGAGCCGGTGAGGCTGACGGCAGCGCCGATGGCCCCGCCAATTGCAACTCCGGTCGAGCTGACGTCATCGCTGTTGGTCGCTGTGACCGCGACGCCTCGGAAGCCTGTTTGTGCGAGCGCGTTTGCTTTGCGCTGGCCGGCCTGATCGTCGCCGGCGAAATTCTGATTCGCATCGTAGTTCTGGCGCTGGTTATCGGACGAATTCAAATCGGTATTGTTGCCGTTGGCGTAGCTAGGCGAGCCGAGGTTCAGATTGCCGCCCGCGGCTTGATTGCTGGTCACGTCCATGGGCGATGGGCTTAAGACGTCGCCGAATGTGCCATCGTGGACCGTGGTGGCGTTCCGCAGGCCGCGACCGGTCGCAGTCACGCCGTCGCCGATCTCGGCCAGCACATTTTTGGTCACGACCGGGACGGCCGCCGAGGCGCCGACTGCGGCCGCGGCGGCGAACTGGGCCGAAATGCCCCACAGGTCAAGTTCGCTTTTCGATACCGCCTCGACCACAACGTTGCCGTCGGCATTGATGACTGTCGTCGGCGATGCGGCGACGAAGGCCTGTGTCGTGATGTTGGCGATGACGACGCTCGCCGACAGGTTGACGGCGGCCGCGCCGGCCGCGGTTCCGACCGCAGCTACGGAAACAACCTTCTCGCTTGTCGTCGCGCGCAGCTCGACCGAGCCCTGGGTGCCGATCTGCGCGTTCGTATCGACCGTCGCAAGCGTGTTCTTGGTAAGGACGATCACATCGGCGCCGACGCCGACCGCGGCTGCCCCGCCGAAGCCAACAGCGCCGGCGACGTCGGTGACCGTAGTGTCGTCATTGGCAATCACCTTCACATCAGGATTCGCACCGTTGATGGCGCCACTGACGCGAATGTTCTTACCGAGGCTGGCGTTAGTCGTCTCGTTTAGGATCGTGACGGTTCCGGAGCCGAGGATCGTAGCGCCGCCAGCGGCGCCGCCGCCGGCGGCGATTTGGACAACGTCCTCGCTCGAATGTGCCTCGACGTCGAGACCCGTGCCGTTTGCCGTTATGACGACATTGTCGCCGACCTGCGCGAGCACGGTGTTGTTGTGGATCAGAGTCGCGAAGGCGCCCCCGATGCCGGCACCACCGCCGACCGCGATCTGGCCCGCGACCTGCACGAACTTCAGATCGTCCTGAGCGGTGACGTCCATGCCACCACCGGCCGTAATCGTAGAACCGGCCTTGACCAGGGCCACGGTGCCGGGCTGGGCTGTGCCCGCGGCAAGGGAGTCGGAGAGCCGATTGGTCGGCTGCGCGGCGACGATCGCGTTGCGAGTTTGCTGCAGCCCACTCTGTGCGCGCGAGTTGTCGGCGAGCTCGAGCGAACCGCTGCCCGCTCCGATGAGCGTGATCGCCCGGCCGGCATCGGCGTTGGCCGCCGTTGCTGCCAGCCTATAAGTCGTGGGCCCCGTCTTGATCAGGAAGTAGGTGTTGCCATCGGTAAGCCCACCTATGGGCGCACCGTTGGCGTGATAGATAACCGCATCGCCCGTGCGCAACGTCGTGGTGTGGAGGTCGATCGTGTTGGCGCTGACATCGCCGTTGGCAAAGCCAATCGGCCGGTTACCGCCCAGCAGGCCCGAGAAGCCGCCGAGCGCGGAGCCGGTAAGCGTGCTTTGGTAGTCGTTCGCCCACGAGCTTTCGCTCGCCGCACCGCCACCTGTATTGTAGTCGCCGCCCAGCACCCAGATGCCAAATGAGATCGCAGCCGCGAAGCTGCCCCCGAGCCCGCCGCTAACGTCGACCGCGACGATGTCCTGATGGCTGTACGCCTCAACCGATATGTTGCGCGCGGCGCGCATGGCAACGCCGCTGCCGATCGAGGCCTCCGTGCCGTTGTGCACGATGCCGACGCCGATGGCCCCGGCGAGTCCGCCCGATCCGCCGCCACCGAGGCCGCCGGTGACGGTGACTGCCGACACCTCGTTGCTCGCGGCAATACGCACGTCCTGGGCGGCCGCGCCAGTCACGAGCTGATTGATCCTAGCGTTGTCGCCGATGGTGGCCGCAGTGTTCGAGTCGATGATGTTGAGATTGACGCCACCCGCACCACCAATGCTGCCCGCCACGCCGCCGGCGATGGCGATCGAGCTGATGTCCTCGCTCGAGCCTGCGAGGACTAGGAGACCGGACCAGGCTCCCGTGTTGCCGAAGCGGCCATCGACGCCGCCGAGGCTGGCCACGCCGGCGACGCCGGTGGAGCCGTCCGCATCCACAGTCGATCCCGCCGCAATCCGCGCGGTGGTGTCCTTCGAGACGATGTTGATGGCGAGGCCGACGCCGACGCCGGCGCTGCCGCCAACACCGACGGAGCCATCTACATCGAGAATGCTCGTATCGTCG
>Ga0306924_10002977_pt1 | contig 16169 bp, 15 predicted proteins | sample sta12Can44000111_FD_203756 | JGI IMG/M metagenome (GOLD analysis project Ga0306924, IMG submission 203756) | Lab enrichment of tropical soil microbial communities from Luquillo Experimental Forest, Puerto Rico - statanox.12C.anox.44.000.111 (v2)... | ecosystem: Environmental > Terrestrial >... | reverse complement strand
TTGTCACTCCTGACGGATGAGAACATTTTTCAGCTCGTCACTGCGAGCGCAAGCGAAGCAATCCTGCGCCTCCGCAAGCCTGATCTGGATTGCTTCGCCGCTTCGCTCCTCGCAATGACGTTAGCCAGGGCGGACCGCACGCTCCTCGCAATGACGCCTCACGATTTCCCCGCCACGCCGAGATGACGTTCGAGCACCGATGGATCGGCCTTCAGCGCGCTGCTGGCCGCATCATGCACGATGGCGCCGCGTTCCAATATCACGGCGCGGTCGGCAAGCTCCAGAATCTTTTGCGCATTCTGCTCGACGATGATCGAGCAGATGCCGCCGGCGCGGGTGATGGTGCCGAGCGCCTGCAACAGCTCCTCGACGATGATCGGCGCCAGGCCCTCGGTAGGCTCATCCAGCAACAGGACTTTCGGATTGAGGGTGAGCGCGCGGCCGATCGCCAGCATCTGCTGCTCGCCGCCGGAAAGCTGGTTGCCGAAATTGTTGCGGCGCTCTTCCAGGCGCGGAAACATCTCGTAGACCTTTGCAACCGTCCACGGCCCGGCTTGCGCCACCGCCGTCATGTTCTCCTCGACCGTCAGCGAACGAAAGATGTTGCGCTCTTGCGGCACCCAGCCGATGCCCGAGCGCGCCCGCTGGTCGGGCCGCATCGGCGTGATGTCGCGGCCGGAAAGATTGATCGTGCCGCCGAAGCGACGAGTGACCCCGACGATCGAATTGATCAAGGTGGTCTTGCCGGTGCCGTTGCGGCCCAGCAGGGCCAGCACCTGGCCTTCCGGCAGCCGCAGCGACATGCCGGGAAGCACCACCGCTTCGCCGTAGCCTGCGCGCAGGTTTTCGATCGCCAGAAGGTCAGCCATCGGCGGCCTCGCCCAGATAAACCGCCCTCACCCTTGGATCGCGCGCCACCTCATCCGGCGCTCCCTCCACGAACAGCGCGCCGTTGACCAGCACCGAGATCCGGTCGGCGAACGAAAATACCAGGTCCATGTCGTGCTCGATCAGCAACACCGTGACCTCGCGCGGCAGGCCAGCTACTGCGGCGAGAATGTCGTGGCGTTCGCTTTCGGGAACGCCGGCGGCGGGCTCGTCGAGCAAGAGCACGCGCGGTCTGGTGGCGATTGCGACTGCGATCTCCAGCAGGCGCTGCTTCCCATATGGCAGGGCCGCGGTCGGCTCGTGCATCACGTCGAGGAGATGGAAACGCGCAAGGTTCTCGGTGATCTCGCCGTTGACATCGTCGCGCGTGCCCATCACGCGCCACCAGTCGCCACCGCGGCCGAGCCGCTCGGAAACCGCAAGCCCGACCGTCTCGATCGGCGTCAGATCGGGGTAGAGCTGGTTGATCTGGAAGGTGCGCGACAGGCCGCGCAGCACCCGCACATGTACCGGCAAATCGGTGATGTCGTTCCCTTCCAGCAGGATGCGTCCGCCATTGGGCCTGAGCACGCCGGTCAAAAGATTGATGACGGTGGTCTTGCCGGCGCCGTTCGGGCCGATCAGGGCGTGGCGGGCGCCCTGCTCGATTTTCAGCGACAGGTCGCGCGTGACCTTCAGCCCGCCGAACTGTTTTTGCAGCCCTCGTGTTTCCAGCGCGGTGCTCATGACGCGTCGCTCTCCGGAACGGTGACGACAGCCTTGGCCCCCCTGAACTGGGCGATGACCAGGTTGGGCACGAACAGGACCCAGCGGTGCAGGCGCGCACGCCCCACAAGCACGATCACGACAAACACGAGCCCGATCCAGAACTGCCAGTATTGCGGCGTGAGGGTGGAAAAGAACTCTTGCAGGATCTTGAAGATCACCGCGCCGATCAGCCCGCCATAGAGATAACCGGTGCCGCCGATCACCAGGACCAGCATCAAATCCGCCGAGCGTTCGAACGCGAACACGTCGAGCGAGGCGAGCGCCGTGGTCTGCGTGAACAGCGCCCCCGCGATTCCGGCATAGAAGGCGGCCAGCGTATAGACCGCGATCAGGCGGCGGTTGACGGGAACGCCGACGGCGGCGGCGCGCAGCGGATTGTTCTTGATCGCGCGCAGCGACAGACCGAACGGCGAATGCACGATCCGCCGCGCCAAAAGAAACAGGACAAACAGCACGGCAAGCGAATAGAAGAAGCCGACCTTGCCGAACATGTCAAAGGCGAACAGACCGAGGACAGGCGCCATCTCGATGCCCTGCAACCCGTCGGTGCCGCCGGTGATGTTGGAATAGCGCTCTGCCAGCGCCTCTAGCAGCAGGGCGATGCCGAGCGTCACCATCAAGCGCGTCAGGTCGACGCCCCGGATCACCAGGAAGCTGGTGAGGAAGCCGACGACGGCGGCGGCAAGTCCTGCCGCCACCAGCGCCAACACCGGCTCGTCGATGATGCCGTGCAGCGCGAGCAGGCCCGCGCCATAGGCGCCGATGCCGAAGAAAGCCGCGTGGCCGAGCGAAACGATGCCGGCATAGCCGAGTATCAGATCAAGCGATAACGCAAACAGCGCCAGCCGCACGATCTCGGTCATGATAAGAAAACGCGACGGCAACAGGAAGCCGCACGAAAACAGGAAACACCAGAACGCGATCTCGCTCCAGTGCCACCGCGCGTGCGCTCTTGCAAAAACTCCGACGTCGGATTGCGCGTTCATGGATTTCCCTCAGCGCGCTGCGGTCCGGCCGAACAAACCATTCGGACGCCAGATCAGGATCACGATCATGATGGTGTAGATCACGAACGGCCCCATCTTCGGCACGTAATATTTGCCGGCGACATCGCCGATGCCGAGCAGGAGCGAGGCCAGGAACGGGCCGGTGATGCTGGAGGAACCCCCGACGGTCACCACGATCAGGAAGTAGATCATGAATTTCAGCGGAAAATACGGATCGAGCCCGAGGATCTCCGCGCTGAGCGCGCCGCCGAGCCCGGCAAGGCCGCAGCCGAACGCAAAGGTGAAGGCAAACACCTGCGGCACGTTGATGCCGAGCCCGCTCGCCGCCCGCGCATCGTCGACTGCGGCGCGCAGGCGGCTGCCGAAACGGGTGCGCGCCAGGACCAGCTGCAGGGCAAGCGTCAGAAAACCGCAGATCACGATGATCATCAGCCGGTACCGGCCAATGCCGACGCCGAAGAAATCGAACTGCCCCTCGAGCGCGGAGGGAAGCTTGATGAAGATGCGCGACGATCCCATGATGTAGTCGACGGCTGCCACCGACATGAAGACGAGCCCGATCGAGAACAGCACCTGGTCGAGGTGGCTGCGCGTGTAGAGGTGGCGGTAGAGCGCGCGCTCCAGCGCCGCACCGATGATGGCGCTCGAGACGAACGCCAGCGGCAGCGCGGCGAAGAATGGCCAGCCGGATTGATTGACCAGCACCGCGCAGACATAGCCGCCGGCCATCGCGAAGGCACCGTGCGCCAGATTGACGAAGTTCATCAAACCGAGCGTCACGGCAAGGCCGCAGGCGAGCACGAACAGCAGCATGCCGTAGGCGACACCGTCGAACAGATTGGTGAGAATGGAGGTCATGACCGATAGCCGATGGCTTGCCTATCCCTCCCCCCAGGGTCGCATAGGCGGCCCTTGGCCGCCGTCATTGGTAGTACGCCGATGCTCTCACATCGGCTTTGGCGAAGCGACCGCCGAGGTGGGGGTATTTTGGGCGGGGTCACCCCCACCCGGCACGTTGTTCGCTTCGCTCTCAACGTGCCACCCTCCCCACAAGGGGGAGGGATGGGACGCGTCACTTCTTTGTCTTGCCGGAATCCTTGACACCCTCGAAGGTCGCGAATTCGACGTTGTAGAGTTCGCCGTCGACCTTCTCGACCTTGCGGATATAGATATTTTGCACGATGTCGCGGGTTTCCGGATCGATCGAAATCGGCCCGCGCGGACTTTCCCACTTCATGCCCTTCATCGCTCCGATCAGCGCATCGCCATCCGCTTTGCCGCCGGTTTTCTTCAGCGCCTCGTAGATCAGGTGAATGCCGTCATAGCCGCCGACCGCCATGAAGCCGGGGCGCTGACCGAACGCCTTCTTGTAGGCGGCGACAAACTCCTTGTTCATCGCCGACGGATGAGCCGCAGAATAGAGATGCGCGGTGACGGTGCCGAGTACGGCATCGCCCATGCCGCCCAACAGGTCGTCATCCGTGACATCGCCGGGGCCGATCACCTTGATGCCGGCCTTGTCGAGGCCGCGTTCGGCATATTGCTTCATGAAGCTGCCGCCCTGCCCGGCCGGCACGAACACGAACATGGCGTCGGGCTTGGCATCCTTCATGCGCTGCAGGAACGGCGCGAAGTCCGGATTTTGGAGCGGCACCTTGACCTCCTCGACGATTTCTCCGCCGCCGGCAGTGAAGTGCTGCTTGAAGAAATTCAGCGCGTCGTTGCCAGGCGCGTAATCGGAAGTCAGCGTGGCGACCCTCTTGATGCCGTTCTTGATCGCCCAGTCGGCGATGATGGTGGACGATTGCGCGAGCGTGAAGCTGGTGCGCACGATATAGGGCGAACGCTCGGTGATGATCGAGGTGCCGGCCGCCATCACAACTTCCGGCACCTTCGCCTGGGTCGCGAGCGGGGCCGCGGCGAGCGCCGAGGGCGTGATGCCGAAACCGGCGATGACATTGACCTTGTCGTTGACGATCAGTTCCTGCGCCAGACGCTTGGTGTTGTCGGGGAGCGTCGCGTCATCTTTGAGAATGACCTCGATCTTCTTGCCGGCAACGGTGTCGCCGTGCTGCTGCATGTACAGCTTGACCGCGTTGTCGATCTGCTTGCCGGTCGACGCCTGGCCGCCGGTCATCGGCAGGATCAGGCCGATCTTGACGGTATCCTCGGCTCCCGCCGGCGTCGGCGAGGCGAGCCCGGCAAAAACCGCGGCGGCTGCGGCAAGCCAGATTGGACTGCGAACAAACATAAATTCTCCTCCCGTAACGGTATTGTTGCGGCTCTCGAACCGAAGATCCTGCCTTACCATAGCCCGGATTTCCGCGGCCGATGACTAGCCCTTTGTCGATCGGACGACATTGGCGCATTCGGTCCGGCCTCGCGTTGCGCCAAACCGCCTGTCGCCGATTCCGGTGCATTGATACCCGAAAACTGCAGATCGTGCCGGTTGGCGTTTACAAGCGTGGCATCTCCCCCAAAACGATGGTTGCCCGCGATCCCATCCACGTTTGAAGGTTCGCACCCCCGGCTATTGTACGAATGTACAAATAATATGGTCCTGTCAACAAAGAAGCCATCGCCGCGAAAACATATTCTCCTCGATCAGCACCGCGTGATCTTAGGAGATTTTCCCGACACGGCCTTGGGATGATCGCTGATGCCGCAGGGGTTGAACCCGAGCTTCCGGTGGAGGAAGAACAAGGGCGTTTCGCAGCCCTAAATCCATCTCTTTTGCAGGCGATTGCTTGTTACATCCTGAAGATGCCGGTCCGCGTTCACCATACCCTTTTCATCCTCGCGCTCGCGTTCGCGCCTCTTGTGCTTGGAGGCTGCAGTTCGATCAATGAGAGGATCGGGGCCGGCGTGGGCGATGCCCTTCCGCAGTGGGCCGGTGGCTTGCCGTCGGACGTGCCACCCCGACGCGGCACGCCGGAATATGAGGAGTACATGAAGGAGCGGGAGCGCAAGCGCCTTGAACCTGCGACCAACGCCAATGCGGCCGCGTCGCCCGCATCGGCGCAGCCGGCGTCCAGTTCTCCAGGGCAAAGTCTCGATCCTGTCCACTAGCGGCGGCAAACTCGACTTTAAGTCGTCATTGCCTGCGACAAACGCAAAGCGTTTGCGCAAGGGAGCGTCAGCGACGAAGCAATCCAGAACCGCATCCCCGAAATCGCTGGTTTGCTTCGCGGAGCCTGCCATCGGGCGCGCATTCGCGCGACCCGTTAGCCCGCAATGACGGTGATCGTATTCCTCAATCCATGAACACCACGGTCTTGCGGCCATTTGGGATCACGCGATCCTCGAGGTGATAGCGGATCGCGCGCGCCAGCACGCGCCGTTCGATGTCGCGCCCCTTGCGCACAAGATCCTCAGGCGTATCGCGGTGGCTGATGCGCTCGACGTCCTGGTCGATGATCGGCCCCTCATCGAGGTCGCTCGTGACATAATGGGCGGTGGCGCCGATCAGTTTGACGCCACGCTCATGCGCCTGATGATAGGGCCGCGCGCCCTTGAAGCCCGGCAGGAAGGAATGATGGATGTTGATGCAGCGGCCGGCGAGTTTTGAGGACATTTCGTCCGACAGGATCTGCATGTAGCGCGCCAGCACGACTAGGTCCGTTTTGGTCTGGCCAACCAGATCCCAGATCGCGGCTTCCTGCTCGCGTTTCGTCTCCTTCGTCACCGGCAGATGATGGAACGGGATGTCGCCGAAATCGAGACTGGCGAAAGCCTCGCGCGGATGGTTGGAGACGATCGCGGTCGGAATCATCTCCAGTTCGGCGGTGCGCCAGCGATACAGGATATCGGCCAGGCAATGATCGGATTTCGAGACCAGCAGCATCACCCGCCGCCGGCTGGCGCGGTCGCGCATCTGCCAGTCCATGCCGAACCGCTCCGCTATCGCCGTAAAGCCGGTTTGCAGCGCCGCCAGATTGACGGCGAGATCGGCCGCGGTGAACACCACCCGCATGAAGAAATGTCCGGTCTCGACGTCGTTGTATTGCTGGGCATCGAGAATGTTCTGTCCGTTATGGGCCAGAAACGTCGATACTGCGGACACGATTCCGGGACGGTCCGGACAGGAAAGCGTCATGACGAACTGATGATCGGGCATGGCGAAGGGCTTGACTACAATTCCGGCATGGAACTGGCGCCCTGCTCTATCATCCACGACCGCCTTGCGCCAAGATGAACGAACTGCTGCAGGCGAAGTTAGAGTAAAAGCACGGCTGAAAAGATCATGGCTGACAGGCTCAACGGCTACCGCATCCTGATCCTGGAAACGCGCGAGGAAGCGCAATTCTCCCGCCTGCTCGCCGAGCAGGGGGCCGACGTGCTGCAATGCCCGATGTTTGAGATCCACGACGCGCCGGATTGTGCAAGCATCGAGGCCTGGATCCGCCGTTGCATCGCAAAGCCTTTCGACGACCTGGTGCTGATGACGGGCGAAGGCCTGCGCCGCCTCATCAAGGTCGCGCGAAACATCCGCGTCGATCAGGATTTCATCAAAGCGCTCGGCAAGGCGCGCAAATTTGCCCGCGGCCCGAAACCCGGACGCGCCCTGCGCGAAATCGGCCTTGAAGCGGAAGTCACCACCGAGAAGCCGACGTCGGAAGGTATCGCCGAGATGCTGTCCCGCGTCGATCTTGGGGGCCATCGCGTCGGCTTGCAGCTTTACCCGGACAAGGACCACGGCGCGTTGATCGCCGCGATCATGGCACAGGGCGCCGAGGTCGACACGGTGCTGCCTTACGTCTACGACGCCAAGACGGCGGACGCCAATATCATCACCGCCATCGATGAGATGGCAGCCGGGCGGATCGATGCGATTGCGCTGACGAATCTCGGGCAGGTTCGTCGCCTGGTCGAGACCGCGCGGGCGAAGGGCTGCGAGGCGCGCTTGCGCGAAGGCCTCGACAAGACGTTGATCGCTTCCGTTGGACCGGCCGTGTCCGAGGAGCTCAAGTCGCAGGGCTTGCGCACCGACGTTTATCCCGCCAACGAGGCCTTCTTCATGAAGCCGCTGATTTCGGCGATGGCGACGGCGCTAGCGGAAAGAAGGCCGCGAGGGTAGCGGCCGTCATTGCGAGCAAAGCGAAGCAATCCAGACTTATCACCGCGGACGATTCTGGATTGCTTCGGAGCTTACGCTCCTCGCAATAACGGGTCGGGAAACTGAAGCCATGACGACGGCAACGCAGACCGTAACTCACTCCGCTGCCTGCTTCGACTCGCTCAAGTAGGCCTGGTAGGTGAGCCTGATTCCGTCCTCGAGCGAAGTCTTCGCGCGCCAGCCGAGGCTTGCAAGGCGGCTGACGTCGAGCAGTTTGCGCGGCGTACCGTCCGGCCGCGAGGGATCGAAGCTGATCGTCCCGGCATAGCCGACCACTCCCGCCACCACGCGGGCGAAATCGGCGATGGTGATGTCCTCGCCGGTGCCGATGTTGATGAGCTCGCCGCTGGAATAGATTTTCATCAAATGGACGCAGGCATCGGCAAGATCGTCGACATAAAGAAATTCCCGCCGCGGCGTCCCGGTGCCCCACACCGCGACGTTGGAGGCGCCGGAAAGCTTTGCCTCGTGAAACCTGCGGATCAACGCGGCGACGACGTGGCTGTGCTCGGGATGATAATTGTCGCCCCGTCCATAAAGATTGGTCGGCATCACGCTGATGAAATCGCAGGCATACTGGCTGCGATAGGCCTCCACCATCTTGATGCCTGCGATCTTGGCGATCGCGTACGGCTCGTTGGTGGGCTCGAGCGGCCCGGTCAGCATGGAATCTTCGCGCAGCGGCTGCGCCGCGAGCCTGGGATAGATGCAGGACGAGCCGAGAAACATCAGTTTTTCGGTGCCGCTGAGGTGCGCGGCGTGGATGACGTTGGCGGCGATGATCAGATTGTCGTAAAGGAATTCCGCACGGAGCGTGTTATTGGCGACGATGCCGCCGACCTTGGCGGCCGCCATGAACACCGCCTGCGGACGGTTTTTGGCGAACCAGTCGAACACTGCGGCCTGATCGCACAGATCAAGTTCGCTGCGGCCGACCGTCAACAATTCGATGTCTTCGCTGGCAAGCTGGCGCACCAGCGCGGAGCCGACCATCCCCTTGTGTCCGGCAACCAAGACACGTCTGCCTTTAAGCTCAAACGGGGTTCTTGCCATTGGCAACCTCGTGCCGCGCAATCGCCAGATCCGCGGCCACCATCTCCTTCACGAGCTCCGCAAAGCTCGTCTTCGGCGCCCAGCCGAGCTTTTGCCGCGCCTTGCTGGAATCGCCGATCAAAAGATCGACTTCGGTCGGGCGGAAATAAATGGGATCGATGCGGACCACGGTCTTGCCGGATTTCTTGTCGACGCCGGTCTCCTCCACGCCCTTGCCCCGCCAGACGATGCTGCGGCCGACTTCGGCAAACGCCAGTTCGACGAACTCACGCACCGAACGCGCCTCGCCGGTCGACAGCACGAAATCGTCCGCCCGATCGGCCTGCAATATCCTGTGCATGCCCACGACATAATCCTTGGCGTGACCCCAGTCGCGCTTGGCGTCGAGATTGCCGAGATAGAGCACCTCTTCGAGGCCGGCCTCGATGCGAGCGACCGCGCGCGTGATCTTGCGGGTCACGAAGGTCTCGCCGCGGATCGGGCTCTCGTGATTGAACAGGATACCGTTCGAGGCAAACATGCCGTAGGCCTCGCGATAGTTCACCGTGATCCAGTAACCGTAAAGCTTGGCGACGCCGTAGGGCGAGCGCGGATAGAAGGGTGTGGTCTCTTTCTGCGGCACCTCCTGCACCAGGCCGTACAGTTCCGAGGTCGATGCCTGGTAGAAGCGCGTCTCTTTCTCCATGCCGAGGATCCGGATCGCCTCCAGCAGCCGCAGCACCCCGATCGCGTCGGCGTTTGCCGTATATTCGGGGCTTTCGAAACTGACCGCGACGTGGCTCTGGGCGGCGAGGTTGTAGATCTCGGTCGGGCGGATCTGCTGCATCAGGCGGATCAGATTGGTCGAATCCGTCATATCGCCATAATGCATCAGGAACGGCACGTTGCCTGTGTGCGGGTCCTCATAGAGGTGATCCACGCGCTGCGTGTTGAAGGAGGATGAGCGACGCTTGATGCCGTGCACGGTGTAGCCGAGCCCGAGCAGGTATTCGGCGAGATAGGCGCCGTCCTGTCCGGTCACGCCGGTTATCAGCGCAACGCGCCGCCTGGAATCCCGATCCGTCATTCTCGCTCCAACCGCGCGCCGGACTGCACGAAAATCGGTACAGCGGCGGTAACACAGGAAATTGCGCTCGACCTGCCGTAAAACGCCGCCCTATTGGCGCAAGGTCGCACCCCCCTACCATGACCCTGTTCCCCCAAGCAAATGAGTCCGGAAGGCATGCTTGACGGGGGTCGACCCAGCGGGCTTGCGGGTTTGGGAACCTTGGCTCACAATCCCCTGAAACAGGGTCGAGACGATCAGCGAGATGCTATTCGCGCCGGCCGCTCCAAAATACAGTTAACGACAAAAAACCAACCCCGGGAGGATGACATGCGAAAACTCATGATGGCCGCAAGCTTCGCATTACCGCTGCTCGGCGGTGGCGCGATGGCGCAGGAAACCCTCAAAATCGGCTACATCGATCCGCTGTCGGGAGGCGGCGCCAGCATCGGCGAGGTCGGCCTGAAGACGTTCCAGTTTCTGGCCGACGAGGTTAACGCCAAGGGTGGGATACAGGGCAAGAAGGTCGAGATCGTTCCGCTCGACAACAAGACCAATCCGCAGGAAAGCCTGATTCAGGCGCAGAAGGCGATCGATTCCGGCGTGCGCTACATCACCCAGGGCAACGGCTCCTCCGTCGCGGGCGCACTCTCGGATTTCGTGACCAAGTACAACGAGCGCAATCCGGGCAAGGAAGTGCTCTTTTTCAACTATGCCGCGGTTGACCCCGTCCTCACCAACGCCAAGTGCAGCTTCTGGCACTTCCGCTGGGACGCCAATTCCGACATCAAGATGGAGGCGCTCACCAACTATATGAAGAAGACGCCATCGATCAAGAATGTCTACCTGATCAACCAGGATTATTCGTTCGGGGAATCGGTCCGATCCGCTGCCAAGTCGATGTTGGCTGCCAAGCGGCCGGACATCAAGATCGTCGGCGACGAACTGCACCCGCTCCTGAAGATCACCGATTTCGCGCCCTACATCGCCAAGATCAAGGCATCCGGCGCCGATACCGTCGTCACCGGCAACTGGGGACAGGATTTCGCGTTGCTGTTGAAGGCGGCCGCCGACGCCGGGCTGAAGGTCAACTGGTACACCTATTATGCCGGCGGCACCGGCGGTCCGACCGCGATCAAGCAGGCCAACCTCAATCATCAGGTGTTTGCGGTCGCCGAAGGCATCCCTAACCTCGACAACCCCCCCTCGCAGGCATTCGAAAAGGCACTCCGGGCGAAGTACGATTTCAGCCTGTTCTACCCGCGCGCCGTCAACGAAATGCGGATGCTGGCGGTAGCCGCCGACAAGGCCAAGTCGGTCGACCCGGTGAAAGTGGCCTCTGCACTGGAGGGCATGGAGTTCGAGGTGTTCAACGGCGGCAAGGGCTTCATGCGCAAGGACGACCACCAGTTCTTCCAGCCGATCTACATCGCCTCGTTCGGCGACCGCACGGAAAAGGAGCCGTTCGACGAGGAAAAGACCGGCTGGGGCTGGAGACTTGTCGACAAGATCAATGCGGAGGACACCGTGCTTCCGACCACCTGCAAGATGGAGCGGCCCAGCTAATAATTTGGGTGTGAATGGTCCGTCCCGAAAAATCGGGACGAACCATTCTTCTCAATGCCAGCGGGGCCGCCATGCTTGAACTGATCGTCATATCCACGCTCAATGGCATCCTGTTCGGGATGCTGTTGTTCCTGATGGCCAGCGGCCTGACCGTCATCTTCAGCATGCTCGGCGTGCTCAATTTCGCTCACGCAAGCTTCTACATGCTCGGCGCCTTCTTCGGCTTTCAGATCAGCCGCTGGTTCGGATTCTGGACAGCGCTGTTGATTGCACCACTGCTTGCCGGTGCGATCGGGGTCGCCGTCGAGCGCTTCGGCTTGCGCCCCGTTCACAGGAACGGCCACGTCGCCGAGTTGTTGTTCACCTTTGGCCTGGCGTTTGTGATCGAGGAGATTGTGCAGATCATCTGGGGCAAGAGCCCGGTCGATTTCCGCATCCCCTCCTCGCTCGACTTTCCCGCATTCACGATCTTCTCCACCAACTATCCCGCCTACAAGATGTTCATGCTGCTGGTGTCGATCGCGATCTTTGCCGCGCTCCTGATCGTTCTGAAGAAGACGCGCATCGGCCTGATCGTTCAGGCCGCGCTGACCCATCCGCACATGGTGGCCCATCTCGGCCACAATGTCGGGCGCATCTTCATGCTGGTGTTCGGCGTCGGCACCGCGCTCGCCGCCGTGGCCGGCGTGATCGCAGGTCCTGCCTTGGTGACGCAGTCGAACATGGCCGGACTCCTGGGACCGATCCTGTTCGTGGTCGTCGTGGTCGGAGGCTTGGGCTCGTTGCCCGGCGCTTTCGTCGCCTCGCTGCTGATCGGCTTGATTCAGACGTTTGCGGTCTCCATGAACGGCTCGTTGTCGGGCGCGTTCGGTCCGCTCAGCCCCGCCTATGCCTCGACCTGGCTTGCCGACATCTGGGGCGTCACGATCGCGCAAGTGGCGCCGATCGTGCCCTACGTGTTGTTGGTGCTGATCCTGATCTTCCGCCCGATGGGCCTGCTCGGGACACGCGAGACATGAGCGAAATTGCAACAACCGTGGCGCCGCCGCTGCCGACCGCAACCGAGAAGCTCCAATTCTACGGGATGTGGGTGACGGCCGCGGTCGTGCTCGTGCTGCTACCCCACCTCTTTGGCTCGGGCGGCTCGCTGACGACGTTCAGCCTGATCGGCATCTCCATCATCTTCTCGCTATCCTACAATATCCTGCTCGGGCAAACCGGCCTGCTCTCGTTCGGGCACGCCGTGTATTACGGCCTCGGCGGCTTTCTCGTGATTCACGCCATCAACATCATTGGCGCCAACAAGCTGCCGATCCCGCTGCCCGTCATTCCCCTGATCGGCGGCCTGACCGGACTGTTCTTCGGCGCCCTTTTGGGCTGGGTCTCCACCCAGCGGTCGGGAACGGCGTTTGCGATGATTTCGCTCGGCGTCGCCGAGTTGATCGCTTCCTCCGCGCTGATCCTGCGCACCTTCTTCGGCGGCGAGGCCGGCGTCTCGGCCAACCGCACCAAACTCTTCAAGATCTTCGGCTGGAGCTTCGGGCCGCAGATCCAGATCTATTACCTGGTCGCGGCATGGACGCTGATCGCGGTGATTGCGATGTATGCGCTGACCCGTACCCCGCTCGGGCGCATGTGCAACGCCGTGCGCGACAATCCCGAGCGCGTCCAGTTCGTCGGCTACAATCCGCACGTCGTGCGTTACCTCGCGTTCTGCTTCTCCGGATTCTTCGCAGGGATCGCCGGCGCGCTCGCCGCCATCAATTTCGAGATCGCCAACTCGGCCTATCTCGGAGCGCAGCAGTCGGGAACGGTATTGTTCGCCGCCTTTATCGGCGGCATCGGCTTCTTCATCGGTCCGATCGTCGGCGCGATATTCGTCACCATTCTGTCGTTGGGCTTGAGCGATCTGACGCAGGTATGGCAGCTCTATTTCGGACTGATCTTTATCGCGGTGGTGTTGTTCGCGCCGGGCGGCATCACCGGGCTCTTGATGATGCATCGCCCCCTGCTCAAGGCCGGCACGCTGCCGCAGGTGTTGCCGAGCTACCTCTTTGCGCTGGTTCCGACCCTGGCGATGATCGCCGGGCTCGTGCTGGCGGTGGAGACGATCGTGCACTACACGGTCAATCCGGGCGATGATTCCCATATCAAGGCGTTCGGCGTTCCCTTCGACGCGGCGAGCCCGTCGATATGGGCGATATCGGCCGTTCTCCTGGTCGGCGGATTCCTGGTTGCGCGCAAGGACTGGGTCCGGGTCCGAGAAGCGTGGGACAAGGCCGCCAGCGTCGAACGGGAAAAGGATGTCGCCGCATGAGCGCCGCGATCGAACTCCGCGAGATCAAGAAGAGCTTCGGCAATATTCCGATTCTCCGGGATATCAATCTGAGTGTGGCGCAGGGCGAACGCCACGCGCTGATCGGCCCGAACGGCGCCGGCAAATCGACCACCTTCAATCTGATCAGCGGATATTTTGCGCCGACCTCGGGAAGCGTGCTGTTGCGCGGCGAGGTGGTCAGCGGCTTGCCGCCCTATCAGATCAACCGCCGCGGGCTTTCGCGCAGCTTCCAGGTCACCAACGTCTTTGCCAATATGAGCGTATGGGAAAACCTGCGCTGTGCGGTGTTGTGGTCGACCGGCCAGCGCTACGCGTTCTGGAAGAACATCGACAATCTGCCGGAAGTGCGTGAACGCACCGCGCAGATCCTGGCCGACATCCATCTCACCAAACGGCGCGACGTGCCGGCCGGCCTTCTGACCTACGCCGAGCAGCGTGCGCTCGAGATCGGCATTACGGTGGCCGGCGGCGCCGATGTGATCCTGCTCGACGAACCGACCGCGGGCATGAGCCATGCGGAAACCGAGCGCGCGGTGGCGCTGATCCGCCGCCTGACGGAGGGACGCACGCTTCTGATCGTCGAGCACGACATGAGCGTGGTGTTCGGCCTTGCCGACCGGATCTCGGTCCTGGTGTACGGCCAGATCATCGCCTCGGGTACGCCGGAAGAGATCCGCGGCAATCCGAAGGTCAAGGAAGCCTATCTCGGCGAGGAAGCGGCATGATGCTGGAAGTCGAAGGACTCCACGCCTATTACGGCAAGAGCCATATCCTGCAGGGCGTCGACATGCGCATCGATGCCGGCGAGGTGGTGAGCCTGTTGGGCCGCAACGGCGTCGGGCGCTCCACCACGGTCAAGGCGATCATGGGCGAAGTACCGCCGCAAGGGTCGATCCGATTTAACGGCTGCGACATCGCGGGATTACCGAGCTACCGCATCGCACGTCTAGGGCTCGGCTACGTTCCCGAGCATCGCGACATCTTCCCAAGCCTGACGGTTCGGCAAAACCTGGTTCTTGGCATCAAGGATACCAGGCGTCCCGGCAAGTGGCGACTCGAAGACATGCTCAAAATGTTCCCAAATCTCGCCGCGAGGGCTGACACCGCAGCCGGCGTGCTCTCCGGCGGCGAGAAGCAGATGCTGACCATCTGTCGAACTCTGATGGGCGACCCCGAACTCATCATGATCGACGAGCCCACCGAGGGGCTCGCTCCCCTGATCGTGCAGCAGGTCGGCGACCTCATCGCCGAAATCGCCCGACGTGGGCTCGCCATTCTGCTGGTGGAGCAAAAACTCTCGATCGCGATGCGGATATCGCACCGCGTCTACGTGATGGGTCATGGCCGCATCGTGTTCGAGGGCACGCCTGCCGAACTAAAGGCGAACGAAGCGGTCCGCAAGGAATGGCTGGAAGTGTAATACCAAAGTCGATCCGACCCGATCCGGTGCCTGCGGCAAGCGCAACCGTTGACGTGTTGATCCCATTGAAACAGGGTGGTTGCCTGCGACGACGGGATCGATAACCCTGGAAGTCGCCGACCAAACAAAAGAGCGCGGCAAGGCGCGCCCGGAATTGATATTGCGCGTAGTCTGATCGCAAAATCGGCCGGTCATTTTTTGCGAAGATGCGCGTCGCGGAGGGGATTTGAGTGGAATACGCTTTGGAAGTGCGCGGGGTGTCACTGCGCTTTGGCGGCGTGCGTGCGCTTGCCGACGTCAGTTTTGGCGTCAAGGCCGGTGAGCTGTTTTCCATCATCGGTCCCAACGGCGCCGGCAAGACCTCGATCGTCAACTGTATCTCGGGCCGCTACCGGCCGACCGAGGGCCAGCTGTTCTATCGCGGAAAGGACATCACGGCGCTGAACCCCAACGCGCGGCCGCGGCTCGGCATCGGCCGCACCTTCCAGAACCTCGCGCTGTTTCATCATATGAGCGTGCTCGACAACATCATGGTCGGGCGTCACCACCTCCTGAAGAACAATTTCATCACGGGATCGCTGTACTGGCTGACAGGTGCGCGGCGTGAGGAACTCGCACATCGCCGCAAGGTCGAGGAGATCATCGACTTCCTCGATCTGCAGTCGGTGCGCAAGGCGACCGCCGGCACCCTTCCCTACGGCTTGCGCAAGCGCGTGGAACTGGCGCGCGCGATGGCACTTGAGCCGCAACTGATCCTTCTCGACGAGCCGATGGCCGGCATGAATTTCGAGGAGAAGGAGGATATGGCGCGCTACATCGTCGATCTCAACGAAGAGTTCGGCATGACGGTTGTGATGATCGAACACGACATGGGCGTGGTGATGGACATTTCGCACCGGGTCATGGTGCTGGATTTCGGCCGCAAGATCGCCGAAGGCGATCCCGCCGCAGTGCTGGCCGATCCCCAT
>Ga0306924_10002974_pt1 | contig 16177 bp, 13 predicted proteins | sample sta12Can44000111_FD_203756 | JGI IMG/M metagenome (GOLD analysis project Ga0306924, IMG submission 203756) | Lab enrichment of tropical soil microbial communities from Luquillo Experimental Forest, Puerto Rico - statanox.12C.anox.44.000.111 (v2)... | ecosystem: Environmental > Terrestrial >... | reverse complement strand
ATCAGACTAGCCCGATAAAGCGGCACCGCTCGACCAAGGCCGAAGTAGAGGAACGCCGCGAGGCGCTGCTGGCCATCATCGACGACGGCAAGCCGATGACGGTCCGCCAAGTGTTCTATCAGGCCACGGTGCGCGGTCTCGTCGAGAAGGCAGAGTCCGGCTACGCCAAGATCCAGAACGATCTCACATTGATGCGGCGCGCCGGGGATCTGCCCTACGACTGGCTCGCCGACAACACCCGCTGGCAGCGCAAGCCGCGCACCTTCAGCCGCCGAAAATCAGATCGCGCGCGGTGCCATCTGCATTCGTGCGCTTCGGCTGCGCTTCGATGATCTCGCGTGCGGCGGCCGCGAGCGGGATTTCCTGCGTTCTGTTTCCCTTCACGCGCTCGGGCGGCAACACGATCAGGTCGCCGTGGACTTCGCTCCAATGCAAAGCGGCAATTTCGTCCGCCCGTGCGCCGGTCAACGCCAACAGTTTCAGGATTGAGCCGAAACGATCGTCACCGGCGTGCACCCAGACGAGCCGCAGCTCATCGGGAGCCAAGACCCGCGTGCGTTTTTTCTCCTCGCGCTTATTTGTGCCAACGACCGGGTTTTGGTCGACCAGCCCCTCGCCCATTGCCCAGCGGAAGAAACTCGACAACGATGCGCGCACGCGATTGCTGGACGGATCGCCGCAGTTCTCAGCCACTGCCGCGATGACAGTGGCGACGTCACGCCGCACGATCGCCGCAAGCTGTAGCCCGTGCAGCGCCTTGCTGTGCTTGAGCAAGTGACGCTCAACATCGGGATATGTGCGCGGCCGTAGCCGCGCCCGCTGATAGGCGAGAAACCGCCGGACGATTGCCTCGAAGGTCTCTGCCGACTTGATCTTGGCGTCGGCCTTACTGCTCGCCGGGTCTTCGCCCAACCTCGTGCGCGCATACAAGCCTTTGGCAATCTCCCGCGCCGTGGCGAGATCAACGGCGCTGACCGATCCAAGCCCCATCCGGCGCTGCTTGGATCCGACGCGATATTGAAAAATCCACGATCGCGCGCCGCCTTCGCGCAGTCGGATTCCGAAGCCGGCAATGTCGTCGTCCCACTCGATGTGATCTTGTTTTCCCGGCGGCAATTTCAGACCAACGGTCGATTTTACAGTTAGTCGCACGTCCCCCTCCGTTCGAAATTGGGAAGCACATGGGAAGCTGGCGTCCGCCGCTCAGCGCATCACGGCGAGCGGTCACACAGTTGGTTATCGTGTGATTCCGAGGAGGTTGCAAATAAAAATACGCTCAGCGAATTTCGTTGAGCGCGTTTCCAACGTTCTTCTTCACAGCTATCTCCTCTGTTGTTGGCGTCGCCGATGGCGAGAAGACCCTGCTTTCCCCGTGAAGGCAAGGCCGTGGATACCGCGGCATGGAATCGCGAATTGGCTCGCATCAGATCACTCGTAATAGGCGGGCGCGTATTTGCGCTGCGCAACCTCGCTCGGCTCGTGTGCGATCCAAAGCTGGCCATTGTTCTCCTTGAGGACGGCGGCCATGCGATCGAGCGAGGCGAGCGACTGCGGCACGTTGAGATTGCGCTGGGGCACGCGATGGCTGTCCCAATTGGCTTTGGTGTGCACGGCGTCGCCGCTGAGCAACAGCGCGCCGGTCTTCGGCAGCCGCACCAGCAGGCATTGATGGCCCGGCGTATGGCCGGGCGTGGAAATCAGCACGACGCTGCCGTCACCGAACACGTCGTGATCGCCTTCCGCCTTGGTCACCGGCTGCTCGGGTTTGAAACGGCGCGGGCCGACCGGCGGCACCCACTCGTACTCCGCCTTCTGCACCAGCAACGTGGCGCGCGGAAACAAGTCCAGGTTGCCGACGTGATCGCCATGCTGATGCGAGAGCCCGACGTACTGGATGTCAGATGGTTTGAGCCCGAGTCCCGTGAGTTGGCTGGCCAAAGTTTTCTTGCTGGTCCATACGCCGGCCGGGCTCTTCTGGCCGTTGGGCATGTCGACGATGGCGTCGGGCAATCCGGTATCCCAGAGGAGCCAACCCTGGCCGTGCTTGATGAGATAGCAGGTGACCGCGAGCGCGCCCGGACCGCTCGCACCGGGCGTGAAGCTCGACGCGTCGTTGAGCGCGATGTCGCCGCAGTAGAGGACGTACAGCCGCTCGATGCCCGGCTTGCTTTGTTGCGCCGATCCGGCTTGCACTTGCAACAGCAACAGCACGCATGTGGCGAACATCGCACAAAGTTTGTTCATGGACAGGTCTCCATTCCGGGAATCATATCGTTCAACGAGGCCAAGCAAGAGGCAACAACTATTTCTCAGACAAGCCGGGAAGCAGGCCGCGAAGTTTCGGCTTGCCGATCTTGTCAACTCGGCAGCGCGGCGTGTAGCGTGGGCTCGGCCTTCACCCGCCGCGTTGCCGCAGGTGCGCGAAATCGTGCGCAGCACGCTCAGTTGCAAGGCACCGATCCGGGCCGTTGATCGAACGACGCCGAAAGCGGAAGCTGTTTGCTGAGGTAATCAGCCGGGCCGCAAACTCGGTGTGCTCCCTCCCCCCTTGTGGGGGAGGGTTGGGGAGGGGGGTGGTTCTTGTGGCAACGCAAGTGCCGCCAAACTGCTACCCCCACCCCCAACCCCTCCCCAGCCGGCTGCGGGCTTGCCCGCTTCCGGCCAAATTAAAATGCCCGAACCCCGGCAAGTCGGGGTTCGGGTGGGGAGGGGAGCGCACCGAGTATGCGGCGCCGCTTTATATCAACTACAAACAAACGTGCTCTAGGGGAAGGACATCGATGAGGGCAGTCAGACATCGAAGGCTCGCCGCGCTTGCCGCGCTGTCGCTGGCGCCGCTGCTGGTGCCATCTGCGGCTCTGGCCGCCTGGCAGCCCACGCGGCCGATCGAGTTGATTGTTCCTGCCGGCACCGGCGGCGGCGCCGATCAGATGGCACGCACGATCCAGAGCATCGCCACCAAGCACAAGCTGATGAAGGTGCCGATAGTGGTGATCAACAAGCCGGCGCGCGACGGCGGCGAAGGCCTTCTCGACGTGAAGAACTCGCCCAGCAATCCGCATAAGCTCGCCATCACGCTCTCGAACCTGTTCACGACGCCGCTGGCGAGCGCAATTCCGTTCAGCTGGAAGGACATCACGCCGGTGGCGATGCTGGCGCTCGACGAGTTCATTCTGTGGGTGAATGCCGACACGCCCTACAAATCGACCAAGCAGTACATCGAGGCGGTGAAGCAGGAGCCCGGCAAGTTCAAGATGGGCGGCACCGGCACCAAGCAGGAGGATCAAATCATCACGGTGGCGATCGAGAAGGTGACCGGCGCCAAGTTCACCTATATGCCGTTCCGCGGCGGCGGCGAGGTCGCGCTGCAGCTCGCGGGCAAGCACGTCGATTCGACAGTGAACAATCCGATCGAAGCGGTGGCGCAATGGCAGGCGAATACGGTGCGTCCGCTCTGCGTGTTCGACGCAAAACCCCTCCCCTACTCCAACAAGATCGCCGAGAACATGTCCTGGGGCGACATCCCGACCTGCAAATCGGAGGGCATTGACATCGAATATCTGATGCTGCGCGGCATTTTCACGGTGCCGGGCGCCGGCAAAGACGAAGTCGCCTACTACGTCGACCTGCTCAGCAAGGTGCGGGAAACCCCGGAATGGAAGGCGCTGATGACCGAAGGCGCGTTCGATAACGAGTTCATGACCGGCGACGAATTCGTCAAATGGCTCGGCAAGGAAGACAAGCGCCACCAAGCCTTGATGAAGGAAGCGGGTTTCTTGGCGGGGCAGTAGGCGTCAGCCAGTGCCTCGTCATGGCCGGGCTTGTCCCGGCCATCTACGTCTTTGAGGCAGCAAGCAAGACGTGGATGCCCGGCACAAGGCCGGGCATGACGGAGCCCAGCCGCTAAGTTACTCAATCACTTCGTCGGCGCGCAGCACGGTGATGAATTCGCGTCGTCTCATGCTGCGGCCCGACGTGAGGGATTAGCTCGCCGGCGGAAACACTAGCACAGACCGCCCCGGGGGCAATGCCCGTAAAGGCCCAGCAGGATATGCAGCCCTCCCCTGCTTGCGGCAGAGGGTGTACTGATGGTCCCAAGGCATCGGAGACGGTCATGGCCAAGCACTGGCTGCGTCGATTGCATGCGGCGCCGATCGCGCTTGCTATGGCGCTCCTGCCGCTTGCGGCAGGTGTCAATGCGGCGGAGGACGTGCACAAGCCCGCCGTCGTGTCGTTCGGGTTGTTCGGCGACCAGCGGGTGTTTCAGCGCGAGGCAACAGGCGCCGCACAAATCGTCGTAGACCGTTTCGGCGGCGATCCTCCCGTCGTCAAATTCAACACCAAGAAGGGAGGCGACGCGACGACCGCCTCGCTGGCCGCGGCGTTGCAGGCGACGGCGAAGAAAATGGATGACGCGAACGACGTCCTGTTTCTCATTCTCACCTCGCATGGGTCACCCGACGGCCTCGCCGTCGTCGCCGACCGGCGGCAGGCGATGCTTGCGCCGGCGCGGCTTGCCGACATGCTCAACGCGACCCACGTGCGATATCGCGCCGTGGTCATATCGGCCTGCTATTCCGGCGTGTTCATACCGCGGCTTGCCAATCCCGACAGCCTCGTGATCACGGCGGCGGACGCGGATCACTCCTCGTTCGGCTGCGAAGATCGCGCCAAATGGACTTATTTCGGCGACGCCTTCTTCAACGTCGCGCTGCGCCGCACGAGCCGGCTCAAAGACGCGTTCGTGCTGGCGCGCTCGCTGGTGGCGCAACGGGAAGCGCGCAACGGCTTTGCGCCGTCGCATCCGCAGATGGCCGGCGGGGAGAACGTCGAGCCGCTGCTGGTGGCGCGCAGTCCGTAGGGTGGGCGACGGCGGACCAGGCGATTTTGCCCACCCTACGTCCGCAGCAGCTTGTCCAGCGTGATCGGCAGGTCGCGCACGCGCGTACCGGTGGCGTGATAGATCGCGTTGGCGATCGCCGCCGCGGTGCCGACGATGCCGATCTCGCCCACGCCCTTGACGCCGAGCGGATTGATCTCATCGTCCTTCTCTTCGACGAGGATCACGTCGACCGCGTGCACGTCGGCATTCACCGGCACATGATACTCGCCCAGACTATGATTCATGAACCGCCCGAACTGGTGGTCGGTCGAGGTCTCCTCGTGCAGCGCCATGCCGATGCCCCAGACCACGCCGCCGAGAATCTGGCTCTCCACGATCTTCGGGTTGAGAATGCGGCCGGCCGCCACCGCGTTGACCACCCGCGTGACGCGGATGACGCCGAGCTCCTCGTCGATCTTGACCTCGGCGAATATCGCGGAGTGGGTGGAATGCGAGTATTTGCTCTTCTCGTTCGGACCGGCGCTGGCTTGTTTCTCGATGCGATCGACCTTGCCGGCGCGCATGGCATCGGCGATCAACACCTCGCGTCCCGCGTCGTTCTTGTGCCGGATCTTGCCGTCGGCAAAGACCACATCATCGAGCTTGGCGCCGGCAAGGGCCGAGTCCTTGCGCTTCTGCGCGAGGCGGAGCAGCTCCTTCTGCACCGCGCGGCAGGCGCCAAAAATGGCGGAGCCGACCGACGAGGTGGTGAACGAGCCGCCTTCCACCGGCGCTGCGGGCAGATCGGAATCGCCGAGCTTTGCGGTGACGTTCTCGAGCGGCACGCCCAGCATCTCGGCGGCGATCTGGGTCATCATCGTATAGGTGCCCGGGCCGATATCGGCGGTGGCGCTCGCGACCTCGACCGCGCCGTTGGCGGTGAGCATCGCCCGCGCGCTCGCCTCGAGCTGCATAGCCTCCCAGATTCCGGTGGCCATGCCCCAGCCGACGAGCTCGTTGCCCTCGCGCATCGAGCGCGGCTTGGGATTTCGTTTCGACCAACCGAACTTCTCCGCGGCTTGCCGATAGCATTCGCGCAGCTGTTTGCTGCTGAAGGGACGATCCTCGATCTGGTCCTTGTCCGAATAGTTGATCAGCCGCAACTCGAGCGGATCGATATTCGCGGCATAGGCGAGCTCGTCCATGGCGCATTCGATCGGATACATGCCTTCCGCGCCGCCCGGCGCGCGCATGTCGCAGGGCGTGTACTGGTCGAGCTTGACCAGTCCTTGCCGCAGCTCGGCATTGGCGCAGCGGTAGAGCAGGCTCGACCAGTTGACGAAATCGCGCTGGAAATTTTCGAATTGCGAGGTCATCGAGACGGCCTCGTGACGGAACGAGGCGAGCTTGCCGTCGCGGTCGGCCGCAAGCGCCAATGCGTGCGCATTGCCGGCGCGATAGCCGATCGTGAACATCTGCTGGCGCGTGAGCGTCACCCGCACCGACCGCTTGAGCGCGCGCGCCGCGAGCACGGCGAGCGGCAGCTCGTAATTCGGGCGCAAGCCTGAGCCGAAGCCGCCGCCGACATAGGGCGAGAGCACGCGTACCTTGTTGCGCCGCATGCCGAATACGCCAGCGGCGTAGTTGCGGCAGTTCAGCGGGCCTTGGGTCTTGTCGTAGACGGTGATGCGGTCGTCGCCCCACAGCGCGGTCGCTGCGAACGGCTCCATCGGATTGTGATGCTCGACAGCCATTCCGTATTCGGCCTCGATCCGCACCGGCGCGCGCTCGAACGCCTGCGCTGCCTTGCCACGGGAGTGCGGTGGATGGATGTCCTTTGGCGTCGTCTTGGCGCTCGCGCGTTGCGCGTCGAAGTCCGTGACGTGCGGCTCCGAGTCATATTCGACGCGCACCAGCGAAGCGGCAAACCGCGCGATCTCGAATTCCTCCGCGACCACGAGTGCGACCGGCTGCCCGCTGAAGCAAATCTTGTCGTCATAGAGCGGACGGAACGGCGAGCCGGGCGGCGCGATTTCGTCGTTGTAGGCCTTGTCCGAGGAGGCAAGCTTGGGCCGGTTCGCGTGCGTGAGCACGGCAATCACGCCGTCGACCGCCATCGTCTCTTCGAAATCGATGCGCTTGATCCGCCCCTTGGCGATGGCCGAGGAGACCACGAAACCGTGCGCCAAGCCGGGCACGTTGTATTCGCCAGCGTATTTCGCGGCACCGGTGACCTTGGCGCGTCCATCGATACGCGAGGTCGGCTTGCCGAAATGGGTGAACGTGGTCATGGCCGCACTCCGCTCATGCGATCCGTTTGTCGGCTTGCGACTGCGGGGTGCCACGCGCCGCCTGCGTCAGGGCGCGCACGACGGCGCGACGCGCCAGCTCGATCTTGAAATCGTTATGGCCGAAGCCGCGCGCCTCGCGCAGCACGATCTCGGCCGCGTGCTGAAAGCTCTCACGCGTGGCCGGCGCTCCGGCGAGCCGCGCTTCGGCGTCGCGATTGCGCCACGGCTTGTGCGCGACGCCGCCGAGTGCGAGGCGCGCTTCTTTGATTGTGTCGCCCTCAAGTTCAAGACCGGCCGCAACCGACACGAGCGCGAATGCATAGGAGAGGCGATCGCGGATCTTGAGATACGTGTAATGGTTGGCAAAGCCTTTGCGCGGTAGCTCGATCGCGGTGATGATCTCGTCTGCGCGCAGATTGGTATCGATATGCGGCGCATCCCCGGGCAGGCGGTGAAAATCGGCAAATGGGATGCCGCGCTCTCCGTTCGTGCCGGTCGCCAGCACCTGCGACGCGAGCGCCGCGAGCGCCACGCACGTGTCGGACGGATGCGTGGCGATGCAATGTTCGCTCGTGCCCAAAATCGCATGCATGCGGTTGATGCCGCCGATCGCGGAGCAGCCGCTCCCCGGCTCGCGTTTGTTGCACGGCGTGGCCGTGTCGTAGAAATAAAGGCAGCGCGTGCGCTGCAGCAGATTGCCGCCGGTGGACGCCATGTTGCGCAGCTGCGCCGAGGCGCCGGCGAGGAGCGCGCTGGCGAGCAGCGGATAGCGCGCGGCGATCTGCGGGTGATAGGCGAGATCGCTGTTGGGCACCAACGCGCCGATGCGCAAGCCGCCGTTCTCGGTCTCCTCGATCCGGTTGAGCGGCAGATGCGTGATGTCGATCACGCGCGACGGGCGGGTGACGTTCTCTTTCATGAGGTCGATGAGATTGGTGCCGCCGGCGATGAATTTTGCCGCCGGGTCGGCAGCAATCTGGCGCACCGCGTCGCCGATGTCGCTCGCACGCGTATAAGCAAAATTGATCATCGTCCCGCCTCCCCCGCCTTCTGTGCGGACTTCCCGAACATCACCTGTTCGATGGCCGCCAGGATCTTGGGATAGGCGCCACAGCGGCAGATATTGCCGCTCATCAGTTCGCGGATTTCATCCGCAGTGCGCGCCCTTCCCTCGGCGATCAGGCCCGCGGCAGAGCAAATCTGGCCCGGCGTGCAGTAGCCGCACTGGAGCGCGTCGTGATCCATGAACGCCTGCTGCAACGGATGCAGTGCGTTGCCCTGTGCCAGGCCTTCGATGGTCGTGACCCGCGCACCGTCCTTCATGATCGCGAGCGTCATGCACGAATTGATGCGCCGGCCGTCGAGGAGCACCGTGCAGGCCCCGCATTGGCCGTGGTCGCAGCCCTTCTTCGTGCCGGTTAGATCGAGATAAAGCCGCAGCGCGTCGAGCAGCGTCGTCCACGGCGCGACGCTCAGTTTGCGCTCCACGCCGTTGACATGGAGCGTGATCGCCATCTTCGCCGGCGTGGGAATTTTTTCCGGACGCTTGCGCGCCGCTGCGGATCTCTGAGCCATTGGATGAATCTCCGAGCAGGTGGGCCGTTTGAACCAGCCGCAGACAGGGTAACGGTTGCATCTCGACTTGCGTTCCCGGACAATTCGTAGGTTGCGTTAGGCGCCGTTAGCGCGTTTACGCGCGTCTTCGACGCGCTGTGGCGCGGCAACCCCACCATGCCAATCCAGCCGGCGGGTTACGCGCCATAGCGCGTCCAAAAGGGCGTTTACGCCCGTCTTCGACGGGCTATGGACGCGCGTAAACACGCATATCGGCGTTAACCCACCGTACCGGTTACGGTTTAGTGTCTCCGGCTTCCCGCAAGGGGCAAGCTGCGCTATCTCACGGGAAAAGCGACCGACCGCAATCCGGCACGGCCGAGATTTCAATTTACGGAGGACAGCCATGCGCGAGATCGGCCATTTCATCGGCGGCAAGGAAGTGGCGGGCCGCTCCGGGCGCAGCGGCGACGTGTTCAATCCCAATACCGGCGAGGTGCAGGCGAAGGTCGCCTTCGCCAGCAAAGCCGAAGTCGAGCAGGCCATTGCCAATGCCGCGGCGGCGCAGCCGGCCTGGGCCGCGACCAACCCGCAGCGCCGTGCACGGGTTCTGTTCAAGTTCCTGGAGCTGGCGCAGAGGGAATTCGACAGCCTCGCCAGGCTGCTCTCCTCCGAACACGGCAAGACCTTTGCCGATTCCAAGGGCGACATCCAGCGCGGGCTGGAAGTGGTCGAATTCGCCTGCGGCATTCCGCATCTTTTGAAGGGCGAGTTCAGCGAGAGCGCCGGCCCGGGGATCGATCTGTTCTCGCTGCGCCAGCCGCTCGGAGTCGTGGCCGGCATCACGCCGTTCAACTTCCCCGCCATGATCCCGATGTGGAAGTTTGCGCCGGCGCTCGCCTGCGGCAACGCGTTCATTCTCAAGCCGTCGGAGCGCGACCCTTCCGTGCCGATGCGGCTCGCCGCGCTGCTGATCGAGGCGGGGCTGCCGGCGGGCGTGCTCAACGTGGTCAACGGTGATAAGGAAGCGGTTGACACGTTGCTTACCGACGCACGCATCAAGGCGATCGGATTCGTCGGCTCCTCCGCGATCGCGGAATACATCTACACGACCGGCTGCGCGCACGGCAAACGCGTGCAATGCTTCGGCGGCGCCAAGAACCACATGGTGGTGATGCCGGACGCCGACATGGACCAGGCGGTCGATGCCTTGATCGGCGCCGGCTACGGGTCCGCCGGCGAGCGCTGCATGGCGGTGTCGGTGGCCGTCCCGGTCGGCAAGAAGACCGCGGATATTCTGGTCGACAAACTCATTCCGCGCGTCGAGAGCCTCAAGATCGGGCCGTCCAGCGACCCTCAGGCCGATTACGGGCCGATGGTGACCAAGGCGCATCTCGACAAGGTGAAGAACTACGTGGATCTCGGCATCAAGGAAGGCGCCAAGCTCAAGGTCGACGGCCGCGGCTTCAAGATGCAGGGCTACGAGAGCGGCTTCTTCATGGGCGGCTGCCTGTTCGACGAGGTGACGTCGGACATGCGCATCTACAAGGAGGAAATTTTTGGACCGGTGCTCTCGGTGGTGCGCGCGAAAGACTATGAGGAAGCGCTGCGGCTTCCGTCCGAGCACGAATACGGCAACGGCGTCGCCATCTTCACCCGCGACGGCGACACCGCGCGCGATTTCACTAGCCGGGTCAATGTCGGCATGGTGGGCGTCAATTTCGCCATTCCGGTGCCCCTCTCCTACTACACGTTCGGCGGCTGGAAACGCTCCGGGTTTGGTGACTTGAACCAGCACGGTCACGACGCGGTGCGCTTCTATACCAAGACCAAGACCGTGACCGCGCGCTGGCCCTCCGGCATCAAGGAAGGCGCAGAGTTCGTCATCCCGACGATGAAGTGACACGCCTCGTGGCAGCGGGCACGGCAGCGATCGCAAGGCTCATTGCCGGCGCGTTGCTGTCTGTCGCCATTCTCGGCACGGCAGCAGCGCAAAGCGATCATTCCGCGCAGGCCGACATTCGCGCCGCGCTCACGCAATGGGCGGCGGACTTCAACGCCGGCAAGTCCGATCGGGTGTGCGCTCTCTTCGCCCGTGACCTGATCGCGCAGTACCGCGGCCAGCCGGAGCGCAACTTTGACTCCCTCTGCGATCTGCTCAAGCGCTCGCTGAACGATCGCACGAAGAAGTTTAGCTATGCGCTCGACATCAAGGAAATCATCGTCGCCGGCGATTTCGCCGTGGTGCGGCTGACCTGGACGCTCACGGTCCAAGGCAAGGACGCATCGGCAGAAACGATCGACGAGCCAGGCATGGACCTGTTCCGACGTCAGAGCGACGGCAGCTGGAAGATTTTCCGCTACATCGCCTACGACGTATCGCGCTGAATAAGAGCGGTATTATCCGAGGGAGATAGCGATGGCCGAGTATCAGCTCTATTGCTTCGCGCAATCCGGCAACGCCTATCGTTGCGCGCTCATGCTCAACCTCATCGGCGCCGATTGGAAACCGGTCTGGGTCGATTTCTTTGCCAAGGGCGAGCAACGCACGCCCGAGTACCGCACCAAAGTCAACGAGATGGGCGAGGTGCCGGTACTCGTGCACGGCGACAGAAAGCTCACGCAATCGGGCGTGATCCTTGCTTATCTCGCGAAACGGTCGGGCAAATTCCGTCCCGAAGGCGAAGATCAGGAGCTGGAAACCTGGCGCTGGATCATCTTCGACAATCAGAAGGTCAACGGCTATCTCGGCCCGTATCGGTTTCTGCGCTGGATCGCAAAGCCGCCGGGCCATCCAGCGGTGCTCGCCTTCCTCAAGGGCCGCATCGACAACAACCTCGCGATTGTCGACCAGCGGCTTGCCAAGCGGCCATTCGTGCTGGGCGACCGCCCGACGATCGCCGACGTGTCACTGGCGGGTTATCTGTATTATCCGGCCGACGAATTCGGCTTCGATATTCCCGGGCAGCACAAGCACATCGCGGCGTGGCTCGAGCGCATCAAGGCGCTGCCTGGCTGGAAGCACCCGTATGACCTGATGCCCGGCCATCCGCTGCCGGGCCGCTAAAGCATGATCCCGAAAAGTGGGCACCGGTTTTCGGACAAGATCATGCTCCACTAAATGGAGCATTACCGGGCGGTCAGGCCGCCGTCGATGGCAAACTCGGCGCCGGTGACAAAGCGCGACTCGTCGGACAAGAGGTAGACGCACAATTCGGCGACCTCGGACGGCTCGCCGAGGCGGCCCAGGGGAATGTCCCGGGCAAGCTGGCTGCGCGCCACTTCGGGTCGACCGGTCTGCGCGAGGATGTCCTCGACCAACGGCCCTTCGAGAAACGCCGGATGCACCGAGTTGCAGCGCACCGGCGGTTTGAATCGCGCCCCATGGAGTGCGACGGATTTCGTGAGCAACCGCACGCCGCCTTTCGAGGCGTTGTAGGCGGCCAGATTGTGACCACCGACGAGGCCAGACACCGACGACAGATTGACGATCGCGCCGCCCCGGCGCTTGAGCAACGGCATCGCGTGCTTGCAGCCGAGAAATGTGCCGTCGAGGTTGACCGCGAGCACGCGCCGCCAGGACGCGTAATCGGTGTCTTCGATGCTGCCGAGAAGCGCAATGCCCGCGGCATTGACCAGACCATCAAGGCGCCCGTGGGCTCGGTCGACCTCGCCCAACACGCGCTGCCAGTCGGCCTCGCCGGTGACGTCGAGCGCGTGGTCGATGCCGCCCCGTTGCGGCAGATCGCTGGCGATGACGTGACCGGCTTCGCGCTTGACCGCAGTAGCTACAGCCTGTCCCACCGCGCCGGCAGCGCCGGTGACGAGCACGACCTTGTCCTGCAGGCGGGTCATATGGCCATGCGCGGGCGGGCGCGCCGGTCAATTAAGGCGGGCGGGCCGCTCGGGCTGATGTTCGGGATGAGCTGGCGATGGTTGCGCCTCGTCCGCGACCCGCAGCGCCCCCGGCGCAGGCGCTCCCGTCGCTTTCGCGGCGGCCGCGTCCTTGCGTTGATACTCGCGGTAAGCGAGCCAACCGAACGGCAGGCTGGCCAGAAACGCAAGGGTGCCGATGCTGAGCACCCACCAGGGGTACGCGATGAGCAGCGCGAAGAACGTCACCACCGCGACGAACACCGGCAGCACCTGCTCGGGCGCCACGCGCTTGCCGACCCGCTTGCCGGAGAATACCGGCAGTCGCGACACCATCAGGAAAGCGATGCCGAGAGTGTACAGGAACGTCATCAGCATCACGAAGGAGAGCCGCGGCACGCCGAGGAAGTACGCGTAGATCGGCAGCAGCACGGTTATGGCGCCTGCCGGCGCCGGCATCCCTAGGAAAAAGTTTCCCGCCCAGGCCGGCTTGTCGGGATCGTCGACCATGACGTTGAAGCGGGCGAGGCGAAGCCCGCCGCAGATCGCGAACACCATCGCGGCAATCCAGCCGGCGTGCCCCAGCTCGTGCAGTCCCCAGAAGTAGAGCATCAGCGCGGGGGCCACGCCGAAGTTCACGAAGTCGGCGAGGCTGTCGAGCTCGGCGCCGAAGCGCGACGTGCCCTTGAGCATGCGCGCGACGCGCCCGTCGATGCCGTCGAGGAGCGCGGCGAAAACGATCGCGGCCACCGCCCATTCAAGCTTGTCCTCGACGGCGAGCCGGATCGCGGTCAACCCGGCGCACAGCGCGAGCAAGGTGATCAGGTTGGGCAGCAGCCTGCGCACCGGAATGAGCCGGAAGCGCCGGCGCGCGGCGGCGGAACGGGCGGGGTCAAAGGGCGAAAACGGCATGGCTGGCAATATAACGCGGCGCTTGCCCCGCCGCCATGGCCGCACCGGAAAATCCGTTGCTGGTTAACGGGTTTAGCCGATCCGAAACGCGCGCTGCGCCTCGCCCCCGCGCAGATCGGCAAGCACCGTCTCGCCCGCGACGGCGGTCTGGCCCTCCGCAACCAACAGGCGCACGTCCGGCGGCAGATAGACATCGACGCGCGAGCCGAAGCGGATCATGCCGATGCGCTGGCCGGCAACGAGCGTGATGCCCTCGCCCACGAAGCAGACGATGCGGCGCGCCACCAGGCCCGCGATCTGCACCACGCCGATGCGGCCCTGTTCGGTGGCGATCACCAGCGAGTTGCGCTCGTTGTTCTCGCTCGCCTTGTCGAGATCGGCGCTGACGAAGGCCCCATGGTGGTAGACGATGCGCTCGAGCCTACCGCTCACCGGCGAGCGGTTCACGTGGCAGTCGAACACGCTCATGAAGATCGACACGCGCGGCAGCGGTCGTTCGCCGAAACCGAGCTCCTTCGGCGGCACCGCCTCGGCCACCCGGCTCACGCATCCGTCGGCGGGCGCGACCACGATGCCGTCGCGCACGGGGGTCACGCGCTGCGGATCGCGGAAGAAATAGGCGCACCACAGCGTGGCGATGACGCCGAGCCAGCCGAGCGGCGTCCACAAGAAGAACAGCAGCAGGCTCGCCACGGCGAAGCCGCCGATGAACGGCCATCCCTCGCGGTGCACCGGCGCGAGCTGCGCGCGGATGGAAGCGATGACGGACAAGGTCTACTCCGCCGCGTCGGCACGCTCGACGGTGTCGACCACGGGCTCGGCCGGCTCTTCTTCCAGAATCGGCGGCGGGTTGCGGTGCGGTGCTGTCGCCTCGTCGTCGACCAAGGCGAGCTTTTCGCGCGCGGCTTCCGCTTCGCGCTGGCGGTTCCACATGCTGGCGTATAGGCCGCCGCGCGCCAGCAGCTGGTGATGCGTGCCGCGCTCGACGATCACGCCTTGGTCGAGCACGATGATCGCGTCGGCGCCGACGATGGTCGAAAGCCGATGCGCGATCACCAGCGTGGTGCGGTTGCGCGACACCCGGTCGAGCGCATCCTGGATTTCCTTCTCGGTATGGCTGTCGAGCGCCGAGGTGGCCTCGTCGAGCAGCAGGATCGGCGGGCCTTTGAGGATGGTGCGGGCAATGGCAACGCGCTGCTTCTCGCCGCCGGAAAGCTTCAGCCCGCGCTCGCCCACTTCGGTCTCGTAGCCCTTCGGCGACATGCGAATGAAATCGTCGATCTGCGCCAGCTGCGCCGCCTGCTCGACTTCGGCATTGCTGGCCTCCCAGCGGCCGTAGCGGATGTTGTAACGGATCGTGTCGTTGAACAGCACGGTGTCCTGCGGGACCACGCCGATCGCGGCGCGCACCGATTTCTGGGTCACGTCGCGGATGTCCTGGCCGTCGATGGAAATGCTGCCGCCGCTCACCTCGTAGAAGCGGAACAGCAGGCGCGAAATGGTGGATTTGCCGGCTCCCGAAGGGCCGACCACGGCCACGGTGTGGCCGGCCGGCACCTCGAACGTGATATTTCTGAGGATCTCGCGGTCCGGCTCGTACGCGAACGACACGTTCTCGAAACGGATACTGCCGCGCTTGACTTCCAGCGGCCGCGCGCCCGGCTTGTCCTCGATCTCCGGCTTGCGGCCGAGGATCGCGAACATCATCTCGATATCGATGATCGCCTGCTTGATCTCGCGATAGACCATGCCCATGAAGTTGAGCGGTTGGTAGAGCTGGATCATCATCGTGTTGATCATCACGAGATCGCCGACCGTATTGGTGCCCGCCTTGATGCCGTAGGCGCACATCACCATCACCGCAGCGAGGCCGACCGTGAAGATCGTCGCCTGTCCGGCGTTGAGCACGGCCAACGAGACGTAGGCCTTGACGCTCGCCTCCTCGTAGCGCGCCATCGAGCGGTCGTAGCGGCGCGCCTCGCGCTCCTCGGCGACGAAGTATTTCACGGTCTCGTAGTTGAGCAGCGAATCGATCGCCTTGACGTTGGCATCGGTGTCGCTGTCGTTCATGCGCCGGCGGATGCCGATGCGCCACTCGGTGGCGTAATAGGTAAACACCATGTAGCACGCCACGGTCGCGGTGATCACCGCCACGTAGCGCCAATCAAACTGATAAAGCAGCACGGCGACGATCAGAATGAGCTCGATGATCGTGGGAACGAGCTGCATGATCACCATGCGCACGATCGTCTCGATGGCATTGCGGCCGCGTTCGAGCACGCGGGTCAGGCCGCCGGTCTTGCGCTCGAGATGGAAGCGCAGGGAAAGCTGGTGCATGTGCTCGAAGGTGCGGTTGGCGAGCCGCCGCACGGCGTTCATCGCCACCTTGGCGAAGATGCCGTCGCGCGCTTGCGTGAGCACCGCCATCAGGATGCGCATGCCGCCATAGGCGATGGTCATCAGGATCGGCGCGGCGATGAGCCAGACCAGCCATGAGGACTGCGCGATCGGCGCGGTGCCCTCGCCGGTGAGCGCGTCGGTCGCCCACTTGAACGTGAACGGCACGGCGATGGTGGCGAGCTTGGCCGCGAGCAGCACCACCATCGCCAGCGCGACCCGCAGCTTGAGATCGCGCCGCTCGGCCGGCCAGATGTACGGCCACAAGCCCCACATCACCGTGAACAGCGAGCCGCCGTCGGCAGACACCTCACGCTTCAACGCTTCG
>Ga0306924_10002973_pt1 | contig 16184 bp, 17 predicted proteins | sample sta12Can44000111_FD_203756 | JGI IMG/M metagenome (GOLD analysis project Ga0306924, IMG submission 203756) | Lab enrichment of tropical soil microbial communities from Luquillo Experimental Forest, Puerto Rico - statanox.12C.anox.44.000.111 (v2)... | ecosystem: Environmental > Terrestrial >... | reverse complement strand
AAATCCTTCATGACATTGTGTCGATTATAAAACCAGCAAGGATGCCGATTCCAACTGCGACGAGCGGCCACTAAACGATCCAAGACATGCTTGTTCCCTGTCTTCTCCGCGCGACGAAAACTCAGACTCGGCGACGCCACAAAGAGAGATCCGAGAGAGGGCGCGTGCGGTTCGTCAGAGTGGCCGAGGCCGCGCGCGGCAAGCAATGATACAGGCCTATCCCGGCCTTGCCCAAACCCCAGTTACCAACAGCCTCACGCCGCCCACTGCGACCATCTGCGCTGCCGGCGCCGCGCCCGCGCATAACGGTCGGGCTCTCTTCCTGCGGCAGCGGAGGGCCATGTCGCGCCAAGCTCCTCATCGCAGATCCGTGAGATCGCATCGAAGAGATCGTCATGCACGGCAACTGGAAAGGGCTTGAGTTCTTGCTCAACGAAGATCGTAACCAGATCCTCTCGCCTGCCCTCGTGCGCCACTCGCCATAGCGACGTCGGCAGGTAGAACGGACCGGCCTGAAAGATTGGCACCATGCGCCGGATGCGATCGGGCTTCGACAGCCTGCCACCCAGCTCGATTACCTCGAACCTATAATTGCCCTGTCGTTGTCTCTCGCCAATATATTCGATGTCAGCTTGCATCCCATATTTTTGATCCCACCGCTGACTTCCTCTTCCCGTTGCCTGCAGTCGAAGAATTTGTGCCGCAACCATCAAAGTGGCATGCTGGTCCCCGACGATGTGGCCGCCGAGCTTGAGCGTCGGCTTATCCGGGTGCTGCTCGCTGGAAATCTAACCATCAACAGCAAGGCGGCCGATAACCGCGCCTACGATCCCGCCAGTGTTGCAGACGAACGCGAGCGCGCAATGCGAGCCATTTGCATTCGGCGCGGTCAACCAGCCTTCCGTGCCGCCCTCCTGGCCGCGTACGGAGGTCGCTGCGCCATCACCGATTGCGCCGTTGAGGACGTGTTGGAGGCTGTAAGACGGAGAGCCACAGTTGGGGTCGAAAAACGTAAGCCTGATCAGCCAGTATAGGCAAGTAAATGGCGGATTTGCGGTGGCCGCAGTGTGATCGCACATCCTGCTCCGGGGTTTGCTGCTGATCGCGATAAGTTAGCCTGACAATGCCGGCGGGAGCACTACACAAGGGCAAATTGTGGTTGTTTCGCGAGATCAGCAGCAAGACCCAGGTGTTGCGCATCTCACCTTACGCTGAAGGACGCGGGCATAGACCTCCGTGTAACGCGCGACGCTGTGCCTCCACGAGCGCTCTCGGTCGATGAACTCGATAGCACGGGCACGGATTCGTGGCCAGAAAGGCCGATCGGCGAGCGCCGCCAAGACGCCCTCTGTTAAGCGCTGCGGCTCGTTCGGCAGGAAGAGGTAACCCGTCTCACGGTCGCGGATCAGTTCGCGGTGACCGCCGACGCTTGAGGCGAGGACAATTCGCTCCTGGGCCATCGCCTCGAGCGGCTTGAGGGGTGTCACGAGCTCGGTGAGCCGCATCGACACGCGTGGAAAAACGAAGAGGTCCGCCAAATCGTAATATCGTCGTATCTCTTCGTGAGCGACCCGACCGGCGAAGACCACGTTCGCGTCAACTCCGAGATCTTGGGCCATCCTCCGCAAGTTGCTCTCTTCTGGGCCGCCGCCGACGAGAAGGACAGCGAGGTCTGGTTGTCTCTGACGCAGCACCGGGAGGGCACCCAGCAACAGATGCAGGCCCTCATAGAAGTAAAACGAGCCGAAAAACGCGAGGACGGTCTTCCCAATCAAGCCGAGCCGCCCCGCGAGAGCCTGATCCGGGACCCCGGGCCCGGCGAAAGCGTCGCGATCGACCGCGTTAGGGACGACCGTAATCTTCTCTTCCGGAATGCCGCGAACGGTCATATCCTCCCGGAGGCCCTGACAAATGGTCGTCACCGCATCAGCGCGGCGCAGAGCATAAGTCTCAAGCAGTCGTGTCGTTCGATAGCGCAGACTCGCTATACCTTGCGTGCCGCTGCTCCACGCAGCATCTTCCCAGAGCGCCCGCACTTCATAAACCATCGGCACTCGATGCCGGCGACCGGCGCGGATCGCGGGCAGCGCGTTCAGCGCCGGCGAGTGGGCGTGAAGAATGCAGGGTCGTACCTCTCCGATAACATCGTCGAGTCGACGATCGAGGTCGCTGACGATCTTCAGCTCGCGAAGCCACGGCAGCTTCGCAGCAAAACCGGTTGGCATTGGCGTGCGCAGAAATTCCCATCCGCCGATCCGCTCACGCGCAGACCCCGGCACATAATGCTTGCCGCTCGTAAGCATCACGGGCTCCCACCCCAACAACCGCTGTTGATTGACGATGCCGAGCGTGCGAAACACATAGCCGCTCTGGAGCGGCAGCGAATGATCGAGAATGTGCAGAATTCGCATCACCCGTACTAGCTTTGTTTATGGTTACATCTCATTCTGAGGGGATCAAGCGGGGTCGAGTTTCCGCTACTGTGCTCAATATAGTTTAAACACCCCTCCTCGCTATCCGGGAGCAGACTCCACCCTAGCCCCCTGGGTCCTATTTTTGGAGTCCACTGCTCTATTCCGCCCCGCGTGGAGCTCCTCAATTTCGACGGGTCAAGTGCGTTCCACTGAAGATGACACCGAAGGCCGCCACCTGACTGTTACGGCTTCGATGACCTGATCGAGATGTGACATCTGCTCTTCCCACCGGCAATTCGTTTCGGCAGCAACCCGGGCCCTGCGCGCCATTGCGGAGCGATAATCACCGTCCCGGAGCAGGCGTACGACATCCTCGGCAAACTCCCGCGGATTGTCAGCCACCAATACCCCTTCTTCCTTCGGAACGAGCGTGCCGCTCCAAGCGGCGGTCGAAGCGACACTGGGCAACCCCATGGCCAGGGCCTCAAGCAGCTTGTTCTGGATGCCGCGCCCCATCCGAAGAGGCGCGACGAATACTTCCGCCTGATCGACATAGGGCCGGATGTCCGGAACTCGCCCGGTCACGGTTACACCTCGCCGTTCGCTGAGGCGCCTTACGGCCGCGGCAGGCCGGCTCCCGCAAATTGTTAAATTTGCCTCGGGCACCTGCTTCTGGACAACTGGCAAGATCTCATCGCAAAACCACTGGACCGCATCGACGTTCGGGAAGTAGTCCATGACCCCGGTGAATATGATCGAAGCGGGCCGCTTGGAACCGCCTGCGGGACGGAAATAGTCGAGATCGACGCCGTTTCCAACGACACCGACTGGAACCTCGGGAATCAGTAGCTCGAAATCGCGCTTCTCGACCGCCGTGCATACCAGCGCATAGGAGAAACGGCGAGCAATAGACCGTTCATAGGCGAGGAGCCGTCTCTGCTCGATTTCATAGATCCACTTTAACGGGATTCTGGAGCGTTCCGCGTATTGCCTCCATTTTTGCGAGTCTAGATCATGGAATTGCATGATGCGGGGCACCTCCGGGAAAGGTTCGGCGTATTGCGCCACGTTGCTGCTAAAGACGATGATCAGGTCCGGCCTCAGCTCCAGAAACCTTTGCATGATCGCGGCATGGAGCTCCGCCTCATTTAAAGCCGCTACTGAAAGTGGTCCTCCGAAGAGCAGCGCCCTTACAGCGCGCAACGTGCTAGCGAATCCAATCACCGGAGTAGTGGTGACGCTTGCTACGTAGTTTCGGAGGTCGCCAACATTATCGAGGTCCTGCATCCCGTCAGCGAGACAGAAGACGTGCACCTCGTGCGCGGCCGAGAGGTGACGGAGCTCATTGAAAGTCGCGATCTTATCCCCCCGATCCGGCGGGAAAGGGACGCGTTGGCACACGAAAAATATTCGCATCACAAGCCTACCGTGGGAAGTTTACTTCTGGAGGCAGTGTCAGATCAACTTGTAGCGAGCGAAAAACGAGTCGGAGGCAGGATGTGCGATCACGCGGCCACCGCGTTCCGCCATTGGTTCGCCGCATCAGCCCGGAAGATCCGGAGCTTCGAGCGAGACGAGATGGCGTTGAAGGTTGAAGATATTGTGGACGGCGGCATGCACGCTGAGGAACGCTCAGCAGATCGAGCCGATTTGAAGCGCTGCATCTTGCGCTCTCGTCGACGTACAGGCGGATGCGAATTCTCGGCGCGATTATTCTTCCGAAGCCCCTGCTCATGAGACCCTGCCACAACCTGACTATTGAGATCGGCTCGCCGTCCTCTGCAAACACGTCTTTCCACAGCCTCGGGTCGAATCTCCCCGATCCGAGGCGAGGGCGGGAAGGTCTGGAATACGGCGCTGAGGAGACAACAACGCCCCGCATCCCGAATGGCGCATTTCCACCCCGAGCAGACCTCCAGCACGGGTATCAAGCGTCAGATTTTATCCACTAACCGGTCGACCGATCCGTCATCGGCAAAGATGAATTCAGCCTATTGCGGCAGCGCATCGAGTGCCTCGGCCAGCACTTGAAAGAACGCCGGCAGCGCTCGTCCTCATTGTATGAGGGAATGGCTATCGAGACGTCCTCGTCTCGCGGCTACCTAGCTGCTCCGGCCGAGCGATCCATATCGTGCCTTCGGCGGGGCGGGAAGCCCGGATCTCGAGAATGCTGACAAAGAAGGCGCTGTAGATGATCTGAAAGCCGAGCAGGATGGCGGTGCTGGACGGGATGACGAGCCGCATCGTCTCCGCGTAAGCTAACGCACCAAACCCTTCCGCGCCCCAGGTGCCGAGCGCGTAGACGGCAAGGCCGAGCCCGCCCAGCAACAGCGCCACCCCAACGATCAGCCCGGCTTCCAGGGTGACGACCGACATCAACGAGCGGAACCACGGGTCCGGCGGGACGATCCGCTCCCGCATGCCGTACACCTTGGCAAAGACCCAGAACGTCATCGACTGGAATCCGACGACGACCGCCAGCGACGCATAGAGCAAGGTGTGGACGTCAAAGCCCACGCCGCCCAGCCGGCGCGGCTGCGGCACCAGCCAAGCGATTCCCAGGCAGCCGACGACAAAGAGGCCAAACCCCGGATAAAGAAACAGCGAACGCGGGCTGAACAGCAGGAAAAACCGCAAACTCCGCCAGCCGTCGCGCCACCGCCGCAGATGCGGCGGCCGGCCACGCCCATCCGGTGACAGGGTGGTCGGCACCTCGGTCACCCTGAGGCCGAGAACTGCCGCTTTGACCAGCATCTCGAGCGCGAACTCCATGCCTCGCGCCTGAAGATCGAGCGAAAGAATGGCCTGCCGATCGAAGCCGCGCAGACCGCAATAGAAATCTCCGCAGCTGCTGCCGAAAAACAGACGGCCGATCGCGGTCAAGAGAGGATTGCCCAAATAACGGTGCAGCGGCGGCATAGCGCCCGGCAGGATGCCGCCGCGATAGCGGTTGCCCATGACGAGCTGATAGCCGGCGCGCAGCTGTTCGACGAAGGCGTCCAACCGGCTAAAATCATAGCTGTCGTCGCTGTCGCCCATGATCACGTATTTGCCGTGCGCCGCACGAATGCCGGCGAGAAGGGCGCTGCCGTAGCCCCGCTCGGCGACATGAACCACCCGTGCGCCGTTTGCCGCGGCGATGGCCTGTGAGCCATCGGTGCTGCCGTTGTCGGCGACCACAACCTCGCCCGTGCAGCCGCTGCCGGCGAGGAACGCCCGTGCTTTGGATATGCAGCTCGCGAGGGTCCCAGCTTCATTGAGGCACGGCATCAAAATGGTTAATTCGCAGGCTTCGCTCATGCCTTCATTCCGGAGCTCAGAAAAATCTGCCGTTGGAGGCGGCTCGACACAGTCGATCACCCTGGTGAATGATTCGTGAACGCTATCGAAATTCAAGCAATTTTCAACGAAATCCACCGCATTATCTGCCATTCCTTCCGCGTTGGGGAAGTTGGCCCGGCTGATCAGCCCCCTCAAAACGACACAAATGGTGCGATGGCCGATCGCCCGAAGCCCTCGCGGCGAGCAGCGCCGCTTTTGAGCGCCTCGACCATTTACGACACCCTAAGCGATTGGAGACCGACGCTGAGCAAGAGCAACGTTCCATATACTGCAACCAGGACCAAGGCGCTCGCGGTCACCCCGATCAGCTGGAGCGCGGCATGCCGCTGCGCCGCACCGATCGAAAGCCGCGACACGCTTCCCAAGATCGGGAGCCCGAGGTTGCGCAACTGACCGAGCGTTGCAATCAACGATGCGAAACTGGATTCTTTCAGTCTTGGTATCGGCGGCATTGGCGATATCAGTCGAACTGCGCCGCGCCACAAGTTCCATGTAATTTCTCTTCAGGACGCCGTAGTCGCGGTCAAGGTCCTGAACTTGCGCCAGCACCTCAGGTGCCGACCGCGCAATCTGTTCGATCTTTGTCTGTTGGGTCTCGGCCTCGCTAAGACGTCGCTGCACGGCGGCGACGTCGGCTTCGGCGTTAACCAGATTGACCTTGATTTGGTCATAGGCGCCGTCGGCGATCTGTCCCTTGTTTGCCGCGTTGCCAGCTTGTCCGGCACCCCCGCCCGATGGCTTTGTCGCCTCGGCCTGGAGCTGGGCGATCGCCTGCCGGGCAGCCTTCACGTCCGGATGTTCCTCGGTGTATTTCAACAGCAAGCCGTCGAGATTTCGGTGAAGCTCCAGAAGCCGCTCCTCGATCGGTGTCAACCGTCCACCCCGACCCTGATCGACTGTCAGTGTTGTCGGCACCGGAGCAAGTTCTTTTTGGATCGCGTCCCGCTTGCTGATAGCCTCGGCGAGTTCGAATTTCAGTTGGGCCACCGTCCCACGAGCTTGTTCGAGCCGAGTCCTGTTATCGTCGCCCGCCGGGGCGTCCGGCGTCCGGTTGCGAACGACATCCGGGTATTTTTCAACTAGATCGGCCCGTCTCGGCGGCACGCAATTGATCCCGATAAGAGGCGATCTCGTCGTCTAAGAAACGTTGTGCGCTGTCCATGTCAGCTCGGTTGCTGCCGGCCACATCTTCTCGGCGAAGATTGTCAGCAGCGACTGCACGATATTCTTAGCCAACACCGGATCGCCGTCGCGATAGGAGAGAATCAACAGATTCTGGGTAATTGGTCTGACCTCGAGATCGGTGGCCAAGCGTTTGAGCAGCGCCTCTTTTTCCCCGGGGGTCCGGATCCCGATGTCGAGATCGGTGAGGCGGATCAGTTGTTCCAAATTGGGCCGGCTCAGCAATGTGCGCAGCATGAAGTCGAGATGACGGTTGGGGTTGGTATCCGCGGCGAGCCCGTGCAAGAGCGGGGTCAGGAGCGGATCGGTATTGAGGTAGACCCGTGCCGACGATTCAAATTTCGTCGGCATAAAAGCAACGCCGATCCATCCAACGGTACAGACCAGCCAAGCGGTACCCACGGTAAGCCATCGATGGCGCCAGCGCCCGCACGTGCCGCATCACTTGCGACTGTATCGACTGTAACTGTATCGACCTCATAACCGGGTCCAATATTGTTGAACGGGCATGACAATCTCCGATGAATTTCGGTCGGATCAGACACCCTTACGACCACATTTTACCGTAGGAAGATACGGCATATCTAGACCGACATTTCCCCAGGTTCCCGAGGTTTGTAGCACGATTTTGGCCCACTTCGGGCCTCCTTGGCAAACAGATTCGTTTGCCTGAGAACGGCTGCCTGCCAGGAAAGCCATGGATTGTCTTGCCCTGCAGCGCTGGAACCTCGTGGTCCGCGCCTTTCAACCCTAAAGCCCCCGCATGCCGACGCAAGCGCCCACAACCGGGCAACGAGCGTCAAGATCTATTGAAATAATTGCTGTCAAACCGCCACTCGATCATCTGGAAGGTCACCGTTGCGACCGTGGCTGACCTTGGCGCCCATCTTGATTAGCTTCTCGGGCCGGCTAGTCGGCGGTCACAGCTCGACGGTCTCGGGCATCGCCAGCATCCGCAAAAATGTAGGCCAGCACATGGAGCTCAAGGCGACGGCGTTCGCTGCGAAGGACCCGGCATGACAACCGTGTCCGCTTGATCTCACCCTTGCCCAGTCGCCCGGACTACCTTCGCGCGTCCAGACCGAGAGCGCGTCCTCAAAGGCGGTGGCCCACTCCCGGCTCTTCTATCGCTCTCCGGGAACGCGCTCCCGCGCGTAATCAGGAATTCCGACCGTCGCCCTTGGCCGGACTTCCTGGTCACCATAGCGGTGGAGATACCAACTCAAGCCGATCAACTCGTGGAGGGAGTTATAGCTCACGAGCAGAGCGGGAACTTGAGGGAAGAAAGAACTTAGCCAGACCGAGGGCGCCTCGCCGTTGTTTCGTTGTCGGCCAATGGTTTGTTGACGGGGCGCGGCCGGGACTACCGGATAGCCAACGGCGCGAAACGACCAAAGCGCTCGCGGCATGTCCAGGCTATGCGTGACCAGGAGCGCAGATGGCACGCCTGCCCGGCGTAGGGTGTCGGCCGAGAAAGCGGCATTCTCAAAGGCATTCCGCGAACGGTCCTCCCGCCATCGCACACGGCGCTGATGGTGGCGGCCCACCAGTGCCACGCCGGCATGTCCGTGGACGAGGCACTCCGGTGACGGGCGGCGAGACCGTCGGTCAACGCCCGGCCCGATCACGGCCGATCGATGCTCGGACAACAAGCTCCGTCATGGGTGACCGGCCAGGTTCAGAGGGCAGCGGTGGCACCTTATCCGACATTTCCCGGATCCCTGCCCCGGCAAGCGCCGTGCTCTATATGAACCGATATTCCCCGGCTTCCCGGTCTGTTGGGTGCGGTTTTCCGTCTCGGCGAGGCGCCAACGCAACGAAATTCGATCGCAACCGGCGCTTTGGATAGCCAGATCGTCAAGTTGCCCGCCTCGCGGTGCTAGTGGATAAAATCAGACAGATGGAACCCACAGGATCGACCGTCGAGCGCAGATTTCGGCCGTTCGGTCCGGAGTCTTCCGTTTGATTTTCACCACTAGAACTCGCTGCTTTATCTTCATCAAGGCACTTCGAATCCCCTCCGCATTCCCGTGACGGCGGAAGGACCGCCGAAGTAACGGATTGCCTTCGTGTGTCACTCGCGTCACACACGCGCCCACCCAGCCGCCACGGCTTCGTAAACCTGAAAGTGTCGTCGCGCGGCTTCCTCCCACGAAAAGCGCCTTGCCCAGTTGCGCGCATCGATATCCGGTATGCGTCCCTCGCGGGATTGGGCTACGAGCCTGCCGGACAGTTCGACCCAACTGCGACGATCGTCTGGGTCGAGCAATCTCGCACCTGGTCCCGCAAGCTCCCGCAGGCTGCTGACCGGGCTGAGCAAGACCGGCGTTCCCACCGCCTGAGCCTCGAGAGCAGGAAAGCCGAACCCCTCATAAAGCGTCGGATAGAGAATCGCAGCTGCATTTTGGAAAAGCCGAGCCATCGAGTGGGTCGGAATATAAGGCAACAGGCGGACCCGTTCGCGCGTCTCCGGCCGGAGTTTCGCCGTGAAATCCGGATGGCGTTCCTCTGCTAGGCTGCAGATCACCAGCTGCGGCTCAGGGCTCTCGATCGCTTCAAAAATTTCAATAGTCCAGTCGAGCCGTTTCCTCGCCATTTCTCCGCCGCAATAGACCAAGTATGGTTCCCTTACTCCGAGTGCCACGAGATCTGGGGTCAGCTCTGCAGGAGCGATATCCAAGAAGCGCTGGCCGATACCATGCGGCACCACGAACAATTTCCCTGACATATCGGGCCAGCGGCGCAAAATGTCGTCGCGCGAATGATGGCTCGGCGTCACGACCGCCGCACATCGCGCAAATGCCCGGGGCAGTAAGCGGTCCATATATGGGCCGCGCGGCAGCGCATCATCGTCCCATTCGATCGTATCGTGAAGTGTTACCACGGTCGGGACCGGCTGCCAGAGCGGAAGCGAGCTAAAGGGGCAGTGCAGAACATCGACTCTGTGGTATCGGGCCTGTGCCGGAAGCGCCACTTGCTCCCAAATCTGAAGGCGGTGGCCCGGGCAATCAAACAGATAAACCGGGCGATCGTCAACACCGGGAGGTTTGTGAAAAGGCAAGTCGGGTCGGTTGGAAAAGAAACTCCAATTAACCTTGCCGGAACGTGCGAGCTCCGATACTATACCGGTAAGGTAGTTCCCTCCCCCCCACGGACGGCGCGCGTTCAGACACCTAGCATCGACGCCGATATGAAGCGATGCTCGTGCCGAGTTTTTCAATCTGACACCTCTTTACGATTTCGTGGTTACCGGACATTCTAGTGGTGAAAATCAAACAGAAGACTCCGGGCCGAACGGCGGAAATCTGCGCGCTCGACCTTCGATCCTGTGGGTTCCATCCGTCTGATTTTATCCACTAGACTATGATACGCTGATGGCAAGTGACCGTGTTTGTCAAAAGTCTGCCCCGAGCTCTGCCGCAGCCTGCTTTTGTAGGGGCCTTTGGCGGCATCGGGCAGGAACAGCTCGCCGACAGGATCGGCCTGCTTGGTGCCGTCCGGGGTTTGGTTGGAATTGAAGGTGGCGTAGTCTCCGGGTGCTGAAACCCAAACGATCCGGCGTTTGTGCGCCGGTGGAGACCACGCCATGACCAACAATCGCGTGCTGCCGGAAATCGCAACAGTGCCGACTGGGCTGGCTCCCAAAGTGCCGGAGAACGCCGAGCCATCGGACATGGATACGAAGAAAGTGGCGACTGTTGTCCCCGCGGGCGAATTATCGGGCAGTGATGTAGTTGTAGTGACAAACGTTATGCCGGTCGGCGTCGGGAGAGATGGTGGGTCGATAACATTGACAACAAAGGTTGCGGAGCCGCTAAACCGCGTGTTTATCCCGACTGCGCGCACCCGTACAAGATAATAGCCCGGTGCAATGGTGCAATTGACCCGCTCCACACCGTGATAAGATTGTTGGAGGAAATGGCGAAATAGCCGCTGGATATTTGTGATAATATGAAATTGTATGGTATTATACTACCTACGTCTCTCGCCGTGAGCACGCCGACCATCGTTCCGCCAGGCGCACTCGTGGCTACCGTCAAATTGCTGATCGTGATTGTCATGAACCTCTCCAGCTCGGAGCTTGGCCTGCCACGAACTCACCTTGCTGTTCGTTGAGCGAAGACCGGGGCTTGGAATTGTCATACTCACACGCAAACCGTATATACATATTATAACAATTTGCCAATCAGCAACCATTTCGCGGCAAAATTTTTGACGCGAGAGCCCGTGGTCCAGTTGGGGCGCTGTTGCGCGTGGGTTCGAGACGTTGGCGCGGGCGCGTTATTTGACGTTTCCTTAACGCAAGATTGACGTTTTCTGGCGCCCTGTAGGGACAGGGAATTGTCGCAAAATCGTTGACGGTGGGTCGCAAGGAGTGGCTATTTCCTTGTCCTCCAGGTGAAGACCGAGGAGATCGTATAATTCCATACTGCGCCGACCACCGCGCCAGTCAAGCCGGCCAGCCACCAAGTTCGATCGGAATTGAAGACATACGAAGCGATGCCGACGTTGGCGACCGCGCCAATGCTGCACACAGCATAAAAAGACAACAGACCAGAGAGCAGTTTCCAGCCGCGTAGCCGTTGGTCACGATAAGTAAAAATATTATTGAGGTAAAAGTTCGAAGTCATCGCCGTGATCGTCGCAACCGCCTGCGATAAGGGGAAGCCCAGTCCCAGGAGCTTGAGCGAAAAGACTAGAACGGCAAGATGGGCGACGAGGCCGAGGCCCCCAATTGCACCGAACAAGACGAAGCGCACCGGCACGACATGGCCGATCAGCTTATCGAGGAGAAGCTGGAGATATTCGAACGCGACGAGGGTATCGAGCTTGCTCTCGCCATGCCGGCGATCGCGGAACTCGTAAGCGAGCTCTTTGAAGACGAGCGGCTTTGGCGATGAGGCAAAAATGTCGACGAGGATCTTGTAGCCCTGGGCCGAGAGGCCGCGCACCGCAGCGTCGAAGACCGGGCGCTTCAGCATGAAGAACCCGCTCATAGGGTCCGTGAGCTCCGCCTTAACCACGCTCCGCGCCAAGCGGTTGCCGAACCTGCTGATCCTGACCCGGAGCTTCGACATCGACCGGAAATCGCTGCCGGCAACAAACCGACTGCCGATCACGATGTCGACCTGCTCGTTGCGTAGCGCCTCGAACATGGCGGGCAGGATCGATTCGTCGTGCTGGAGATCACCATCTAGGACTGCGAGGTAGGGCGCTGCGCTCGACAGAATGCCCTCGACGCAGGCCGAGGCCAGACCGCGCCGGCCAATCCGCTGCAGGCACCGTACATTGGCACGATGCCGCGACAGCGCGCGCACGGCGTCGGCGGTGGCATCCCGGGAGTCGTCGTCGACGAAAACCACTTCCCAGGCAATCCCTGCGAGCGCTTTTTCCAGTCGGCCCACCAGAAGCGGCACGTTGTCGCGCTCGTTGAGAGTCGGGACCACGACAGTGAGATCGGCGGGAAGCGTCCAAGCAACCGCTTGCTCGGTCGGCTCGGCTGTGGCCAAAAGCGCCAAAGGATCGACCGCCCGGCCGTTGCTTAACATAACCCAACCGCTAACAAGACGCCCTCAACCCAGCCGTCATGATCTCCGAGCTACCGGCGACTTGGCCGGAACCCGCATTTTTACGCTGGCCAGCCCGCACAAGCGCCATCGCCGCAAATATTGCCATGAACGGCAAGGCGACACTGTGGTGTCGCTCCTCTGCTTCAAGCAGACCATTTACAAGAATCGGACTGAGCATAAACATCCACGGTAAAATCAGCGCCGGCGTGGCATCCCGAACATATTGTCTTCCCATCACCTCAATCGAGATCAGTAAAATGATTCCCAAGTAAAACCCGTTTGCTATCCGATAAGCGAGAGCGTGTTCTTCGAGTCTATCAGCCTTGCCGTCCACGTGATCCAGGTTCCAATAGAGATTCATTATGTCGTGCCCGTATACATAGAATGGTTTTTTAACCACAGTAGAGAAAAAATGCAGCGGATTGTCGCGGATAGACTTCATTCCTAACGAATATCCAAGCTGGTTCCGGACCCCCTCATCGGCGCTAAGCGCAAACCACTCCCTGGTCGCTAGGAAATCGAATCGACCGTCTGCCTGCGGCCGGGTCACCTCAAAGAAAACCCCCCCTCCATTCGAACTGATCAGTACAAGGTGGTGAAGAACGGAATAGTTCCGAACCAGCCACGGCGTGAGCACGGCCACGACGCCGCAAGCAGCGGCAACGACGCAAATAAAGGCTCGCCGGCGCCAACCGTTAGTTAGAATGCTGAACAATGGAAGGCATACCGGCAACAGCAGCGTGGCTGGCTGCGTCAGTGCTGAATATCCCAACGATGCTCCCGCAAGGAGCGCATATATGCCGCCCTTTCGGTCCGATAAAACTGCGTGCGCCCGCAAATAAAAATAAGCTGCAACCGGTCCTAGCGCAATCAGAAGGCACTCCTTGTTGAGCAACGGCGCGGCGAATACAAAGTTTGGCCAGACGGCGAGAAAAAAAGCGGCTAAACAACCGACCCGCCAACCGGCCAGCATCCGACCGAGCGCAAACGTAGCGATTTCGGCGATAATGAAGATAATCATATTGTAAGCAATATAAGCTGATGATCCGAACACCGGCAAGAGCAGAGCCAATGCCAACGGCAGGCCGGGAGGCCAATATGCTCGCCCTTCCTGTGTGGTATAATCCATTCCGTTCGCTAGGTTATGCGCGAGATCCCAATAGCGGAGCATATCGTAATTCCAATTCGCCAAGGGGATCGGCGGAAATACCGTCGCCACAAATATTCGCAATATTATGCCCAGCAAAACCGTGCCGAAGAGCCAAACCCCTGGCGACGCAGCTGGTAAAACGCGATGAACGCTGAAAACCGCAGCGAGAACCGCATCGCCCTTCTGTCGAGCGAACACGAGCATTGCAGCACATACGATCGCGAACGCTGGGATCAATCCGCCACTGCCGTTAATATTCGTCCAAAGGAAGCCGAATAGCGCCATGGCCGCGAAAAAACCACCTAGAACCTGGGAAAACACGGCGAGGCGAGAGGTTCTACTCATCCAGGCTCCTTCGAGGCACAATCAGGCAGTTCGCCCTCGGTCATGTGGCTGGCCATCAGTCGAAGCGGATAGAGGGGCTGCGAAGTCAGTTGCGTAATGATAGACGATGCAACATCAAGTGGGCAAGGATCACCTTGCGTCTGTCTTGGGCGGGGGAAGGAGTTTGCAGGGAGCATAGCGACAACCGACTCCGGGGGTCAGGCCATGTCGGATTTTTGTGGTCAGAGCTTCGGGTTGCGGGTCGAAACATCTTCTTAATCGACGTTCCCCGGGCTCTGCTGCCGGCAAAGGCTGTCCTGTCGCTTTTCGGCCGGCGCAACAAGCGTCACCCATGACCCCCGCCAGGTAAAGACCGAGGAGACGGCGTATTTCGAGAAGGCCGCGACCGCGGGACCCGCGAGGTCGGCGAGCCGTCGAGGGTACGATGTTTGGCGAATCTGGCAACTAATGTGATAAGCTTTCCCATACCATTGGACACTACCATTGGCCACACGGTTTAACGGCAATGAGACCCAGAGCACATGCCCTATCCCCCGGTAACGGTGCTCGTCGCCGCATATAATGCTGCGCGCACGATCGAGCGGGCGCTTACTTCGGTGTGGCGTCAAAATTATCCAGAGATGGAAGTGATCGTCGTAGATGACGGCAGCACCGACGGTACCGGTCTACGCGTTCAGGAGATGGCCCGCGGTGACATACACCTGATCCGATTGGAAAAAAATCTCGGTGTATCGGGCGCCTTGAATGCTGGAATCCCGCGGGCGCACAGCGACTACATCGCGTTCTTAGATGCCGATGACGAATGGCTGGCCGATAAGCTGATAAAGCAGCTTCCGATCATCGAAGCGCGCCCCGAAATGACGATGATCGCTTGCGGGGGCGAGTCTGTCGACCCGGCGGGTCGCACCTTCGATACCTTTGGATTGGAGTTACCACCGTATTCTCCGCGCGAGTTCTGGCGAGCTCTGCTCGTCCAAACATACTTCTCCAGATCCACCGTTGTCGCTCGACGTACCAAACTGCTCGAGGTTGGCGGATTTGACGAGGCGCTGATGGTCAGCGAAGACCAGGACATGTGGATCAAACTCGCCTCGAGCGGTGAAACCGGTTTCGTGCCCGAAGTTCTCGTTCGGATTTATGATTTGCCCGACAGCTTGGGAGCGCGCTATTGGGAACGCGAGGCGGAATTCACGCTGCCGATGATTCGTAATAATCTGACGCGCCTCGCCTCTCGCCTCTCGAAGCGAGAAATGAGGCAGATCGTCGGACACAGATATGCGGCTACCGGGCGCAACATCTACGCGTTAGGACGCCACGGACGCGGTGCCGCTCTCGTCATCCGCGGCATGCTGCTCGGCCATCGACCGCTGCAAAACCTCGGCTACCTGATTTCTGCTGCTCCTCCCATGATCCGCCTCAAGAGGCATTTTCGGAGAGGGAGCCGTGCCAACGAGGGAAACGTAGGTCGGCTGCCGTAGACGGAAAATTGACGGAAAGTGGCGATCCCGACGGCCGGGCGGCCAATTTCTCTTGCCGCTATCTAATCTGTAGAGCCGAGGACCGGTTTCGGCCCTGCCTAGGGCCTGCGGCCCTCAGGTCATGCTGGAGTCCAGATCGGGATTGTGCTATCGGTTCACCATCGGATCCTGCATTTTGAGGGGTTCTGAATCGGTAGGGCGCACTGGTGCATCGGTCGGGCCGGTCCTCCCGCCCCCTGCGAGGGTTAGCCTGGTATGCGCGGTTTACTGTTTATTACGCTGTTCGTATCGAGCTTGCCGTTCGTATTCAAATCGCCATTCAACGGCGCGCTGTTATGGTATGTTTTTTCGTTGGGAAATTTCCATACCCTAATCTGGGGCTTTTTCAGCGATCTTCACTATGCCTACATCATAGCGTTTGTCACCTGCCTCTCATGGCTGATTTCAAAAGAGCCGAAAAAACTCCCGCTCACGCCATTGGCCGTATTGACGTTGGTGTTTGCGGTGTGGATCACGATCACCTCTGTAGCCGCGACTGCCGGGCAGGTTGCGGCCCACCAAGGGTTTGCTGAAAGTGTCTGGTCCATGTGGAGCAGGGTCGAAAAGGTCTTGTTTATGTGCCTTGTCGGATACGCGCTGACGACAAGCCGCGAACGCGTGGACCAGCTGATCTGGGTGGTTGTGCTCTCGATTGGCGTATGGG
>Ga0306924_10002971_pt1 | contig 16184 bp, 16 predicted proteins | sample sta12Can44000111_FD_203756 | JGI IMG/M metagenome (GOLD analysis project Ga0306924, IMG submission 203756) | Lab enrichment of tropical soil microbial communities from Luquillo Experimental Forest, Puerto Rico - statanox.12C.anox.44.000.111 (v2)... | ecosystem: Environmental > Terrestrial >... | reverse complement strand
TGAACCTCGCGCCCGGCTCCGCGGGGCCGCCGCTCGAGGTCGAGCTCGGGGGATCGACCCCGCGCGCGACCGCCGGCAAGAAGCCCGACGTGATCGTCCTCGTCGTGGACAGCCTCCGGCGCGACTACCTGCCGCCGTACGCGCCGCCCGCCGCCGCTTTCGCTCCGGCAGTCGCCGCGTTCGCCCGCGACGCGGTCGTCTTCCGGAACGCGTTCACGCGCTACGGCGGCACCGGGCTCTCCGAGCCGTCGATCTGGGTCGGCGGGATGATGCCGCACGCACAGTACGTGACGCCGTTCGCGCCGATGAACGCGCTCGACAAGCTGCTCCGGGCCGAGGGGTTCCGGGAGCTCGTGAGCGTCGACGAGATCCTGGACGTCGTCCTCCCGCCGTCGCCGGACCGCGTGCGCCTCGACGCCGCCGTCGCGAACAAGGACTACGCGCTGTGCCGAACCCTCGGCGAGCTGCGCGAGCGGCTCGAGGGGCTGGACCGCGCGCGCCCCGCGTTCGCCTACACGCAGCCGCAGGACCAGCACGTGTCGCGCATCGAGCGCGAGGGGGCGTCGGTGCCGCCGGGCGCGACGTTCCCGCCGGGGTTCCACCCGCCCGTGGCGGCGCGCGTCCAGCGCTGGGACGCCTGCTTCGGCGAGTTCGTGCGGTGGCTCGACGCGAGCGGGCGCGGCGCGGACGCGATCGTCGTGCTCACGAGCGACCACGGCGACTCGCTCGGCGAGGAGGGGCGCTGGGGTCACGCGTACACGCTCTACCCGGAGATCGTGCGCGTGCCGCTGCTCGTGCGGTTCCCGGCCGCGTGGCGGCCGCGCGTCCGGTGCCGTCCGGAGGCGCTGGCCTTCACCGCCGATCTCGCGCCCACCCTCTACGCGCTGCTCGGCCACCCCGTCGCCGAGCGCCCGCCGTTCGGCGCGCCCCTGTGTGCGCTCGACGCCGAGCCGCCGCCGCGCCACGAGGGCCCGCAGCTCCTCGCCTCGAGCTACGGGCCCGTGTACGGGCTCCTCGACCGCGGCGGGACGCGCCTCTTCGTCGCCGACGCGGTCGGCTACTCCGAGGAGGTCTTCTCCCTCGGTGAGGGCCCGCCCGAACGCGTCGCCGTGACGGGGGGCGAGCGCGCGGCGGCGGAGCGGGCCATCGCGGAGCGGATCCGCCGGATCGAGGAGGCGTACGGCGTGGGCAAGAGGTGACGGCGAGATCGTCGAATCGGCGCTCGCCCGCCCTCTTCCCCTCTGGCCGCTCCATCGTTCAGCCCAGCGTCTTCGCGGGTCAGCGGCGCCCTGAAGGCAGCTCGCTCCGATGGGTTCACGGAAAGACGTCCGGACACTCCACGGGGGCTCCAGGTGTCGAGATCCTCACGCTGGGTCATCGCTCCCGCCGGTCGGAGGAAGGCGCCAGTGAACCTGTCCGCCGAGGTCCTGAACCGCGTCCGTCGCGCCCTGCCCAGGTGCGCGCTCGCGGTCGCGCTCGTCGCGGCCTGCGGCCAGCCGCCCGTGACGATCGACACCGTGACGCTCGCTTCCAACCCCAACTCCGCGCTCGCCGAGCGCGTCGCGGTATCCACGCACGGTGCGAGCACGGCCCACGTCGTGTGGTGGGCGGGCGACGGGGTCCAGCACGAGACCCCTCCGACCCCGGTTCCTGCTTCGGGCAGCGTCACGCTCGACGTCCTCGGGCTCGCCGCCTCGACGGCCTACGAGGCGCAGGTGGTGGCGGAGGCGTCCGGCGCGACGACGCGCTCCGCCACGTCGAGCTTCACGACCGGTCCGTTGCCGTCCGCGCTGGCCGGGGTCCACCTCGAGGTCTCGGGCACGCCTCCCGACTCCTACGTCCTCGTCGACCTCCTGAACGACAAGAGCCCGGGCGCGCTCGTCGCGTTCGACGGCGCGGGGACCGTGCGCTGGTACCGGCTGTTCGACGGGACCGATCCCGTCGTGGAGGCGAAGCAGCTCCCGAGCGGCAACTACCTCGCCTTCGTCGGGCCGACGAAGTTCGCGTCGAGCGGCGGGAGCTACATGGAGGTCACGCCGGCTGGCGACTTCGTCCATGCCTACGCCTCGGCGCCGCCGCTCGCGCCCGACGACCACGAGGGGCTCCTCACCGCCGAGGCCATGTCCGACGAGCGGGTGCACCTGCTCGGCTTCGACGCGCAGACGGTCGGCAACTACCTCGTCTCCTTCCGCAACCTGGATTCGATCTTCGTCATCGACTCGCACACCGGTGACGTGCTCTGGAGCCTCGGCGGGAAGCGAAGCGACTTCACGTTCGTCGGCGTTCCGCTGAACGGCTTCTCGGGGCAGGACTGCGCCCGGCTCCTTCCGAACGGGGACATCCTCCTCCTCGACAACGGGAGCCTCCACGATCCTCCGATGACGCGAGCCGCGGAGTACGCGCTCGATACCGCGGCGCACACCGCGCGACTGGTCTGGGAGTTCCGCCCTCCGGAGCCGGTCTTCAACGCCTTCACGGGATCGGCCCTTCGCGACGCAGCCGGCACCACGTGGGTCGGCCTCTCCTATCCCGGCGTCATCTACCGCGCGGCCGCGGACGGGACCGTCATGTGGAAGGCCACCCTCGCCGCCGGCGGCCAGCCGCCGCTCTTCTACCGGGCGGTCCCGGTCCGCTCGCTGTACCAGTACCTACCGCCCTGACTTCGTCATGCCGGCCGGCGGCGGCGGTGCGGGCGACGGCGTTCCTGCCTCGCGCGGAGGCGGGCCCGGCGCGGGCGTCGCCGGCGGGGAGCGCGTCGCCTCGTGCGCCTCCCAGCGGCGCCGAAACTCGGCGGGGAGATCCTCGAGCTTCGGGTAGACGTCCTTCGCCGAGACGACCTGCGAGCACTGGATACACTGATGGAGGCCGCCGGGCACCTCGATCACCCACTGGATGTGGTGGACGCAAGGCACGGCCGTCGTGTAACGCGCGGCGGTCCTTCGCGCCGACCCCGACCTCGTCAGCGGGCGGGCGCCGGACGGCGCGAGCGCCCCACGCGCCGCGCCGGCACGCCGGCCCAGATCTCGCCGGGGCCGACCCTGGCGCCTTTCGAGAGGACTGCGCCCGCGGCGATGACGGCGCCGTCACCGATCTCGCAGCCGGGGAGCACGACGGCCATGAGGCCGACGGTGACGTTCCGGCCGATGCGGACGGGCGCCGTGACGAGCCTGCCGCGCTCCGCCGCGTGGCACACGAGCGTGACGTCGCCCCCGATGACGGTGTCGTCGCCGATGGTGATGAGGTTCTGGTCGGCCACGACGGCGGTGTTGATCTGGACGCGCCGGCCGACCTTCATGCCCATGAGCCGGTGGTAGAAGGGAAGGAACGGCGTCACGCGGATCCAGTTCACGAACGTGAAGCGGAGGACGAGCGTGAGCGCGTTGTAGCTCGCCCACCGCCAGGCGCCGAGCGAGAGGAACTCGAAGCGGCCGATCGGCGTGCCGAACGAGAAGGTGAGCCAGCGCGCGACCGGAAGGAGGACGAGGAGCGCGAGGCCGAAGACGAACCAGCCCGCGGCGGCGGTGACGCAGAGCAGGGCGACGCGTGGGGCGCCGGTGAGCGGCAGCGCCGACTCGACGGCCCGCCACAGCTCGACCGCCGGGAAGGCGGCGACGCCGAGGAGGATGGCGCACTCGGCGAACAGCACGAGCGTGAGCACGACCTGCACCGGCGTGAACAGGACCGACTTCCATCCTGATGCGCTCATCGAGGACCTCGAGCGACGCATCGGCGCGCGAGAGCCGACGCGAAGTCGACTCCGGTGTATTCGGCGACGATGCGTCACGCCACGCCCGGCTCGACCCTCGCGCGCTATATGGCGCTCGAGACGATCCCTGCCGTCTCCGTGGCGATCGTGCTCGCCTCGGGCGCGCGCATCGAGCTGCTCGTGCTTCTCGGCGACGCCGGGCTGCGCCGGGGGAAGGCCACCGGCCTCGAGTGGACGGACGTGGAGCTCCGGCGACGGGCGGCGATGAACGTCCAGCGCAGCGACTGAGACGGTACGTCACGACGCCGAAGGGAGGGCGATACGGCCGCGTGCCGCTGACGCTGCGGCTGGCGGAGGCGCTCGTCCGGCACCAGCGCCTCCGCGGCCCCGCCCGCCTGCCCGTACGGCATCCCCGCCGACGTCTGGGGCGGGCGCTTTCGGTGGCCCGCTGGGCCGCTCGGCAACCCTGCCCACGAGCCTCGGGAACCGAGCACTTCACGCACCATGCGTGCGTCCGCATTCACGCGAGCAGAGACGGCCCCAGGCCGCCCGAGCATTGAGCAGCGACCACCGAGGCGCACGACCCGAGGGCGCGACCCCGAGCACCGGATTGCGCCGCGCCTGGGAACTTCGAACCGTGTTCGCCTGGATCCGGCAAGAGGTCTATCGCCCCGCCCGTGTACGGCGCTGCGGCGCTACTCTCGCCGCGCGGGAGGCACACCGTGGACAAGAACGTCAGCAGGCTGTTCTGGCTGCTCGTGAGTGTCGGAGTCGGCGTGATCTCGGCCATGGCCTATGAAGGCCACGAGCGCTCGAAGGCAGCGGCAGGTGAGTGGCCGTGCTCCTCCGCGCGGACCAACGAGGCGGTTGCGCGCGCCGCGGAGGCGTTTGGGGACTACGAGACTGCTCGATGGGCCCGGCGTGACATGGACCGCGCGCTCGACGAGTGCGGCCGTCGCTAGAACGCCCGTTCGGAGCGACGTCGACGCGAGGAGGACGAGGCTGCACGGCACAGAGCGAGCGGAACGGCAACGGCGACGGAATCGGCAGCAGATGGGGCGCCCGGGACTCGAACCCGGAACCAACGGCTTAAAAGGCCGCTGCTCTGCCAGTTGAGCTAGCGCCCCGCGGCCGGTCTCTCGGCGGCGGCCGGAAGGTTACCGATTTTCGAGCCGGGCGCCAGCGCGGATCGCGCGGCGGGTCACGGGTGGCGCTTGCCGGCCGCGAGGCGGGGCTTCATCGCGGCGGCGGGTCGCGCGACGGGCTTCTCGGGGGCAGCCGGCGCGCGCGCGACCGCGACCGGCGCCGCGCGCGGCGCGAGCCGGGTCTCCTCGGCCTCGATGCGCGCGAACCAGCGCGCGGCCGTCGCCTTCACGTTCGCCCAGCGCACGTCCTCGGCGGACGCCATCGGGATCTGCTCGGGCGTGCCCGCGACGGCGGGGCCGCCGATGACGCGCGCACCGGCGCGGCGGCGGAACACCTCGCCGTAGAGCGACGAGTGCGTCCGCTGGCAGAAAGGGCACTGGTAGTAGCGGATCGGGCTCCCCGGCGCCGACCAGCTCGTCATGACCACCCGGCAGTGGGTGCACTCGACCGCGGCTTCCATCGATTTCTGGGGATATCGCCCGGGGATCCGCGGGTCAAGAAAACGGCCGGATCTCGCAGGGATCGTGCCTCCGGACGGGAGGCCCGCCGGGGCGGGGCCCCGCGTGGTGGCCTCGCGCTACAACCAGGGCATGAACCGCACGTTCGTGAACCTCGACGGCTCGCTCGTGGCCCCGCAGGACGCGAAGATCTCGGTCCTCGACCGCGGGTTCCTCTACGGCGACAGCGTCTACGAGGTGGTCCGCACCTACGGCGGCGCGCCGTTCGAGCTCGACGCGCACCTCGCGCGGCTCGCGAGCTCCGCCTCGCGCATCGGGCTCTCGCCGAAGTGGGACGCGGCCCGGACGCGCGTCGAGATCGACCGCACGCTCGCCGCCTCGCGCGCGCACGGAACGGACGCGCCCGATCCGCAGGCCGCGCCGTGGAACCGCGGCGAGCGATACATCCGCGTGGTGATGACGCGCGGCGCGGGGGAGATCGGGCTCGACCCCGCGCTCGCCATCGATCCCGTCGCCGTCGTGATCGTCCAACCGCTCCACGGTCCGCCGGCGCGCGCCTACGTCGAGGGCGTGAAGGTCGCGGTCGTGGGGGTGCGGCGGCCGTCGCCGCTGGCGCTCGACCCCGCCGCGAAGACGGGGGCTCACCTGTCGCACGTGCTCGCGGTGAAGGAGGCGCGCGAGGCGGGCGCCGACGAGGCGCTGCTCCTGGACGAGCAGGGGTTCGTCACCGAGGGCAGCTCCTCGAACGTCTTCGCGGTCGAGGAGGGGAAGCTCCGGACGCCGCCGCTCGGGGCGGGGATCCTCGAGGGCGTCACGCGCGGCATCGTCCTTCGGCTCGCGCGCGAGGAGCGGCTCGCGGTCGAGGAGATGCCGCTCACGCCGGGGGACCTCGCGCGCGCCGACGAGCTCTTCATCACCTCCACCCAGCGCGAGATCCTGCCCGTCGCGCGGCTCGGCGAGCGGCCAGTTGGAGCGGGTCGCCCGGGCCCCGTGACATCCGCGCTTCACCGCGCGTTCCGCCGGGTCGCGGGCGGCCCTGTGCGCGTGTCGGAGCGCAGGTAGGCGCGCGCGCCGGCGTCGCGCGCCGGGCGAGGCCGGCGCTACACTCGCGCGGGCATGGGCCGCCTCGCCTCCTGCGTCCTCCTCCTCGCGCTGTCCAGCTCTGCCCATGCCGACGCCGCCCTCGACGCGGCGGTGCGCGCGCTGCGCGAGGACGGCTCGCTCAAGGTCCGCGCCCAGGCGGCGATCGTGCTCGGGCAGCGGCGCGAGGCGGTCGCGGTGCGCGCCCTCTCCGACGCGCTCGCCACCGACGCGGCGTCGGCCGTTCGCATCGCCGCGGCGGCCGCGCTCGGGCGCGTCGGCGACGTGGACGCGCGCGCCGCCCTGGATCGCGCCGTCGCCGACGACCGCGACGCCGCCGTGCGGGCCGCCGCGGCGCGGGCGCTGGCGGAGCTCTCGCCGGCGTTCGTGGTCGAGCCGGCTTCGGGGCAGGGCTCGGACGAGGTCACGCGCGCGGCGCTGCGCGACGCCATCTCCCGCCACCTGCGCTCGCGCGGCTGGTCCGTCGTCGAGCGGGGCGGGATCCGGCTGAAGCCGTCGGTCCTCAGGGTCGAGGTCGACGCCCAGGGCGGGAGGACGGTGATCGCGGTGCGGGCGTCGCTCGTGGCCGTCGAGGGCGACGGCCGCATGGCGGCGATGCTCGAGAGCGGCGCGCGCCTCTCCGCCGCTGGGGCGGTGCCGGATGGCAAGATCGGCGCCTACGCCGCCAGGGCGCTCGACGCTGCGGCCCGGGCGCTGTGCGACGATCTCGCCACGCGGCTCGGACGAAGGTAAACCGGAGGAGCCATGGACCCCGCCGGTCGGACGCCCCCCTCCGACGCAGCGCTCGCGACCCCCGCGCCTGCCCCGGGGACCCCCGCCAAGCGGCGCGTGCGGAACTACCTCCTCGACACCTCGCTCCAGCTCCGGCTCGCGAGCTACCTCGTCGCGGTCGCGGTGGCGCTCTCGATCGGTCTCGGCTGGCTCGTGTGGAGCGCCTGGCGCGAGACGAGCCGCGTCGTCGCTCTCGGCGTGCCGGAGGCCGCGGACGCGCTCGCGCCAGCGCTCGCCGAGGCGGACCGGGGCCGGATCGTTGCCATGGCCGTCGCCCTCGCCGTCGTGCTCGCGTGCCTGCTCGGCGCTGCCATCGTGGTGACGCACCGGATCGCCGGGCCCGCGTTCGCGATCGGGCGGACCTGCCGCGACGTCGCCGCAGGCCGCCTCTCCGTCCCGTGCCGGCTCCGCTCACGCGATCTCCTGCAGGATCTCGGGGGCGAGGTCGCCGCGATGGTGGACGCCCTGCGGGCGCGTGAGCTCGGGGAGCAGGCAGCGATCGCGCGCGCCACGGCGACGCTGCGCGACGCGGACGCCACTTCGGAGGCGCGCGCCGCCGCGCTCGAGGCGCTCGAGCGGCTCGCCGACCAGAAGGGCGTCCGGCTCGGGCCGTGAGCGCCAGCCGTCCTCGCATCGCCGCTGGACGCCGGAGCGCGTCGAGCCTCGCCGCGGTCGCCGCGGCAGCGATCGCGCTCGCCGGCTGCGCGACCTGGCGGGAGTGGACGAGAGGGAAGGGCGCGACCCCGAGCTCGACCTCGACCCCGGAGTCGACCCCGACCCTGACCCCGAGCCCGAGCCCGAGCCCGACCCCGAGCCCGACCCCGACCCCGACCTCGCCCCCGACCTCGCCCCCGACCTCGCCCCCGACCTCCGCGCCAAGCTCGCTGCCCCCTCCCGCTCCGCCCCCTCCCGCCGCCGATCTCTCGGATCCCCTCGAGCTGCTCTGGGGCCACCGCCTCGGGTTCACCGCTGCCGGCGAGCCGCTCGTCACGATCCGTCTCATGGAGGGACAGCGCGCCATCGCCTTCCGCCCGCGAGGGCCGGCGCGCGTCGTGTTGCGCGGCGGCGGAACCGTCGCGGTTCCCGCGGGGGCGCGCCTCACCGTACGTTCGCGAGACGCCGTGCCGGCGGTCGTGGCGCACCACGCGCTCCTCGCCGAGGCGCCGCTGGCTGCGCGGGCGCGCCTCGACGAGGTCCGCGCTCGGCTCGCCGCGAGCGGGGTGGCCTTCCGGACGCGCACGGTCGGCGGCGTGTATGGGGTCGGCGGGCAGGTGATCGACAACCGGCGGGAGCGCGTCGTCTCGGACGACGACGGGTCCGAGGCGGGCGCGCGCGCCGCCGCCGACCTCGCCCGCGACCGATCCGGTGTCCCCGCGGCCGTGATCGGCGAGATCGTCGCGCGGCCGCGCGGCACGCTCGAGCTCACCGCCGCGGGCGGGGCGCCCCTCGGCGAGGCGGACGCCGCGCTCTGGCTCGAGGTCGACGGGGACGCCGGGTTCGTGGTCGAGGAGGTGGAGCATGAGCGCGGGCCGAAGGAGCGCGCGCGCGAAGACCGCACCTACCTGGGCCGGCTCTACGTGACGCTCGACGCGCGCGGCGCGCTGGCCGCCGTCCACGGCGTCACGATCGAGGACCTGCTCCGCGGGATCGTGCCGAGCGAGATGCCCGGCTCGTCGCACCTCGAGGCGCTCAAGGCTCAGGCGGTCACCGCGCGCTCGAACGTCCTCGCACAGATCGGCGCTCGCCACGCGACGGACCCGTTCATGCTGTGCGCAGAGGTTCACTGTCAGGCTTACCGCGGCGACGGCGCGCGCACCCCACGCTCGGACGCCGCGGTGCTCGCGACGCGCGGCGAGGCGCTCCTCGCCGTCGACGATCGCGCGCTCGTGGACGCGGTCTACTCGGCGATGTGCGGCGGTCACGGCGAGGACAATGACCAGGTCTGGGGTAACGCCCCGGACCGAAGCCTCCGCGGGAGGCCGGACCTCGCCGCCGGGGACGCGGCGCGCTGGGCGGGCGGGCTCGCCGACGAGACGCGGCTGCGCGCCTTCCTCGCGGAGGCCCCCGACGCGTGGTGCCGCCGCCCGGCGGCGGCGCGGAAGGATCGATATCGGTGGGAGCGTCGCTTCGCGCCCGCCGCGCTCGACGCGGCGCTCGCGCCGCTCGGCGTCGGCCACGTCCGGGCGCTCTCCGTGACCGCGCGCGGCGTCTCCGGGCGAGCCCGGACGCTCCGAGTCGAGGGCGAAGGCGGCGTCGCGGAGGTCCGGAGCGAGCTCCGCATCCGCCGTGTCCTCGGGAACCTCCCCTCGGCGATGTTCGTGGTGGACCGCGCCGGCGAGGAGATCGTCCTCCGTGGAGGAGGCTGGGGCCACGGCGCGGGGATGTGCCAGTGGGGAGCGGTCGGTCGGGCGGAGGCGGGGCAGGGGTATCGCGAGATCCTTCGGGCGTACTACTCGGGCGCGGAGGTCGCGAGGCTGTACTGATCGCGGCTTGGAGCTCTTGGACCCCGCTCACGCCAGCGCGCGGCGTCGCGTGACCGTGGGACACCCCGACGCGTCGGATTTCCTCACGGCTCGGTGCGATCGCCGTCGCCCAGGTTGAGCGTCCGCCGCCGCCGCCGTCTCCGGAGCGCCAGCAGGGCGATGACCGCGGCGCACAGCGCCAGCACGCCCACGAGCCCCTCGACGAGCGCGACCCTGCGGAGCAGGAGCGCGTCCCCGTCGAGCTCCCCGCGCGCGGCCTGACCCGCGGCGCGGGCCTTCCAGAGCATGAACGCGCCGCCGACGGCGAGGAGCGCGGCGCGGACGAGCACGCGGGGGCGAGACAGTCGCACGAATGGGATATCGCACGAACCGCCCTCTCCGGCGAGCCGGCTCGCTCGCTCGGTCGCTCAACCACCGCGTTCGGGCCGGTGCCGGCGGCGGGGGGTCGTTCCATTTTCACACGGGCGGCAAGGACGTCGCCCCTGGGTGGAATCGAGATGGATCACGACTGCACCGTGCTCGTCATCGAAGACGACGACGCTGCTCGGGAGGCCCTTTGCGAGTTCCTCTCCGACGCCGGATACCGCGTTCGGCCGCTCCGCAACGGGGCGGAGGCGATCGCCGCGCTCGGCACGTCGCGCGTCGACGCCGTGCTCCTCGATCTCGTCATCCCGGAGCCAGACGGGTTCGAGGTGCTGAGGCGCATCCGCGCGCGTGACGTCCGCCTGCCGGTGATCGTGACGTCTGCCCTCGCGCACGCGGAGGATGTCGTCCGCGCGATGAAGCTGGGGGCGACCGACTACCTGCCGAAGCCGTTCGAGGTGTCCGAGCTGAACCTCGTCCTCGCGCGCGCGCTCGAGGGACCGGCGCGGCGGCCGCTCGATGTCGACGAGACGCCCGCGGGCGGCGACGTCCAGGACGGGGACATCCTCCCGCCCGAGCCGCTCTCGGGGCCGATGGAGCGGGTCTGGGCGCTCGTGAACCGGATCGCCGACACCGACGTCCCCGTGCTCCTGGTGGGCGAGAGCGGCGTCGGCAAGGACGTCATCGCGCGCCGCATCCACGCCACGAGCCGTCGCGCCGGCCGCCCGTTCGTGAAGATCAATTGCGCCGCGCTCCCGGGCGAGCTGCTCGAGAGCGAGCTGTTCGGGCACGAGAAGGGCGCCTTCACGGGAGCGCACGCCGAGAAGCCCGGCAAGTTCGAGCTCGCCCATCATGGGACGATCTTCCTGGACGAGATCGGCGAGATGGATCCCCGCCTCCAGGCGAAGCTGCTGCAGGTCCTCCAGGACGAGGAGTTCTACCGCGTCGGAGGCAAGCGGTCGGTGCGGGTCGACGCGCGCGTGGTCGTGGCGACCAACCGGAACCTCGACACGGCCATCCGGCAGGGGACGTTCCGCGAGGACCTGTTCTACCGCCTGAACGTCGTCACCATCCGCGTGCCGCCGCTGCGGGAGCGCAAGGAGGAGATCGGCCCGCTCGTGCGTCACTTCGTCGAGAAGTACCGGGAGCGCTACCGCGGAGGGCTCGAGGAGATCTCGCCCGACGTCATGGAGCGCTTCCTTGCGTACGACTGGCCGGGGAACGTGCGCGAGCTCGAGAACCTCGTCCGGCGCCTCGTGGTGCTGCGCGACCCCGCCATGGTACTCGGCGAGATCGGCGGTGCCCCGCCGGAGCTGGCGCTGGCGGCGCCGGGCGGCGCCAACCTCGCGGTCAACGCGGCGCGCCCGCACGAGGGCGCGGGCCGAGCGGCGCTCCCGGAGGACGCCCCGCTGAAGGACGTGGCGCGCCGCGCCGCGCGGCTCGCGGAGCGCGAGGCCATCCTGCGTGCGCTCATGCGGACGGGGTGGAACAAGCGAAAGGCCGCCAAGCGGCTCCAGGTCAGCTACAAGGCGCTCCTCTACAAGATCAAGGACTGCGGCATCGTCGATCCGCGCGACGCCGCGACGCTCGATTGACCCCGATCGCGCGAGAGCATCCGCGCGACGCAGGCCGCCGACGGGCCGCGTCGCGCGAGGTGGCCGGCGGCACCGGATGCCCGGGGCCTCAGGCCGCCGCTTGCTTCGGCGCGAGCGCCGTCCTGGCGCGGCGATCGCGGACGCCGATGCGCTTGCTCACGTACAGGAACGCGACCCCGAGCGCGAGCAGGACGATCGGCTCCACCCAGCCCGCGCGCGGGAACATCCGCACGACCGAAGTGCCGACCCCGAACAGGCCGATGGTCCACACCGCCGCTCTCAGCATGCGCCCGAGCCCTCCGACGCGGCGCCGGGTCCGGCTGCGCGCCACGCTCCAGACCAACGTCATCCCGACGGGAGCGGGCGGCAACGCGGGCAGGAAGCTTCCCTCGGAAGGGAAGATCATTGGCCACGCGCGCACCCGGCACGTCACGTGCCGGCCTCCGCCCGGCTGCGCGGCGCGCCTGGGGGCCCCTGGCGGCGCGGATGGCCTCCGTGCACGCTCCGGCAACGCCGTACCCACGGTGACGTCCCATCGAGGCACGGTGCGTGGCACGTGGCGTGCTCACTGAACGCGCAGTTCGGGACGAGCCTCGTCCCGGGAGGAGCTGGATGCCGTCATCGAAGAGGCTGGTCTTCGCAACGATTCTCCTCGCTGGCGCCGCGTGTGCCGGGCCTGTGAAGTCGGAGCGGCCCGAGGCCCGTCCCGACGGCGGCGAGTACCGGATCGGCCGGGAGGACGTGCTCGAGGTCGTGGTGTGGCACGAGCCCGAGCTGACCCGCGTCGTCCCGGTCCGTCCGGACGGCAAGATCTCGCTGCCCCTCGCCGGGGAGATGGAGGCGGCGGGCAAGACCCCGGCGGAGCTGCAGCAGACGCTCACCAAGTCGCTCAGCCCGTACATCCACGACGCCGCCGTCGCGGTCCTCGTCCGCGAGATCAACGGCCCGCGCGTGTACGTGCTCGGCGAGGTGACGAAGCCCGGCGGGTTCCCGCTGCGCGGGCCGATGTCGGTGGTGCAGGCGATCGCGCTCGCCGGCGGCAGGACCGAGTTCGCGAACGGCGGGGTCCGCTGGCTGCGCCAGAAGTCGGACGGGTCCATCGATCGCGTCGAGCTGTCGTTCGACGATCTCGTGAAGGGGGAGGCGGCGGGTGCGCTCTGGCTCAGGGGTGGCGACGTCCTCTACGTGCAGTAGCGGAACGGAGCGACCCTTGCCGGCGCCGAGGAAGAGGCGGGCGGTGGGCGCGTGGCGACGGACCGGGAGGGCGGTGCTCTGCGCCGTCGTTCTCGCCGCCGCGACGCGGTCGCGGGCGAGCACTGTGGCGGAGCCCATCGCCCGTCTCAGCCTCGAGGGCGGGTACGACTCGAACGCGCTGTACAACGGGTCGGGCTCGGACCGCACCACGCGCGTGTCACCGGATCTGGGGCTCCGGCTCCGCGATCACCTGTTCGACTTCCGCGCCTCGTACGGCGGCGACTGGGTCTATTACCAGCGTCTCGCGCCGAACGGGTTCTGGAATCAGCGCGCGCTGCTCGCGCTCGACGCGCGGCTGACCCCCCGATCGCGCCTCGTCATGGACTTCCGGGGCTACCTCTCGATGGACCCGGTCGGCCTCGCCGCGATGGGCATCTTCAACACGGGGCAGAGCTCGGTCGCGGTCCTGAACGGCGACGTCAGGTACACCTACCGCGCGGAGCACGACCTCGTCGTCGCGGGCGTGCTCACCGACCGCACGGTCATCTTCCAGAACCGCACCGGGGGTTCCATGCATCAGCCCTCGTTCGAGGCGCTGAAGCACTGGGGAGGCGAGCGGCTGGCGCTGGGCGGAGCGTACGCGTTCTCCGTCTTCCAAGAATACGAGCCGGGTGCCACGATCCTCTCGTACGCCCACGCCCTGCGCGGGCGCATGATCTTCTACTTCACCCGCGCGATCCACGTCGACGCCTACGCGGGGCCCGCGTTCTGGCACGAGGGCGGACAGCGCGCCCTGGTGCCGGAGGCGGGAGCGACGCTCTACGGCCACAGCCGGGACTACGACTTCCGCCTGATGGTGCAGCACGGCCTGGGCATCGGGATCACGGCGCAACCGGGGCTCGTGAACAACATGGAGTTCGGCGCCCTCCGCCGGTTCCAGCGCCGCTACGAGCTGCGCGCCGACGGGGGCATCTGGAACTCCGGCCTGGCCCCCTCCGGAAAGTACGCGGTCACCGGCTACGGGGTCTCGGGAGAGGCGGCACTCCTCGTCGGGGGAGGGGTGCGCCTCGGGATCGCAGCGGCACATTTCGGTCGCGTGGATCCTCCGGTGGCTCAGTTCGAGCGGACCACCGTCGGTCTGCGGCTGAGGTGGGAGCTCCGCGAGCGTCCCGCCCACTGAGGGGATGAATGGAACGAACTTACACCCTGCAGGACCTGCTCGCGGCCCTGAAGCGGCGGCGCCTGCTCGCGCTCGTGGTCGGAGCCGGGGTGCTCGTCGTCGGGCTGGCGCTCGCGCTCGGCATCCCTTCCGAGTACGCGGCGAGCTCGGTCATGCAGCTCGAGCCGCGGAGGATGTCGTTCGACTTCATGCCCGCGCAGAACGCGGTCCCCCTCGAGGACCGGATGCGCACCGTGAAGCACGGCGTCCTCGCGCGGCCGGTCCTCGAGCGCGTCATCCGCGAGACCGACCTCTACCCGGACACGAAAGACATGGAGGAGGCGGTCGAGAAGCTGCGCCGGAACGTCGAGGTCCGGCTCGAGGGCGAGGTGCCGGTCGGGGCGCCGGCGCTCCTCTTCGTCGTGGAGGTCCGCGGGCGGGATCCGCAGAAGGTCGCAAGGGCTGCCCAGCTCCTGCCCCGCTACTACACCGAGCTCACCCGGCAGGTCTGGATGAACCAGGCGCGGGCGCTCCGCGAGACGCTCGACGCGCAGGCGGCCGACATGTCGGGGGCGCTCGGCGACCAGGAGAAGCGCATCCTGGCGTTCAAGACCGAGCACGCCGCGGAGCTCCCCGAGATGGCCGAAGACAACGCGCGCGCCGTCGGCCGCGTCGAGTCGCAGATCGAGGCGCGGCTCGGGCTCATCTCGGACGCGCAGCACCGGAAGCAAGCCGCGCTCGCGTCGGTGCCCGAGGGGCCGAGCGCCCCGGGCATGGCGGAGGCGAGCGTCGACGCGGCGGAGCGACGGCTCGAGGCGGCCGAGGCCGCGTACGGCGCGGCCCACCCGGACGTGCGCCGCGCCCGCCGGGAGCTCGACGAGGTCACCCAGCGCCGCGACGACGAGCTCGAGCGCTTCCGCAGCGAGCGCGTCGCCGGACAGATCGCGCGTTACGACGCCGAGGTGCGCGAGAACGAGGCGCGCGTCGCGGAGCTCCGGAAGCAAGCGGCGGCCTACCAGAAGCGGATCGACGCCGCGCCGCTCTGGGCGGCGCAGCTCGCGAACCTGAGCCGGGAGTACGAGGTCCTCCGCGCGAAGTATGTGAGCACGGTGTCGCGCCGCGCGGACGCCGCCGCCGCCGAGGCGCTCCTCCGGGAGGACGACCCCACGATGTTCCGCGTCGTGGACAACGCGGTCGCGCCGACTCGCCCGGCCGCGCCGGACCGGCCGCGGCTCGTGTGGCTCGCGGTGATCGTCGCCGTCTTGGCGGCGCTCGGCGGCGCCGCGATCGCCGAGTGGCTCGATCCGTCGATGCGCGGCCCCGAGGACGCGGCAGCGCTCGGCGTGCCCATTCTCGCCGCCGTCCCGCGGATCGGCCTCGCGGCGGCTCACAGGAGGTGAACGAGATGATCCCTGCGGACACGCTCGAGGCCACGCACCCCGCGGCGACGCCCGGCAGCCCGCTCGTCGCGCTCGCCGCCCCGGAGTCGGCGGCGGCGGAGCAGTACCGCGTGCTGTACCACCGGCTGGTCCGGCTCGCGGCGCGCAGGTCCCTCCGGATCGTTGCGGTCACCTCCGCCTCGCGCGGCGAGGGGCGGACGCTCACCGCCGCGAACCTGGCGCTCACCGCGGCGCAGGAGGCGCGCGACGTCGTCCTGGTCGAGGCCGACGTGCGGCGGCCCGCGCTCGGCACGCTCTTCGGGCTCGCGCCGCGGCCCGGGCTCGCCGAGGTGCTCGAGGGGGCCGCGGAGCTCTCGCAGGCCGTGGCGCGCGTCGGGGCGCTCTCCGTGCTCTGCGCCGGTGCGGTCCCGGACGCCACGGCGCTGCTCCGCCACGCGCGGGCGGCGAGCGTCATGGACCAGCTCCGCGCGGCGTACGGCCTCGTCGTCCTCGACGCGCCGCCGGCGCTCGCGTTCACGGATGGCGATCGGCTCGCGAGCGCCGCGGACGCAGCGATCCTCGTGGTTCGGGCGGGCGTCACGCCCCGTCAGGTGGTCCGGCTGGCGCTCGAGTCGCTCGGCGACCTCGCGGCCGGCGTCGTGCTGAACGACGTCGACGCCGACGCGGTGGCGCACGGGCGATGGCTGTACGGGGGCGCCGCCGACGGGGCGCACGTGGTCGCGAGCCGCAGGACCGCCTAGGCGGGCGCTGCGCGGCGCGCAGGGGCGCGTGGCGAGGGCTCGCCCGCGCCACGCGAGGGGGGAGGGAA
>Ga0306924_10002970_pt1 | contig 16188 bp, 16 predicted proteins | sample sta12Can44000111_FD_203756 | JGI IMG/M metagenome (GOLD analysis project Ga0306924, IMG submission 203756) | Lab enrichment of tropical soil microbial communities from Luquillo Experimental Forest, Puerto Rico - statanox.12C.anox.44.000.111 (v2)... | ecosystem: Environmental > Terrestrial >... | reverse complement strand
CGAACGAGCGGGGCAACCGGCGGCGGGACCTTTATTTCCCGCAGGTGCTACGCGATGCGCGGCGGATCGGCGAGTACTACCCGGGCCTTTCGCCGAACAGCCCCGAATGCATGGACAAGCTCGGCGTATCGCTGGCGCACCTCGAGTCCAAGTGCACAAACATCTACGATGCGGCTGAAGTGGAGCGGGTGTACTACCCGGAGATCGAGAAATTGCTGCTCGAGTTCTTCCCGGACGCGACCGACGCACTGGTCTACAACCACGATGTCTTCGACAAGGACTACCAGGGCGACCGCACTGAGGATCAGGACGGCAAGAACCCTGGCGTGAACGCCAATTACGCCAATTTGGTGCACAACGATCTGAACGACAACAGCGGGCGCGTGCGCTGCCGCGAGCTGCTGACGAAGAACTTGCGTAATTTCGGGCGCCAGCAGCACTACACCGAGGAAGAGGCCGACGCGAAGATGTCGCAGCGGTTCATGTCGATCAACCTCGCCAAGCCGATCGAGACAGTCGAGCAGTTTCCCTTCGTGCTCTGCGCTTGGCCCTCCTTCGCCGACCAGCCCTACATCACCAACTACCGGATCTACGACGACCGTGTCGGCGAGACCACCCGCTTCACCTACCGTCCCGACCACGAGTGGTACTGGTTCCCGCAGCAGAAGCCGACCGAGGTCTCGATGCTCAAATGCTATGACTCGGTGACCGACGGCTCCGTCTCGCGCTGGTCGTTTCACACGGCCTGTATCGACCCGACGGCACCCGCCAATGCGCGATGCCGCAAGAACGTCGTGGTCCGGTCCTTTATCTTCTTCTAGGAGGAGGGAACAGCATGTTCAGCCACATCATGATCGGCAGCAACGATATTGCCCGGTCGAAGAAGTTCTACGATGCACTGTTTACCGCGATCGGCGGGCAGCCCGGCACCGAGGTGCGCGAGGGCCGGCTGGCCTACACTCACAACGGCAGCCGCTTCATGGTGACCAAGCCGAACGACGGCAAGCCGGCCACGTCGGCTAATGGCGGCACGATCGGCTTCGCGGTAGGCGATCCCAAACTGGCTGAAGCGTGGCACGAAGCCGGGGTCGCAAATGGCGGCAAGTCAATCGAGGACCCGCCGGGCGTGCGCCCTAATGGGGCATATCTCGCTTATCTTCGCGATCCCGATGGAAACAAATTGGTCGCTGTGGCTCGTCCGGCTACCTGATTCTTGCTAGACCTTGAGGAGAACCGTCCTGTTGGGTGGTTCTCTTAAGCGTTCGCCGGATTTCGGTGCGCTTCGCGCTGGTCGCTATTCGAGTAGCGCTCCGGGACCGTAATGTGTGCCAGCTCCGTGATGGCGAGCCCGCGAATGGATTGACCAGCATCAGGCGCACCGGGTTGCGGCGCGCCCATTCCCAAGAGCCCACTCTCAACATTTCTTAGTGGCACTTGAACCGATTCCCACCGACGAGCCTGAGTGTCGGCTGTCGGTCCGGTCAACAGATCTTCGGCGGGACCCTTGGCAACGGACGAAACGCGCCGAAAGCAGCCACCTGCGGCGCCCTGGCAATCCGCCACAATCGTTCCCTAAAGTCGTCATTCGGCAGACGTGGCGGATAAATCGGACCGGCCCCACCGACCGGTTGGCTCAGTTAATCAGGAAGCGAGCGAGGAACGCGGGGACGCGGGAGAGCGCATCTTGTCGCGCGGCCGGATCGGTTGCCTCGATCCGGATGTCGCCGCCCGCGGTGCGAAAGGACAGTTCGTGACGCGGCAGGTTGGGCCAATCGAAATGGTGATAGGCGCCGGGATAAACCTGCATCTCGACTGTGCCCCCGCGGCTGGCCGCTCCGTCAAGCAGGAGTTTGCACGGCGCGGCGGGAATTCCGACATCCTCGGCGCCGATCAACACCAGGAGCGGGACGGCGTTTGTCCACCACGCCGGCTTTCGCCGTTCATCGCACTCGCTCGGGTAGAAGCCGACCGCCGCCCGAAAGTCGCCATGCGGCAGCTGAGTCGGCCGGGCGAAGCTCGGCGTGCAGATCGCGAGGAGAACAGCGCCACCGCCCTGTGACCAGCCGATGAGGCCGACACGATCAGGCCGGACGAAAGGCTGAGCCTGCAAAAACAACAGCGCTCCATAGGCGTCTCGCGCGCGATTGCGATAAAGCTGCAGATCGAACCCACTGGGCGAGCACATCTCTCCACGGTCGCGCGGCCCAAAGCTGTCGACCATCAATACCACATAGCCGCGGCGGGTCAGCTCTCCGGCCCAATCGAGTTCGCCGGGCTCGATGGCCCGGCGAATGACCCAAATCCTAAACAGGGTGGTGCCCATGAATAGGCCGCCGCACCCGTGCAAAAAGATCAGCGCAGGGTGCCGCCCCTCGGCCGCTGGCCGCAAGAGATAGCCGTCGAGGACGGTCGAGGACTGACCCGGGCCGTTATCCTCGTACGACGGAAAATGAACCAGGTCCTGGGCGGGGGCGGCAGCCGACCAGAGCAGCGCGATCGCAACGGCAATAAGCCCTGTCGCTCGCCTCATCGATTTCCTATAGGCGGATACGCTCTCACTAAGGTTGGAGCGGTTCGCCGGCACGTCCACCTCCGAAGATTGTTTACACGCTCGAACACGGCGCTAACCGACCGCGCTTCGGCGCCCCGGCCGACAATCGACTACGGTGCAGTCAGAGGCGGTACCATAGATCGGTCTAAGGAGACTACCGCGTCTTGTTCGGGCGTCCGGGTCTTTTGCGGACCAAATCGGGTGTGATCGATTTGACGCGATCGTGCGTTGGTTACGGCGCGTCTCCACGAGTTTCTGCCGCCGGTGGACATTCAATTATATAGGATGGCGCGTGCTGATACGTTCGAACTGTGCCGCGGGATGCTGTCCTCGAAGGTCTCCAACCCACCTTCCGGAGCCCTTTACGCTCACGTAGGGTAACGGCCGGTTAGGGGCATGGGCTGCCGGCCCCATCAGCGGCCGGGGAGCGTCCGCAGTGGTGCGGTAAAGCGACCTCGCCGGGCCCGCGCGGCGGTGACCCGGTTGCGCAAGTCGCCGATCGCAAAATCTGGAAACACAGGCTCTGTGCGCGGTGAGGCCGAAATGATCCAAGGCGCCGCCGGGCCCGATCAAGACCAAGTGGGGCCTCGGCTTCCGCGACTACGACGAATGCCTCAACTACATCCGCCAGTCGAACAGCATCAAGGCGCCGCCGGGCGGTGTGGCGCTGCCGCTGCCCTATACGGTCTACGAGCGGCCGAGCTACTCGGTCGTGCCGTCCAACGCGATCTGGCGGGACCCGGCGCGCGCCGAGACAGCCATAATCCTGCGCACGAACGAGCGGGGCAACCGGCGGCGGGACCTTTATTTCCCGCAGGTGCTACGCGATGCGCGGCGGATCGGCGAGTACTATCCGGGCCTTTCGCCGAACAGCCCCGAATGCATGGACAAGCTCGGCGTATCGCTGGCGCATCTCGAGTCCAAATGCACAAACATCTACGATGCGGCTGAGGTGGAGCGGGTGTACTACCCGGAGATCGAGAAGCTGCTGCTCGAATTCTTTCCGAATGCGACCGATGCATTGGTCTACAACCACGATGTCTTTGACAGGACTACCAGGGCGACCGCACGGAGGACCAGGACGGCAAGAACCCTGGCGTGAACGCCAATTACGCCAACTTGGTGCACAACGACCTGAACGACAACAGCGGGCGCGTGCGCTGCCGCGAGCTGCTGACGAAGAACTTGCGCAATTTCGGGCGCCAGCAGCACTACACCGAGGAAGAGGCCGACGCGAAGATGTCGCGGCGGTTCATGTCGATCAACCTCGCCAAGCCGATCGAGACCGTCGAGCAGTTTCCCTTTGTGCTCTGCGCCTGGCCTTCCTTCGCCGACCAGCCCTACATCACCAACTACCGGATCTACGACGACCGCGTCGGCGAGACCACCCGCTTCACCTACCGTCCGAACCACGAATGGTACTGGTTCCCCCAGCAGAAGCCGACCGAGGTCTCGATGCTCAAATGTTATGACTCGGTGACCGACGGCTCCGTTTCGCGCTGGTCTTTCCATACCGCCTGTACCGACCCGACCGCGCCCGCCAATGCGCGATGCCGCAAGAACGTCGTCGTCCGGTCCTTTGTCTTCTTCTAGCAAGACAGGAAGAGGCAGCGGGCAGAGGAAGCCGACATCGTCGTCGTGGTACTTGATGACCGGATGACCACTTACGGCGCATCTCGCCCGTTGCCTCGTGTCCTCCGGAAGGTCCCGTGACTGAACTACAGCGGACGATCAACCGTGGCCGAGGGAACGCGTGCACATGCCCCATTGCGGTCATCAGCCGAGGTCGGCCCAAATGGCGCGGTCCGCTGGCAGCTGCCTCTCGTTCTCCGCCATCCGTCGTCAGCGAACCGATCGATCGCGCGCTATCGCGGGTTGATTTGGCGGAATTTCGACGATGCTTAGAAAGCATCGATAGGATGGCGGCATAACGCGGACCAAAGCTCCCTACGCCGTGTTGCAGTGAACAACGCCGATCCATCCGATCGTTTCGGAACTTTTTTTGATCTGATTCGTTAACCGGCATCCCCGCTAGATGAAGCGCCCTATGAAGAGCCTTCGCGATAGCTTGGTGGAATCCGCGCGCAAAGCGACCGCCATTGGTCATTTCAACGTCTCGGATCTCGTCGGACTGAATGCCGTCACGGCAGCCGCTCGCCGACTTGAGGTGCCGGCTTTGATCGGAACTTCCGAGGGCGAGCGGGCCTTCATCGGGGTCCGCCAGGTCGCCTCCGTCGTCACAAGTATCCGCGATGAATACGATTTTCCGATCTTTCCGAATGCCGACCATACGCATTCGCTGGCCAAGGCAGAGGAGGCCGCGCGAGCCGGATACGATATGATCGGTTTTGACGGCTCGACGCGCCCTTTTGAAGAGAATGTGCGCCAAACGAAAAAGGCCGTTGAAGCCATCAAATCGATCAATGCCGACGTGATCGTCGAAGGCGAGCTTGGGTACATCGGCAGCGGCTCCGAAATTCACGATACCGTCGCGGAGAGTTCGCTGATCCTCACAAGACCGGATGAGGCACGGCAGTTTGCCGAGGCCACTGGGGTCGATGTCCTAGCGCCTGCGGTCGGGAACATGCACGGTCTTCTTGCGACCATGGTGCACGGCGACGCGAGAAAGCACCTGGACATCGAGCGGATCGCGCAGATTAAGGCAGGGACGGGCATGCCCTTGACCTTGCACGGTGGCTCGGGAACCGACGACGGTGATTTCCTCCGCGCGATCGAGGCTGGCATGACTATCGTTCATATCAGCACCGAATTGCGCCTAGCGTGGCGTCGCGGGCTGGAGGCCGCGCTTGCAGCCGAGCCGGAGAACCTCGTCCCGTATCAACTTTTTCGTAAAGCCGGCGAGGCGATGCAAGAGGTGGTCACCAAGAGACTGAAATTGTTCAACCGACTGTAAAGCAATTACAAAAGCCGGTAACCGTCCTAACTCGACGGAGAACAGCGATGACCAACACAAATCTTCATCAAGTAATCGGCGCCTGGAAGATATTCGAGGGCCCGTAAGGCCGCACGAACTGAACTGCGCGCAGCGCCTGAGGTGCTGATGACTCCTTATCCCGCTGAGCCGGACATTGAATGTAGTAGCCACCGTGGCGGCGTTACGGCCGGGTTCCAAAATCTGATGCCTGGAGGCTGTGCAGCGCCAGAACTTGCAATCGGCACCTTCGGGTCGAAGTTGCGGAGGCTGGTTTGCGCAAGCGGATAGCCGTCGGCTTCATCGGGCTGTGCGTTCTTGGCGCGCTGGGGTTTCTCGCCTTGGCTTGGCGATCAAGCATCGCGCCGATCGATCCGCCTGCGGCCGCCGGCTTTCCGCGGGAGCTGATCGCCAAGGGGGAGGCGCTCGCCGGCGCGGGATATTGCGCCACCTGTCATACCGCTAAGGGTGGTGCGCCTTATGCTGGCGGCTATGGCATGGCGACACCGTTCGGCGTCGTCTATTCGACGAACATCACACCCGATCCTGAGACCGGCATCGGCCGCTGGTCCGAAGCGGCCTTTGCTCGTGCGATGCACGAAGGCGTCGCCCGCGACGGCTCCCACCTTTTTCCTGCCTTCCCGTTCGATCACTTTACGAGGGTCACGGACGAGGACGTAAAGGCGCTCTACACCTATTTCATGAGCCGGTCGCCGGTCCGCGCGCCGGCGAAATCGAACACCCTGCCCTTCCCGCTCGATATCCGGGCGCTGCAGGCCGCCTGGAAGCTCATGTTCCTTTCAAACAGCCGCTATCAGCCCGATGCCACCAAGAGCGCGGAATGGAATCGCGGCGCTTATCTCGCCGAAGGGCTGAGCCATTGTGGCGGCTGTCATACGCCGCGCAATTTTCTTGGGGCTGAGGAGTCCTCCGCTACATATGCCGGTGCGCTGGTCGACGGCTGGATAGCTCCGGCCTTGACCGACGCGAACCCTGCCCCGGTACCGTGGTCGCAGACAGACCTCTTCCGCTATCTGCGAACCGGCTCGAGTGCTCTGCATGGTACTGCGGCGGGTTCAATGTCCGCGGTGGTACACGACGGGCTTGCGAAGCTGCCGGATTCCGATATCGAAGCGATTGCAACATATTTTGCCGATATCAACCGATCGGCTAGCCGTACCGGCGGCCCCGAAACGGCGGTCATCGCCAAGGCGATCAGCACATCCGGTCTCGGAATTCGGCAGGAGTCGGACCCGGCGGCCCGGGGTTATATCGCTGCCTGCGGTTACTGTCACTACAACAGCGGAGCGACACCACTCGAGGTCCGGCCCGAGCTAGCCCTCAATACCGCGCTGAATTTACCTCAGCCTACCAACTTTATTCGGGCTGTCCTGGATGGTATCGGAATCCGGGACGGTATGCCCGGAGTGATGATGCCGGGCTTCGCCAGCGGGCTCAGCGATGCCGATATCGCACAAATGGCCGCATACCTGCGGCGCACGCGCACAGATCTTCCAGCCTGGACAAACCTCGCAGACCAAGTGGCAGCGATCCGCCGGGAGCGAACGGCGCCACAATGAGCATCCTCTTCGGAGCAGTCTGATCATGACCACGTTCGAACTCAACGGCCGCACCGTTTCAGTCGATGTTGCCGAGGACGTGCCGCTGCTGTGGGTCATCCGCGACGAAATCGGGTTGAAGGGAACAAAATTCGGCTGCGGCATCGGCATGTGCGGAGCGTGTACTGTGCACGTCGAGGGACGCGCGATCCGTTCCTGCATCACGCCACTTGGAATGGTGGCAGCCGCAGCGGTCACAACGATCGAGGGGCTTGACCCCGACGGTCGGCATCCGTTGCAGCGAGCCTGGATCGAGACGCAGGCGCCGCAATGCGGCTATTGCCAGTCCGGACAAATCATGCAGGCCGCAACCCTGCTCAAGGATTTTCCCGACCCGACAGACAGAGACATTGACGCCGTCATGGGCGGCAACCTGTGCAGATGCATGGCTTATATCCGCATCCGGCGGGCGATCAAGCTCGCTGCGGCCGAAATCCGAGGCACGCATGCATAAGCTGCTTGCAAGCCCCATGGTGACGCGAAACGCCTTATCCCGTCGCAGCTTCCTGATCGGCGCGGCAGGCGCGAGCGTTCTGTTTGGGTTCCCGCGTACCGGCTTTACAGCCGCCGATGCTGTTTCGACCCCTCCGGCCGCACTGTTCGAGCCGACGATCTGGTATCGCGTCGATCGCAGCGGCGTCGTCACCGTTTCGATCATCAAGGCCGAGATGGGCCAGCATATCGGCACGGCCCTTGCGCGCATCTTGGCCGACGAACTCGAAGTAGACTGGGAAAAGGTGCGGCTCGATTATGTTGATACCGATCCCAAATGGGGTTTGATGCTGACTGGCGCGAGTTGGTCGGTGTGGCAGACTTTCATGCCGTTCAGCCAGGCCGGCGCTGCTGGCCGCATCGCTCTGCTCGAAGAGGGCGCCAAGCTTCTCAACGCAAACAAGACAATGTGCAGTGCGCGCAGTGGCGCCGTCAGCGCCGGCGATCGCTCAATTTCATTTGGTGATATCGTCGCACGCGGCTCGTTGACACGCAGCTTCACTGCCGACCAGTTGAAGGCAATGCCGATCAAGAAACCGGCCGAGCGGCGTCTGATCGGTCACAACACCCAGGCCATCGACATTCCGGGGAAGACCAACGGAACCGCGCGCTATGGCATTGATGCCCAAGTCGACGGCATGGTCTACGCGCGCCCGAAGATCCCACCGACACGCAATGGCTCCAAGGTGGTCTCGATCGACGATTCCGCCGCGAAATCGGTAAAGGGGTATATCAAGACCATCGCGCTCGACGACCCGTCCGATACGGTGCCGGGATGGGTCATGGTCTTTGCCGATTCGTTTTTCGCTGCCGACCGAGCTGCCGACAAGGTGAAGGTGGAATGGATTCCCGGTGATGCGGTGAATGTCTCCGAGCAGGATTTGCAGGATTACGGCGCGAAGCTCATCGCCGACCGCAGCGGCGGATCACTGTTGGTCGACGATCCAGGTGTCGAGGCTGCCTTCGCTGTTGCCAAGTCGAGCTTGGAGCGAACCTACACGACGAGCAGCGCACTGCATTTCCAATTGGAGCCGGTCAATGCGCTCGCCTTCGAGAAGGACGGCATTTTCGAGATCCACACGGGGAATCAATGGCAATCGCTGATGCTGCCTGTGCTGGCAAAAGCGCTGGCTGTCGGCGAGGACAAGGTCATCATGCGCACTTATCTGCTCGGCGGCGGCTTCGGGCGGCGGCTCAACGGCGACTACGCCGTGCCCGCAGCACTTGCCGCCAAAGCCATCGGCAAGCCGGTCAAAATGGTCTGCACGCGGGCCGACGACATGCTGTTCGACTCGTTCCGCTCGCCGTCGATCCAGACATTGCGCATGGCTTTTGTTGAAGGCGGCAAAGTAACAGCCATGGAGCATCATGCTGCCGCTGGCTGGCCGACGCAGATCGCAATGCCGAGCTTTATGCCGAAGGGTGTCAACAACATACCCTTCGATCAATTCTCGATCTGGGGGGCCGATCACTGGTACAATGTCGGAGCGCAAAGGCTTCGCGCTCTCTCAAATGATCTCGCCAACCGTGCCTTCCGGCCGGGTTATCTGCGCTCGGTCGGCTCGGGCTGGACCAATTGGGCGGTCGAGAGCTTCATGGACGAAGCGGCTCACGCGGCTAGTGTCGACCCTGTCGCATTCCGCCTCAGCCTGCTTGACGGTTCCGGCCGGAATGCGGGCACGACGCCGAACTCCGTCGGCGGCGCACTGCGGCAGGCCGCGGTCGTCAAACGCGCAGCGGAGAAAGCCGGCTGGGGCAGCACGATGCCAAAGGATACGGGCCTCGGCATCGCGACAACCTTCGGCCAGGAACGCACGATGCCGACATGGCTCGCCTGCGTGGCCCGCGTCCGCGTCGGTCGGGCGCGCGGAAATGTGACTTTGGAGAAGCTCACCATTGTCGTCGACGCCGGGACCATCGTTCATCCGGACGGCGCCCTGGCGCAAGTCGAAGGCGCCGCGTTGTGGGGTGCCAGTTTGGCGCTGCACGAAGGCTCGGAATTCGTGAATGGCCGGGTGAAGGACACCAATCTCGATACCTACACGCCATTGCGTATGGGCGACGTGCCGGAGATGGAGATCGAATTCATGCCCAGCACCGAAGTGCCGACAGGGCTTGGCGAGCCCGCGACCACCGTTGTCGGCCCGGCGATCGGAAACGCTGTATTTGCCGCGGCCGGTGCACGCCTGCGCCATTTGCCGATCCGGCCGGACGCAGTTCTGCGGGCTCTGAAGACAACGAGTTAATCGTGTGGGCCCACCCGTTTCGCGGCGATGTTTGCGGCTGTGGAGCCTAGCATGCCCTTGGGCGCGCACCTACTCTTAGAAAGATCTCGCCGTTGTCCCGGTCAGGATGTCGGCTAAGACCTGGATGCCATGGCGGCGCCTGAACCCCAACCGGTAATCCGATCTACCGAGCCGGTGCCGGGGCCCTTGATACCTGCACCGAGCAGCTGGGCCTAGCGGCTACGTCGGCGGGTCGGCGGCGCTCCCGTTACGGTCGCTATCCTGTTGCTGGCCGGCGTGGTGGTGGCGCTGTTCATCACCCGGTGGGAGACATGGGTCGGCGCAAGTGTTCGGCAGATCACGGACGATGCCTATGTCCGCAGCGACATGACGCCGCTCAGCGCCAAGATCGAGGGCTATGTGCGCCGGGTGCCGGTCAATGATTTTCAGCAGGTGAAGGCGGGCGATCTGCTAATCGAAATCGAGGACGACGACTACCGGGCCCGAGCCGACCAAGCCGAGGCCGAACTCGCCGGTGCCGAAGCGGCGATCGAGAATTTGAAGTCGCGCAAGGCGCTGCAGCAATCCCAGATCGCCGAGGCTCAGGATGCGATCAACGCGACCCAGGCCGATGTCGATCGCACCCAAAAGGAGGCGGTGCGCCAGCAGAAGTTGCTCGCCTATACCTTCGGCACGCCGCAAAAGGTCGAGCAGGCGGTTGCCGACGAAAAGCGGTTCGAGGCGAATCTGGCGCGCAACGAAGCCGCGCTCGCTGCCGCACAACGGCAGATGGCGGTGCTCGATACCGAGGAAGGCCAGCTGCGTGCAGCGGCCAAAGCAAAGAGGGCGGCGTTCGACCTGGCCAAGATCGAGCTCGGCTATACTCGCATCGCCGCGCCGATCGATGGCATGGTCAGCGAACGCGGCGTCCGCGCCGGGCAGTACGTCCGCGATGGGACGCAGGTCATCTCGGTTGTACCGCTCCACAACGTCTGGGCCATCGCCAATTACAAGGAAACCCAGCTGACCCATGTCAAAGTCGGGCAGCGGGCGGAAATCACGATCGACACCTTTCCGGGCCTCGTGGTCACCGGGCGCGTCGACAGCATTTCGCCGGCCAGCGGTTCGCAATTCACCTTGCTACCGCCTGACAACGCGACGGGCAATTTCACCAAGGTCGTGCAGCGCATTCCGGTCAAAATTACGCTCGACCAGAGCCACCCGCTCGAAGGGCAGTTGCGCCCTGGCATGTCGGTGATCGCTACGATCCACACCGATACCGGCCGCGAAGCGCCGTGAGCGCGATCGCGCCGCCAGTCGCGGCCGCGGCGTTGTCCCCCGCGCCGCGCCCGGCGCATTGTCAGAGGCCTTTGCTCGGCGTCTTTGCGGTGTTGTTCGGCGCCTTTCTGTCGAGCCTCAACACCCGCCTGACGACTTTCGGTCTCGCCGATATCCGGGGCGGCATGGGGCTGGGCTTCGATGAGGGTTCCTGGCTGACGACGGTGTTTGGCGCCTCTCAGATGGTGGTGGCGCCAAGTGCAGCTTGGCTGAGCACCGTGGTCGGAACACGCCGGTTTTTGTTGTGGACGAGCGTGATTTTCGCTTTGACGTCGTTTGTGGTCCCGTTGACGCGGGATTACGGCACGATCATCGCGCTGCAGGTGGTACGCGGGCTCGCCGTCGGCGCCTTCATCCCTGCATCTCTCGGATTCATTTTGCGCAGCCTGACGCCGCGATGGTGGATCTGGGGGCTCGCGGCCTACGCTTTCCGCTTCGTATTCTCGCAGAACATCGCGGGATCACTCGAAGCCTTCTATTCGGAAAGCGGTGCCTGGCAATGGGTCTTCTGGCAAAACGCCCTCCTCACGCCAGTCATGACCGCGCTCGTGTGGTACGCCATGCCGCGCGAGGGGATCAATCGCACCTTGTTGGGCCAGACCGATTGGCGTGGGATCGTGCTGGTCGGAATCGGCCTCGGTATGATCTACGCCGGCCTCGACCAGGGCAACCGCCTCGATTGGCTCAATCGGGTGTGGTTAGCGGGCTGTTCGTCGCCGGCAGCTTGTTGGTGATCGCATTTGTCGCGACCGAGCTGACGGCTGAGCACCCGCTGATCCGGCTGCGGGTGGTGGCCGAGCGCAACGTCTGGCTTTCGGCCGTGCTGATCTCGATTTACGGCTTCGGGGTGATGGCGACGGCCTTTGTGCTGCCCGACTATCTGACACGGGTGCAGGGACTGCGCGATCTGCAGATCGGCGACGTGTTGAATTGGATTGCGCTGCCGCAGTTTGTTTTTGTGCCTCTAGCTGCTCTCCTGCTGCGCCGCACCGACGCGCGGATATTGGTGGCGATTGGCTTCGCACTAATCGCGTGCGCCGCTTGGCTCAACACCGGGCTCACCCATGACTGGGCAGGCGGCGACTTCCTTCCTGCCGCGATCATCGGGGCCGTCGGGCTCGCCTTTGGCATCACCGCCCTGGTCGTCTTCGGCGTTGCGAACATCACCCCCGCTGAGGCGCCGACGATCGCCGCGGTGATCCAGATCGGCCGGCTCTTCGGCAACGAGATTGGCACTGCCTTTATCCAGACCTTTGTGCGGGTCCGCGAGCAGGTCTACTCCAACCTGACCGGATTGCACTTCATCGCCGGCTCACACCGGTCCGACACTGCGATCGCGACGGCGACGGCGTTATTCGCGGCGCGCCCGATCGGTGCGGGGTACCCGGCACTGCAAGGCCTCGCCGGGATCAGCAGCCTGATCCGGCGCGAGGCCTATGTCCTCGGCTATATCGACGGGTTCTGGATCATCGCCTGGGTAATGACCGCCGGCATCTTGCTGCTGCTGTTGCTGCGGCCGCCGCCGCCCAATCCGCTGACCCCACCGCGCAGCGACCTATGACAGAATGCCGCTGTCCGGATGCGCGGGGGGCGACCTGATCGCTGTCAGCCGCTTTATGGCTGATACCGATAATAAAGATAGGAGGGCAACCAGCGAACGGCCGCTATCGGCGCGTCTCGCCCATTGCCCCGCGTCCTCCGGAAGGTCCCTTGACTGCATTGACAGCGGACGCTCAACAGTGGTGGCGGGAACGCGTCCTGATGCCCTAACAGGGTGCGGAAAAAGTCACGATTTGGAAAAAACGGTCATGAAATGGGCTCAACAACGGAATTTCGACACTCTGTGCCTGGCCCTCCTTCGCCGACCAGCCCTACATCACCAACTACCGGATCTACGACGACCGTGTCGGCGAGACCACCCGCTTCACCTACCGCCCCGACCACGAGTGGTACTGGTTCCCGCAGCAGAAGCCGACCGAGGTCTCGATGCTCAAATGCTATGACTCGGTGACCGACGGCTCCGTCTCGCGCTGGTCGTTTCACACGGCCTGTATCGACCCGACCGCGCCCGCCAATGCGCGATGCCGCAAGAACGTCGTCGTCCGGTCCTTTGTCTTCTTCTAGGAAGATAGGAAGAGGCAGCGGGCAGGGGAGCCGACATCGGTCTCGTGATACTTGACGATCGGGTGACCACTTAGGGTTGCCAAGCCGCCGTCGAAGTGTCCGTGAACTTCCGCTTCTGGGATTACCTGAACGGGCTGCTGATTGCCGACTTGGGTCGAAATCCCGGCGCTCGGTCTCTGTCCCGCGAGCGGCCCGAATCGGCACAACCTCACCGTTCACCAGGCGTTGACGAAGGCCGGGTCGCCGCGCCTTTCCGGACCTTCATCGCCGTCATCCCGGTGTTATAACCTACACAACTGGCAAGTCGCCTGTGGGCAAGCTGGATGGAGGTGACGGTGATGACGGTGGCCAGGGTTTCGGTGAGGTTCTCGAAGTCCTTGGCGAGACGCCGGTTCCGCCCGAGCCAGGAGAAGGTTCGCTCAACCACCCCAGCGGCGCGGCAGGACGACGAAGCCGTTCATGGCGTCGCTCCGCCTAACGATCTCCATGCGCAGCGGCGGTACTTTTGCCACCGCAGCTTCAACCTGCCACGCGTTGCAACCGCCATCGGCCCAGATCGGTTCGAGCCACGCGAGACGCCGCCGGCGACGCGATCGCGCGTGATGGGGGATCGTGACCATGTGGATCGGTACCGGGCCGGTCGGTGTGATGGCCATCGGCATCCCGTCGGGACAAGTCGGCTCCCGGTAGCGGTCCTGATTATGGCTGGCCTGGGGCGCTGCGGATTGAGCTTGGATTGGGGGAAACCGATCAAGGCGGATCATGGCAACGACTGAAAGAGGAGGACGCAATGCCCGAAGGAGCAGACCTATTCGAGATAATGCACACGACCCGCGCCATGCGGCGGCTCAAGCCCGACCCGGTGCCCGATGAGTCGATCCGGAAGATCCTGTTGGCGGGTCAAGCGGCCGCGAGCGGCGGCAACACGCAGCCCTGGCGCTTTTTGGTCTTGAAGGACCAGAAGATCAAAAAGGCGGTGCAGGTCTATTACAAGCGGGCGTTCGACGAGGTGATCGGACCGCGCTACGCGAGCAGCCCGCCACCACCGGGGTCGGACGCGGCCCGCTATAAGCGTCAGCTTGCGGCCGTCGAATACCTGACCGATCACTTCCACGAGGCGCCAGTGTGGATCGTCGCCTGTCTCGAAGACGGCCCCAATCCGACACGGTCGGCCGGCTCCTCGATTTACCCCGCCGTGCAGAACATGCTGCTGGCGGCGCGTGCACTGGGACTCGGCTCGACCCTGACGACGCGGCACATCACCTATGAAAAGGAAGTCGATGCCGCGATGGGCATCCCGCCCGGGTTTCACTCCTACGCCATTTTGCCGATCGGCTACCCGATGGGCCGATTCGGCCCGCTCGGCCGCGGGCCACTGGTCGACGTCGTCTATCTCGACGGGTGGGGAAAGCCCTATCCGGGCATATGATCGAGGCTACTTTTACCGCCGCCGCGGCAGCCGCAGAAAGCAAGGGAGAGCACCCGATGACCAAGGAGCTCCGTGACAAAGCCCGCGCGCTCGGCCTCGATCGTCTGACTGACGAACACCTCGCGCAATTCGAGCGCGCAACGACGGGCACGGAGCATCACCTGCAACGCCTGCCGCGCGGCATGCCCGTGGCGCGGGAGCCCGCGCATGTCTACCGGGCGAAGGGGGAACCGTCATGAGCGGCGATCTTGCCTATCTCGGCCTCGCCGAAGCCGCCGAGCTCATCCGCGCGAAGAAGCGGTCGCCGGTCGAATATGCGACCGCATTGCTGGCCCGCATCGAGCGTCACGACGGCAACTACAACGCCTTCATCGCATTGACCCCGGAACGGGCGCTGAAGGCGGCGCGGGTTGCCGAGGCCGAGATTACGGCTGGCCGTTGGCGCGGGCCGTTCCATGGCATGCCCTATGCCCTGAAGGACATCATCGACGTCGAGGGTCTTCCAACCACGGCGCATTCCAGGATCCTGATGGGCAACATCGCCCGGCGGCACGCCGTGGTTACGGAGCGGCTCGAAGCGGCTGGCGGGGTTCTGCTAGGCAAGCTCTCGACTCACGAATTCGCCATTGGCGGTCCGTCCTTTGACCTGCCCTGGCCGCCCGCCCGCGCCCGTGGAACCGCGATCATTTCTGCGGCGGCTCGTCGAGCGGCAGCGGTGCCGGCCTCGCCGCCGGCTTCTTTCCGGCGGCGCTTGGCACCGACACCGGCGGCTCGATCCGCAATCCGGCCTCGATGTGCGGCATTACCGGCATGAAACCGACTTATGGCAGGGTCAGCCGCCGCGGCGTCGCACCGCTCGCCTTCTCTCTCGACCATATCGGCCCGATGACCCGCACCGTGCGCGACAACGCGCTGATGCTCCAGGTGATCGCCGGACATGATCCCTGCGATCCCGGAAGCGCCGACGAGCCGGTACCCGACTATGGGGCGCTGCTCGGCCAGGACGTCAGAGGCTTGCGGATCGGCGTCATCCGGCATTTCTACACCAAGGATATCGTCGGCCATCCCTTTGGCGAGGCGGTGCTCTACCGCGTCGCGCAATTCTATGAGGACGCGACCGGTTGGACGAAGCGCCATCCTCCGGAGCTTTCAGACCAAGGAGTGCTCGCAATGCTTGAAAACCGTGAGGGCGGCTGCCATTGCGGCCGAGTGCGCTTCCGCGCTCAAGTCGATCTGGACCTTCTGTCGCAGTGCAATTGCACCGTCTGCACGAAGAAGGGCATTCTCCATCTACCCGTGGCGCCGGAGAATTTCGAATTGCTGCGCGGCAAGAACTCGCTGACGACCTACACATTCGGTACCGGCGAGGCTCAGCACACGTTCTGCTCGCATTGCGGAATGCACGCGTTCTACGTGCCGCGTTCGCAACCCGACAGCATTACGGTCAACGCGCGCTGTCTCGACGATATCGACGGGCC
>Ga0306924_10002968_pt1 | contig 16197 bp, 16 predicted proteins | sample sta12Can44000111_FD_203756 | JGI IMG/M metagenome (GOLD analysis project Ga0306924, IMG submission 203756) | Lab enrichment of tropical soil microbial communities from Luquillo Experimental Forest, Puerto Rico - statanox.12C.anox.44.000.111 (v2)... | ecosystem: Environmental > Terrestrial >... | reverse complement strand
CCTGGGGGTAGTTGGCGTCGAGGCTGATCGCCTTGTTGAAATCGGCGAGCGCCTCCTCGGGCTTGCCGGCCTGCGCCAGCACCGAGCCGCGCATGTTGTAGGCTTGCGGATCGTTGGGGTTGCTTTTGATTGTCTCGGTCAGCGACGCGATGTTGTTGGAGGAGGTTAGCCGTGCCGGCTCCGGCTCGGGGGAAGAGGAGGGCGTGAGCGATCCGAGATTGATCGAGCAGCCGGACAGCGCCAGCGCTGCCAGCACGATTGAAAGCACCGCGCGTGGCGGGGGGCGCAAGCCTCCGGAAGCATGCAGGGGAAGCGGAATGGCCTTCATCCAAACTACTCACGCGCCCGTGACGTATTGGTAGCCCGCCTCGTCGCAAAAAGCAGCCTCCAAAAACGGCAACGCGGGCCATGAGGCCCGCGTGTCCAAACGCAATCAGTCGAACTCGGCTCAGCGCATCCCGCGCGAGCCTGCTCCACCACGGCCGCCCGATCCGCCGCGCTCGGGTCCGGAGCCTGCACCGAACATCGGCTTCGGCTTCATCGGCAGCAATCCTTCGCGCTGCAATTTCTTGCGGGCAAGCTTGCGAGCACGGCGCACGGCCTCCGCCTTTTCGCGGGCCTTCTTCTCGGAGGGTTTTTCGTAATGGCCGCGGAGTTTCATCTCGCGGAAGATGCCCTCGCGCTGCATCTTCTTTTTCAGCGCCTTGAGAGCCTGATCGACGTTATTATCGCGAACGAGAACCTGCACGCGGCATCCTTTTTCAATAAATCGAAGTTTGATCGGGTAAAGCCGAGCAGCCGGCAAAAAAGCCTCTCGCTTGGCCTTGAGCGCGCGGATGTATCAGACAAAAATGTAAATGTCCACCGCCGAAACGCGCGATCGCGTGGGGTGGACCGCCCCTTTTTGAGACGATCAGCCGCCTTTAGGCGCCGGTTCGATTTGCGTGACGTGGCCCATCTTGCGGCCCGGGCGGGCCGGTCCCTTGCCGTAGATATGAACGGTCGCGCCCTTTACCGTCAGCCATTCCTCGTAGCTTTCGATCTCCTCGCCGATCAGGTTTGTCATCGTGACGTTGCCGAGACGGACCGGCCTGCCAAGCGGCCAGCCGGCAATGGCGCGGATATGTTGCTCGAATTGCGAGATCGAGGCGCCGTCCAGCGTCCAGTGCCCGGAATTATGCACGCGCGGCGCGACCTCGTTGACCAGCACCTTTGGCCCGGCGGCATCGATCAGAACGAACATCTCCACCGCGAGCACGCCGACATAATCGAGGCTGTGCGCGATCTTTTCTGCGATCGCGCGGGCTTCCTGCGCGAGCTCGTGCGGGATCGCGGCGGGAGCCCGCGAGACTTTCAGAATGTGGTCGCGGTGCTCGTTCTCGGTCACGTCGAAACATTCAACGTGGCCGTCGGACGAGCGCGCCGCGACCACTGAAATCTCGCGCTCGAAGGGGATGAAAGCTTCCAGGATCGCGGAGTTGGTGCCGAGGTCAGCCCAGACCTGGTCGGGGTCGTCGCCCTCGCGGATGATCGCCTGGCCCTTGCCGTCATAACCGAAGCGGCGGGTCTTGATCACGGCGGGTAACCCGATCCGCGACATCGCCGCGTGCAGATCGGCCGCCGTCGACACGTCGGCATAATCCGCGGTGGCGATGCCAAGCCGTTTGACGAAATCCTTCTCCACCAGGCGATCCTGCGTGGTCTCCAGGATCTTGCGATCGGGCAGGACCGGACGCCGCGCATCCAGGATCATCGCGGCCGCAGCCGGGACGTTCTCGAATTCATACGTGATGACGTCGACGTCGTTGGCGAACAATTCCAGTGCCTCGACGTCGGCATATTCGGCGCAGGTCGCGTTCAGCACGACGTCGAAAGCCGGCGAATCCGGGTCCGGCGAAAACACCTGGCAGCGGAATCCAAGCCGCGCCGCCGCCATTGCCAGCATCCGGCCCAACTGACCGCCGCCGAGTATTCCGATGGTGTCGCCCGGCTTCAGCTTCACCCGACGAGACGCCGTCACGCGGATTCCTCCGGGCGTTCGGAGACCGCTGCGCTGTGCTGCTTGCGCCAGGCGGCAAGCCTTTTGGCGAGCGCCGGATCGTTCAGCGCCAGCACGCTTGCCGCCAGCAGGGCGGCATTGATGGCCCCCGCCTTGCCGATGGCCAGCGTTCCGACCGGCACGCCCGCCGGCATCTGGACGATGGAATAGAGCGAATCGACCCCTGCCAGCGCCTTCGATTCGATGGGAACGCCGAACACCGGGAGTTCCGTCATTGAAGCGGTCATCCCCGGCAGGTGTGCCGCCCCGCCGGCTCCGGCGATAATCACCTTGAAGCCTTCGGCCTTCGCCCCCCTGGCGAAGGCATAAAGCCGCTCCGGCGTGCGATGCGCCGAAACGATGCGCTTGTCGCAGTGGACGCCCAGCTCGCCCAGCGTCTTGGCGGCATGGCGCATGGTGTCCCAGTCCGACTGGCTTCCCATGATGATGGCGATCGGGGCGGTCATGAGGTCAATTCTTATCGGGAATCCAGAAGCATAGGCCGGATTATAGGTTCGGGCCCAACGACCGCAAGGCGTGGCAAGGGAACGCCAATGGACTATCCTGTCTTGGTGAATCCGGGCAAGCCCTCAAAAGCAGGGCTCAACAGGGATGCCGATGAAAAAAAGACCCCGGGCACTCGCGGGAGGGACCGGCAAGCGCCGCAAGGGTTCCGCACGTCGGCGCAAGACCCCTTCGTCGCGCTCAAGAACGATTCCGGTCACAGCCGATCGCGCCAGGGCCACTCTCCGCGGGCTGCGCGACGAACTCGCACGAGCGCTGAAGCGCATTGAGGACTTGCAGGCATCCGCGGAAACCGACTTCCTGCTCGGCATTCCGAACCGGCGCGGCTTTGAGCGCGAGATCAATCGCGCCATCGCCTACATCAAACGCTATGACGCAAGCGGCGCGCTGATTGTGCTCGATGTCGACCGCTTGAAGCCGATCAACGATGCCTTCGGTCATGCCGCCGGCGATCAGGTGCTGAAGGCGATTGCGGACCTGCTCACGGCAAGCGTGCGATCCTCCGACCTGGTGGCGCGGCTTGGTGGCGACGAGTTTGCGCTACTGCTGTGGAATCTCAGCGAAACCGATGCGAGGGCCAAGGCGGCGGCGCTGGAGGATGCGATTGATCGCCTGACTATCGTGTTCGCCGGCCGCAGCGTGGTGGCCGGCGCATCTGCCGGCGTTGCGATCCTGGACGCGCATGCGGAGGCCGGCCGCGCGCTCGAAGAAGCCGATCGCGCAATGTATGTGCGCAAGGCGCAGCGCCGGCACGAGCCATAAAGCCTTCGAACTGCCTGACTCACGCCGAGGCGACACCACCGCTTCCGGCGCGCGATTGCGGCAGAGGCGCGCAGCCGCACGAAATCGCCGCCTGCAATTCCAACAGCTCCGCTTCCAGAAATTCATTGGCCATGATCAGCGCCTTGATGGTGCCGCGCAAATTGCCGTCGCACATCGCAATCGCCTGGTCGCAGGCATTCTCATAGTGGCTCTTGTCGAAGGCGGGCGTGGACATGGACATGGCGAGGACCGGGCTTGCTGGGGTGGACATGGTGCATTGTTCACTATTTGTTCTTGTAGAGTCAAGAGGACTCGTCAAGCCGTGTGGTCCAGGCTCAGGCGATGATGTCTGGTGTGATCTGATCTTCGATGAAAGCGATGCGGTCGCGCAGCAGCAGTTTGCGCTTTTTCAACCGCTGCAGCCGCAACAGATCAGGAGCCGGCGATTGATGCAGCGCATCGATCGCAGCGTCCAGATCGCGGTGCTCCTGCTGCAGCCTTGCGAGCTCGGCATGCAGCTCGCGCTCATCTTCGTCTGTCATAATGCACGTTAGCCGAAAACGCGATGAGATTGCGAAGGGCTGTGGAAACCCTGTGGGAAATATTGTCCCTGTTGCGGCGCCGCGCAAGCCGGCAAAGGGCGCGGAAGGCCTTTTGGCGTTTAACAAAGTTGCGTCCGCCTAGTGCCGCCTATTTGAAGTTCCTGCATCACAAGCGGCCAACTCTGTTCAGGAACTTCAAATAGAAAAGCGGCACTAGAATCATAGATTTGCTAGTGCCCATAACTTTCCGAAGTTCGTGAAAGGTGGGAGCTGAGATGCTGGCACGAACTTCGGAAAGCGGGCACTAGGCCGCGGGGAGGCGCCTTTCCTTGCTCACGCTTCGTTACATATGCCGGTCAAAAATGACGGAACGGCCGGGGTTGGCCATCGACAGATTCGGTCAGAGGTGTAGACTAGCCGGTCCGGACATCATCTGAGGTTGACCTACCGAGGAGGTTTCGAATGGCAATTCAGGCACATCTCGTTGAACTGGAAAGAAAGCACAAGAGCCTTGAGAACGAGTTGCATGAAGCTCTGGTGCACCTTTCAACGGACGACCTGCAAATAGCCGAATTGAAGCGCCGGAAATTGATGGTGAAGGACCAGATCGAGCGGTTGAAGCATCTCGCCGCCGAGACGTTGCACTAGGACAAGTAAAAACAGTATGCATCGGTCGCGTTGAGCCCGGAGTGCGCTGCTAGCGCGCTTTCCGGCGGCGTGGCCTTTTTGTTGGTCTCGCACGCGCCAAGTCCTCTACAGGCCTGCCAATTCGCCGACGTAATCCGCAATCGCCAGCGATGACGTCAGCCCTGGCGATTCGATCCCGAACAGATTGATCAGCCCCTCAACGCCGTGGTCCTTGGGTCCCTGGATCAGAAAATCCTGGTAGGCGACGGAGGGCGGCACGATTTTGGGCCGGATGCCGGAATAGCTCGGCATCAGCGCACCGTCCGGCAACGCCGGCCAGTATTTGCGGATCGCCGGGTAGAATCGCTCGGACCGCGCGGGATCAACCGCGTAGTCGATCGAATCCACCCATTCCACATCGGGACCAAAGCGGGCTTGTCCCGCCATGTCGAGGGTGAGATGCACGCCGAGCCCGCCGGGTTCTGGAACCGGATAGATCAGGTGCGAAAAGGGGGCCTTTTTGCTGCAGCTGAAATAGTTGCCCTTGGCGAGATAGGCGCGCGGGATCAGCTCCAGCGGCATGCCGTCGATGGCACGCGCGACCGCGGGCGCGTTCAGTCCTGCCGCGTTTACCAGCAGGCTGCATGTCAGCGTCATCGGCGCCTCTCCGCCTGCGTCCAGTTCGATGTTTCCGGCGAAGACCTTGGCATGCAGCAAGGGCGTGTGAAACGCGAACGCGGCACCGCCGGCTTCGGCATCACCGCGCAGCGCCAGCATATAGGCGTGACTGTCGATGATGCCCGTCGAAGGCGACAGCAGCGCCGCATCGCAGTTCAGGGCGGGCTCCAGCGCGCGTGCGGCCTCGCCAGAGAGCGTTTGCATGTCGAGCACGCCGTTGGCCTCGGCGTGGGCGCGTATCGACTGCAGCTTTTCGGCCTCATGCGGCGTGGTGGCGACGATCAGCTTGCCGCAATTGCGGTGGGGAACGCCATGGTCGGTGCAATACCGGTAGAGCGCGTGCTTGCCGGCAACGCACATCCGCGCCATCAGGCTTCCCGCCTTGTAGTAGATGCCGGCGTGTATCACCTCGCTGTTGCGCGAGGAGGTCACCGTGCCGATCCCCTCGGCCTCTTCCAGCACGATCACCTCGCGGTGAGCCTGCGCGAGCCGCCGCGCCACCGCGAGACCGACCACGCCGGCCCCGATGACGACGCACTCAACCCTTTCCATGCGCGGCCTGCTGCCCCATCCATCGCTCTGCTGAAAAAGGGGTCCTTCGGCTATCGACAGCGAGTGTCCGCATCTTCGGGGCTGCGATTAACGAAGCAGTAAACATGTCAGGCCAATTGCCGCGGTTTTTGTCACGATTCCGACTGCTGCGGGTAGCCGTTTACTCGATCCAAACGCGTGAAGCCAGAAAATCCGATTGAAATCCGCGGGTGTTTAATGACTGGCAAGAATTGGCAGGTAGGCGGCGAGATTACGTTTCCCGCTTGGTCCACGCTGTGCGCTTTTGCCGCCGTTTTTCCGTCTGCCCCCGCATGGGCGACGCCTGATCAAGCTGGCCTTGCGGGCCAGCTTGGCACGCTCGAGGCCAACGTACTCTGGGAAGGAATAATCGGCGGTTTCGTCGGCTGCGCCTTTCTCTCGGCAGTCACGCTGTGGATTCATTCCGCGTTGCGCCGGGCCAAGCGCTCGCGGGCGAGACGCCATGCCTATCTGAGATCGGCGCTGAACAGCCTCAGCCAGGGCGTTGTCATGACCGACACGAAGAATCGGATAGTTTATTGCAACGACCGCTATCTTGAAATCTACGGCATGGAGCGCTCAGACCTGACGCCTGGCATGACCGGATCCGAGCTTCTGGAACATCGCCGCAAGCGTGGGTTGCTCGATGTCAGCGTCGAGGAATACTACCGCCAGGCCTCCCGGCCCGAAGGTATAGTCAGCGAGCTTGCCGGCGGACGCTCGGTGCTGGTCAAGTATTCCCCCTTGCCCAACGGCGGTTCGATCGCCACCCACGAGGACTGCAGCGAGCAGCGCAAGCTCTCGCGCCAGCTCGCCTCGACCAAGCAGTTTCTTGAATCGGTGCTGGACAACGTGCCGGTGTGCGTGGCCGCCAAGAGCATCGAGGACGGCCGCTACATATTCGCCAATCGCGCTTTCGAACGCTTCTCGCGCTTCTCCCGCGATCGTATGCTCGGCAAGCGCGCCGACGAAATTTTCCGCGCCGCCACGGCGGCGGCCATCGAGGATGCCGATCGCGCCGCGTTGAATGCGCCCGAGGGACACTTCCAGAACGAGTTCGTCGTCGAGCGCGGGCCGGAAAAACGCATTCTGGATTCCAACCGCGTGATCGTGCGCAACGAGCAGAACCAGCCGGAATTCCTCGTCGCGCTGTTCGACGACGTCACCGACCGCAAGTCGCTGTCACGGGAGCTCGAGAACACCAAGAAATTCCTCGAACTCGTGGTCGACAACATTCCGGTCTCGCTGACGGTCGAGCGGGTCACCGACGGACGCTATCTGCTCGCCAACCGCCGCGCGGAAGCCATTCTCGGCCGGCGGCGCGAGGAGGTCACGGGGTTGACCGCTGCAGATATCTTCAATCCACGGGAGGCCAAGCTGATCCGCGCGCGCGACGAGGCCGCGATCAAGAAGCGCGCCCTCTTGACCGAGGAGCATCCGATCTCGACCAGGGATGGCCTTCGATTGTTTCTCACGCGCCGCATGACGGTATTGAACGGAGAAGGCGAACCGCAATACCTGATCAAGACCCACGAGGATGTCACCGACCGCCGGCAGACCGAATCGCGTATGGCGCACATGGCCTATCATGACGGCCTGACCGACCTGCCCAACCGCGCGGCGTTCCTGCAGGCACTCACGCAGATGATCGAAGCATGTGCCGGCACCGGCGAGGAATTCGCGGTTCTGTGCATCGACCTCGATGGGTTGAAGGAAATCAACGACGTCTTCGGCCACGCCACCGGCGACAAGCTCTTGATCGAGGTGGCACGCCGTCTGCAGGGAGCCGCCAGCGGAGGCGTGGTGGCGCGGCTTTCCGGCGACGAGTTCGGCCTGATCATCGATGGCAAGCAGCCCGACGCCGGCAAGGCGCTGGCCGGGCACCTTGTGGAAGCGTTGGCCGACGAATTCCTGATCGACGGAAAATCGATGCGCGCCGGGATTGCGACCGGCATCTCGATTTTTCCTCACAACGGCGCCGATGCCGCCTCGCTGCTCGCCAATGCCGGAGCCGCCCTGTTCCGCGCCAAGGTGAAGTCACGCGGTAGTATCAGCGTCTACGAGCCGGAGATGGACCAGCAGATTCGCGACCGCCGCGCTCTGCATCAGGATCTTTCGGTCGCAATCAGGAACGGCGAATTGTCGCTCCATTATCAGCCGCAGGCCCTTTCGGGCCGCACCGTCGGCGACAGCAAGATCGTCGGCTTCGAGGCGCTCGCCCGATGGCTGCACCCGGTCCGCGGCTTCGTTTCTCCGGTTGATTTCATTCCGCTCGCTGAAGAGAGTGGGCTGATCGTCGAAATGGGCGAATGGATCCTGCGCGAAGCCTGCCGCGAGGCGGCATCATGGCCGAAGCCGCTGCAGGTTGCGGTCAACCTCTCGCCGGTCCAGTTCGTCCATGGCGATCTGGTCGCCCTGGTGCACTCGATTCTGCTCGAGACCGGTCTGGCGCCGGGCCGGCTCGAACTCGAAATCACCGAGGGCGTGCTGATCGAGGACTTTGACCGTGGTCTGGCACTGTTGCGCCGGCTGAAGGCGCTCGGCGTTCGTGTTTCAATGGACGATTTCGGCAGCGGCTATTCCTCGCTGAGCTATCTGCAGGCATTCCCGTTCGACAAGATCAAGGTCGATCGCGCTTTCGTCGTCAATCTCGGCCGCAACCCGCAATCGGCAGCGATCGTGCGCGCCGTGATCGACCTCGGCCACGGCCTCGAAATGTCGATCGTTGCGGAGGGCGTGGAGATACCGGAACAGCTTTCGTTCCTGGCCGACGAAGGCTGCGACGCGGTGCAGGGCTTTCTGATCGGCAAACCCCAGCCGATCGGACAGTACGCCGGATTGGTTGGGCGCGGCGCTGCCGCTGTCATGGAGCCGGCGCGCAAGACCGGTTAGCTCTCATCTAGCAAAAGCCTGCTTGTTTTAACGCGTTTTCTTCACGCGAGCCGTTATACACCTCGCTCGAAAACGCTATAGAGCCTGTTCGGGCTGGGTGGATCAGAACAGGCGCATGGCGGACTACGATCTGGCGATCATCGGCGGTGGGCTCAACGGCGTCAGCGTGGCGCGGGACGCTGCGGGCCGTGGTTTGCGGGTCATCCTGCTGGAGCAAGGCGACCTCGGCTCTGCCGCTTCGTCCGCGACGTCACAGCTGATCCATGGCGATCTTTGCCTGCTCGAGCGCAGGCGTTTCCTGCGCGTGCGCAGGGCACTGGCGGAGCGACAGGTCTGGCTCGCCATCGCGCCGCATCTGGTGCGGCCGATGCGATTTGCTATCCCAGCGCATGGGGACGAGCGGCCGCCTTCGCTCCTGCGCACATGGCTGTGGATCTACGACCGCCTGGCTTCGCGCAGCCGGCTTCCCGGCTCGGAGGTGATCGACGTCACCCATCATCCCGTGGGCAACGCGCTGAAGCGGCCGTTCGGGCTTGCCTTCGAATATTCGGATTGCATGGTCGACGATTCGCGGCTGGTGGTGCTCACGGCGGTCGATGCGGCGGCCCACGGCGCTGTGATCCGCACCGGCGCGCGCTGCGTCCGCGCCGACCGGACCGATTTCTGGCGTCTGGCCGTGGTCGATCGCGGTCATCGTCAGGTCGTCAGCGCGCGAGCACTGGCCAATACCAGCGGGGCGTGGAGTGGAATTGTCGCCGAGACCGTTCTCCGCCTGCCTCCGCCGAAGAAAGTCACCGCGGTACAGGTCGGCCAGATCGTCCTTCCTCGCCTGTTCGATACCGACCACGTCTATGTGTTCCAGCACAGCGACCACCGCCTCATCTACGCCGGCCCCTATGAGCGCGATTTCACCCTGATCGGCAGCGTCACCCATGGCTTCAAGGGTGATCCCGCGATCGTGGCGATCGACGCTCGCGACGTGACCTATCTCTGCGATGCCCTCAATCGCTATTTGCGGCGACCGGTGGCGCCCTCCGACGTGGTCAGGTCAATATCCGGCGTCAACCTGGTACCCCCACCCGGCGGCGTAGGCGCGGCACAGGATGGATCGCTGAGGTTTGACTTCCGCCGCGGCAAAGCACCGCTGATCACCCTGTTCGGCGGCGACGTCACGACCTCGCGGCTGCGGGCGCAGCGGGCCGTCTCGACACTTACACCCTTCTACCCGATGTCGCCGCGTTGGACCGCGGACGCGCCGCTGCCTGGCGGCGATTTCGCCTGGGATGACTTTGAAGCGCAGGTCGAGTCCGTCCGCTGGCGCTGGCGATTTCTTTCGGAGCGGGAGGCCCAGCGCCTCTTTGCCGCCTACGGTACGCGGATCGCCGAAGTCCTGGGCGAAGCCAAAAGCCGGGCCGATCTCGGGGCAAGCTTCGGGCCGGAGCTCACGGCCGCCGAGGTGCGCTATCTCATGTCGAGGGAATGGGCGCGTTTTCCGGACGACATCCTGTGGCGTCGTTCGAAGCTTGGCCTGACCATGACCGCGGAGGATCGCGAGGCGTTGGCAAGGTTCATGATGGCGGGAGGCGGATGAGGCGTGTCACGTGCCCTCGTCCGCAAGGCGAGAGGGGAAAGTGTATCGGCGCAGTTGAGCGGCGGTCGATCCGCCGCTAGCTTTTAACTCACATCACCACGCCGGCGAGGAAAATGGCAGAGGAACTATCAGGGATCGAGACATCTGCGCAAGCGTCGCAGCCGCGGTCGCAACTCTCGCCCGCCGAGAGGCCGGAAGGGGAGGCGCAAGCAGCAGCGCCGCTGCTGCGCATCGAGGGCGTGGTGAAGAAGTTCGGCAACGTCCGCGCGGTGGATGGCGTGTCGCTCGATATCGCGGCCGGCGAATTCTTTGCCCTGCTCGGGCCGAGCGGCTGCGGCAAGACGACCCTGCTGCGCATGCTTGCCGGTTTCGAGACGCCGGACGAAGGTCGCATCCTGCTCAATGGCAAGGACATTGCCCATGTTCTTCCGCACGAGCGGCCACTCAACATGATGTTCCAGAACTACGCGCTGTTTCCGCACCTTTCCGTGCGGGACAATATCGCCTTCGGCCTGCGGCGCGCTGCGATGGCGCGCTCCGATATTGCCGTGCGCGTTGCCGAGATGGTGGCACTCGTCAGGCTCGAGGGTCTGGAGAAGCGCAAGCCCGATCAGCTTTCCGGCGGTCAGAGGCAGCGCGTGGCGTTGGCGCGCTCGCTGGCACGGCGCCCGCAGGTGCTACTGCTGGACGAGCCGTTGGCGGCACTCGACAAGAAATTGCGCGAAAGCACGCAACTAGAACTGATGGAGCTGCAGCGTCGCCTCGGCATGACCTTCGTCATCGTCACGCACGATCAGGAGGAGGCGATGACGGTGGCAGGCCGGATCGGCGTGATGGATGCCGGGCGCCTCGATCAGGTCGCACCGCCGCGCGAGCTCTACGAGGCGCCGATCTCGCGCTGGATCGCCGAGTTCATCGGCGACGTCAATCTGTTCGACGGGCAGGTGGAATCGCGCGACCAGAACCACCTGACGGTCGCGACCCGCGACGCCGGCCCCCTCGTGGTTGCCGAGCCGCGGCAGGGGGTCGCCAAAGCGGTTGTTTCCGTCGCGATCCGGCCCGAGAAGGTCAGGCTGTCTCGTGCTCCGGAATCGGACGCAAAGGACACGCGCCCGATCAACAGGCTCGAAGGTGTCGTGACCGATATCAGCTATCTCGGTGGGCTGACGACCTACAAGGTCAGGCTCGATTCGGGTGCGGTCGTGCGCTCGTCGATGGCCAACACCGCGCGGATCGAGTTCGACGCCTATAGCCTGAGCCAGCGTGTGGTGGCCTGGTTTTCGCCCGACGATTGCGTGGTACTGAAGCAATGAACTCCCGCCGCATCTTCACGCGCCCGGCGCGGTTCGCCGCAATCCCTCCCTATGTCTGGATGGCGTTGTTCTTCCTGGTGCCGTTCGGCTTCGTCCTGAAGATCAGCCTGTCGCATACCGCGATCACGCAGCCGCCCTATACGCCCCTGTTCGATTTCACCGCGGGCGCATCAGCGATCGCAAACGCGCTGGCGGCGCTCTCGCTGGACAATTTCCGCCTGCTGATATCAGACAATCTCTACGTCTTCTCATACTTGCGCAGCCTTGTCGTTGCCGGGATCTCGACCTCGATCCTGCTTCTGATCGGCTATCCGATCGCCTATGGCATGGCGCGGCTGCCGCAACGATGGCAGGCGGTAGCGATGATGCTGGTCATCGTGCCGTTCTGGACGTCGTTTCTGATCCGCGTCTATGCCTGGATCAACATCCTGCAGCATGACGGCCTCCTCAACCGGATCCTGCTTGCGCTGCATCTGGTCTCCGCCCCCGTGGTGTGGCTCTCGACCGACAGCGCGATGTATCTCGGCATTGTCTATTCCTACCTGCCTTTCATGATCCTGCCGCTCTATGCGACATTGACAAAAATGGACCCGGCGCTGGAGGAGGCGGCGGCCGATCTCGGCGCTTCGCCCCTTCGTGTATTCTGGCTGGTGACGTTTCCGCTGTCGCTGCCCGGCGTCGGTGCCGGCGTGCTGTTGTGCTTCATCCCGATCCTCGGGGAGTTCGTGATCCCAGATCTCCTGGCCGGCTCCAATTCGCTGATGATCGGCCAGACGCTGTGGCTGGAATTCTTCACCAACAGGGATTGGCCGGTCGCCTCCGCCGTCGCCACCGTGCTGTTGATCCTGCTGCTTGCACCGCTTCTGCTGTACGACCGTCTGCAACGCCGGCAACTGGAGGCGTGACGATGATCGGGCAGGTACCCGTAGCAGAGCGAGAAGTGCGCTGATGGCACGCACCAGGCTTTCCTCGTTCAACATCGCGTCGCTAGTGCTGGGGCTCGCTTTCCTCTATCTGCCCATCGTCATTCTCGTCATCTACTCCTTCAATGCGTCGCGCCTCGTCACGGTGTGGGGCGGCTGGTCGCTGCGCTGGTACCGTGAGTTCTTCAACGACGCGGCCATGATCAAGGCGGCCGGGATGAGTCTTGCCGTCGGCGCGACGTCGGCGACGATCGCCACCCTGCTCGGCACGCTCGCCGCTGTGGCGTTGTCGCGCGGCGAGGGATTCCGGGGCCGCACGCTGTTTTCCGGCATGCTCTACGCGCCGCTGGTGATGCCCGAGGTGATCACCGGCTTGTCGCTGCTGCTGCTGTTCGTGGCACTGAACACCGAGCGCGGTTTCTGGACGGTAACGATGGCACACACCACGCTGACCATGTGCTTCGTGTCGGTCGTGGTGCAGTCGCGCCTTGTTTCGCTCGACCGGAGTTTGGAGGAAGCCGCCATGGACCTCGGTTGCGATCCGGCGCGGGCCTTCATTGCCGTGACGCTGCCGCTGATCCTCCCCGCCGTGGCGGCGGGCTGGATGCTGGCCTTCACGCTGTCGCTCGACGATCTCGTGATCGCAAGCTTTACCACCGGTCCGGGATCGGCGACGCTTCCGATCCGAATCTATTCGGAGGTAAGGCTCGGCGTGAAGCCGGAGATCAATGCGATCTGCACGCTGGTGATCGCAGTGATCGCGGTGGTGATCATCGCTGCGTCTATTGCCTCGAAGCTGTCGAGCGTGAGGGGTGAGAGTGGCGCGCCGATCTAGGCCGGTCATCGCCGCCCTCCGGTTGCGGGTCCGGCGGCGATGGATCGAGATAGTCAGCGACCGCCGCAAAGGGCCAGGCAATCAGCGCCCACAGCCCGAAGCCGCCGTAGAAGCCCAGCGAGAAGGCAGCCATCGCATTGCGGTGGAGGGTTGCAGTCTCGGCGGACTGCCACATGAGATAAAACCACAGCGCGCCTGCGACCGCGCCGAGCGCAAGCCCCGCGAACAGGATGGTTTTCGCCAGGATTTTTCGAACGATCGGCATGGGACGACCTACCGGAAGTTCCCCCTTGGTCGTCAGCTACCGATAACGGGTTCAATGCATCAGGATTTTACCGCGCCCGCGGTCAGGCCGCCGACCATGTACCGCTTGAAGACGTAATAGATCGCAGCCGGCGGCAATGCGTAGATGAAACCCGTGGTCATCAGCAGTTCCCAGGGCGAATCGTCGGCGGCGAGAAAATTACCGAGCGCGACGGGTAGCGTGATGTCCCGATCGTTCGAGAGCAGCAGGAAGGCATAAAGATATTCGTTCCAGGCCAGCAGCACGGCGTAAATGCCGATTGCGACCAAGGACGGCATCATCAGGGGAAGGTAGACCAGGCGGAAAATCTGCAGCGTCGTGGCGCCGTCCATGATAGCGGCTTCGTCGAGCTCGACCGGAAGCTTGTCGGAGGCCTGCTTCAGCACCCAGATCGCGTAAGGGGAGGCGATGGTTACCATCGCCAGGATCAGCGACCAGTGATTGTTGAGCAGCCCGTAGTTGGCCATGGTGCGATACATCGGCACGGCCAGGAACGCCGCCGGGATGAAATAGGTGAACAGCGCGAGATTCATGACGAGGCGCCCGCCGGGCACGCGAAGCCGCGATATCGCGAACGCGGCCGCGGTCGCGATGAGCAGCGTCAGCGCGCCGGCGGCGGCCGCGATCACCACCGAATTCCAGAACTGCACATAGAAGTCGCGCAGGAAATAGTGCTGCTCTCGAAACACGATTTCGAAATTGTGTAGCGTCGGATGATCCGGCCACAGCTTTCCGGAGAACGCGTCCTCCTTGGGCGATATCGCGAACAGGAACATGTGATAGATCGGCACCATGGTCCAGATGAACACGGGAATGCCGATCAGCAGCAGCCGCGCCTCAGTGCCGATTTCGCGCAAGGTGGGAAGCTTCATCGCGACAACCGTTTCATCATGAAGTAGACCAGCGGCAAGACCAGCGGCAACGCGCAGACGATCGAGGCCATCGCAAGGCTGAGCTGATCGAGCCGCAGATAGCGGATGCCAAGCGTCGACAGCACATGGGTAAGATCGGCGGGCCCGCCGCCGGTCAAGAGATAGACGCTGTTGAAATCGCCGAGCGTCCAGATCATCGAGAGCAGCGTACAGGTCACATAGAGCGTCTGCATCGACGGCCAGGTGATGTAGCGGAATTTCTGCCACCAGGTTGCGCCATCGACGTCTGCGGCCTCGAACAGATCGTGCGAGATGGCGAGCCGCCCGGTGATCAGGATCAGGGTCCAGAACGGCAGCGACTTCCAGATGTGGACGCCGATCGCCATCGCGAGCGCAACCGTCGGATCGTTGAGCCAGTTCGGTCCGTCCTCGCCGGTGAGTTTGAAGATGAGCTGGTTGACCATGCCCCATTCCGGATTGAGCATGAAGCGCACCGACAGGATCGTTGGGATCGACGGAACCGCCCAGGGCAGGATGAACAGCACCGACAGCCATTTGATCCACCTTCGCTGCTCGACAAAGAAGCCGGACAGGAACAGCGCGATCAGCATTTTCAAATTGATGCCGATCACCAGGAAGATCAGCGTGTTGACCGCGGCGCGCGCGAAAATCGGGTCGTGAAACAGCGCCGTATAGCTCGCGGGCTGGCGCGCCAGCCAGAACCCGTAGCCGACCGGGTAGAGCACGAAGGCCAGAAACACCAGGAGATAGGGCGCCAGCAGCACGATTCCCCACACCTGCGACGGGCTAAGGCGTGCCGATAGTGGCGCGCCCGGAACGTCCGATGCCTGGAGCGTGATTGCCATTTTTTGCTCACCAAGACGGAAACCGGCCGCAGGCGCGCGGCCGAGCCCGCCCTTCACTTAACCCGCGACTTCCTTGATGCGGGCGATCAGTTCGTCCACCGCCTTGTCCACCGGCACCTTCTCGCTGACCACGCGGTTCATTGCCTTGGCCCAGACGTTCTCGTTGTTCAGGATGGTGAACTTGTAGTTCTTGGTGAAGTCGAACGGCTGGGTGCCGCCGGTAAACTGGTTATAGACAGCCCTGCGATGACGGTCGGCCTGCCAGAACGGACTCTTCTGGCCCGCGATCGTCACCGGGAACCAGCGGCCAAGCGCGCCCTCGACGTAGGGTCCGAGGTTCTCTTCCTGCAGCAGGAATTTGATGAACTGCTTGCCCTGATCCTTGTGCTTGGCCGTGGTGAAGATCAGCCCGGTCTTGACGTCGGAGCGATATGTGATCGCAGCCCCGTCCGGCTTGTTGGGGAAGGCGGCGGTGATGATGTCTTGCTCGTAGGCTTTCTTGCCTGCGGCGCGCTGCTCGGGCGTCAACGCCGGATTGGTGGAATCCTCAAACCACTTCGCCGCGATCGAAATCGTGAAGTTGTGGGTCATCACGATCGTCTTGTTGTGGAAGGCGACGTTGTTGTCGGGATCCTTCCAGGTGGTTGAGGAAGGCGGCGTGCAGCCCCGGATGTAGGTGTCGGTGTAATCCTTCAGCGCGTGGATCAGGCCTTCGCGCACCTTGGGATCGTCAACCAGCAGCTTGCCGTTGTCGTCGACGAGCTTGACGTTGTAGGCATCGATGAAGGTGTAGAACGACTGGAACGAGTCGGTGGATTCCACGCCCATCGGCTGGCCGACACCGTAGATGCGCTGGCCG
>Ga0306924_10002966_pt1 | contig 16202 bp, 13 predicted proteins | sample sta12Can44000111_FD_203756 | JGI IMG/M metagenome (GOLD analysis project Ga0306924, IMG submission 203756) | Lab enrichment of tropical soil microbial communities from Luquillo Experimental Forest, Puerto Rico - statanox.12C.anox.44.000.111 (v2)... | ecosystem: Environmental > Terrestrial >... | reverse complement strand
TAGGGCCAGGCCGGCGATCATCGGCGTCCACCAGCTCCACGGGTCGTGCCACGAGACCTGCGAGAAGAACGTGAGCCCCACGGCGGTGCAGCCGACCGGGAGCAGGCGCGACCAGTCCTTCGCGGCGGCGGCGAGCGCCACCGCCAGCGGCGGCCACAGGTAATAGGCCACCATGACCGGCTCGAACGCCGACCGGATCGCCAGCGTCACCGCGGTCCACCAGAGGAACTCGGTCATCGCCTGGCTCCCCCACCTCCCGGCCGTCCGTACCGTCCGCCAGCGGCGCGCCACGACCAGCGCGCAGCCAAGGGCCGCCGCGATGGCCAGGATGCGGCCGGGTCCGGCCGCCACCTGCCCGTCGGCTATCCGCGGGGCAAGGTAAATCCACGGGGTGGGGTGGTCGATCGTCGGGTAGTTCGGCTGGCTGGTGACGGCGTGAATGGTCGCCGTCCAGTTGGCCGCGGCGGCGACGGCCAGCAACAACGCACCGGGGGCGGCGGCGCGGGCGACATAGCCGGGCAGCCGCCTGGGCTCGATGACCGCGGCGAGAAGAGGGAACGCGAGCAGCACGAGCGGCTGGACGGCCACGGCCGCCCCGGCCAGCCACGCCGACCGGGCCGGTTTCGATTCGGCCAGCGCCAGGATGGCGTACAGCAGCAGGCCGATGGCCACGGCGTCTTCCGGGTGCCCCCACCGCACGGTGACGCTCCACAGGGCGGTGGCGCTGGCGGCGGCCAGCCAGAAGCGCTTGGGCCTGGTCGCGCCCAGGTGTTCGGCGATCGCGTCGGTGGCGAACAGCGCCACGGCCGAGATGGCGACCTGGTAAGGCCCGGCGAACAGCCACAGGCTCGGATAGGCGCCATGAGCGTGCGGAACGGTCAGCGGAAGTCCGGTCAGGTCGATGACGGCGATGGCCGGGACCAGGATGATAGCCGCGCCCGGCAGCGAGACCAGCTGGGTGGGCAGGGTGTACAGGCCGCCCAGGTCCAGGTGCGCGAGCCGCTGGGCCGCGATCAGCGTCCCCCACAGGTCGTCGGGCAGCGCCCAGGCGGTCTTGCCGTACAGGCGCGGGCCCCAGATCGTGCCCGCCATCCCGGCGGCGGCCATGATCACGGTGGCGAGCAGCGGGAACAGCCTGCGGACCGGCCACGGCGCGCGACCGCCGGCCGGCCCGCCCGAGGTGCCGCTCTCACTGTCCATCGCTGACCACGTTAGCCACGATCGGGGCGATGTACAGCAGGCCGGGCACGGCGTCGCCCCGCGTGCCATGATCGGGGCATGACGAGCCCAGACGATGGCCGGATCATCGAGGCGAACGGCATTTCCCTGTACGTCGAGGAGCACGGCGACGGCGTCCCGGTCCTGCTCCTGCACGGCTGGCCGGATTCGGCCAGGCTCTGGCGACACCAGGTCCCGGTCCTGGCGGCCAGCGGGTACCGGGTCATCACGCCGGACCTGCGCGGTTTCGGGCGCTCGGAGCAGCCGGCCGAGGTCCGCTCCTACGGGCTGCGCAACGTGGTCGAAGACGTCCGCGCGCTGCTCGACCAGCTCGGCGTCGAGACGGCGCACGTGGTCGGCGCCGACTGGGGCAGCGCGGTGGCCTGGCTGACCGCCATCCTCCACCCGGACCGGGTCCGCACGCTGACCGTGATCGGCGGGCCGCACCCGTCCTCCCCGCCTACCCTCCGGCAGTACGAGATGGCCTGGTACACGCTGCTCTTCCAGTTCTACGGCGTGGCGGAGGCGACCATCCAGTACGACGACTGGGCTTGGCTGCGCACGTTCACCCGCGGCGCCGGGGACCTCGACCAGGCCATCGCCGACCTGTCCCGGCCGGGCGCGCTGACCGCGTCGCTGAACTGGTACCGGGCGAACCTCGCCCCGCGCATGCCCGGGCCGGCGCGCGAATTGCCGCCGGTCGCCGCGCCGACCCTGGCCATCTGGTCGGACGGCGACCATTACCTCGACGGCGAGCGAGTCAAGAAATCGGCCGCATTCGTTCAGGGGCCGTGGCGTTACGAGGAAATTCCCGGCGCGAGCCACTGGGTGCCGCTCGACGCGCCGGAAAGGCTGAACGAGCTGCTGCTCGACTGGCTGCGCCAATGAAAGGACCGCGTGCCCCGGGGGTAGGCACGCGGTCACCGGTCGATGCAACACCATTGGCATTGCGGAAATGCCCGCGCGGTAATGTCTGCTAGGTCACACTGCCGCTATGTCGCGGGCGGGCAAGGGCTCGCCGAGGACGAGCAGGACGTCGTCGGTCAGCCCGTCGCCGGAGTGCTCGAGCAGGAGCCTGACCACGCGCTTGACCGCCGCGTCCAGGTCGGGCACGGCCAGCGCCGCAGCCACGCGATCGTCCAGGTCGAAGAAGCGCCCGGCGCGGTCCCTGGTCTCGACCAGGCCGTCGGTGTAGAACAGCAGCCGGTCGCCGGGCTTCAGCTTGATGTCCTGCCGGACCGGGTCCGGGTGCAGGCCGAGCGGCGGCGCGAACCCGTCCGGCGCCATGACCTGCAGTCCCCCCGCCCCGGCCGCCAGCAGCGCCGGCGGATGGTGCCCGCAGTTGACGATGCGCACCTCTCCCGGCGCGAATTCGGCCAGGATGACCGTGACGAAGTCCTCTATTCCCATTTCCCGCGCCAGCCTGGCGTCCATCATCCCGGCCAGTCCGGCCAGGTCAGGCTCGGCGAACGCCAGCTCACGGAAGATAGCCAAGACTGCGGCGCACCGGCCGACCGCGTCCAGCCCCTTGCCCTTCACGTCGCCGATGATGAAACGCGGGCCGAACTGGGTCATCGCGATGTCATAAAGGTCGCCGCCCACCACGGCCTGCGTGGTGGCCGACTGATAGTGAGAGGCAAAGGCCATGCCGCCGAGTTCGGCGGGCAGCGGGCGCAAGATCGCGTGCTGGACTCTCTCGCTGATCTTGATGAGCGCGCTTTCCCGGCGGCTGCGGATCACGGCGGCGAGCACCGCCAGCGCGCCGGCCACAGCCACCATGCCGATGCGGGCCGCCTCCATCCTGCTGCCGGCGGTGCCGGTAACCCCGGCTACCACGAAGCACAGGGCGAGAGCGTAACCGGCGACCAGGGCGGTCATCCGGCCGTTGCATCGCGCGCAGGCCAGCAGCGGGCCGACCGCCAGCAGGCCGGTCAGGTTGAATCCCGGCCCGATGATAATGCCCGTAACAGCAATAACGGCGTCCAGCGCGAGAGCGATCATGATCCAAACGGGCTGCTGACTCATGGCCCTCGTCGCACGCCGCAGTAGTAGGCGCATGCGTCCCCATCCGAGCTACCCGTGCGATGAAATACCAACTTACTGGAACGATGTGCGCTTTGCCTCATTTATCTGACCGCGAAAATGAACCGTACCGGTGCGATGGGCGAGTCGAGGTACGCGTGCAATTTCACGGGTTTAGCGTCCGCTGTGGTAATGCGCGACGACGGCACGATGACCTCCGGGCGGCCTGATCGTCTGACCGGGGTCCCGCTGCGCCGCGTTCATCCACTACCGCGTGACGCGGTCAGCCTAGGTGCGACCGGGGCGCCGCCGGCTCGCGGCGGCTAGGCGGGGCGGGCGCCGAAGCGGGTGACGACGGTGGCGGCGACCTGGACGGCGAACTCGGCCGCGCTGGCCAGGTCGGTCAGGGCGGGGCTGGCAGGCGGCCCGCCGGGGGTAGCCGGGACGGCGGCCAGCCACCGGCTCATGAAGGCGCCGCAGAAGGCGTCGCCGGCGCCGGTGGTGTCGGTGGCCCGCGCGGGGTGCGCGGCGATCAGGACCGGGGCCTCGCCCGGCACCGCCAGCACGCAGCCCGCGTCGCCGAGTTTCACCACCACCGTGCCGTAGTACCTGGTCAGGCGGGCTGCCATGGCGAGCGGCTCGGCCTCGCCGGTAAGCACGGCGGCCTCGTCGCGGTTGGGGAAGCAGACCGCGGCGCCCTCGGTCCAGCGCAGGAACGCCCCCGGCTCCATCCGGGCCAGGAAGGCGGCCGAACCCGGATCGAGGGTGACCGCGAGCCCGCGGGCCCGGGCCTCGCCGAGCAGCCAGAGCGCCACCTCGAGCAACGGCGGCTCGCAGAACGTGTACCCGGTGAGGTGCAGCGCCGCCGCGCCGTCGAGCAGCCAGGCCGGCACGTCGGCGCGCCGCAGCCGCAGGTTGGCGCCCCGGTCGGTGAACATGGTCCGCTCGCCGTCGGGCGCCACCATGATCACGATCGAGCCGGTCTCGGCCTCCCGGTCGGCGGCCAGGTGCGCGCGGACGCCGACGCGGGCGAGCTCCCGCCGGTGGTAGGCCGCGTCGCGGGCGCCCACCCGGCCCGCGAACACCACGTCGGCGCCGAGGTGAGCCATCCAGGCCGCCTGGTTGGCCGCGGCGCCGCCGGGCCGGGCCAGGATGGTGGCCGGGGTGTCGCTGCCCGGCCACGATCCCAGGCCGCCGAGCGGCTTGACGAGCATGTCGTTGATCACGTCCCCGCAGACCACGACGCGGGGCGGGCCGGCGGGCTTGGTGACGTGGCCGGGGCGGGTGGGTTTACGCAGGGGCACGCGCCGCGGCCCGTTCGGACCATGATTGTGAGATCCTCGCGGCGAGGTCGACATTGCCCCGGGCGATGTCGAGGTTGACCCCGACGCTGACACCGCCGGTGACCCGCTGGATCCAGTCGAGCAGGAAGGGGCTGACGGCCTTCCCGCGGACGTCCTGGGCGGCCGCGGCCGCCAGCGCGTCGGCCAGCGCGTCGTCGAGCAGCTTCGGGTCGAGTTGCCTGCCGGGCGGCAGCGGGTTGGCGACGAGCAGCGCGGACCGGTCGCCGAACGCCTCCCTGGCCGCCATGATGTCGGCGATCTCCGCCGGGGTATCAGCGCGCCAGTCCAGGTCGCAACCGGAATCCGAGAGCCAGAAGGCCGGGAAGCGGGAGGTGCGGTAGCCGACGACGGCCACGCCGAGGGTCTCCAGCCGCTCCAGCGTGGCCGGGATGTCCAGGATGGACTTCACGCCGGCCGAGACCACCGTGATCGGTGTCCTGGACAGCACGGTCAGGTCCGCCGACTCGTCGAAGGTCTCGCTGGCGCCGCGGTGCACGCCGCCGAGCCCGCCGGTCGCGAACACCCGGATGCCGGCCCGGGCGGCCAGCACGGACGTGGCCGCCACGGTGGTGCCGCCGGTCACCTTCCTGGCCATCGCGATGGCGATGTCGCGGCTGCTGACCTTGACCACGGACTCGTCGGTGGCCACGCGCTCGAGCTCGTCCGGCGTCAGGCCGATCCTGGCCACGCCGTCGACGAGCGCGATCGTGGCCGCGGTCACGCCCTGATCGGCCAGGATGGCCTCGAACTCGCGGGCGGCGTCCAGGTTGCCCGGCCGCGGCAGGCCATGCGAGATGATCGTGGACTCGAGCGCGACGACCGGCGTGCCGGACCGCAGCGCGGCGCTGACCGAGGGAGACACCTCTACCAGGGACGACACGCGAACGATTGTCTCACTGGCCCGGTATCACCCGGTCAGTACCCCGCGGCCCCAGGTTTTGATCACTCTCCGTTACCGGTTACCTGGCCGCGCCCGAACCCTCCAGGGCCCGCTGCCACGCCTCGGGGACGTGATCCGCCGGGTCGGGAGCGACCGCGTCGACCGCACCGATGATGACCACCGGGCACCGCGCGGCACGCAGGCAGACCCGGATGACCGGGCCCGCGGCCCGGTACGGATCGGGGCCGTGCGCGTTGCGACCGAGAACCAGCATGTCCGCGTCCGCCGCCTGGTCGAGCAGCACCCGCGCGGCCAGCCCCTCGGCGATCTCGGTGCGCACGCTGACGCCCGGGAACAACTCAAGGGCCTCGCTGACCGAACGTCGCAGCACGTCACGGGCGGCTCCCCAGCTGCCGCCCGCCTGTCTCGGTGCGGGAACGGCATAGCTTGCTACCTGATGACACGCGGACTCCAGAGCCAGCACGGCGAGGACCTCCGCGGCGCGCAGGCTCGCTTCGCGGCACGCCCACCTGAGGGCGGCCACGGACTCCGCTGAGCCATCCACGCCGACGACGATCCGCCGGACACCGGAATCTATTGCCATGACGAATCCTTACCAGTCCGCCACCCCAGACCCACGAGGCCGTCCCGCCCACGGCCTTCTCGTCAGGGCTTACTGATTGTTGTCACTGACAGTTTCCGATCCTAGACCGGGGAAGGTCTCCTGACGAGAGGCGCGAACCGCTTTTGTGGCGGCGCGACGCACCCCCCGGGAACCCGCGGTTATCGTACCGTTATTGGGCGTCTGGGCGAAATGGATCATGTGACCCGTCTTGTCCCACGAGTAACCAACTTGCGAGGATCTCGTGCTGCCGGTGTTCCGGCTGCGTTCCGGGAGCGCAGCAGCACCAGGAGCTGGGGCCCGGCTGGTTCAGGGGCCGCCCAGCATGGTATTCACCTGGAACGGCTGCGTCAGCATCTTGAACTGGTACATCTCGTTGGCCACCCGCTGGACCCGGGAAAGGTCGATGTTCGGAGCGACGTTCAGCGGATAGGTTTCGATCGACATGACCGCGGCGATGGTGGGCGAAACCGTAAAGGGGGCGGGCAGCTTCTCCATCGCCTGCTCCACGGCGGTCCGGTTGCTGTCGGCGATCTGCTGGCCCTCCCTGAGCGCGGTGAGGAACGCGACCAGCGTCCGCGGGTACTTCTTCGCCCACGCCTTCGTCGCGACGTACCAGCCGACGGGGAAGCCCGCCGTCGCGCCCTGGTCGAGATCGCAGAGTTCCAGCAGGCCCATGCTCTGCGCGTTCGCGCTGGCGGTCGGTTCGGGGAGCCAGGCTACATCGACGAGGTGCCGCTTCAGGGCCTGCCCCAACGCGGGGAACGGCACCGGGACGAAGTGCACGTCGTGGGCCGACATGCCGTGCTCTTCGAGGACAGAGCTGATCAGCAGGGTGCCGATGTTGTTCAGCACGTTGACGCCGATCCGGCGCCCCTTGAGGCCGGCGATGGTCGTGACCGGCGACCCGGGCAAGGTATACAGCGCCTGGTTAGCCGGCTGCATCAACGAGCCCTCGGCGACGATCTCCAGGTCCGACCGGTGGAACACCTGATCCTGCACGTAGGAGACGGCATTTCCCGCGGTGATGTCGAACTTGCCGTCGTTCTGCCCCTTGGTGGCGTCGGCGCTGCTGAGAATGGGGTCGATCGTGACGTGCAAGCCCTCGGCCGCGAACAGCCCCTCGTCCTGGGCGATGAACAGGCCAGCCTCGTCGGCCACGGGCACGGCACCGACCGTCAGGGTGGTCTTCTCCAGACCCGAGACCTTCGGCATGCCGCCACTGGAGCCCCCGCACCCGGCTCCGAGCATGACCGACAGCCCGACGGTCGTCACGCTAATAGCGCGCAGAAATCTCCGTCTCATATTTCCCCCCTGGCGCCATCTTGAGGAGGCGAGACGCCCGGCATGAGGTGACCTGGATTCCGTGAGCGGGCACGGCTGGATGCCGACGTCACATCCGCCCGCGATGATAACGTTCTGAACGTCGCCCGTGAGGCAAAATGTCATATTTGTCACCTGCGAGCGAATGCCGTTCGACCTGGAGATGAAGCCAACCCCGCCGGAGCGGGCTAGCCGACCGGGGTGCGGACGGCCAGGTGGCTGCCGGCCTGGCCCTTCCGCACCCGGACCTGAGCCGGGATGCGCTGCCTGAGCTCGGCGACGTGGCTGACGATGCCGACCATGCGGCCGCCCTCGCGCAGGCCGTCGAGCACGGTCATCACCTCTTCCAGGGTGTCCTCGTCCAGGCTGCCGAAGCCCTCGTCGACGAACAGCGCCTCGATTCTGGTGCCGCCCGCCTCGGCGGTGACCACGTCGGCCAGGCCGAGCGCGAGGGCCAGGCTGGCCAGGAACGTCTCGCCGCCGGACAGCGTGCTGGTGTCGCGGTCCACGCCGGTCCAGCCATCGCAGGCGAGCAGACCCAGGCCGGACCGGCCCGCGCCGCGGCGGGCGTCGGTATGGACCAGCGAATAGCGGCCGGAGGTCATCCTGAGCAGCCGCTCGCTGGCCGCGGCGGCGACCTCTTCCAGGCGGGCGGCGAGCACGAACGAGGACAGGGTCATCTTGAGCGTGTTGGCGCCCCCGCCGGCGGCGAGGTCGGCCAGCCTGCGGGCCTCGGCGGCGGCGGCGGCGAGCGGCTCGAGCTCCGCGAGCCGCGCGGTGAGCTGGGGGGCGAGACCGGCGAGCTGTTCGGCCTTGTGCGTGGCACGGTCGTAGGCGGCCACCGCGTCGTCGTGGGCCTTGCTGGCCGCTTCGACTTCTGCCTGCGCGCCCGTTACGTCGGCGGGCGGGTCGAGGGCCACGTCGAGGTCGGGATCGGCCAGCAGCTCGGCGACGGCCCGGGCCGAGGCCTCGTGCTCGCGGATGTCCTGATCGGCCGTGGCCCGCCAGGCGGAATCCCGCAGCGCCTGGCGGACCGCGTCCAGCCCGTCGAAACCGACGCCGGCCGCGGTCCGGGCGGCGAGGCCTGCGGCTCGGCCGGCGTCCTGGTCGGCGCGGGCGGTGGCGTCGGCCGCGTCGGCGGCGGCGTTGAGCGCGTCGGCCGCGGCGCGCACCGCGGCCAGCGCGGCGTCCAGGTCGGGATGGCCATCGAGCTGGGCCAGCAGCGACTCGCGGTGGCCGACCGAGCGCTGCTGCGCGTCGGCGGCCTGGCGCAGCTCGGCCTCGCGCTGCTCGGTCAGCTCGACGAGGCGTTTCTCGGCGTCCGCGATGGCCGCATCGAGCGCGTCGAGCCTGGCCTGGACGTCGGCGAGCTGTTCGGCCGCGCCGGCCAGCGCCCTGGCCTGAGCGGCCAGATCGCGCGCGGTCGCCTCCAGCCGGGCCGCCTCGGCCCGGTCCACGGCGGCGATGAAGCCGGCCTGCTCGAGCCGGGCCGACAGGTAGCCGACGCGTTCGTCGGCGGCGCCCAGCTTCGCGCCGATCACCTCGGTTCGCTCCACGGCCACCGTCGCCTCGGCGTCGGCGGCCTCCTCCTGCTCCCTGGTTACCCGCTCGCCACGGAGCTCGCACAGCTCAGGGTGGTCGAGCGAGCCGCAGACCGGGCACGGCGCGCCGTGGACCAGGGTGGCGGCGAGCTCGGCGCGCATGCCGTCGATGCGCGCCTCGCGCAGCCGGGTGGTCTCGGCGACAAGCTCGGCCGCCTCCAGCTTCGCGTCGACGTAGGCCCGCTCCTGGCGGCTCTTGTCGGCCTGGGCTTCGACCAGGGCGTTCGCGTCGCCGGCGGCGCGATGGTACCGGTCGGCCTCGGCCTGGACCGAGGGCAGCCGGTGCCCGGCCTCGGCGGCCTGGTCGCGCTCGCGGCTCAGCTCGGGGCGCTGCCGGCGGCGGGCCGCGGCTTCGCTCTCGACCGCGTCGATCTGAGCGGCGAGCGTGGTCGCGGCGGCCCGGGCCACGCCGGCGGCCTGGTCCTCGTCATCCGCCTGCCGGGACACCGATCGCAGCGCCTCCAGGCGGCCGAACCTCGCGACGTGCTGCTGACCCGCCTCTCGCAGCGCGGCGGCCGTGGCGCCGGTCGTGGTGTCGATCGTGCTTCTCGCCTGCTCCTCGGCGACGCGAGCCTGGGCGAGCGCGGCGGCGGTCCGCTCGGCCTCGGCCAGCGCGGGGGCGACCTCGGCGGCCCGGGCCGCGGCGGCGAGCTCATCGCGCCGTGCCTGCACGCTGGCTTCGGCGTGGGCCAGCTGGTCGCAGGTGCGCAGCGCGGCCTGGCGACGCCGCTGCCGGTCGGCGAGCCGGGCCGTCTCGCCTTGCAGGCCCAGAGCATGGTCCAGGTCGCGACGGTGGCCGACGACCAGGCTCGCACTGGCCGCGGCTTCGGCGGCGGCCGCCTCGGCCAGCTGCGCGGCCCAGCGGGCCGACGGGGGCTCTTCGCCCGGGACCTCGGTTGCGGCGGCCTGGGCAACGCGGGCGACCAGGGCCCTGATCTCGTTGTCCCCCTCCTCGACCGCGCGGGCGGTGGTCCGGCGACGTTCCGCGAGCCAGTCCTCGACCAGGCGGAACCGGTCGGTGCCGAACAGCCGCTGCAGGAGCTTGGCCCGGTCCCCGGCGTCGGCGTGCAGGAACCGCGCGAACTCCCCCTGCGGCAGCAGCACGACCTGGAAGAACTGGTCGGCGGACATGCCCATCAGGTCGGCGATCTCGGCGTCCGCCTCCCCCATCCGGGTGGAGACGGCGCGCCAGGACCCGACGCTGAGCTCCTCGAGCAACAGCTTCGGCTGCTCGGTGGTGGTGCCGGTGCCGCGGAGCTTGGCCCGCTCCTGTTCCGGCTTGCGGGTGATCCGCATCCGGCGGCCGCCGAGCGTCGCCTCGAGCTGGACCTCGGTCGGGGTGCCCGGCGCGGCGTGATCCGAGCGCAGCCGCCTGGCCTTGCCGCGCTCGCCTGGCACCCGGCCGTACAGGGCGAACCCGATGGCATCCAGCAGCGTGGTCTTGCCCGCCCCGGTCTCGCCGTGCAGCAGGAACAGCCCGGAGCAGGCCAGGTCGTCGAAGCTGACCTCCACCGTGCCGCCGAACGCGCCGAACGCGGTCACGCGCAGCCGGTGCGGGCGCATCAGCCCGCCGCCTCTTCCGCTTCACGCGTCCGGACGGCCGCGAACGCGCTGGCGAGCAGCCGTTCCTCGGCCGCGGTGGGCGGGGCGTTGCTGACGTGCCTGACGAACTCCGCGGCGATGGAAAGGTCGTCGCGGCCCGCCGTCCTGGCCCGGTAGCCGCGCTGGTCGGGCCGCACGCCCTCCGGCTCGAACGCGAGCACGAGCACGTGCGGGAAGCGGGCGCGCAGCGCGTCCATCGCGCCCTCCGGGCGGCTCGGGTCGGTGAGCGTGACGGACACGAAGTCGTCCCGGTACCGGTCGTAGGCGGCCGAGGCGAGCAGGTCGGCGAGCCGGCCGTGGAGCACGCTCAGCCGCCGGTGGACGGGCGCGGGCACCTGCTCGACGCGCGCCGCCCCGGCCTCGTCCAAGTCGACCAGCCAGCTGCCCTTGCGGTGCGCGGCCTCGGAGAACGAGTACGGCAGCGGCGAGCCGCTGTAGCGCAGGTGCGGGGCGACGGTCTGCTGGCCGTGCAGGTGGCCGAGGGCGACGTAGCCGAAGCCGGCGAACAGCTCCGCGGGCACCTGGCCGACCCCGCCGACGCTGATGTCGCGCTCGGATTCGCTGGCCGCTCCCCCGCTGACCCAGCCGTGCGCCATGACCACGCGGCGCCTGATCCCGCGGGCCCCGGCGTCGGCGTGGATGCAGGCGACCGCGTGCCCGAGCACCCCGGCATGCCCGCGGGGGACCTCGTCCCGGGCGTGGCCGGCGTCGGGAAGCTCGCCGCGGACCGCGTCCGGCTCCAGGTACGGCACCCCGTACACGGCCACCGGCCCGTGGGCGTCCTCGAGCACGACCGGCCGGGCCAGCGCCCCGGGCCGGGTGCGCAGGTGCACGCCGGCCTTCTCCAGCAGCCCGCTGCCGAACCCGAGCCGGCGGGCCGAATCGTGGTTGCCGCTGATCAGCACGATGCGCGCGCCGGTGTCGTGCAACCGGAGCAGTGCGTCCTCGCACAGCTCGACGGCGTCCACCGGTGGCACCGCGCGGTCGTAGACGTCCCCGGCAACCAGGACCGCGTCCACCTTCTCGTCGCGGGCCACGTCCACCATGTGATCGAGGAATGCCGACTGCGCCGCCCGCAGATCCGCGCGGTGCAGCGACCGGCCGAGGTGCCAGTCCGAGGTGTGCAGCAGTCGCATGGCCCGGACCCTAGTCCAGTGCACCGACATTACGCCCGGGTACGCGCCGGGCGGCGAGCCAGCTGTCGACCTCGGCCTTCCACCTCTGCTTGTCCGCCTCGGGCGCGAAGCAGGCGTCAAACGAGTTCCGCGCCAGCGTGGCGAGCCGCGGGTCATCGTAACCGAACGCGCTGCGCAGCGCGGCCAGGTTGTCGTCCACGTACCCGCCGAAGTAGGCCGGGTCGTCGCTGTTCACGGTGGCGAGCAGGCCCGCGTCCAGCATGCCGGGCAGCATGTGGTCGGCGAGCGTGCCGACCACCCGCAGCGCCACGTTGGACAGCGGGCAGACGGTCAGCGGGATCTGCTCGGCGCGCAGCCTGGCGACCAGCTCGGGATCCTCCACCGACCGCACCCCGTGGTCGACGCGCTCCGCGCGCAGCTCGTCGAGAGCCCCGCGCACGTAGTCCGGGCCGCCTTCCTCCCCGGCGTGGGCCACCAGCCGCAGGCCTTCGGCCGCCGCCCGCCGGTAAACCCCGGTGAACAGCGCGGGCGGGTAGCCGACCTCGGCGGAGTCGAGCCCGACGCCGATGAACTTGTCCCGGAACGGCAGGCACGCGCGCAGCATCGCGTCGGCGGCGTCCGCGCCCAGGTCGCGCAGGAAGCACGGGATCAGGTCGGCGGAGATCCCGTGGTCCCGGGCGCCATCGGCCAGCGCCGCCGTCAGCCCGCCGAACAGCACCTCCAGCGGCACGCCGTTGGCCAGGTGCGTCTGCGGGTCGACGAAGATCTCCGCCCGCCGCACCCCGGCCGCGGCGGCCCGGGCGAGATAGACGCTGGCCAGGTCGTAGAAGTCCGCCTCGATCCTCAGCACGCGCAGGTTGGCGTAGTACAGCCGGAGAAAGGACAGCAGGCCGTCGAACTGGTACGTGGCCCGGAGCTCGTCCGCGTCCAGCGTCGGCATCCGGGTACCGTTGCGCGCCGCGAGCTTGACCAGCAGCTCAGGTTCGAGCGTCCCCTCGATGTGAACGTGCAGCTCAGCGACCGGCAGCATGCGATTTCTCCCCTCGCCGATCCCGTCCAGGCCCTGGCGGAATTGTCTCCCATCAGGGGTGGGCACGCGAGCCTGGACAGCCGCCGGTCAGTCGCCGGAACGGATGTCGGTGTCGTCGTCCTCCACGACGTGGATCGCGGCTTCCTCGGCGCTGGCCGCCCCGCCGTCGATGCCGACGTCGCGGGCGACGAGGTCTTCCTCGTCGTCGGGGTGGGCGCCCTCGTCCTCGGCTACCAGCCGGCCTGCCCGGGGGTCCGGGCCGTCGTCGAGCAGCAGGCCGTCGAGGTACTCGTCGGCCTCATCGTCGTCGTCGCGGTCCTCGGGCAGCTCGTCGTCCTGGTCGAAGGCGGTGTCGGGCTCCTCCTCGGCGAGCAGCTGATCGAGCGACTCCTGGTCGCCCCCGTCCGAGCCGGACCTGATCACGGCCGACCAGCGCTCCGGCGGTGCGACCCCGCGGTCGAGGGGATCGTCCCCGGGTTCACCCGGCTCTCCCGTCAGGGAGTCGGCTGGCTCCTGGACCGAGTAGTCGTCGAGGTCAGCGGATTCGTGGCGAGTCTCGTCAGGCATCGGCTGCCCCTCCTCGGGTTTGGCGATGAGTTAAATGTCGTTGTCTCGTCTTACCATGCGGGTGGCACCGGCACCGCGCGGAGGTATTTGGTTCGCCGGGGTCGTCACGTTGCCGGTAGGTTCGTGGTACGGGGAGCGAGTGGTGGTACGGGGCGGTACGGGAGGATGAATGTCACAGGTCAACGGCGTCGGCGGGCGCCCCGCGATTCTCGTCGAGGGCTTGACCAAGTCGTTCGGTGAGGTGCATGCGCTACGCGGTATCGATCTGTCGGTGCCGCGCGGGACGGTGCTCGGCGTGCTCGGTCCCAACGGGGCCGGGAAGACCACGGCGGTGCGCATCCTGACCACGCTGCTGCTTCCCGACGGAGGGCGGGCGCTGGTCGAGGGCTATGACGTGGTGCGCGATGCGGCCGCGGTCCGCCGGTCGATCGGGCTGGCCGGCCAGTCGGCCGCCATCCAGGAGGAGCTCACCGGCCAGGAGAACCTGGAGATCATCGGGCGGCTGTATCACCTGAGCTGGCCCAAGGCCCGGAGCCGGGCCACCGAACTGCTCGAGCAGTTCGGCCTCAGCGATGCGGCCAACCGGGCGGCCAAGACTTACTCCGGCGGCATGCAGCGGCGCCTGGACCTGGCTGCCAGCCTGGTCGGCCGGCCGAAGGTGCTGTTCCTGGACGAGCCCACCACCGGCCTGGACCCGCGGTCGAGGCTGGGGATGTGGGACATCATCCGGTCACTGGTGGCCGACGGGACCACGTTGCTGCTGACCACGCAGTACCTGGACGAGGCCGACGAACTCGCGAACGAGATCGTGGTCATCGACCACGGCCTGGTCATCGCCGCGGGCACGGCCGAGGAGCTGAAGGGACGGGTCGGCGGCGACGTCGTCGAGTTCACCGTCCCGGACCGGAACCGGATCGACGACGCGGTGGCCGCGATCTCCAGGATCGGCGAGAGCGAGCCGCTTGCCGACTCCGACAGCGGCGTGGTCAGCCTCAGGGTCGGCAGCCGTGGCTCGGACGCGCTGGTCGAGGTGGTGCGCGGCCTGGATGCCGCCAGCGTGGTAACCCGCGGGCTCACGCTGCGGCGGCCGTCGCTAGACGACGTTTTCCTGGCCCTGACCGGGCACGCGGCCGAGGACGAGGATCCGGGAGGACGCCGTCGCGGGCGCCGGAGCGCCCGGCCCCGGAATAGGCAGGACAAGGACATGGCAAGGACGGCATCATGACCGCGGTGGCTGAGAGGACCGGCGCACCCGGCGTACCTGCCGCGCCGGGCCCGTTGGTCAGGTTCGGCTGGGCGGTGACCGACACGCTCACCATCACCCGGCGCAACCTGCTGGTCTGGATGCGGGTGCCGGCGTACCTGGTGTTCACCGTGATCCAGCCGGTGATATTCGTGCTGATGTTCCGGTACGTCTTCGGCGGCGCGATCCCGGTGGACGTCCCCGGCGGCTACGTCAACTACCTGATACCGGGGATTGTCGCGCAGACCGCGGCGTTCGCCTCGTTCGGCACCGCCATCGCGCTGGCGATGGAACTGAAGAAAGGCGTGATCGACCGGCTGCGGTCGATGCCGATGGCCCGCTCGGCGGTCCTGGCCGGACGGCTGGTGGCCGACACCGGGCGGATGACGGTCACGATCCTGATCATCATCGGGGTGGGATACGCGGTCGGCTTCCGGTTCATCAACGGCTTCGGCGCGGCCGTGTCCATGATCCTGCTGGCGATCGTGTTCGGCGTGGCCATCTGCTGCATCTCCGCCTTCACCGGCCTGGCCATCGGGGACGAGGAATCGGTGCAGGCGTTCGGGCTGATCTGGCTGTTCCCGCTCACGTTCCTGTCCTCGGCGTTCGTGCCGATCGCGACGATGCCGGGCTGGCTGCAGGCGTTCGCCAACAACCAGCCGGTGACCTACGTGGTCGACACCATGCGCGCGCTGGCTCTCGGCGGACCGGTATGGCCGAGCCTGTGGAAGAGCCTGGCGTGGCTGGCTGGGATCTTCATCGTGTTCCTGCCGCTCGCGGTGCGCGCCTACAAGCGGGCCGCCTGACGCCGGGCCGCCGGCGGGCTCAGTGCGTGGGCAGCTTGCCGGCGGCCGCGACGAGCACGAAGACGACGAAGGCCGCGACGATGAGCGACATGATGACCAGTACCAGCTGACGCGCCCTGGCGGCGAGGATGGCGGCGGGCAGCAGGCCGAGCACGGCGCACCCGGCGAAGATGTAGAGGCAGGTGCTGAGGAACGTGTTCATGCCGATGCTTTCCCGCGGTCCGGGAAGCCCGGTTTAAGCCTCGCAGCACGCCACGCCTTCGCGGCCACTGCAGCTAGAGCTTGGTGCGGCAACTCAGCTGGCGGCGTGCAGGTCCTGATGACCTGCCGGCCACGGCGAAGCGCCGTCTATGACGATGATGTTCCAGGCCAGGCCTGCGACTGCTCATGCCTCTGCGCCCTCCCCGGCTGCAAAATCCGAACCCGCAACCCCGCTTACGGATTACCCTCGCATGAGCAGATTAAAGCCGAACGCTGACGGAATGCAGGCGATTAAGGGGATGCCGATGGCCGGTCTGGGTGGCGAGCCGGAGATCGTCGAGCTTGGCTCGGTGCCCGGGTTCGTGGTATTCGACCTGCCCGGGGTGCCTTTGTCGGCCGGGGGGACGCGGCTGGCGCCAGATGTGAGCGTGGCCGAGGTGGCGGTGCTGGCGCGGTCGATGACCTACAAGTTCGCCGCGCTGGGCCAGCGGGTCGGCGGCGCCAAGGCGGGCGTGCGCGGGGACCCGGCGGACCGTGCGGGGAAGGCCGCCCTGATGGCCAGGTTCTGCGCCGAGGTCCGGCCGCTGACCGACGCGGGCCGGTTCCTG
>Ga0306924_10002965_pt1 | contig 16203 bp, 11 predicted proteins | sample sta12Can44000111_FD_203756 | JGI IMG/M metagenome (GOLD analysis project Ga0306924, IMG submission 203756) | Lab enrichment of tropical soil microbial communities from Luquillo Experimental Forest, Puerto Rico - statanox.12C.anox.44.000.111 (v2)... | ecosystem: Environmental > Terrestrial >... | reverse complement strand
GGAGCAGAAGCAGCGCTATCTGCCGAAGATCGCATCAGGCGAGTTGCGGCTGCAGGCTTTCGGGGTCACCGAGCCGACCACCGGCTCCGATACGACAAAGCTCAAGACCCGGGCGATGCGGCAGGGCAACCATTACGTCATCAACGGCCAGAAGGTGTGGACCTCGCGCGCCCGGCATTCCGATCTGATGCTGCTGTTGGCGCGCACGACACCCGTCGACGAGGTCAAACGGCGCACCGACGGGCTGTCGGTCTTTCTCGTTGATCTGCGAGAGAATTTGGGGCACGGCGTCGAGATCCGGCCGATCGAGGCGATGATCAACCACAACACCACCGAAGTCTTCTTCGACAATCTCGAAGTGCCGCCCGAGAATTTGATCGGCGAGGAGGGCAAGGGTTTTCGCTACATCCTCGACGGCATGAATGCCGAGCGCATCCTGGTGGCGCAGGAATGCATCGGCGACGGGAGATGGCTATTGCAGAAAGGTATCGACTACGCCAACGAGCGGGTCGTCTTCGACCGGCCGATCGGGCAGAACCAGGGCATCCAGTTCCCATTAGCGCGCGCCTACGCCGAACTGGAGGCCGCCGATATGATCTGCCGCCGCGCCGCGGCATTGTTCGACGACGGCAAGGAATGCGGCGCCGACGCCAATATGGCGAAGCTGCTCGCCTCTGAGGCGACCTGGCACGCCGCCGACGCGACGTTCGCCACCTTCGGCGGTTTCGCGTTCGCGAAAGAATACGACGTCGAGCGCAAGTGGCGCGAAGCCCGCCTCTACCAGACCGCGCCGATCTCGACCAACCTCATCCTCGCCTATCTCGGCCAGCACGTCCTCGGCATGCCGCGCTCGTATTGACACCGCGGCTACCCCTGCGCCTCGCATGCCCGGATATTTCACGAAGATCGAAGTCGCCGACCCGCATCTGATTCCCCAATCGGTTTGGGAGAGCCTTCCGCCTAATCAGAAGCTCGTACTCACCGAGCGCGTGTTCAGTTCTCAGGAGTGGGAACCTCTAGACCGACGGCGGTTTCGGATAGAGCCGGAAAGTTACCGCACCGAGTTTTCGTTCGCCAACGTTGGCGCGCTCGGCTTGTCCCGGATCACCAACAGCCAAGCGACGCGGATGACGATAGGCCCGCCCGGGGTCGATCTTTTCGCGATTTCAATGATCGAGCAGGGCGCGAGCCAGTTGGTCTTCCCTGGAACGCATGAATCGGAAACCGGCAATGCTACGATGGGATATATCTATAGGGGCGAGCCTGGACTCCGCGCTACTGCCAGCGGCCAAAGCCGGCTCCTTCTTCGGCTGCCCACGGCGCTCCTCCAGCGGAAGCTCGAGGCTCTGCTCGATGGGCAGAAAATCGAAGCTATCGCGTTCAAGCCAATGTTCGATCAGACGCGCGGCGCTGGCGCCACAATCCGCCGCATGTTTGACTTCCTGTTCGCCGAACTCGAAGACCCCGATACACTGTTAACGAACGAACTGGCAATCCGCTCCTTCGAGGATAACATCGCCCTCGCTCTTTTGCTCGGCCTGCTGCATAACTATACTGAGAGACTAGGGCGGCAGAAGGCGGCCGCCGCTCCGGGCAATGTGAAGAGAGCCGAGGCGTTCATGCGTGCCAATGCCGGCATGCCGCTGACGATCGCGGAGATCGCCGAGGCGGCCGTGGTGTTCGTGCGCTGCAGATTGCGTTTCATCGTTTCCGCGGCACCACCCCGATGAGGGTATTGCGGCACGCCCGGCTGGAACAGGCGCGAGCAGAGATGCTAAGGGCCGACCAGACGGAATCGCTGGCGCGGATTGCCGCTGAGCACGGCTTCAGCAGTCCGACCCGGTTCGCCCAGTCCTTCCGGCGAAAATACGGTGTCTATCCGTCGGAGGTGCTGCGGGAGAGGCGCCTCACCCTTGCTCGATAGCCGGACGCCGGGCGATCTGCCGCGGAGGGTAATGCGGCCAACGTGGCTTTGCCCGCGCATACCAACCCGATCCCAAATAAATGCGCTTTTCGCTTGCGTAATTCGCTTTTCGGAGCGCACCGCCGGCGATCGACGGGGTAAGCTGTCGGCGAGCCCGCGGCGGCTCTGATTGGGCATTCCCGTGTGATCCGAGCAGCCGCGGAGCGGGACTGCACAAGGTAAGTCACCGCGGCGATACGGGGGGTGCGATGCGTTCCAGCTTCTGTTGTTTCGGCGTTGCCACGGCGCTTCTGATCCTTAGTGGAGGTCCGGGCGAGGCCCAGCAGGCTGGTCCGCCGCCTGCGGTGCTGGTCCAGCCGGCCGACCTGCGGTCGATGACGAAGCAGGCCGAATTCGTCGGCCGAGCCGAGGCGCTCGAAAAAGTCGATCTGCGGGCACGCGTGCAAGGCTTTCTCGGCCCGCGCCTGTTCAAGGACGGCGACGACGTCAAGGAAGGCCAAGTGGTCTTCACGATCGAGCGCGAGCCCTTCGAGGCCGCGGTTGACAAGCGCAAGGCCCAGCTCGCCGCGGCCCAGGCAACTTTGGCGAATGCTGATCGGCAGTTGCAGCGCGCCGCCGAGCTCGCGAAAAAAGGCAATACTCCAATCGCCCAGCTCGACCAAAGAACAGCGGAGCAGGGTGAGGCCAAAGCCGCGGTCATCGAGGCCGAGGCCAACCTTCGCGACGCGCAGATCCAGCTCTCCTACACCGAAATCAAGGCGCCGATCAGCGGTCGGATCGGACGAGCGGCGGTCTCACCCGGCAATTTGATCGGACCGGACAGCGGTGTGCTCGCGACGGTCGTCAAAGACGATCCAATGCAGGTGCTCTTTTCCGTAACACAGCGCGAGATGCTCGAAGCCCGCGAAACCGACCCGACCGGCAAGGTACGAGCCCGCGTCAGGCTGGCCGACGGCTCGCTCTACAACGAGAAGGGGCGGATCGATTTTCTCGATGTCCAGGTCAACCCGCGAACCGACGGCCAGACCGTCCGCGCGATGTTCCCCAATCCCGATGACATTCTCACCAGCGGCCAGACGGTCCGCGTGATCATCGAGGAAAAGGGCGGCGACAAAGTCGTCGTGATCCCACAATCCGCCACCGCCGTCGACCAAACCGGTTCATACGTGTTTGTCGTCGGCCAGGACAATAAGGTCGAGCAGCGCCGCGTCCGCATCGGCACCGTCCGCGACGGACTTGCCGTCGTCAACGAAGGGATCGAGCCGGGTGAGCGCGTCGTGATTCAGGGACAGCAGCGCATCCGGGCCGGGATCATCGTGACGCCAGAGTTGGCATCGTCCCCCGCCGGCTGACGAAAGCGCAGGTCGCGATGATTTCCTCTGTTTTCATCCATCGTCCTCGCCTCGCAATCGTCATCGCGATCGTCATTGTGATCGCTGGCGTGATCGCGCTCGGCACGCTTCCGGTCGCACAGTTTCCCGACATTGTGCCGCCGCAAGTGACGGTGACCACAATATATCCTGGCGCCTCGGCCGCAGCCGTGGAAGAGAGCGTCGCCCAGGTCATCGAAGCTCAGGTCAACGGCGTCGACCGGATGATCTATATGAGGTCCACTTCCGGCGGCGACGGCAGTTACTCTCTCACGGTAACCTTCCAAGTCGGAAGCGATCCCGACCTCGACACGGTCAACGTCACCAACCGAGTCAATCAGGCGCTGGCGCTACTGCCGCCGGAGGTGCAGCGCAATGGCGTCACGACGAGGAAACAGTCATCCTCTCTATTGCAGATCGTCGCGATCTACTCGCCCAAGGGGAGCCGCGACGCGCTGTTTCTGTCGAACTATGCCAAAATAAATATCGTGGACACCCTGAAGCGGGTGCCGGGTGTAGGCGATGCGAGCCAGTGGGGCGATCTCGAATACTCGATGCGGATCTGGCTGAACCTCGACCGCATGGCGAGCCTCGATATTACTCCCGCCGACGTTGTCAAGGCGATCAACTCCCAGAACACCCAGGCCGCGGTCGGCCGCGTCGGCGCCGCGCCCCTCGTGCCCGAGGTCGAATTTCAACTGAACATCAGCACGCAAGGGCGACTCACCACGGTCGAGGAATTCAACAACATCGTCGTTCGAGCGACCCCCGACGGTGGCGTCGTCCGCATCAAAGACATTGCCCGTGCCGAACTCGGCTCAAAGTCGGCCGACGCGCTCGTTCGCTATAACGGGCGACCCGGCGAGGGGATCGCAATTTACCAATCGCCAGGAGCCAATGCCGTCGCAGTGGCTGCCGGTGTCAAGAAGGCGCTGCAAGAGCTGGAGCCCAGCCTCCCCGAGGATGTCGCCTACGACGTGATGTACGACACGACGGTCTTTGTCAGCGCAATGATCCACAAGGTGGAGAAGACGTTGCTCGAAGCCTTCGTGCTCGTCAGCATCGTCGTCTTTGTCTTTCTCGGCAGTGTGCGGGCCACGTTGATCCCGATCATTGCCGTGCCGGTCGCCCTCATCGGCACATTTGCGGTCATGTTGGCGCTCGGCTTCTCGGCCAATACGATCTCACTGCTCGCGCTGGTTCTGGCGATCGGCATTGTCGTCGACGATGCGATCGTCGTCGTCGAAGCAGTCGAGCACATCCTCGAGAGCGAACCGCATTTGACCCCCGCCCAGGCGGCGGAAAAGGCGATGTCGCAGGTCACCGCACCGATCATCGCGATCACACTCGTGCTGCTTTCGGTATTTGTGCCGACCGCGTTCATCCCCGGCATTACCGGCCAGCTTTACCAGCAATTCGCCGTCGCCGTGTCGGTGTCGATGCTGATCTCGGCGATCAATGCACTCACCCTCTCGCCGGCATTATGTGCTCTGTTGCTCAGACACCGCGGCCGCCGGCGCGGACTGATCGCTCTTTTCCAGCGCGCCGTCGACCGGAGCCGGGATGGATATTCGGCCATCGTGCGGCCACTGGCGCGCCGCTCGCTGATAACGGCGGCGCTGGTAGTGGCATTCGCACTGGGCGCCGGTTGGCTGGCAAAATTCGTGCCCACGGGCTTTCTCCCCGAAGAAGATCAGGGGGCCTTTTTTGTCGAAATCCAGCTGCCGGATGCCGCGTCGCTGAACCGCACAACCAAAGTCGTGACACAAGTCGAGAAAATGATCCAGGACCGGCCGTGGACGCAAAACCTGATGACGGTCTCCGGCTATAGCCTCGTCGATGGCCTCGCCCTGCCGAACAAGGCCATCGTGGTTGTCGGTCTGAAGCCCTTCGACCAAAGAACCGCCGCTTCACTCTCGGTGTTTTCGGCACTGACTGAGGTCAATGCATTATTCCGGCAAATCGCCGCCGCCAATGTCATTGCCTTCAATCTGCCGCCGATCGCCGGTCTCGGCAACGCCGCCGGGTTCGAATTGCAGCTGCAAACGCTCTCCGGTGCGACACCGGAAGATCTCGCGGCCGTGTCGGATGGCCTCGTCATCGCCGCCAACCAGAACCCGGCGCTCGCCAATGTCTATACGACCTATGGGGCCGAGACCCCGCAAGTCTATCTGAAACTCGACCGCGAACGCGCCGAGACCCTGGGGGTATCGATCGACGACATCTTCAGCGCATTGCAGACGACGATGGGCGGCGCTTACGTCAACGACTTCAATCGCTTTGGCCGCACCTGGCAGGTCAAGGTCCAGGCGGATGCGGCCGACCGCAAGGGGGTCGACGACATCTTTCGCGTGCGGGTGCGAACCGCGCAAGGGGATCTCCTGCCGCTGCGGACTGTCGCCGATGTCCAGCTGATCACCGCTCCGTCGTCGATCGTCCGCTACAATAATCTGCGTTCGGTGACGGTCAATGGCGGGCCGGCGCCCGGCCACTCGTCGGGCGAAGCCATCGCTGCAATGCAGGCAGTTGCCGCCAGCACCTTGCCGCGCGGGTTTTCGTATGAGTGGACCGGCACTGCATTGCAGGAGAAGGCAGCAGCGGGGCAAACCGGTTACATCCTCGGGCTGGCGATCGTCTTTGCCTATCTGTTCCTCGTTGGGTTGTACGAGAGCTGGACGATACCGGTTGCCGCGCTGCTGTCGGTTGTCGTCGGACTGTTCGGGGCAATGGCGGCGCTTAAACTGTTTGGGCTCGACAACAACCTTTATGCGCAGATCGGCATTGTCGTGTTGATCGCGCTCGCTGCCAAGAACGCCATCCTGATCATTGAATTTGCCATGGAGCAGCGCCGCCATGGCCAGGAAATCATCGCCGCGGCAATCGAAGCGGCGAGATTGCGGTTCCGCGCCGTGATGATGACCTCATTTGCATTCATCGCCGGACTGGTGCCTCTCGTTATTGCATCGGGCGCCGGTGCGGCGACGATCAGAGCAGTCGGCACCGCGGTCTTTGGCGGAATGGTCGCTGCCAGCTTTCTCGGGATTTTTGTGATCCCAGGCCTGTATGTCCTGTTCCAGACCTTGCGTGAGAGAATTAAGAGGCTGTCGAAAAAACGAGAACTCGTAGCTGAGCATCCGGACGTTCCCAACATAGCTGCCGAATGAGACCGTACCCCGAGCTATTCGCTATGGGCCTCTGGCGACCAGCTGCTTCCGGAATGTTGTTGCGGGGTTTCCCCTCCGTGTGCCACTCGCTCCAGCGACGCTGCTCGATCTCACCCTCGCAAGTCAGCACAAGGAACGGACGTCTTTGGGGGCCACGGGCGCGGGCCGGTTTGCCCGCCTGCGTCGGGGCTGATCCCAAATATATGCGTTTTTCGTTTCGCCGGTTCGCTTTTCGTAGCGCACTGCTGGGAGCGGACGGGTTAAGCTCTCGGCAAGCTGCGGTAGCTCGGATCGAGCATCCGGCGGCAAGGAAATAGAGGAGGCGTCGATGGCAACCCAAACCACCCTCACCGTCTCGGCCGGGATCAAGCTCACGCGGGAGAGATCGGTTATGAACACGTCGTGCACAGTAGTATCCGTGCTTTTTCTCCTTGTCCTGGGCTTTGCCGGCAGTGCCGCTGCCGTCGTTCCTAACCCGCCTCCAGATAAAAAGATCGTTATCGTTAATAATTCTTCTGACAAAAGAGTGTTTTTTCCGATGCTCCAGAAGGGTGCAACCATCGGGAACCCCGATTTATGGATGCAAGCGGCTATTTTACAATACAATTAAGAAATTTCCCGATTTTCGCTGAAAAAGAACCGTACCCGGAGTTTCCGACCACATTGGTTTATCGCGCCTACATCGATATCACCAATACAGATAGCACGACTGGTCTGCAACACGACCAGTCCGTGACAATCACGGTGCCGTTCTGGACCCAGTTGCAGGAGGTGACCGACAACAATATTGGCGTGAATACCGACCAGTTTATCGATTGGTGGAACGCAGCGCGCATCTATTTGTTCGAAGGCGCAACGGCGCTACATGCCGCCCAAATCACGGATGGGAGTACTGTCGATAAAAAGCCGCACACCCCGACGCCTGTAGCTCCCGTTGGCGGGGCAAAGGTCCCGACTTGCGTGGCTTCTGGCGGAGCCACCTGCACAGTGACCCTGCTCTCCTATACGATCGATCCTCCATTCGGAATTCCATTCCAGCTGCAAGAATACACTTTTGCTTCGGCGGTGGGTCCTCCTCTTGATGGGCGGCCGGCGATGTTCCAAAACAAGGCTGGAGATGGATTGCTATTCGTAAATTATAACGTCTCGTCTCTCGATTCGGTCTATCTGCCGGTCGCGATGGGGCCGCTGGGTAATAACGATGTGCCGTATGTAGGCTCGACGCAGTCGGTCGCAGATTTCCGAGAGAAGCTAGCTAAGTTCGGCGGCGACAACGGGGGAAATTGGCCGATTTACGTCCCGGTATATTTTGACGAGTTGAGCAAGCACCCGGGTTTGCCCAACGAACCGATCTTCAACGCGGCCTGCTCTCTCGACGCATTCGAGCAGCCAAACGAGGCGCCGAAAGTGCCGAGGTATGAACTGCCTAAGCTGGCGGGCACCTTCAACATGCTGGTGGAGTCGTTCCGGGACCCGCCGCCAATTCCGCCGGTACTCACATCGGATCCCCCTGATTTCTCATCGTTTTCGACGTCGAAGTGTAACCCTAGCCCGCCTCCTCCGTTCACGACTCCGGATTTGGGCACAGCCGGGCAGCGGGTTCTGAAGTTGTGGCACGACTGCACCGACGCCAGTAACAATCCGAGGCCGCCCGGGTCGACCCCGTTCAAGTCGACGACCTGTATTGAGCTGCGAAAGCAATTTAACTTCTTTCAAACGAACTATATTAGCACATGCAAAAAGGAGCCGGACTTCACCTCCACGATCCAGGCGATCTATGGTTTTGTGCCGATCAATTTCGGCGGCTGCAAGGGCGGCGCCCTGAACGAAACGGCGGGCTTCAAGGCCGCTATCGGTCTCTATTGCGATCTACAATATAATTATTTAACAGAAATACCCGAAGCAGAAATATTCAACCCATTTACGCAGTTGATCCATGATACGCTGAAGTCGAGCGCCTATGCGTTTTCAATCGACGATAAGGTGTCGTTCAAGCATGTGCAGGGCACCGGGATCATCCTGGCAATTGCGGGGGCGAATGGATTAGAAAATAAGACTGCGGCTCCGCTACCCGATGCACACAACTTCAAGGACCAATGTCGGGAAACGCCGCCGAAGACGGAAGTGAGATCTGGGTTAACTCCGTTCACTCTCGAGCTTGAACAGCCACCCGTTAGCGTGCCGTGAAAACCGACAGCGCGGTTCGATGATCCTATGCGGAACGATCGCTGTCCGGTAAATCGAATAATCCGGATTGAACAGCACACCGGCAAGGAAGCGGCAATAGCCCGGATGCCGAGGAGCGATTCCGCTGGGCGCTGGTGGTGGTGCAGGCGTCGGCGACTCTGGCTTCGTTTTTGGCTCGCTCGTATCAACTGCGTAGGAGAGGTGTCATGCTTCACCACGTATCGATCCCGGCGCGCGAGCCACGACATGTCGCCGAGTCTTGGCCGAATTGATGGGCGGCCAGTGCCATCCGTTCGGGCCGCTCGAAGGCGCCTTTATGGCGACGAGCGGTGACGGACACGGACGATGATCGAGGTCTATCCGGCACGCGCCACTCTCGAGTTCCCGCACGTCAACCCACGACAGCGGGAGTCCAGAGAGACCGGAAGGCCCTTGGTTTGGTCCCTGCCGTCGCGGCGTCGACGGGATAACTGATTGGAAGCGGCGCGCGCGGACCCGGCTAACCCCAGGTCGCTTGGCCGCCGACGAGGGTGATCGTGATGTGGCCCATCGTCGAATTGGCCTTCGCGCCGTGCCAATGGCGCTCGCCGGCCTTGATTTGCACGACGTCGCCCGGATTGATTTCGCGCTGTTCGTGCTCGTTGGCGACCATGCCCGAGCCCGAGGTCACGATCAAAATCTGGTCGCAGTCATGCGTATGCCATCCGGTCGTGCAGCCTTGGCTGAAATTCACGACGCTGCAATTGAAGTTCTTGGACTCGCCGGGCTGGATGATGGTCTGGCGGGACCGCTGAACCGGGCCCGTGTACCCTTCGATCGGCACCGCGGCGCCGTCCACCGGAAGGTTCGGGATGTCTTTGAGCGTGACCACCTTCATAACGGCTCTCCCTTCGTGTTGAGGGTGTTCAAAATATCTCAAATCCGCGATATGTCCGCACTCTATCACAGCTCCACGGAAAGGGGATCGAAATGCTGGCGATGTGGGTGAAGGTCCGGGTGAAGCCCGATGCACGCGAGCGGTTTCTCAAGGCGATCGAGGTGGATGCCCTCGGCTCCGAGCGGGACGAGCCGGGCTGCATGCGGTTCAACGTCCTGCAGGACGGGCAGGACCAGAACGTCTACTATTTCTACGAAGTATACCGCGACGCGGCGGCGCTGGAAGCGCACCGGGCGGCACCGCACTACGCCGTCTGGCGCGCGGCTGCAGATACGCTGGATGGTGCGCCCGAGGCGACACGCTGCCAAACCATCTTTCCCGCCGCTTCCGGTTACTGGGAGCGAAAGGGCTCGTCTCCCGGCTAAGCTCGAGCGATCGCGCCGGCGAGCGCAGTCCAGAGCGCGGCGAGTAGCAACAGGGCGCCGAGCGGTGCGGCGAGGCGGCGGCCTGAAGGAAGGTTCCTTTCGGCCGCCATGACGGCGCCGAGGGCCAGCATCCAGCCGATATTGGCGCTGCCGACGACGAACATGATGAGCATCAGTGCCCAGCAGCAGCCGAGGCAAAACGCGCCGTGCCGGCCGCCGAGCACAAATGCCTGCCATCGATAGTGAGCGCCGCGCCAGTGCTCGATGACAAAGCCGAGCGGCGCCCGGCACTTGTCGAGACAGCGGTATTTGAGCGCGCTGAATTGATGGCGCTCGTCATAATCGGGTACCTCGCCGTGTGGGGCCCCTTTGGCCTCGCCGCGCATCTTGTCGGCTGGGCCGTCTTCACTGGCATGCGCCGGTCGGATTGGCTGCTCGCCAATGGCTGGGTCATTGGCGCGACGGTCCTGGCTACCGCCGGCCTCTACCAGCGATCGCCGGTCGACGCGTCTCGCGGTCACCCGCCGGAAGATGTCGAGCAACGGCAATGTCGTCGGCAGCATCATTGCGGCCAGCATCAGCAGCCAGCCGGCGACGACGAGCAGACCGGTCAGCGCTTCGCTCCCGCCCGGAAGTGCGCGGCAAAGCGCGCCCGCCACTCCGATCTCGGTCCAGTTGCCATGATCGAGGTAACGGCTGTAGGAGTTCCGCCCCCACAGCCACAAGGTCAGCCACGCCGTCGCCGACAGCGCTGCCATCAGGGGCAGGAAACGGCCGCGGCCCGGGGCCGCCGACATCACGTACCCACCGTCGGCCTAGCCCTCGAAGGCGAAAACCCCCTGGATCGCGTTATGGTCCCGCAAATCGACATCGAGGCCGACAGCCGGGTTTTTCAGCCGGAACATCGAGGCCTTCGCGACATAGGCAGGCGAGCCGGGGATCGTCGAGAAGGCGCTATCGACCAAGGTTGTCGGTTTGCCACTCGGCCCGCGATACGGTTCCATCACGGCCTCGGTCGTGTCGCCGATTTTGAGGGTTCCCCTGCCCTCCTTTACTTCGAAGGTGATCGGCGCACGCTCGACTTTGACGACCTCGCCGATCAGCGCCGCAAGGTCAGCGACGGGACCGCCCTGCTTGCCGGTGAAAACGCTGAGGAGTGCTTGTTCCTGTTCCTTGCTCGCGCGCTCATCGATGAAAATATGGGCCCGCCAATTGCCGGCCAGAGGCCTTCCCGGGAGGAAGACATTGGTTGCAAGCGTGAGCCCCGAGACGTCAACGCCGTCGATGGTGCCGCGGTCGAAATGATACGCGAGTGCGGATTGACAGGTTCCGTTATCGGGCGTCTCGTTGATCCAACACGGGCAAAGGATCTCGCAGTCGCAAACTTCCAGTAAGCTGCCTTCGAGCTTGTAGGCCATTGCTTCCCTCGCTTGGTTCACGCCAGAAGTTATGGCGCCGCCATTGTGCCAAGCGCGCGAACATCTTCCAAGCGTTCGAGGTCGGCGATCGCATCCCACAGTGTCGACGCTCGCTCCGGCAGCAGACGCGGAACCGTTCGCCAGCAAGTGTCGAACTTCGCCCAGGCGGCCTCGGGTGAGAGCGGTCGCTCGGGGCTGCCGAGCACCGCGGTCACGGCGCACGCGACGGTGTGGCCCCCGGCGAGGTCGATTTCGACACGTTGCGGTGCGAGCGCGTTGGGGTCGGGGTTTGCGTCGGCGAGGACCGTCAAGCGCCGCGCCAGCCCCAAGGTCTGGGGATCGGAGAGCGCGGCAACACTGAAATCCCCAAGACCGACTGTGCCGCGGCGCAGGCACACGGCCGCGACATAAGGCAGGCACAGCCGTGCATAGCCGGGGCTCATGCCTGCCATAGCCGGGCGACCCACCAGCCGCGCGGTCAATGGCGGAACCCGAAAACGGCCAGCGAGGACCCGGTCGGCGGGGACGCCGTCCTCTTTCAACAACTGTTGCACCGCGTCGATGCCGCCATGCGTCGCGCGCCCCGACGGAAACGGCTTGTAGCTGAGCTCGGCAATGCGCCAGACCGAGCCGAGCAGGTCGAACGGCGCCGGATCGACTTCACCCTCGAAGAGCGCGAAATAACCGAACTCTCCGGCGACCGGCGCGCGCGGGCCGGGCATGCCGCGGCGCGCGAGCTCGACTGCGGCCACCGCATTGCGCGCCGCAAAGCCCATCTGCATCGCCAGCTGCGGGCTGGCTTCGGTATGCGCCTGCATCGTGCCGCCGCATTGCCCGTAATAAATGCCGATAGCGTCGCGCAGCCGTTCGCCCTCCAGCCCCGCCAGCATCGCCAGACCAACCGCGGCGCCGAACCCGCCAGCATTGGCCGGCCGGAAAAACCGCATCGGCGCGCGCGAGCACAACCCCAATGTCACGGCGACATCGACCGCAACGACAACGGCGCGGATTAGGCGCGTCCCGGAGACACCGCCCTCGCGTTCCGCGCAGCCCAGCAATGCCGGCAGCGCCGCCGCCATCGGGTGCACCACCGCAGCCTCGTGCACGCAGTCGAATTCCTGACTGTGCACCTGATAAGCGTTGAGCATCGCCGCATGCGCGAGCGGCAACCGGTCGCCAGTGCCGAACACCGTCGCCTCGGCCGCGCCGCCACCGGCGGCGAGCATGTCAAGGACTTCGCGGCGCCACGGCGTTGCAACACCGGCCACCGCGACGGCAAGTGTGTCCGCGATGAACGACTTGGCCGCCGCCCGCGCGGCGCCGGGCACGCCATGCGCCTCGACCCGCTCGGTATGCGCGACGATCTTGTCGACGACAGAATCTTGCAGACGCATCTAAGCTGCGGCGAGCCTGGTGAGCCTGGCGATATCTGGGAGGTCGTCGAGGGCGGCGATCGTCTCGCGCAGTTCGCGCGTGCGCGGGGGGCCGAGCACCGGCTCGACGAGCGAGTCGAATTTGGCCGCGAGGCGGCGGCCCTGATCGGCAATGTCGCTGGCGGGAATGCCGGCATCGTGGCGCGCCGTGAGACGTCGGCCGTCGACTAGCTCCAGCTCGAGCTCGCTCAACGTCTGCGGCCAGCTTTCCTGCCAGTCGAGCACGACTCGCTCGCGCAATCCGACGAGCCTCGGATCCCGCGCGTTCTCGGCGCTGTAGGCGCCGAGGCTCGCGGTATCGACGCCAGCAAGCGCCATTGCCACGGTCTGCCGCAGGCTGAATTTGCTCTGCAGCCCGTCACTCGGAGCGGGGATGTTGCAGACCCGCTCGCAGCTGGCATCGAGGCGCAAGGTAATGCCGGCGATCGCGTCGGGTTCGAGGCGATGGTCCGTGCGCAGCCGGCGGGCGCACTCGATCGGCGCATGCGTCAGGTAGCAGGCGCCGTGATATTTGAACAGATTGGCGAAAAGGTGAAGGCCGCCCTCGGGCTCGGCCAGAGCCGCTTCGGGCGCGAAGTCCGGACCATGCGTGAGCGCGAAGCCCTGCACGCATTCGACGACATCAGCACGGCTCGAAAAGCCGCGCGCCGCGAGGCGCGCTGCCAGGAGCCCGTTTTGCGCCGCCTTGCCAGCGTGGAACGGCTTGCACATCGTGCCGAACTGCGATTTTAGCCCGGCCGCCTGTGTCCCGGCGATGCCGAGCGCGATGGCGGTGGTCTTCGCGTCGAGGCCGAGCAGCCGCGCGCAAGCCGCCGCGGCGCCGAAGCTGCCGATCGTGCCGGTCGAGTGAAAGCCGAGATTGTAGTGCCCCGGCCGCAGTGCCGCGCCGATGCGGCAGGCGGTCTCGTAACCGGCGACAAGGGCGGTTGCGACCTCGCGGCCCGAGCTGCGCCGCAATTCGGCAAGAGCAAGCAAGGCGGGCAGGATCGCGACTGAAGGATGGCCGGGCATCGCCATGTTGACGTCGTCGTAATCGAGCGCATGCGCCGCCGCGCCGTTGACGAGCGCTGCCGATAACGCCGGCAGCCTCAACTCGAGGCCAATGACGCTCGCTTGCGGCGCGCCGCCCGACTCGTTCATCTCGTCGATCAGGAGCCGGACCAGTTCGTCTCCGGCTCCGGCGAGCGCCACGCCGAAATAGTCGAGGACGCATTGGCGCGCGAGCTCGCGCGCCGGCTCCGGAATGTCTTCGCGGCGCCAGCTCGCGGCCCGGAGGGCCAAGACCTGAGTGAGGTTGGCTCTGTCCATTCCTCCGCTCCTCTCGTGCCTGCGTGGGCGAGACCTTCACCCGCTCACCCGGTATGCGGCCAGTTCGCCGCCGGCTTCCAGCGGCGATTCGCTCGCTGGCCGCGCCTGCCATATTACCGCGCGTAGCGCCGCCCAGGTACAGGTGACACGCTCAGCCTCACGACGACAAGACGGCCGTAATGTCGTACGTCCGCTCGCGGCGAGAACCACGTCTGGCTCGCATCTTGCAGTTTCGAACCAACAAAATAGGTTAATTTGATCGCGCGGCATTGACAGCGACAATGGGGGGACGCGGTGTATGAAAGGCGGATTAGGCTGGCCGCATTCTTGGTCCTCGCCGCGATGGCTTTCGCAATTCCCGGCGAAGCCTTGGCAGCCGGCTTTCAGGTGCGGGAGAACAGCGCGGCAGCGTTGGGAACCGCCTTCGCCGGCGCGGCAGTATCCACCGACGATCCGAGCATAATCGCCAATAATCCGGCAGGAATGACAGGTTTGGCGGGGAATCAGCTTTCTGGCGATCTGAGTATCGTTATTCCGTCGGTGGTCTTTTCCGGGATGGGGGTCAACGCCGCACGCCAGCCGATCTCGGGAGGCAATGGCGGCGATGCAGGAAGTGCGCAACCCGTACCGGCGTTTTACGGGCTTTACGACGCGTCACCGGATTTGAAGTTCGGGCTTGCGATGAGCGCTCCGTTCGGCCTTGCCACGCAATACAATAGCGATTGGGTTGGCCGTTATCAGGCGATCAAATCCAATCTCGAAGTCATCAACATCAATCCGAATGTCGCGTACCGCATTACCGAATGGCTCTCGATTGGGGCGGGACCGGCAATACAACATGCAAGCGCCGAGCTTTCCAACGCGATCGATTCGACCGCTGTGGCGCGTCTCGCCAATCCGCTGCTGCCGGGGGGACTAACCCTCGCTGACGGGTTTGCGCGGGTCACCGGAGACGCGTGGTCGATCGGCTATAATGTCGGCATCCTCGCGGATATCTCGTCGGAATTTCGTCTCGGGGCGAGTTATCGTTCGGCGATCCGCCAGCGCCTGGATGGCTCGGCGACGTTCAACGTTCCAGCTCCGTTAGTGGCCGCTCCGCAATTTCATAACGCCTCGACGCAAACCGATCTTACGACGCCCGACGTGGTAACCCTTGCAGGATCCTACCAGATTTCCCCGGTTTTTACGCTGCTGGCCGAGGCTCAGTGGACCAACTGGAGTGTCGTCAAGAACCTGCAAGTCCTGCGAGCGGACGGGTCCGTTGTGTCGCAACAACCGGAGCAGTGGCATGGCACTTGGTTCGGCAGTATTGGGGCGAGCTATTTCCCTACCGCGAACTGGACAATTCGTGGAGGCTTTGCCTTTGACCCGACGCCCGTGCCCAATCAGTTTCGTACCGCTCGCTTGCCCGACGCGGATCGATATTGGCTCGCCACCGGTATCGGCTACCGATTGTCGGCCGACCTGCGCGTCGATGCCGCTTATACTCATATCTTTGTCGGCAATGCGCCGATCAGCGAGGTGTCGCAGACGGGGGACCTGCTGGTGGGTCGCTATTCGAACCACGTCGACATTCTGTCGCTGTCGGCAACTTGGCGTTTTTGATGCCGCCCGGTTTGTGGAGCATCGCTGCAGCACACTCCTACCGGCCCTTGAAGCGCGGCTTGCGCTTTTCGTTGAAGGCCAGCACGCCTTCGCGGCGGTCCTCGGTCGGGACCATGCGGTTGTAAGCCTCGATCTCGAACATCATGGCGCTCGCGAGATCCATTTGCATCCCGAAATGGATCGCGTGCTTGGCCTGGCGCACCGAAATCGGCGCGTTGTCGGCGATGCGGCGGCCGGTGTCGAGCGCCTCTTCTACCACCCTTCCGGGCGCGCAGAGCCGGTTGACCATGCCCCACTCATAAGCCTCGGCGGCGGTGAAGGGCCGTCCGGTGAGGATGATCTCTTTCGCCCGCCGCTCGCCGACCGCGCGCGGCAGGTTCTGCGTGCCGCCGGCGCCGGGCATGATGCCGAGCGTCACCTCGGTCAGCGCAAAGCGAGCGGTCTCGGCAGCGTAGATGAAGTCGCAGCACAACGCCAATTCGCAACCGCCGG
>Ga0306924_10002958_pt1 | contig 16216 bp, 12 predicted proteins | sample sta12Can44000111_FD_203756 | JGI IMG/M metagenome (GOLD analysis project Ga0306924, IMG submission 203756) | Lab enrichment of tropical soil microbial communities from Luquillo Experimental Forest, Puerto Rico - statanox.12C.anox.44.000.111 (v2)... | ecosystem: Environmental > Terrestrial >... | reverse complement strand
GGCGTGAAGACCGCGTTCGGCGTCATCTCGATCCACAACATGCCGATCCTCGACGCGATCCACTCGCGCGGCAACATCCGCTATGTGGGTGCCCGCGGCGAAGCGGGCGCGGTGAACATGGCCGACGGCCTCGCGCGCGTGTCCGGCGGCCTCGGCGTCGCGTTCACGAGCACCGGCACCGCGGCGGGCAACGCGGCGGGCGCGATGGTCGAGGCGCTGACGGCGGGCACCGCGCTGCTGCACATCACCGGCCAGATCGAGACGCCCTATCTGGATCAGGATCTCGCCTACATCCACGAAGCGCCGGACCAGCTTTCGATGCTGAACGCGATCTCGAAGGCCGCGTATCGCGTGCGCACGGTCGAGACGGTGCTGCCGACGATCCGCGAGGCGGTGCGGGTGGCGCAGACCGCGCCGAGCGGCCCGGTGTCGGTCGAGATTCCGATCGACATCCAGGCAGCTGAAATCGAATGGCCGGACGATCTGGCGCCCGCGCACGTGTCGGTTGGCGAGCACGACAGCGCGCGCGTCGCGAAGCTGGCCGACGCGCTGGCGGCCGCGCGCCGTCCGCTGTTGTGGCTCGGCGGCGGCGCGCGTCACGCACGCGCCGAGGTCGAGCGACTCGTCCGGCTCGGTGTTGGCGTCGTGACGAGCGTGCAGGGCCGCGGCGTGCTGCCGGAAGACCATCCGGCGACGCTCGGCGCGTTCAACGTCCACGCGGCGGTCGAGGCGTTCTACAAGACCTGCGACGCGCTCGTCGTCGTCGGCTCGCGCCTGCGCGGCAACGAGACGCTCAAGTACAAGCTCGCGCTGCCGCGGCCGCTCTATCGTGTCGACGCCGACGCGCTCGCCGACAACCGCGGCTACCGCAACGACCTGTTCGTCCACGGCGACGCGAAGCGTGTGCTGGCCGAACTCGCCGACCGCCTCGAAGGCCGCCTGAAGGTCGATCCGCAGTTCGCGGCCGATCTCGCGGCGGCGCGCGAGCAGGCGTCGGCCGACGTCGCGAAGGGGCTCGGGCCCTACCGGCAGCTCGTCGACACGCTGCAGCAGGCGGTCGGCCGCGACTACAACTGGGTGCGCGACGTGACGATCTCGAACAGCACGTGGGGCAACCGTCTGCTGAAGATCTTCGAGCCGCGCGCGGGCGTCCATGCGCTCGGTGGCGGGATCGGCCAGGGCATGCAGATGGCGATCGGCGCGGCGCTCGCCGGCGCCGCGGCGAAGACGGTCTGCCTCGTCGGCGACGGCGGCCTGATGGTCAACGTCGGCGAGCTGGCGACCGCCGTGCAGGAAAACGCCGACGTGATGATCGTGCTGATGAACGACCAGTGCTACGGCGTGATCCGCAACATCCAGGACGCGCAGTATGGCGGCCGCCGCTGCTACGTCGATCTGCACCAGCCGGATTTCGCGCAATTCTGCGCGAGCCTCGGCCTCACGCATCACCGGATCACGTCGCTCGACCAGGCGGAGCGCATCGTGCGCGACGGGCTCGCGAAGGCCGGCCCGGTGCTGGTCGAGGTCGACATGCTGTCGGTCGGCTCGTTCGCATCGGCGTTCGCCGGCCCGCCGGTCAAGAAGGACGTGCCCGAGGAGCGCCAGTATGCGTGACGCGCACGCACACGGGCACGCACCCGTCGACGTCGCGATGATCGGCTTCGGCGCGATCGGCGCGGCGGTGTATCGCGCGGTCGAGCACGACGCGGCGTTGCGCATCGCGCACGTGATCGTGCCCGAACACCAGCGCGAGGCGGTGCAGCACGCGCTCGGCGGCGCCGTCGAGGTGGTGTCGTCGGTGGGGGCGCTTGCGCACCGGCCGCAGTTCGCGCTCGAATGCGCGGGGCATGGCGCGCTCGTCGATCACGTCGTCCCGCTGCTGAAGGCGGGCACTGATTGCGCGGTCGCGTCGATCGGCGCGCTGTCGGATCTGGCGCTGCTCGATGTGCTGTTGCAGGCGGCCGACGAGGGCGGCGCGACGCTCACGCTCCTGTCCGGCGCGATCGGCGGCATCGACGCGCTCGCGGCCGCGAAGCAGGGCGGCCTCGACGAGGTGCTGTACGTCGGCCGCAAGCCGCCGCCCGGCTGGCTCGGCACGCCGGCCGAGGCATTGTGCGACCTGCGTGCGATGACCGAAGCGCAGACGATCTTCGAGGGAACGGCGCGCGACGCGGCGCGCCTGTACCCGAAGAACGCAAACGTCGCGGCGACGGTCGCGCTGGCCGGCCTCGGCCTCGACCGGACCCGCGTGCGCCTGATCGCCGATCCGGCGGTGACGCGCAACGTGCACCGGATCACCGCGCGCGGCGCATTTGGCGAGATGTCGCTCGAAATGAGCGGCAAGCCGCTGCCCGACAACCCGAAGACTTCCGCATTGACGGCCTTCAGCGCGATTCGCGCGCTGCGCAACCGCGCGGCCCGCTGCGTGATCTGAAGCAGCTACGGACGGACCCCACATGACTGCATTCGATTCCTCCCTCGTCCCGAACGGCGAGATCTTCGTCGGTGGCGAATGGCGCAACGGCCGCGGCGCGAAGACGCCGAATTTCTACCCGGCCGACCAGTCGCTGAACACCGAAATCCACATGGCCGACGCGGCCGACGCGAACGAGGCCGTCGAGGCCGCCGACGCCGCGTGGCGCCGCGCGGACTGGGCTGGCCTCAAGCCGCACCAGCGGGCGGCCGTGCTGTACCGCCTGTCGGATCTGATCGACGCGAATCGCGAGGCGCTTGCGCATCTGCAACGCCGCGACAACGGCAAGCCGATCGGCGAGACGCGCGCGCTCGTGACGAGCGCCGCGAGTACGTTCCGCTACTTCGCCGCGTGCGCGGAAACGATGGAAGAGGAACTGACGCCGTCGCGCGGCGACTACCTGACGATGAGCGTCCACGAGCCGCTCGGCGTCGTCGCGGCGATCACGCCGTGGAATTCGCCGATCGCGTCCGACGCGCAGAAGCTTGGCCCGGCGCTCGCGGCGGGCAATGCGGTCGTGCTGAAGCCCGCCGAGGTGACGCCGCTCGCGTCGCTCGCGCTCGCGCGCCTCGTCGAGCAGGCCGGCGTGCCGCGCGGCGTGGTGTCGGTGATTCCCGGCAAGGGCTCGGTCGTCGGCGACGCGCTGGTGCGCCATCCGCGCGTGAAGAAGGTGTCGTTTACGGGCGGCACGGAAGTCGGGCGCGGCATCGCGCGCGCCGCCGCCGACAAACTGATGCCGCTGTCGCTCGAACTCGGCGGCAAGTCGCCGACGATCGTGTTCGACGACGCCGACCTCGATCACGCGGTCAACGGCGTGCTGTACGGCATCTTCAGCTCGTCCGGCGAATCGTGCATCGCAGGCTCGCGGCTGTTCGTGCAGCGCGCGATCTACGACGCATTCGTCGCGCGCCTGACGGAACGCGCGCGCGCGCTGCGCGTCGGCGATCCGGCGAGCGAGCGCACGCAGATGGGGCCGCTCGTCACCGCGCAGCATCGCGAGTCGATCGAGCGCTACGTCGCGCTCGGCCGCGACGAAGGCGGCCGCGTGCTGTGCGGCGGCGAGCGTCCGGCCGGCGAAGGCCGCGAGCGCGGCTTCTTCTATCTGCCGACGATCCTCGGCGGGCTGACCAACCGTGCCCGCATCTGCCAGGAAGAGATATTCGGGCCGGTGCTCGTCGTGCTGCCGTTCGACGACGAGGCCGCGCTGATCGCCGACGCGAACGACAGTGCGTTCGGCCTTGCGGCCGGCATCTGGACGCGCGACTACAAGCGCGCGTGGCGGATCGGCCGTGCGCTCGAGACGGGCACCGTGTGGATCAACACCTACAAGCAATTCTCGATCTCGACGCCGTTCGCCGGCTGGAAGGACAGCGGCATGGGGCGCGAGAAGGGGCGTCTCGGCATCCGCGAGTACATGCAGCAGAAGAGCCTGTACTGGGGCTTGAACGACGCGCCGCTGCCGTGGGCGAACTGAGCGAAGGGGAGTTACGCAATGAGTATTTCAGGTATCGAGCAGATCACGTACGGCGTCGAGGATCTGGCGCTGTGCCGGCGCTTTTTCGCCGATTGGGGGCTCAGGGAGGTCGCGCACGATGCGTCGCGCGCGCGCTTCGAGACGATGAACGGCTGCACCGTGCTGCTCGTCGACGCGAACGATCCGTCGTTGCCGGCGGCGTTCGAGCCCGGCTCGACGCTGCGCGAGGTCACGTGGGGCGTCGCGTCGCCGGCCGAACTGGATGCGCTGCGCGCGAAGCTGGCCGGCCAGCCCGGCTATTACGCGCGTGACGACGCGGTCGGCTGCATCGACCCGAACGGCATGGCAATCCGCATCGAGGTGACGAGAAAGCACGCGCTCGACATCAAGGGTTCGCTGTCGAACGTATGGGGCGAGACGCTGCGCGTCGACCGGCCGAGCACGATCTATGCACGTGCGGAGCCGGTCGAGGTCGGGCACGTCGTGTTCTTCACGAACCGGCTCGATGCGCAGGAGGTGTTCTATCACGAACTGCTGGGCTTCGAGACGTCGGACCGCTATCCGGGGCGCGGCGCGTTCATGCGCTGCGCGCCGCACGGCGGCCACCACGACCTGTTCCTGCTTGCGCTGCCGAATGGCAAGCGCGGCCTGAACCACGTCGCGTTCACCGTGCGCGACATCCACGAGGTGTTCGGCGGCGGCATGCACATCGACCGCTGCGGCTGGGAAACGCAGCTCGGGCCGGGCCGGCATCCGGTGTCGTCCGCGTACTTCTGGTATTTCCAGAACCCGGCCGGCGGGCTGATCGAGTATTACGCGGACGAGGACGTGCTGACGCCCGCATGGCAGCCGCGCGAATTCGAGCCGGGCCCGACCGTGTTCGCCGAATGGGCGATCGACGGCGGGATCGACGGCAATACTCGCCGCGAGAAGCATGCGAAGGCGCCGGAAGGCCGGTTCATGACGGAGCGCAAAGATGACTGACGCAAGCACGCAGGGCAGCGCCGCGCCCGGCACGGTGGTCGTGATCGGCGGCGGGCAGGCAGCGGGCTGGGTGCTGAAGACGCTGCGCGCCGAAGGCTTCGCCGGCCGGCTCGTGATGATCGCCGACGAGCCGCATCTGCCGTACGAGCGCCCGCCGCTGTCGAAGGCGGTACTCGCGGGCGACGCGCACATCGAAACCGTGCGCGTCGTGCAGCCGGACGAATTCGCGTCGCTGAACGTCGACGCGTGGCAACCGGAGCGCGCCGCGTCGATCGATCGCACGCGGCGCATCGTACGCACGGCGAGCGGCCGCGAGGTCGAATACGACCGGCTCGTCATCGCCACCGGCGGAACGTCGCGCCGCTTGCCGGATTCACTCGTCAGGACTGCGAATCTGCATTACCTGCGCACGCTCGACGAAGCGGCCGAACTGGGCGGCAAGCTGCGCGCGAGCCGGCGCGTGCTCGTGATCGGCGGCGGCTGGATCGGGCTCGAAGTTGCGGCGACCGCGCGCAAGCTCGGCGTCGAGGCGGTCGTCGTCGAAGGCGCGCCGCGCCTGTGTGCGCGTTCGGTGCCGCCGGTCGTGTCGAATTTCCTGCTCGAGCTGCATCGCGCGAATGGCGTCGACGTGCGTCTGGACGCATCGCTCGCGTCGCTCGACCCGCAGCCGGGTGACGCATCGAAAGTGCGCGCGACGCTCGCGGACGGCACGACGGTCGATGCGGATTTCGCGGTGGCGGGCATCGGCCTCGCGCTGAACGCGTCGCTTGCGTCCGACGCGGGGCTCGCGGTCGACGACGGCATCGTGGTCGACGAATGCGGCGCGACGAGCGACCCGGCGATATTCGCGTGCGGCGACGTCGCGAACCACCACAACGCGTGGCTGAAACGGCGCGTGCGTCTCGAATCGTGGGCGAACGCGCAGAACCAGGCGATCGCCGTCGCGAAGGCGGTGCTCGGCGTGCGCGCGCCGTATGCGGAGATCCCGTGGTTCTGGTCGGATCAGTACGACGTCAACCTGCAGATCCTCGGCGACCTGCCGGCCGACGCGCAGATCGTCGTGCGCGGCGAGCTCGCGGCGGGGGGCGCGACGGCTGGAGCCCCTCCCAGGTGGACGCTGTTTTTCGTTGGCGACGGCCATTTGAAAGGGGTCGTCGCCGTCAACAACGCGCGTGAACTGAAGCTCGCGCGCAAGTGGATGAATCAGGGGCGCGCGGTGGACATGGACGCGCTGACGGATACGACCAAGGCGCTGGCCTGACCCGGCAGCGGGAACACGGAGAGGACTACCCGAATGAGCACACTAGACAACGTCGTGGGCGGCCGCGCCACGATGGAGGCTGCCGCCTCCACGCCGGGCGCGATCATCGCGCGGCTCGAGCGTCTCCCGGCCAATGCGATGCAGATTCGCGCGCGCGTGCTGATCGGCACGGCGACGTTTTTCGACGGCTTCGACGTGATCACGATCGCCGCGACGCTGCCGCTCCTGATCCACAAGTGGGGACTCTCGCCGACGCAAATCGGGCTGCTGATCGCGTCGGGCGCGATCGGCCAGCTGGTCGGCGCGCTGCTGTTTCCCGCGCTCGCGGAAAAGCACGGCCGCGTGAAGGCGATCGCGTGGAGTTCGGCGGTGATCGGCGTCACGTCGATCGCATGCGGATTCGCGCCGACGTTCGAGGTGTTCGTGCTGCTGCGCATCCTGCAGGGTCTCGGCCTCGGCGGCGAGCTGCCGGTCGCGGCGACATACATCAACGAGATCACGCGCGCGCACGGCCGCGGCCGCTTCGTGCTGCTCTACGAGATCGTGTTCCCGATCGGCCTGCTCGCGTCGATGGCGCTCGGCGCCTGGCTCGTGCCGCGCTTCGGCTGGGAAATCATGTATTTCGTCGGCGGCCTGCCGCTCGTGCTGTCGCTGGTGCTCACGCGTCTCGTTCCCGAATCGCCGCGCTGGCTGGCGTCGCGCGGCCGGCTCGCGGAGGCGGGGCAGGCCGTCGGCCTGTTCGAGGCGTCGGCGAAGGGGCCGCTCCAGCCGGTGACGCAGGCCGCGGAGTTCGACGAGATCGTGCGCCGGCATCCGAAGCGTCGCATGGCCGACCTGTTCAGCCCCGCGTACCGGAAGCGCACGCTGGCCGTCGCGACGCTGTGGGCGACCTGCGGCTTCATCCAGTACGGCCTGTCGACCTGGCTGCCGACGATCTACAAGGACTTCTATCACGCGCCGCTGCAGGTCGCGCTGAACCTCGCGGTGGTCGGCTCGGTGATGGGCGTCGCCGGTTCGCTCGCGTCGGCGCTCCTCGTCGACAGGATCGGCCGCAAGCCGGTCATCACGTGGTCGTTCGTCCTGTGCGCGGCGTCGCTTGCGCTGGCCGGGGTCTATCACGCGTCGTCGGTGTACGTCGTCGCGATGTTCTGCTCGCTGTCGCTCGGTCTGATGGCGGCGGGCTTCATCACCGCATACGTGTATACGCCGGAGCAATATCCGACCAGCATCCGCGCAGCGGGATGCGGCCTCGGCAGTGCGTGGCTGAAGATCGCGTCGTTCGTCGCGCCGATGGTGGTGCCGCACGCGATCGTCGGCGGCAACCTGAGCCCCGCGTTCTATCTGCTCGGCGCAGTGCCGCTGCTGGCGGCCGTGACCGTGCATTTCGTCGGCATAGAGACGAACGGCAAGGTGCTCGAGCAACTCGAGGCGTAAGCGGCGGGCGCCGTACGCGCACGCCCTGAGCGGCCTGGACGGTGTCCGGGCCGCTTTTTTGTCGCGGCGCGCGATCGAGCGCTTACTGCACGGCCGTGACCGGAATGTTCGAGATGCGCACGAGGCGATCGAGGATGCCGCGGTGGAAGAACGACAGGAGGGTGTGAAGCGGATCGCGGCGGGGGGCTGCGACGACGATTTCGTCGCAACCGGTCTCGGCGGCCGTGCTGGCGATCGTATCGGCGATCGGGCCGACTTTCATGACGACGCTGTATTTGACGTTCGCGTCCTGCAGGATCCGGATGGCTTTCGCCAGGTCGCCTTCCGAGAAGTCATGTTCGAGCTGGCGGAGCCTGGACAACGGGTGATATGCCTCGAGTCTCGTGGCTTCCAGTGGCGGCTGGACGTTGATCAACACGATCTCCGACGCGCATCGTTCTCGGTAGAGGAAAGTGGCGTGGCGCACCGCCTGCAACGAGCGCGGCGAGTGGCCCACCGGAACCAGCAGCTTGAGCATGTCATGTGTCCCATTGACAAGATGTCTTCAGCGTAGCGCGCAGCGTGCCGGGATGGTCTAAAGAGTCGCCGTGCCGGTGTAAAAAAAGCGTAAACGCGGCGGCGCGCGATCTGCGCCCGCATATAATAAATATAAGAAATTTATGTTTATGCGCATAAAGTCGTGAGACGGATTGTTTCAGCTCAGGCCCCAAATAACCGGAAGCTGGCGGCAGCGCCCGGCCGTCGCGCGGCGATTCAGTCGAATTCGCAGTGAATCCACGCGGAAAATAACCAGGGCCGCCTTCCGCATGTCGCGTAGAGTAGAGCGTCACCGGGCGAGCGCACGCGCATCGTTTCCGCGCGCAAGCCCGCCGTGCGACGGCCGTCGCGGCCACTGCCGCAGAAGCAGAAGCCGCGCGGGCCGCGCCGCCCGATGCACATCCACCGCGTTCAGGAGACTCCGCATGCCGCACGGCGCCCCGTCGTTTCTCGCTCCCGCATCCGTTCCCGTGGATCCGATCGTGCGCCTGCCGGCGGGCGAGCTGGCCGGCGCGATCCGCCGCAAGGAAGTCTCGTGCGTCGAGACGATGACCGCATACCTTGACCACATCGCGCGCGTCAACGGCGCGATCAACGCGATCGTGGCGCTGCGCGATCGCGACGCGCTGCTCGCCGAGGCCGCGCAAAAGGATGCGGCCCTCGCGCGCGGCGAATACCATGGCTGGCTTCACGGCATCCCGCAGGCGCCGAAGGATCTCGCGATGACCAAGGGGCTCGTGACGACGCTCGGCTCGCCGATCTTCCGGACGATGGTGCCGCAGGCCGATTCGGTCACCGTCGCGCGGATGCGCGCCGCGGGCGCGATCTTCATCGGCAAGACCAACACGCCGGAGTTCGGCCTCGGCTCGCACACGTTCAACGAAGTCTACGGCGTCACGCGCAATCCATACGATCTGACGAAGAGTGCGGGCGGCAGCAGCGGCGGCGCGGCGGCCGCGCTTGCGGCGCGGATGCTGCCGGTCGCGGACGGCAGCGATTTCGGCGGATCGTTGCGCAATCCCGCCGCGTTCTGCAATGTCTACGGGTTTCGCCCGTCGCGGGGGCGCGTGCCGCGCTGGCCGAACGCCGACGTGTTCGTGCAGCAGCTCGGCACCGAAGGGCCGATGGGGCGCACGGTCGCCGACGTCGCGCAACTGCTGGCGATTCAGGCGGGCTACGATCCGCGCGATCCGCTGTCGCTCGCCGACGATCCCGCAGTGTTCGCACAGCCGCTCGACGCCGACCTGCGCGGCAAGCGCATCGCGTGGGTGGGTGACTGGAACGGTTATCTCGCGACGGAGCCGGGCGTGCTCGCATGCTGCGACGCGGGACTCGGCACGCTGCGCGACATCGGCTGCGAGGTCGACGCCGCGTTGCCGGCGTTCGCGCCCGAGCGGATCTGGCAGATCTGGCTTGCGCACCGGCACTGGCTGTCCGGCGGCGGCCTGTTGATGCACTACCGCGAGCCGTCGCGGCGCGCGCAACTGAAGCCGGAGGCGATCTTCGAGGTCGAGGGGCTGCTCGCGATGTCGGGCGCGGACGTGTTCGACGCGAGTGCGGCGCGCAGCGCGTGGCACCAGGCGCTGCTGAGCTTCTTCGAGCGTTACGACTTCATCGCCGCGCCGACCGCGCAGGTCTTCCCGTTCGATGCGAACGCGCGCTGGCCGCGCGAGATCGCCGGCCGGACGATGGATACCTATCACCGCTGGATGGAGACGGTCGTGCCGTGGACGCTTGCCGGCTGCCCGGTGATCAACGTGCCGGTCGGCTTCAACGACGCCGGCCTGCCGATGGGCATGCAGCTGATCGGCAGGCCGCGCGGCGATCTCGCGGTGCTGCAGCTCGCGCAAGGCTACGAGCGGGCGTGCGACTGGGTCGGCGCGCGGCGGCCGGACTGGTTCGCCGCGTGAGCGGCGCGACCTGATAGCTGCACACCGCTTCGAGCGTGGTCTCGCTGCTGCGCACGCCGCACGGGCCGCCGTCGGAGGCGAGCGACCCGGTCGAGCGAGCGGGCGTGACCGCCGACCTTGACGTTGGTCAGCGCAACGCTAGTGCCGTCGTTGTCGCGGCCGGCGAGGGGCGATCGAGGGCGAGGCGGCCCGTGGCGGCTTGCGGATTCGTGCCGAATGCGCATCTCGGCTACGGATGGCGTCCGCTTGGCAAGGGGCCGCGCGGCACAATTTCGTATCGAGGTGTATCAATCGTTGCGACGCGCGGTGCGCCGCTCGGACAATGCCGGGTTGGCATTTCTGAACGGAGACACACATGAAGACGATTCGCGTGACCGGCAAGGGTCTCGCAGGGGCAGGCCTTGTCTGCAGCGTGCTGATGAGCGGCGCCGCATACGCGCAGCTCGATCTGCAATCGCTCGGCGCGTCGCTGCTCGGCGGCGCGCCGCAGCAGGCGGCGCCGTCGCAGGGCATGACGCAATTGCTGCAGTCGTATGCCGGCGCGAATCAGCAGGTGCTTGCCGGCCAGTCGTCGCTCGCGTCGGCGATGGGCCTCACGGGCGCGGCGGGGCAGGCCCGGCAGGCGGCCACGCTGCTGGGCGGGAACAACGCGCTGACGCCGGCCGCGCTGTCGCAAATGGGCGGCGCGCAGCAGTCGGTGTCGCAGGCGCTCGGCCAGGCGTTCGCGAACGGCGGCGCGGCGCACGGCACGATCGACAGGCAGGCGTTCGGCAGCGGCCTGGCGTCGCTCGGCCAGGGACTTACCCAGTATTCGCAACTGCAGTCCGGCCTCGGCAACCTGGGCTCGGCGAACGCCGCATCGCTGCTGCAGGCGGGCCTCGATCCGCAGAACCGCCAGGCCGCGTCATACATCGCGCAAAGCGCGCCCGGTCAGCTGCAGCAGCTCGCCGCGACGCTGAGCCAGGCGGTGCAGTTCGCGACGAGCCAGGGCATCCCGGTTCCATCGGTGGCGACCTCGGCGCTGAAGCTGCTGCCATGACGTCGGCCCGGCGGGCATCGCATGCGATGCCCCCGCGTTGCATCGGGATTTGCGCCGGTGCTATCGTGTGGCGTCCCCGCACCCGGTGCTTTCCCCATGAGCAAGCCGTTCGACCTTTCCCGTTACTTCGCGCGCATCGGTTACGACGGCCCCGCCGCCCCGACGCTCGACGTGCTGCGCCGTCTGCATCTGCTGCATCCGCAGGCCATTCCGTTTGAGAACCTCGATCCGCTGACCGGCGCGCGCGTCGCGCTCGACGTTCCCGCAGTCGTCGCGAAGCTGGTCGAACGGCGGCGTGGCGGCTATTGCTTCGAGCAGAACAAGCTGTTTCACGCGGCGCTGACGCAGATCGGCTTTCATGTCACGCCGCTGATCGCGCGGGTGCGCTGGCAGCGGCCCGCCGACACGGCGACCGCGCAGACCCACATGCTGCTGCGCATCGACGTCGACGGCGAGGCGTGGATCGCCGATGTCGGCTTCGGCGGGGTGACGCTCACCGCGCCGCTGCGCAGCACGCCGGGCGTGCGCCAGGCAACGCCGCACGGCGTGTTTCGTCTCGTCGAGACGGAGCTGCCGGACGAGATCGTCTGCGAGTTCGAGACGGCGAACGGCTGGCAGCCGGTCTACCGGTTTTCCGGAAAGCCGGTGGAGTGGATCGATTACGACGCGGCGAACTGGTTCACGTCGACCTTCCCCGCTTCGCTGTTCGTGCACGACCTGATTGCGTGCCGCGTGCTGCCCGATGGCCGCGCCACGCTCGTCAACACCGTGCTGACCGTGCGCGACGGCGCGGGGCAGGCAAGCACGCACCGTTTCGACGACGCGCTCGCGTGGGAAGCCTGCCTGCGCGAGACGTTGCATATCGATCCGGCGGGTTTCGATGTCGCGGCCCTGTTCGACCGGCTCGCGGTGCGCGGCGACAGCCTTGCCGCGGGCGCGCCGGCCGCGCGCTGAGCGGGCGCAGCCGGCTTTCTCTTCGCGTTCGCCGCGCCGAAGCCGCCGAAGCGCGACGCGATCGGGCCGGCGGCGCGCATCGTGATCCCGTGCGCGCCGTCGCGTCACGCCTGCTGCGGCGCGGGATGCAGCGGCACCCGGCGCGGCGCGGCCTGCGCCGCATAGCGCGCGTTGGTCGCGTCGATCTTCGCGATCAGCCCGTCGATCCGGCCGAGCACCTCGCGGTTGTCGTGATCCCACGGGTGGAAGCCCGGCTTGAAGTAGCGCAGCCACTCCATCGCGATGCACGGGAACACGCCGTAACGCGGCCCGTACAGGAACTTCACGAGATTCCATGTGCCGCCGAATGCCCATTTCCCGTGGCGGCGGCGATGCGCGGCCATCAGCCGGACGTGGTAATCGAACACGATCGTCCAGAACAGCGCGGTCGTCAGCAGCATCGTGCCGGTGCGCAGCAGGTAGCGCTTGAGGCCCGGCTTCATCACGACGTTCCACACGTCGTAGGACACCGCCTTGTGCTCGGTTTCCTCCAGCGCGTGCCACAGCCACATCTGCGTGTAGCCGTCGACCGAGCCGTCGATGCGGTGGCCGCCGTCCGACAGCAGCAGGTCCGCCAGCATCGCCGTGTAGTGCTCGAGCGCGATCGTGATCGCGAGCTGCATCGATGGCGGCAGGATCTTGCGCATGAAGCCGAGGATCGCCCACAGCCGCTTGTCGAGCTTGTGCGCGGGCAGGCCGGCCGACTGCAGCAGGTCGTTGTACTCGACGTGCTCGCGGGTGTGCATCGCTTCCTGGCCGATGAAGCCGAGCACCTGTTTCTTCAGCTCGGGATCGTCGATCCGGTCGCGGTAGGCGCGCACCGAATCCATGAAGAAGCGCTCGCCGGCGGGAAACAGCAGCGACAGCGCGTTCATGAAATGCGTGACCGGCACGCCCCTGACATGCCAGTCGCGGGCGCGGTCGGGCGGCAGTGCGAAGCGAATGTCGCGACGAATCGGCATCATGACGGTTCTCCCTGTTTACCAGTGTTGTTGTACGTTGCGCCGGCCGTGCGCGCGGCGCGGCGGCGCGCCTTCGCGGCCTCGTGCCGGGTCGCCAGCACCACGAGCGCCTGATAGGCGGCGGGCAGGATGCGCGCCATCCAGTCCGCGGCGCGCGCGTCCCGGCCGATCAGCACGCGGCGCGCATTCCCGCGCACCCCGTGCAGGATCGTGCGCGCGGCGTCGTCCGCGGTCGTGATGAAGAATTTCTCGAACGTGTCCTTGCCCTGCTGCTCGTTCTCGACCATGAAGCCGACCATGTTCTTCGACACGCGGCTCGACTGTGCGATGTTGGTGCGGATGCCGCCCGGATGCACGCAGGTCGCCGATACGCCGCACTTCATCATGTCGAGCTCCTGGCGCAGCGACTCGGTGAAGCCGCGCACCGCGTATTTCGTCGCGTTGTAGCCGCTCATGCCGGGCTGCGCGAAGATCCCGAAGATGCTCGACGTGTTGATCACGTGGCCGTTGCCCGACGCCTTAAGGTACGGCAGGAACGCCTTCGTGCCGTGCACGACGCCCCAGAAGTTGATGTTCACGATCCATTCCAGATCGCCGTAGTCCATCCCGTCGATCGTGCTCGACAGCGCGACGCCCGCGTTGTTGAAGATCAGGTTGGCGCCGCCGTGCGCGTGCGCGGTCTCGTCCGCCCACGCGAACATTGCGTCGCGGTCGCCGACGTCGAGCACGTGCGTCGTCACGCGCACCGATGGCGCGATCGCACGCACGATGCGCTCGGTTTCGGCGAGGCCGGCGGCGTTCCTGTCGGCGAGCGACAGGTGGCAGCGCGCCTGCGCGAGCTGCAGCGCGAGCGCGCGGCCCATGCCCGAGCCCGCGCCCGTGATTGCGGCGACCTTGTCGTTGAAATCCTTCATGTCGATTGGCTCCGTATAGGGGGCTGTATGGCGTCTCAGGCCGCTTCCGCCGACGTGGCAGGCGTCGCCGTCGGCTGCGTGGCGGCGTCGCGGCGCGGCGCGTGGTATGCGTGGTAATCGGCCATCGAGAAGCGCGCCGTCGCCTGCCGGAAGCGCCACGTGAAGCCCGGCCAGAGCGTGGTGTTCTTGCCGGTGCGCGGATCGAGGTACCAGCTCTTGCAGCCGCCCGTCGACCAGATCGCCTTCTTCAGTTTCGATTGCAGCCGCGTGTTGTACTGCGCCTCGACAAGCGGACGCACTTCGACCGCGTCGGCGCGCTCGCGGCGCATCGCGTCGAGCGCGCCGAGGATGTATGCGATCTGCGACTCGATCATGAACACCATCGAGTTGTGGCCGAGGCCGGTGTTCGGGCCGACGATCATGAAGAAGTTCGGATAGCCCGGCAGCGTGGTGCCGAGGTATGCGTGCGCGCCGTCGCGCCACGTGTCGACGATGTCCGCGCCGCCTCGGCCAAGGATCACGCCGCGCGGGAACGGATCGGCGACCTGGAAGCCGGTGCCGTAGATCAGGCAGTCGACTTCGTGGCGCGTGCCGTCGGCCGTCACTACTGCGTTCGCGTCGATGCGCGCGATGCCGGTCGTCACGACGTCGACGTTCTTGCGCGACAGCGCCGGGTAGTAGTCGTTCGAGATCAGCACGCGCTTGCAGCCGAGCGTGTAGTCCGGCGTGACGGCGTCGCGCAGCGCCGGGTCCGGAATCTGCCGGCGGATGTGGCGCAACGCGAGTTTCTGCACGTTCTTCATCAGCGCCGGGTGGATCGCGAAGCCGAGCACGCGCGCTTCGAGCGACCAGTAGATGCCGCTCCTCACGAGCCTTTGCGTGAACGGCAACGTGCGGAACAGCCATTGCTCGGTTTTCGCGAGCGGCCGGTCGGGCTTCGGCATGATCCACGGCGGCGTGCGCTGGAACAGCGCGAGCTGCTTCACGCGCGGCGCGATCTGCGGCACGAACTGGATCGCGCTCGCACCGGTGCCGATCACGGCGACGCGCTTGCCGTCGAGCGGGTAGCCGTGGTCCCACTGCTGCGAGTGGAACGCCTTGCCCTCGAACGTCTCGACGCCCGGGATCGCCGGCAGCGCCGCGCGCGACAGGCCGCCCATGCCGGACACCAGCACGCGGGCGCTGATGCGCTTGCCGTTCGCGAACGCGAGGCGCCAGCGGTGCGCGGTCTCGTCGTACGCGGCGCTGACGAGTTCGTGGTTCAGGCGCAGGTGCGGGCCGATGTGAAAGCGCTGCACGCAGTCTTCGAGGTACGCGCGGATTTCCGGCTGCGGCGCGAACATGCGCGTCCAGCGCGGGTTCGGCGCGAACGAGAACGAATAGACGTGCGATTGCACGTCGCACCCGCACCCGGGGTAGTGGTTGTCGCGCCAGGTGCCGCCGACCGATGCCGCCTTCTCGACGACGGCGAAGTCGGTCACGCCGGTCTGGCGCAGGCGGATCGCCATGCCGAGGCCGGCGAAACCGCTGCCGATGATGGCGATGTCGATGGATTCGTCGGGGCCGTCGTGGCCGAGGGGGCCGAAAGGCAGGGTGCGCGTGCGAGCATTCATCCGGGTGTCTCCGCTATGGCTCATTTTTTAATGTTACATTGCGTGATGTAACGATAGTGAGTGCGCCGGAAAACCGCAAGGTGGTAGAAGCGGGACTCTAAGTGCACGAACGGCGGGGGCTAAAACGCGGCTGGATGCTGGCGGCTATGAGGGCGGGCAAGCGGGCAAGGGGGCAAGCGGGCAGGCGGGCGCGGCACGGCTGCCGGCCATTATCAGCAAGAACCTTTCCGCAGAAACCGGCGATTCCCTCTAGAACCGCCGCACGCATCGAACGGTTTCGCGACGCGCAACGCGCGACAAGCGACAAGCGACAAGCGACTCCGGGACAGCCCCGGCTCGCCGCCCGAATTTCGGCTTGCTATGATCGCCGCGGGACGACTCATCCCACCCGGCTGCGCTACAGGATTCGCAAGCCAGCGCGACGGTCGCCGAGCAGCATCACGCGCCGCGCGTTCCCAATGAATCCGTGCCGACTCCCCGCCACTTTCCGACACGCGGGCGGGACCGGCTTCTCAAGAAAGCAGGTTCGACAATGACCGAACTTCTCCTTGGCGACGGCGCCATTCGCCGCGATTCCCCTTATGGTTCCTCGATCGAAAACACCTATGCAGGTGTGCTGTCG
>Ga0306924_10002956_pt1 | contig 16219 bp, 14 predicted proteins | sample sta12Can44000111_FD_203756 | JGI IMG/M metagenome (GOLD analysis project Ga0306924, IMG submission 203756) | Lab enrichment of tropical soil microbial communities from Luquillo Experimental Forest, Puerto Rico - statanox.12C.anox.44.000.111 (v2)... | ecosystem: Environmental > Terrestrial >... | reverse complement strand
TCCACCATGAGTGTGGATCAGGGCTGGCTCGGCAATACGTTATTTATGGCGATTGAGCCCCCGCCCGGATCGCGCCGGCGCGACCCGGGCGAGGTGACCTTTACATTGGCGGGGTGAGGCCGTCCTTGCCGTAGTTCACGCGCGGCGCCTCGAGCGAGCCGTCCGGGAGCTTCTTGGCTGCCGCAATGAAAACCTTGGTCCCCGGCTTGAGCTCGCTCTTGTCACCGGGGACGTAGGTGACAATGGTGGCATCGGGCGGAACGACGAGCTTCTTCTCGCCGTCCTTATATTTGACCGAGAGCGTGTGGCCATCGACGCCGGTCACCATGTGCTCGACATTGGCGTTGGTCATGGTGGCGCCCGGCCGCAGGTCCCAGGGGTAATGCCCTTCGCCGGTGCCCCGCATCGATTCCGGAAAGATGTGCACCTCGATGGCGCGTTGGCTTCCGTCGGCCTGCGGCATCCCCGTGACACCCACGAACGAGCCCTGCTTGATGTCAGACAGGGACGCCTTGACGATGGCGACGATGAGCGCCTTCTCCGCCAGCGCGATTTTCAGCTCCGTCCCGTCGCGCGACTTGACAATGAGGTGGTTGCCGTCGACGCGCTCGATGGTGCCGCGCACCCTAACCGTGTCCTGCGCCCAGGCGGATGCCGCGAGCGCCAAGCTCAAAGCGGCAAATCCCGCCGCAAAGAATGGGGTCGTCCTGATCATTGATACCTCCCTACTGGGTCCTTCATGCGCGGGGAGGGGGCAGCCCCGTTGACACCGCGCAGCATCAAAGAAAGGCTTGTATCTAGGCGATGGATTGCCGGGTCAAGCCCGCCAAAGATCATCTTGCCCCGTCGCTGATCATCCTGCGCGTCTCGGCGACGATATCGGGCGGCGTGCTATAGAGCTCATCGACCAGCCTGTCGATCTCGCTGCCGCTCACCGGATTGACTTCGAGCCCGCGGTGCTTCGCCTCCGCGAGGAACTCGGGGTCGGCCATTGTCGCATCGAAGGCCTTGCGCAGTGCCCGCAGACGATCCTGCGGCAGGCCGGGAGGTGCCGCAAACGGCCGCGCCATGGGTTGCCGGCTGAGCACCAGCCGCAGGATCTGTCGCTTGCGTTCGGTGTCCGCAAAATCGAGGATGAGCGGCGCCTGGGCGAGCTCCTGGCTCTTATTCAGCGCGAGCTGGACAATGAAATTGACGCGCTGTCCCGCCACCCAGTCCGGTTTGAGCAGCTTGAGGCTTGACCACGACCAGCCGACGCGGCCGTCAACCTCGCCGCGCTCGATCGCGAGCGCCACCTCGGCGCTGCCGGGGTAGCCGGAGACCAGCTTGAGTCTTGCCCCGAATGCGTTCTTGAGCACGGCGGAGAAGACATCGGGGTCGGAGCCCGAGCCTTCGCCGGCGACGGTGAACGGTTTGATGAGAGCATCGTCCCAGCTCTTCACCGCCGAGGAGTGCCAGGTGACAAAGATGCTGACTTCGTCGGTGCCGCTGCCAAGCCAGCCGAAGCGCCGCGCATCGAACTGGGTCGGGCTCGTGCCGATCAGGGGCTCCATGGCGAGACCGCGGGAGAAATGACCGATCGCGGTGCCGTCCCTGGGCGCGAGGTTGTAGAGAAAATTTGCGCAGCGGAGGCTGCCCGCGCCCGGCATGTTCTGCACCACGACCGAGGGCCCGCCCGGGATGTGCTTGCCCAGGTGCCGCGCCAGCACGCGACCATACGCGTCGTAGCCGCCGCCGGCGCTGTACCCGATGAACAGCGTGACGCTGCGGCCGCGATAGAAGTCCGCGACCTCGTCGGCGCGCGCACTGATCACGACAGCAAGCGCAAGGAAAGCGGCGAGCAAGCCGGCGGATGCACGCATGCTGCGGCTGCTAGGCCTTGGCCGCCCGCGCGAGCAACGCCAGCGCGCGCCGCACCACCGGCTCGTCCACCATCTTGCCCTCGAATGCGAACGCGCCTTCCCCGCGCGCCTTCGCCTCCCCGGCGGCAGCAAGGAGGCGGCGGGCGCGGTCGACCTCCTGCTCGGATGGCGAGAACGCGCGATTGAGCACCGGCACCACGTTCGGATGCACGCAGCTTGCGCCGTCGAAGCCGAGCGCGCGCGCCTCGCGGGCGCTTTTCTCGACCGCGGCAAGATCGCCGTAGTCGGCAACGGTGCGAAGGAGCCCGAACGAGCGTACGCCCGCGGCCTTCGCGGCAAGATGCACCAGCAGCTTTGGGAGATGGAGCGCCTCCGGCGTCGGCTCGGCATCGAGTGCGGTGGCAAGGTCCTCGCCGCCCGCGACCAGCCCAAAGATGCGGGGCGTCGCGGTGGCAATCGCGCGAGCGTCGAGCACCGCCCCTGCGTCCTCGATCATTGGGACGAGCGCCACCTCGGCGCCGCCGATCCTGCGCTCCAGCCCTTCCAGCAGGCCCGCGAGCTCGCGCAGCCGTGCAGGCTCCCGCGTCTTCGGCACCAGGAGGCCGAAGGCTCCGGCGCGCGTGGCAGCCTCGGCGTCGAGCCGCCAGAGCTCGTCGTCGGAATTGATGCGCACGAACACCTTTGCGCCGCGCCCGGCGACGCCAGGCACCGCGGTCGCGAGCCGCGCGCGGGCGGCGGATTTCTGTGCCGGCGCGACCGCATCCTCGAGGTCGAGAATGATGGCGTCCGCGCCGCGCTCGTGCGCCCTGGCGAGGAAGCGCTCGGAGCTTGCCGGCACGTAGAGGAGCGAACGTATCAGCAAGGCGGCAGCTCACTCCCGGGCGCATTGAAGCACTGCATTTGCGCGCTACAATCTCATGAAAGCGGATGAGAAGCGAGGGAGGGAAGTGCCGTGCTGAACGAGACCGCATCGCTCGCGCAATGGGTGGGACGAACGCGCAAGGAGGAGGACGAGGTCACGCTCGGCGCGGTGCGCCGGCTGTCCGCGATGCTGGATCGGGATCCGGATGAGTGGCGGCGTGGCAGCGAGCTGCCAGAAAGCTGGTACGTCATCCTGTTCGGGCCGGTCGCGCTCGAGCGCACCCTTGTCCGCGACGGTCATCTGCCGACCGGAGACTTTCTGCCGCCCATGGGGGAAGCGCGGCGCATGTTCGGCGGCCGTCGCGTGCGCTTCCATCACCCGCTCAAGGTAGGCGATCGGGTCGAGCGCGTATCCCGGGTCACGCGGGCCGAAGCAAAGCTGGGGCGCAGCGGGCCGTTGAACCTGATCACGGTCGTGCACGAGCTCAGCGCAGGCTCGGGGGTTGCGATCACCGAGGAGCAGGATCTCGTGTACAGGGCGCCGGTTGCAAAGGACGCGCCCGCGAAGGCCCAGGCCGGCGGAGCGCGATCCGAGCCGAAAGCGACAGCCACGGACGGCAAGCCCGAATGGTCGCACACCATCGCGCTCGATCCCGTGCTCCTGTTCCGCTACTCCGCGGTCACCTTCAATGCCCACCGCATTCATTACGATTTGCCGTATACGCGTGATGTCGAGGGCTATCCCGCCCTGGTCATGAACGGCGGCCTCACGGCGCTTCTGCTGGTCGAGACCGCGCGCGCGCATCTGCCGGGGCGGCTTGCCGGCTACGAGGCGCGCGCGCTGCACCCGCTGTTCGTGGGTCAGAGCGTCGCATTCAATGGACGGGTATCGGGAGAGAGCGCCGCCGATCTGTGGGCGAGCGGTCCGGACGGCGGCCGCGCCTATCAGGTGAAGGCGCTCATCGAGCGGCGCCCGTGAGCGGCGGGCCGCTCGCCGGCATCCGCGTCGTCGACCTCACCACGGTCGTCGTTGGTCCGACCGCAACGCTTTTCCTCGCCGACTATGGCGCGGACGTCGTCAAGGTCGAGTCGCCTGCGGGGGATTTGCTGCGCACCATCGGCGGACCCTCGAAGAGCGGGCAGCTTTCCGGAAAATTCACCCATTTCAACCGCAACAAGCGTTCGCTCGCGCTCGACCTCAAGCAGGAGAAGGCGCGCGGCGCGCTCGATCGCCTGCTGCAAACGGCCGACGTGTTCATTGCCAATGTCCGCCCGGCGGCACTCGCGCGCCTTGGGCTGGCGACGCCCGTGCTGCGCGAGCGGCATCCAAGGCTCATCGTGTGCAACCTCGAAGGCTTTCGCGCCGACGGCCCCTATCATGGTCGCCCCGCCTACGACACCATCATACAGGGCATGGCGGGAGTCGCTGCCTGCAACGAGCGGGCGCTGGGCGAGCCGCGCTTCGTGCCCATGGTGTTTGCCGACCATGTGGTCGGGATCATTGCTGCGCAATGCATCCTGGTCGCGCTTTATCACCGCGAGCGGAGCGGGCAGGGGCAGGCGATCGAGGTGCCGATGTTCGAGAACATGGCAGCCTTCGTGCTCGCCGAGCACCTCGGCGACCGCACCTTCGTCCCGCCGCGCGGCGAAGCCGGCGACCGACGCGTGCTGCATCCGCTCGGCAAGCCGATCCCGACCAGGGACGGCCATATCTGCGTCTCGGCCAATACCGATGCACAGGCCTTTGCGCTGTTCGATGCGATCGGCCGCCCGGAGCTCAAGGACGATCCGCGCTTCTCATCGGTTGCGGCGCGCTATGATCATGTGCGCGAATATTTCCAGGTCAGGGCCGACGGCTTTCGTCATCGCACGACCGCGGAGTGGGTGGAAATATTGCGCAAGGCCGACGTGCCGGCCGGGCCCATGCACAGCTTCGAGAGCCTCACCGAAGACGAACATCTCGGAAAGATCGGCTTCTTCCGCAAGGCCGAGCATCCGGTCGAGGGCAAGATGATCGATCTTGCGTTTCCCAACAGGTTCTCGGCCGGGCTGCGCGAGGATCATGCATCGGCGCCGCTGCTTGGCGGGAACAGCGTCGAGATTCTCTCGGAGTTGGGCTACGCCGAAGGCGAGATCGACGACATGGTGCAGTCGAGCGCGGTGATCGATGGACGGGTCATCCAACCCGCGCCCTCACGCTGAGGAGCATCGCACCGCAGGTGCGATGCGTCTCGAAGCGCATGGGGCGGCTCCACAACGTGCTCCAGTTGTCCTTCGAGACGCGACCCCGGCTGAACGCCGGGGTCGCTCCTTCAGGACGAGGAGAGCAAACTTCACGCGGCCGCTCCCTCTTTTCTCAGCTGCGCAATGATGTCGGGGTCGAGCCCGGCGTCCGCCAGCACGGCATCGGTGTGCTCGCCCAGAAGCGGCGCCGGCCGCCGCCAGGCGCCCGGGGTGCGCGAGAGGCGCGGCAGGATGTTGTGCATGGCCACCGCGCCGAGCTCGCGGTCGGGAGCGTCCACGATGATCTCGCGCTCGCGGAAATGATCATCGGCCATCGCATCGGCGATGGTATAGACGGGCCCGACCGTGATGTTCGCCTCGCGCATGATGCGCAGCGCCTCGTCGCGGGCTCTGGCGGCAAACCAGGCCCCGATCGCCTCGTCCACCAAGGTCCGGTGCGCGACGCGCGCGCTGTTCGAATTGAAGCGAGGGTCCTCGCTCATCTCGGGGCGGCCGATGGCCTGGAATACCCGGCGCGCCATGCTCTCGATCGAAGCCGACATGGCGACATAGCCGCCGTCGCGGCAGCGGTAGATGTTGCGCGGCGAGGTCGTGTTGGAGCTGCTGCCGGTGCGTTCCTTGACGCTGCCGGTGTGCTGATAGATGGCGGCCTCGGGTCCGAGCGCGGAGAATATCGCTTCCAGCAAGGACAGGTCGATCACCTGGCCGCGCGAGGTGCCGCGGCTGCGGGCGTGCAGCGCGGTCATGGTGGCGAAAGCGCCATAGAGTCCCGCCGTCATGTCGGCGAGCGCAAACGGCGGCAGCACCGGCTCGCGATCGGCAAACCCGGTGCGTGCTGCAAAGCCGCTCATGGCCTCGACCAAGGTGCCGAAGCCAGGCAGCGGTGCGTAGGGCCCGCTCTGCCCGAAGCCCGAGATGCGCACAATGATCAGCTCGCCGTTGGCCGCGAGCAGCACGTCGGGGGCGAGGCCCATGTCCTCGAGCGTGCCCGGCTTGTAGTTCTCGACGAGCACGTCGGCGCGAGCGGCGAGCCGCAGCAGCGCCTTCCGCGCGGCGGCATGGCGCAGATTGAGCACGAGCGAGCGCTTGTTGCGGGCGTAGGTCTTCCAATGCAGCTCGCGCCCGCCGTCGCGCCAAGCGCGCAGCGGATCACCCTCCGGCGGCTCGATCTTGATCACGTCGGCGCCGAAATCGGCGAGCTGCAGGGTGAGCATGTTGCCGGCCACCAGTCGCGAGAGGTCGAGTACCCGGATATCCGCAAGCGGACCGCGTGCGTGCGGGTCGAATTCGATGTGGGTCAGGGGAGCGGGAGACGATTCGGGCATGGGCTCACGCGATCAGATAAATGGGAGAAGACCAGGCCTGGTGGCCATCGCTTTGCGTCACGCGCAGGTAGACCGGAACGTCGCCGCCGCCTGTGAACGTCACGGCATGGGCGACTTTCACATGACGCGCCCAATCCTGCTCGGGCAGACGATAGAGGCTCACGCGCCGATCAAGCCCGCCGCCCTCGAATGCGATGGGCTCGCCGGCAAGCGACGCCAGGTCGACCTTGCCGGAGACGACGTTTGTTTCAAAGTGCAGCGTGCCGCGCTGCGCCTCGGCGAGCCAGAGGTCGATGCCGGCAAGATTTCCGGTGGTGACGGAGGCCCACGCGAGCGCGTGCGCGGGCGCGGTCTCGCGCACCTGCCGCTCGGGATTGAGGAAGTTGACCGGCGCAAAGCGCGCAATGCGGTTGCCGTCGATGGAAAGCGAGCCTTGCCAAACCGTCTCCCGGCCGCGCCCGCGGTACTCGCCGCCTTGCCAAAGGACGCGCACGCGGCGGCCGAGGTCGGCGGGACCGTAGGGGCGGACGGTCTGCGCAAGCTCGGTGCCGTGAAACACATCCACGCGTTCGATCGGCGCCGTGCCGATGATCTCGGCGGAAAGCTGCATCGCGATTGCGCCCGGCCGGATGATGTCGCCCATCTGCGCTTCGCGGACTTGCCGGGTCTGCGCGGAAGCGACGAGCTGCGGGTCCTCGGCAAAGACCGTCACCGGCTCTGCGAACGAGCCGCGCAGATCGAGGAACAGCCGTGTGCCGGTGGTGCCGTAATGGTGCCTCCGCCGCAGCGCCTCGAACAGGGCATCGCGCGTGAGCTCGGCCATGAGGTATGAGGTCAGCCCGCCGATTGCCCCGAAGGTCGATGCGCCGGGTCGCGTGGCGCCGGGCCGGCCCTTGTGGTCGTCGCTGTGACAGACGATGCCGACGCGATAGCCCCGCGCGAAGGCGTCGTGCAGCAGCCATTCGAACGTGCCCCAGGTCGAATGCACCTCGACTGCGCGCTCGATCGCCCCGTCGTGGGCGTAAGCGATGTCCGCGTAGCGGCCGCCGACATGGGCAATCACGACGGCGTCCTCGCCGCGCAATGCGCGGAACAGCTCATCAGCGGTGTAGATCGCCTCGGTCGAAGTCTGCCCTTGCACCAGGATGTGCGAGGAGCGGCGGATCGGACGGCCTTCGTGACGGAAGAAAACGTTACGATCGCCACCCATTCCGGTATTACCCGACCACTCGTAGCCGGGGATGCACACGAACCGGCCGGGCTCGTCGAATTGCGCGGTAAGCTGGTTGAGCTTGTGCCAGAACGCATCCGTGATCTGAAAGTCGTTGCCCTGATGGCCGACGATGTCGATGAAGGCGAGGTCGCGGGCGTAGCGAAAATAGCTTTCCGCCGAGCCCATGCCGATCGTCTCGCCGCTCTGGCCGTGCAGATCGCCCCAGTACCGCCGCAGTGTCGCCGACGGCACGATCCGCAGCGGATTGGCGCGCGCAACTTCGTTTCCGTTTGCCAGCACGCGCAGGTCGAGATCGCAGGCGGTCTCCACGCTGAGGTCTTCCAGGACACGCGGGCCGTCGCCGCGCTTGATCGTGATGTGCTCGGGCAGGCCCGCAATTTTGTGCGAGGGGAGAAGCGTCAGTGTTTGATCGGCCTCGCTGGTGGGATTGCCCCACATGTCCTCGGCGAGAATGGCGAGCCGAAACGGCTCGCCGACATGCGCAAGCGAGGGCCAGATCGCCTTCCAGCTTGCGGCGGGTCCGGCAACGAGGGCAAAGCCCGGCTGCTTCGGCAATTCCGTGAACTCGTAGGTGGCGAAGGCATCGACGGAGGTGCGAAGCTCGACGCGCTCCTCGCAATTGGTTTGCAGGCGAAAGCCGGGCGAGCCTCCCCGACGGTCTCCGAGCCGGATGGTGAGCGTATCGCCCGCGCGCAGATAGCCGCGGCCCACGCGAATGAGCAGCGTGTTTGCGTAGGGCCGCACGTTGAGCCGGTCGAACCACACTTCGAGCCGCGCGCCGTTGCTCGCTTCGACCGTGGTGAAATTCGCCGCCGCCGGCCTGTCGAACTGCGGCTTGCTCATGTCCGAGGTGGTGCGCCAAGAGATCTTCAGCATCCCGGTGTCGTCGATGCCGAACTTGCCCGCGGTGTAGGTCAGGGTCAGCTCGGCGTGCGAGCCCGCAACGAAGGGCCCCGCGGGCGAAAGTGCGATGGTGCCCATGTGCTCGGGCAGATAGGTCGAGAATGGCATGCTGGAATGAGGACTCGATTGACAGGTGGCCGGGCGAAGGGACGTGGGCTACGATAGTCGATGACGAGCAAGAGGGGCAGGAGCAATTTTCCAATGCAAATGTTGCGGGTTTTGATCGGCGGGCTCGTGCTGCTTGCCGGCACGTCCAGCGCGGGCGCGCAGGAATGGCCGAACCGGCCGGTACGCTTCATCGTGCCGTTCCCCGCCGGCGGCTCGACCGATGTCGGGGCGCGGGTCATCGGCGAATTTCTCACGCGCGCGCTCGGCCAGCAGATCGTGGTCGAGAACAAGAGCGGCGCCAACGGCAATCTCGGCATTGAGACAGCGGCCAAGAGCGCGCCTGACGGCTACACCATCCTGGTGGCAACCGATGCCGTTGCCAGCAATCCACACGTCTACCGGATGAGCATCGATCCCCTGCAGAGCCTGACCCCGGTTATCCAGCTCTCCCGGCAGCCTATCGTGCTCGCCGCGCATCCCTCGCTCGGGACTGCCTCGCTTGCCGAACTGATCGCGCTGGCCAGGCAGCAGCCGGGACTGCGCTATGCGACCGGCAGCGGCTACGGCTCCGCTCAGCACATGGTGGTGCAATGGTTTGCATCGATCGCCGGCATCAAGCTCGAGCAGGTGCCCTATCGCGGCGGCGGGCCGGCAATCAACGACCTGATCGCCGGTCATGTGAAGCTTGGATCGCTCGGCTCGACGCCGCTCCTTCCGCATTACAAGGCGGGCACCCTGCGGCTTTTGGCGCAATCGACCTTGGCGCGGTCGCCGAGCCTGCCCGAGGTGCCGACCTATCAGGAAGCGGGCATCAAGGGGCTGGTGCTCGATCAATGGCTCGGCGTGCTCGTTCCGGCCGGCACGCCTGCTGCGATTATCACGCGTCTCAATGCCGAGATCAGCCGCGCGCTTGCCGACGCCACTGTGCGCGAGAGCTTTCTGCAGTCGGCGCAGGAGCCAGCGGGCGGCAGCGCGGCGCAGTTCCCCCAATATGTCCGCGAGGAATCCGACAAATATGCGCGGCTGGTGCGCGAGCTCGACGTCAAGGTGAATTAGCTAAGTCTAATTGAGCGCAAATTTCGATGAGGTCGAACTGTTTGCGCGGTCGTGCAGCGCGCGCCACCTCTCCCCTCCGGGGAGAGGTGAAGAGAGAGCGCGTCTCCCGGGTGTACCGTATCGATGCAGCTGAACGAAGAAGAGCAGGCGATGCGCGCGGGGGAGTGCGGAGCGGCCGCGCAATGGGCGATCGCACATCAGATCAAGGTCGGCGAATATCTCGGCGCCGCCGATTTCGTGCCGGTCACCCAGGCGCATGTGATGGCGGATACCGAATCGCTGGGCACCGCCGGTGTGGAGTGGCTCGAGCGATTGGCCGCGCAAGGGGCGCTTCACCGGCTTCGGGTTCCGACCATCACCGATCCCCGTGGCACCGATTTTGCCGCCGCGCACCGGCTCAAGCAGCAACCCTGGATGCTTGCGCTCGAGCGGCGCGCCATTGCCGCCTTCGAGACGCTCGGCGTGTTGATGACCAACACATGCATCAACTATCAGACCATCATGGCGCCGGTGCTCGGCGAGCACGTCGCCTACGGCGACACCGGGGTGGTGATCTACTGTAACAGCGTGTGCGGTGCGCGCTCGAATTTCGAGGGCGGGCCCTCGGCGGTGGCCGCCGGTATCACCGGTCGCACCCCGCGCTATGGCTATCACTTGGCCGAGCGGCGGCGCGCCTCGCTCTCGATCGAGCTCACGCATACGCCGCAGGAGCTCCATGCCTGGGGCGCGCTCGGCGCAATTGTCGGACGGCTCGCGGGCGACTACTGGCAGGTGCCGGTGCTCACCGGCATTGACCGCGTCCCGAGCTCCGACGAGATGAAGCATTTCGGCGCCGCGCTTGCGAGCTATGGCTCGGTCGCGCTCTTCCATATGATCGGCGTCACGCCGGAAGCGCAGCGGCTAGACGATGTGGTGGGCACCCCCGCTGCTTTGCCGCGCCACCGCATCGGGCAGGCGGAGATCGCGAGCTTCAACGCGAGCGCCAGCAGCGCCATCGACGCAATCGATGTCGTCGTTTTCTCGGCCCCACAGCTCAGCCTGTTCGAAATGCAGGCGCTTGCGGCGATGCTGGATGGACGCCGAGCCAACATCCCCCTGCTCGCGGTCACGAGCCCCCAGGTCAAGCCCGACGCCGATCGCCTCGGGCTTACGTCACGCATCGAGGCGGCCGGCGGGCTGGTGCTCTCGGGCATGTGCTTCTACCAGAGCTATGCGCGGGAAATGGCGGAGGCGAACGGCTGGCAGCGGCTCGCGACCAACTCGGCGAAGCTCGTCAACATTCTCGGCGGCTACGGCTACAGGCCCGCGCTGCTCTCCATGGAAGGCTGCATCGAGGCCGCCTGCAACGGCGGCAGGATCGCCCGATGAGCGCCAAAATCTTCCATGCGCGCGCGGGAATGGGCCGCGCGGTGAAGGGTGAGGCGCTGGTCGCCAAGGACGGCTTCTCCGCGCGCTACGATCTCGACCGAGTGCGCGGCGTCTTCTCGCGTCCCGAGCATCGGCTTCTTGGCAAGAGCTATGTCGGGCGTGTGCTGGTGCTCGATGCGGCCAAGGGTGGGGTCGCCACCGCCTGGATGCTGCACGAGATGAAGGCGAGGGGAGTGATGCCGGCGGCGCTGGTGCTCAACGCGGTCAATCCGATCATGGTGCAGGGCGCAGCGCTTGCCGACTTCACCATGATCTCCGGGTTCGATCTCGATATCACCCAGGCGATTCCGGATGGCGGCATGGTGGAGGTCGATCCGACGGGAGAGCGCCCCTTCATCCGGCTGCTCTGAGCTCGTCAAGGGGGTGAAGCCACGCGCGCGTGCCGCTTGCAGCCGCGTGCGCACGGCCGCCGCACCCGCGAGCTCGAACACCTCGCGCGGCTCGGCAACGCCCTTGATCGGGATTGCGCCGAGCGGCTTCACCTGGATGAAGCCCTCCGCCAGCCGAAGCGTCTCCGAGGTGAGGCGGGTTGCGCCGGGGGGCGCGAGCTGCTCCATGCGCGCGGCGAGATGCGTCGTCTGTCCCACTGCCGAGTAATCCATCCGCAGGTCGCTGCCGATGGAGCGCACCACCACTTCCCCAGAGTTGATGCCGACGCGAATGTGGACCTCGATGCCGTGATTGCTGCGCGTCTCCTCGGCGTAGCGGCGAATGAGGTCCTGCATGCGCAGCGCCGCGTAGCAGGCGCGCGCGGCATGGTCCTCGTGCGCGAGCGGCGCGCCAAACAACGCCATGATGCCGTCGCCCATCACCTGGTTGACCGTGCCCTCATAGCGATGGACCGCCTCCATCATGTGCGCGAGGACGTGGTCGATGATCTTGCGCGCCTCCTCGGGATCGCGGTCGGCGAGAAGCTCCATCGATCCCTTCACGTCGGCAAACAGCACGGTGACATGCTTGCGCTCGCCTTCGAGCGCCGCCTTCGAGGTCAGGATGCGCTCTGCGAGATGCTTGGGCGTATAGCTTTGCGGGGCGCCGAAGGGCGACGCCGACTGCGGCGCGGAGGACGGCGCGGCAGCGGTGAGCGGCTTGCCGCATTCCCCGCAGAACTTCTGGCCGGGCGGATTGGCAGAACCGCAGGCGGCGCAGTGGCTCGCCAGTCGCGCTCCGCACTCCCCGCAGAATTTCGCAGTCGTGGGGTTGTCGTGGCCGCACCCCGGACAAATCATGGCGGCAAACCTCAGGACAACGATCTTAAGCTGCGCAAAATCGTGTGCTGTGCTCGTGATGGGTGCGACACGATCTTGCTCACCGGTTGAAATGCCGGACGCACCATCACCCTACAAGATCGAGGACTTCAGGGGTCGCCTCAAATCACCTCTTGCGTCTGGTCGTCGGTCTCGCTCTGACGATGGCTCCTCCCTCGAGCATTTCACGTAGTGGATCGAGTCCTTCCTACCTATCCTGAGCACCATGGAAAACGGCAACAACCTGCAACTCGTCATGATCGCTGTCGATGATGTAGACCACGATATAGGGTAAGCCTGTGACGATCCATTCGTATGTCCCCGGCGATTTTCCCTTATGCCCAATGAATGGAAGATCACCGAGTCTCGCAATGCTTTCAAGGATCCTGTCGATGACCGAATCGGCAACTTGGGGCCGGTCTCTTGCTATCCAGCGATGTATCCGATTGAGATCATCGTATGCAACATCGCGGATGATGACCTTCATGCGGGGCGGCGTGCAAAGCGCTGCCGCACTTCCTCCAATGTAAGAAACTTTGGAGTTGGGTCAGCGAGACGCCGCCTGACTTCCGAAACCTGGTCATCTGATAACCGCATCGGGCTTCTATCTTGTTCCTCCATGAGAGTGACGATTTGTGCGACATGGGTCTGCCGCTCTGGCGGCCAGGTCAGGACCCGATCAAGGATTTCTTTTACCTGCTCTTTCGTCATCAAATCACCTCCTGCGTCTTGTCGTCGGTCTCACCGTAGCGGCGCATCGTCGCGGGCTGCGTGCCGGCATAGAGTTTCTCGATGCCGGGCGCGATCTTCGCGTTCTCGCGCTCGAACAGGCTGTTGCCGGCGAGATCGCTCTCCACCAGGAATGGCCCGAAATTCTCCACGTCGAGCACCCACACGGCTTGCGCGAGGCCGAGTTCCTCGAGCCAATAGACGCCGGCAACACGCCGGATGCCGCGGCCGAGCAGCGCGCCGGTGCCGTAGCCGACCGTGGTGAGATAGATCGCCGCGTTCGGCACGAAATATTTGCGGTAGACCTCACCGGTCATGCCGCCTTTTCCGATGATGATGTTGCAGCCGGAGAGCCTGAACCAGCCGTCAAGCCACTTGGCAAAGCGGAAGGAGGCGGTGGCGGTGACCGCGCCCACCGTATAGCTGCCGTCCGGATTGATGCTCGCCGCCGGCGAGCAATGAAAGTTGACGGTGCCCAGCGCGTCCCGTCCCGCCGGCATGCCGGTGCCGTCCTCGATGGCGTGCTTGTAGACGCCTTCGCGCGCGGTGAAGAGGCGGCCGTTGAGATAGGCGACGGTGCCAATCTCGAGCTTGCGCAAGTCCGCGGTGCTCGCCGGCAGGTCAAGGTGAATGGTCTTCAGCTCCGCCATGATCTACTCCGCCGCCTGCGCCGCCGGCTCGTTCCATTCCACGGTGGTGCGCCGCATGTAGTCCGTGAACCACATGGGGTCGGTGCGGAACACCGCCTTGCCCTCGGCGAGAATGCGCGCACAGGCGCGGCGCGAGGAGAGGCAGAACATGTGCACCGACATGGGCATGCCGCCGGTGTGGCAGTAGCCGACCTCGATGTGACAGTCGATCACCATGGATGAGCCCATGAACCCCATGGCACCCATGCCGATGCTGTTGCCGATCTCCTTGAGCTCCTCCTCGAGTGCCGCGACTTTCGGGTCGGGATTGCGCGAGCCGACCACGCGCAGGCAGGATGCCTGCTTGCCCAGGACCATGCTGGTGTCCTTCGAGCCACCGAGCCCCACGCCGACGATTGCCGGCTGGCAGGCGAGCCCGCGCTTGCCGAAGCCGATCAGGGTGTCGAGATAGAAACGCTTGATGCCCTCGATGCCGTCGCCCGGAAACAGCATGCGGTAGTCGGAGCCGAACAGGCCGCCCTTGTGCACAGTGGTGAGCTCAAGCCAGTCCGCATCGGGATGAAAGGCGTATTCGATCTCGGGCGCGCCGATTCCGACATTGTTGTTGTGGTCGGTGCGCCAGAGCGGGTGGACACGGTTGGGGCGCAGGGGAATGGTGCTCGTGGCGCGCGCGGTGGCGCGGCGAAGCGCAGCCTCCAGCGCCACTGGCCCGCCCTCGATGCGCGCCTCGTTGCCGATCTTGACGTACCAGCGCGGTAGCCCCGTATCCCCACACATGGCGCGGCGGTCCTCCTTGGCCGCCTCGTAGTTCTCCAGCATGGCCTTGATGACGAAGGCGGAGAGGTCGCCCTTCTCGGTATTGGCGCATTTGCGCAGGCCATCGAGATAGTCCTCGGGGATCTCGATGGCCGCCTTCGCCATCAACTCCTCTGCAATGCGTTGGATGCTTGAGAGCGCAATCATTGCTGCCTCGCGCTATTCGGCTGCCACTCTTTTCTCGATCAGGCTCTCGCCCGGCTTCACGTGCGTGAATTCGACGGGCTCATCGGTGATCTCGATCTCACCCGCGTGCAGGCGTGCCACCGTGAAAGTCGAGGTGGCAAGCTCGCCCGGCTCGGGAAAGTCGGTGCGGAAATGGGCGCCGCGCGAATTCTCGCGCCGCAGGGCCGCGCGCGCAATGACCCCGCTCACCTCGGTAAGCGAGCGCAGGTTCAGCCAGTCGTGCCAGCCCATGTTGAAGGCGTGGTCATCGTCCGCAATTCCAGTTGAAAGCAGCTCGGCCTCGATCGCGGCAAGCGTCTCGATCGCGCGCTTGAGGCCCGCCGCGTCACGCATCACGCCGACATCATCCCACATCGCATCGAGCAGCCGCTCGCGTAGCGCATTGAGATTTCCAGGCTTGCAGCGGAACGGATGAAGGGCTCGCGACATCTCGTGCTCCAGAACCTCGTCATCCGGTGCCGGCCGGCCTGGGTTGGCCGCAATCCAGCGCGGCATCACCTCGCCGGCAATGCCGCCGAACACGGTCGAATTGGCGACCCCGTTGCCGCCCAGCCGATTGGCGCCATGCATGCCGCTTGCGTCCTCGCCGGCGACGAACAGTCCCGGCCATTGGGTCGAGGTGTCCGGCCGGCAAATAACACCTCCCATGAAATAGTGTGCGGTCGGCACCACCTCCACCAGGCCGCCGGCGAGGTCGAACCCGCAGTCCCGGCAGCGCTCCACCATGCCCTTGAACTCCTTGGCCACCTTTTCCGGGCCGAGATGGCCCATGCTGATGTAGAGCCCGCCGTGCGGCGTGGTGCGGCCCGCCTTCATCTCCGCGTACATGGCGCGGCTGACCACGTCGCGCGTGGCACGTTCGAGATTCTTGTCATAGTCGGCCATGAAGCGACGCATGGAGCGGTCCAAGAGATGCCCGCCCGCGCCGCGCAAACCTTCCTCCAGCACGGTGCCGGTCATGCGGGTGTCCGGCCCGGCGAGCAGGCCGGTCGGATGGAACTGCACCATCTCCATGTCGCGCAGGGGCAGGCCCGCGCGCAGCGCCATGGCGAGCCCGTCCATGCTCTTGTCGCCGGATGGCGTGTGGTAGCGGTACATGGTGGGGCCGCCGCCGGTCGCGAGCAGCACCGCACCCGCGGAGACGAAGCGGAGCGTGCCGCGACGGATGTCGATCATCAGCACGCCGGCGAGCGAGCCATCCTTGGCCGGAACAAGCGCGATCGCGCGGTGCTCCTCGAGCCGGCGGATCGGCCGGCCCCAGACCTGCTCCATCAGCCGGCCGATGATCTCGATCCCGGTCAGGTCGCCCTTGTGCACGGTGCGGTCGAAGGTCTGGCCGGCAAAGGCCTTGCCATGCAGCGTGCCGTCCGGGTTGCGGTCGAAAAAGCAGCCTATCTCGTTCTCGAGCTCGCGCACCCGCTCGGGCGCGGTCGATACCAGCGTCCAGGCGAGCTCCTGGTGCGGCAGCCATTTGCCGCCCTCCATGGTATCCATGAAATGGCGCTCGACCGAGTCGCCGGGATGAAGCGCCACGTTGTAGCCGCCCTGCACCATGCGCGTGCAGCCGCAC
>Ga0306924_10002954_pt1 | contig 16224 bp, 12 predicted proteins | sample sta12Can44000111_FD_203756 | JGI IMG/M metagenome (GOLD analysis project Ga0306924, IMG submission 203756) | Lab enrichment of tropical soil microbial communities from Luquillo Experimental Forest, Puerto Rico - statanox.12C.anox.44.000.111 (v2)... | ecosystem: Environmental > Terrestrial >... | reverse complement strand
GGCCTCCTCACTCGGGAGGGCGAAGGCTATCGAAGGGCCGCAGACTACGGCGTGTCGCCGGAGTGGGCCGCCATTACGAGCGCCAGAACCTATAAGCCGGGGCGGGATAATGTAGTTGCGCTAGCCTTGCTGGAACGGCAGGTCGTTCACGTTGCAGACATTGCCGAGGCGGGGCTCGCCTCGCCAGGGGCGGTCGGTGTCGGCAAAGTGCGAACCGCGCTCGGCGTGCCGCTGTTGCGAGAGGGAGAGCCGATCGGTGTGATCCTCCTTGCTCGCCAGCGGGTCGAGCCGTTCACCGAGCGGCAGATCGAGCTGGTCCGCACCTTTGCCGACCAGGCGGTCATCGCGATGGAGAACGCGCGGCTGCTCGGCGAATTGCGCGAGCGCACGCACGACCTCGAAGAATCGCTCGAATACCAGACGGCAACAAGCGACGTACTACAGGTCATCAGCCGCTCGACCTTCGATCTGCAACCTGTGCTCGATACGCTCGTAGAAACAGCGGCGCGGCTATGCAATGCCGAGATGGCATTTATTTTCCGGCGCGAAGCGGAGCTGTACCAGCTGGTGTCCAATTTTGGGTTCCCTTCGGAGCATGAGGCCTTTCTCCGAGACCGGGGAGCATCCCGCCCTGATCCCAATACCATCACGGGACGAGCCGTTAACGAGCGGGGTATCGTACACATTCACGATGTCGCTGCCGATCCCAGTTATCCGCCGGGTCCTATCACGATCGGCAAGATGCGCACCGGGCTCGGGGTCCCATTGCTGCGCGAGGGGGAACCAATCGGCGTGCTTTCACTCGCACGGCAGCGGGTCGAGCCGTTTACCGAACGGCAGATCGAGCTGGTGCGCACCTTCGCCGACCAGGCGGTTATCGCGATCGAGAACACGCGGCTGTTGACCGAATTGCGCGAGTTACTGGAGCAGCAGACCGCCACCGCTGAGATCCTGGACGTCATCAACCGCTCGCCGGGCGATCTAGCACCCGTGTACGATGTGATTCTCGAAAAGGCACGCAGCCTGTGCGGTGTCTCGATCGGCGGCCTGATGCTCTACGACGGCAAGCAGTTCCGCACCGTCGCATTGCATGGTCTCCCGGCACGATTTCTCGAAGAGGCACTCAAGCCTTTCCCTCCCGGCCCTCTTCACCAGCGTTTGATACGCGGTGACCGCCTCCTCCACGAACCCGATTACCAGGCGGTCGCGTCGCAGTCGGGCCGACATCCAGCGTCGCGCGCTCTGGTCGAGATAGGAGTCCGCACGACCTTGGTTGTACCGCTGCGCAAGGAGGGCACGCTGCTCGGCTTTATCGCTGCAAACCGGTTGGAGGCGCGGCCCTTCTCTGACAAAGAGATCGCGCTGCTTGAAAGCTTCGCCGCGCAGGCGGTGATTGCGATGGACAATGCCCGTCTATTGGGCGAAATCCGCCAGCGTCAGGCCGAATTGCGCGTCACCTTCGACAATATGGGCGATGGTGTGGCGATGTTCGACAGCGAGTTGCGGCTCGCTGCCTGGAATCGCAATTTCCAGGGGATTATCGACCTGCCCGACGCGCTCCTCGCCGAGCGGCCGAGCTACGCCCAATACATCCGCATTCTCACCGAACGCGGCGAATTCGGCTCGGGTGATCTCGAAGCAGAGCTGAGCCAGGCGGTCGAAGATCCCAACCGGGAGGTGCGTCTTGAACGCACCCGTCCCGACGGCCGGGTCATCGAGGTGCGACGCAATCCCGTGCCGGCCGGCGGCTTTGTGCTGATCTACGCGGACGTCACCGAGCGCAAGCGCGCCGAAGAGGAGATTCGCGCGGCGCGCGACACCGCCGAAAAAGCGTTGCAGGAATTGCAGGCGGCGCACGCCAGCCTATTGCACGCTCAGAAGATGGCTGCACTCGGCCAGCTGACCGCGGGCATCGCGCACGAGATCAAGAACCCGCTCAACTTCGTCAACAACTTCGCCGAGCTGTCGGGCGAACTGTTGCTGGAGCTGAAGGAAACGACGGCCCCCGCAGTAGCGGCCCTCAGCGAGGACGAGCGCGCCGCGGTCGACGAGGTCGTCGAGATGCTGCGCGGCAATCTCGACAAGATCGCCGAGCACGGCAAGCGCGCCGACGGCATCGTCAAGAGCATGCTCGAACACTCGCGCGGGGTCTCAGGAGAGCGCCGGGTGGTCGACCTCAACAGTCTGGTCGACGAGGCGCTGAACCTCGCATATCACGGCGCCCGCGCCCAGGATGCGAGCTTCAACATCACCTTAGAGCGCGACTTCGATCCGGGCCTAGCACCGGTCGAGCTGGCGCCGCAGGAGATCACGCGGGTGCTGCTGAACCTGTTCGGCAACGGCGTCTATGCGGCGACACGGCGGCAGCGCGACGGCGCCAGGCCGGACTTCCGCCCGACCTTGCGGGTTGCGACCCGCGATCTCGGCGACGCGGTCGAGGTGCGGGTGCGCGACAACGGCGCCGGCATCGCGCCCGAGATCCGGGACAAATTGTTCCAGCCCTTCGTGACGACGAAGCCCGCGGGCGAAGGCACCGGACTCGGCCTGTCGATCGCCTATGAAATCGTCACCATGCAGCATCGCGGCACGATCGAGGTCGACAGCGAACCCGGCGAATTCACCGAATTCACGATCAGACTGCCGCGCAACGGTCAGGCCGCGAGGACCAGCGCATGAGCGTCAGCATCTTGGTTGTCGATGACGAGCCGGATGTGGCCGACCTGTTCCGCCAGTGCTTTCGCCGCGAAGCGCGCCAGGGCACCTATGTCCTGCATTTCGCCCATTCGGGTGAAGAAGCACTCGACAAGCTTGCCGCGGGGATCGAGCCGCAGCTGATCGTGATCCTGTCGGACATAAACATGCCGGTCATGGACGGACTGGAGTTGCTGCGCGCGATCAAGACGCGGCGGCCTGATCTGCCCGTGATGATGGTGACCGCTTATGGCGACGATGAGCGGAGGCGCCTGGCCGGCGAGTATGGCGCCGCCGAGTTCATCACCAAGCCGGTCGATTTCGATTTCCTCAAGGCCCAGCTTCGTGATCTGTCCGACGCCGCGCACTGACTGACCCCAGCGCTGTCTCGAATGGCCGCTTCCAAACTATCCCTGGCGTCCACGTAAAGGTCGCCTTTGGGGCATCAGCACGCGTTCCTGCGGCCAAGGCTGAGCGCCCGCTATCGGTTCAGTTAGGGGACCCTCGTGGGGACGCGGGGCAACGGGCGAGACGCGCCGAAAGCAGTCGTTATCGGCCATGCAAGCAAACTGCGGGGTTCCACCCGAGGCGTCGTGCTCAAGACCTTCGCCAGCCGATGCTTGGAGCGTAGGAAAGCAGCCATTCATTCTGGATCTCACCAGCTCACCGCAGCATGTCGAGCAACGCCTTTGCCTCTGTGAGATCCGCGGTATCGCCCCCCCGTGAACCAAGCCAGGGCGACTGGAGGTGCGATGACGAGATCCGGCCCTACGAGGCCGAGCGTCTCGTCGTGTTGGCTGTCAACGGACGGTTGCGATCGAATTTCGTTGCGGCGCGCCTCTTTGACACGCAAAATTGCACCTAACAGACGGAGAATCTGGAGAATGTCAGCAGCACGTCGTACACAAAGGGAGGAGATCATGAAATTATCACGTCGTCACCTCGCCGCCGTAGGCGCGCTCGCGCTCGGCGCGCCGGCTTTGGTCCGATCCGCACACGCCCAATCCGCTGATGCAGCGGCGGTAAAAAATGCCGTTGAGGAATTGCGGACGGCCTGGCTCAAACAGAACAAAGCGAAGATCGAGTCGCTCACCGCGGAGCAGCTGAGCTACAGCCATTCGGACGCTCGGCTCGAGGACAAGACCAAATTCATCGACGGGGTGATGTCGCGAAAGGCCACCGTCAAGTCACTCGAATGGCCCGAGCTCACCGTGCAGGTCGTCGGAAACAATGCCATCGTGCGACACCTTTGGGTCTCGGAAAGCGAGCTCGACGGCAAAGTCACCAATACCAAAATCGGCGTCATGCAGGTCTGGTAGAAACAGGATGGCGGCTGGAGGCTGCTGGCGCGTGCGTCTTGGAGGCTGCCGCCGCCGGCATAGCACCATGCCGGATGGCTCCAGCCGGCCTGCCGCGGCCGATCAGGTCGTGCGCACCGCCTCGCACACCTTGTCGGCGGGCCTCCTGAAGTCAGGTAATCCAGACAGGCGTGGGGCACCCTTGTATTCCAGCCTTGCGAACCTTGGGACCGCTTCTTCCGTAAGTGATTGGAGCAGGTGCACCGTCCGAATCCACTGATAATAATTGGAGACGCCGGGCTGGCGCGGGCTAAGCCGGAGGGCTTGCTCGACAAGCGAGATCATCTCCTCTACCGAGTCGGCTCGCCGAGTGCTGCCGGGGTTCGGCTGCGAGCTTCCATTACCGGCGGGCGCAGCCTTGAAAATCAACACCTGCCACGCCGTTTTAAGGAGAGGCGCATGCGACCTCGGTTGCCAAACTGCTTATCGGCTGCGTTCGTCGCGTGCATTCTGCTGCTCGCGCCAGCACAGGCCCAGGTCAGCCTATTCACCCAGGGCCAAGGTCTCTCGCCCGAGGACAACCGACTGCTGTTCGACAGCATAGCGCGGCTGAATGGAACCCAGCCCGCTCGGGTCGGAAACTCTGATACGTGGGGCAATCCGCAGTCGAACGACTCCGGCACCAACACCGTGCTCCGGGTGTTTCGCTCGGGCGGGATGGCTTGCCACCTCGTGCAGCATCACATCGTCGCCGGGGGAACAGGCCGCGACTACCGCCTCACCTGGTGCCGCACGTCGAGCGGTGAATGGAAGATCAAGGCCTGAGACGCGTTCCGAGCTGTAACCGCGCCGCACAGCTAGGATCCTCCTTCGGTAGGATGGGGAAGCGGTATAGCGTCCCGCCGATGACGATGGGCGCGGGTTCGGCTCAGGTCGTTCGGCTGATCGTCTCGTGCCGCAATCACCGGCACTGGGTCGAACCTGATCCGGCTGAACAGGTGGCGCGCCATGTGCCGAGACTGCGGTCCGCGATTGGGCCCAGAGGCTCGTTTGCTCGCAATGCGGCGGCCAACGGGTCGATTTCGTGCTTGCCGGGGCCAAATCGCGTGAAGGCTACTGTGCCGATTCGCCGCGCTGTACACCCACGCGCCGATTCTCGTTGCGGTCGCGAAAGGATCGGAATGAGGGCATAACCCGTCATTATCGCGCTCCACGGAACTCGGCGGCGTCTTGCGTCGCGTCCGACACTTTTGGGGCAGGCCTGGTTTTCGTCTGTCACGAGGTCCGCCACGCCGCGGGCTCAAACCCCACACGTCCAACGGGTTGGTGCAGGAGTGCGGCAAAGGTCTCGTCGACATCAAGAACGACGGCGATTGTTTGCTGCTCGCGCTCCCCGAGCCGAAGTTCCGTCAACCGACCGAGTCGACTCTTGCTGCAGTAGCCGACGGTCTCGACATCTCAGCGGCCGATGTGCAGCGCGGCGATCATCGATGTCGGGCCCGTATGGTTCACTCTCCAACTTGCCTGCGGCGACGCCGTGCTTGCCCTCACACCTGACATGGGCAAGCTCGCAGCGTTGAACTCGATCGGCATCACTGGGGTCAACGTCTTTGGTCTCTACCCCGCAGGCGCGGGCACCGACCTCGAAGTGCGTTCGTTTGCGCCCGGCGACGGGATCCCGGAAGATCCGGTGTGCGGCAGCGGTAACGGGTGTGTCGCTGCGCTCGTGCGCCGGGACGACATTCTGAAGACGGGCTCATAACGCGAGTCAGGGCCGCTGTGTCGGGAGAGACGGCCGGGTCACGATGGTCACGATCGACTTTGACAACGTCACGATTTGGCTCGGAGGACATGCCGTGACCTGCGTCGAGGGCTGGTTAAACGTCTGATAGCCACCTCGGCCGCAGACGGCTGTGTTAGGGGGACGGGGCTCATGCCAGAGGAGATCGCGTGGACCTGATCATTCGTAATGCCCGCCTCGCTGATCGGCCGTTTTCGGAGCCGCTCGATATCGGCGTTGCCGCAGGCAAGATCGTCGCGATTGAGAGCGGGTTGACGGGTGCAGCGGAAACCTACGACGCGGCGGGACGCCTTGCCTGTGCTGGCCTGATCGAGACGCACATCCATCTCGACAAATCGCGCATTGTCGACCGCTGCCCGCCAGAAGCCGGGCGCGAGATCAGCCCGATGCAGCAGGTCGCGGCCTTAAAGCCCAGCCTCACGGCAGAGGATGTGCGCGTCCGAGCCGAGCGCACCCTTGTGGAGTGCATCCTCAACGGCACCGCACACATGCGCACCCAGGTCGAAGTCGATCCTGCGATCGGAATGCGCGGGTTCGACGCCGTGCTGTCACTGATCACAGATTACCGTTGGGCGATCGACATCGAGATCTGTGTCTTTCCCCAGGACGGGCTGACCAATTACCCCGGTACTGACGAGCTCTTGGTCGATGGGCTGGAGCGCGGGGCCAAGGTGATCGGCGGCGCCCCGCGCTACGACACCGACCCCAATGGCCAGATCCGCCGCATATTCGAACTTGCCCGTGAATACGATGTCGACATCGACTTGCATCTCGATGTCGGCGACACGCCCGAGGGGATGCTCATCTGCGAGCTGACCGAACAATATCGTCGCGGCGGGCGGGTCGTCGTTGGGCACATGGCCAAGCTGTCGCTGATACCACCCGGCGAGGTCGCAGTCCTGGCGCGCCACCTCGCCGACGTCGGCATCGCGGTCACGGTTCTGCCGGCGACCGATCTTTACGTGATGGGGCGCGATCAAGATCACAATGTTCGCCGCGGCGTCGCCGATGCCAATTTTCTCGTCGCACACGGCGTCAATTGCTCGCTGTCGACAAACAACGTGCTCAATCCGGTGACACCCTACGGCGATTGCTCGCTGATCCGCGTGGCGAACCTTTACGCCAATCTCTTGCAGATCGCCGGTCCAGCGCAGCTACGCGAGTGTTTCGCGATGCTGACCGAACGCTCGGCTCGGTTCCTCAATCTGCCTGATTACGGCCTTGCTGTCGGTAACCCAGCCGATATCGTCGTGATCGACGCCGTGACGCCAGAGCAGGCAATCGCAGAGATCCGCCAGCCGCTTGCAGTCTATAAGCGCGGGCGACGGACGGTGGTGCGCCACCCGCCCGAGTTCGTTCGGCCGCGGTGAATTGCCGGTGCGTTATCGTGGCCCGGAACGAGCTGGGTGGATGCAGCCTCACAACGAAGGGGTGGGCGCCTATCCTGACGCGATGCGGACAGCATGCGGAGCGGTTTACGATCGCTACTGTATGGGCTCGATCACCATCGGCTGGGAGTCATCGCCGCGCTCTCCGCTGGAGGTTTCGCCGGAAATCGCCGCAGCTCGCGCCCATCCAAAGACCGAGCGGCTCTCGTCGGAAAGCGATAGCCGCCGCTCCTCTGCGATAAGCTCCTCAATGGGACGACCTGAACAGCATCGTTCGAGGAGACGGGCCTGCTCATCGAGCCGCTTCAGTGCGCCCAGCTCCTCCTCGCGTCCGAGTTTTGCACCTCGAACGGCGGACTTCATCACACGTATCGTCTCGTCATAGACCGCGAGCGGCACCGGGAAGGGATGCCCGTCCTTGCCACCGTGAGCGAAGGAAAATCGCGCGGGATCAGCGAAGCGATACGGGGCGCCGTGCACCACCTCGGCGACCATGGCCAAGGCACGCACCGTGCGCGCTCCCACACCGGGAGTGAGCAGGAGATCCGGAAAGTCCTTCGGCCCGCGATCGGCTGCCGCCGCCAAATTGGCGTAGAGCCTCGGCGCGTCGACGTCATCAGAGCGGACATCGTGGTGTTCGGGCAAGTCGAGATGCGGCAGCAGGGGTTCGCTCGACCCACTATGCTTGCGCTCGCCCGGCCCCATTTTCGACAGCTCTCTCGCGATACCCTCTGGCCCCAGCGAGAAGAGGAGCTCGAGCTGTATGCGGCGAGAAGGTTCGGCGCGGTGGTCGGTGAGGTTGACGATTTCGCCCTGCCTCGGGCCGTTGATTGCGGCATGCGGCTCGTCGACGAAACTATCGAGCCCTTCCGAAAGCCAATGATAGCGACGCGCCTGCTTAAGCGCGCCGTTCATTCCCTGCTGAACGACGGCCCAACGGCCCTCGTCGGTGACGATGAAGCCATGCAGATAAAGCTGAAATCCATCCTGCACCGCCGCGCTGTCGACCTTGGCGACCAAACGACTCGCGGTGGCGAGCGCAGATCCGTCGAACCCCACCTGGTCTCCGATGGCGACCAGCTCGTGCGGGGTCTGCCGTGAATACTTGCCCCGCCCGCCGCAGACGTGGATGCCCAGCTCCTTCTCGAGCGGACCCAGCCCGCGCTTCAGCGCGCCGATCACGCTCGTCGTGATGCCGGAGGAATGCCAGTCCATCCCCATCACGGCGCCGAATGATTGGAACCAGAACGGGTGGGCGAGACGGTGCAACAGTTCCTCACGACCGTAATGGTGGACGATTGCTTCGCTGATCACCGCGCCAAGGCGGGTCATTCTGTCGGCGAGCCATTTTGGCACATAGCCGCCGTGCAGCGGCAGATTCGCGGTCCCTGCTCTGTTGGCCATCGGTCGGATGTCCCTCCGAAAACCACCACCGAATATCATAACGTGCGGACTGCTCGCATCTGCCCAGATGTTGGTTCCGCCAAGAGGAGTGATTAGTGACGATGAGGGCGGCAATCGGATACGAACACGCCTAAGGATCGCTCGTGATTCGTTTTGATGCGCCAGCACATGATCGCGAGGCGAGGTCGCATTTGGCACGAGCTGAAGAGGCATAACTGGCAAGTCGGCAGGAGTGTTTCGATGAATGAGCAAGAGCTGCGACGGCTCATCGCCGGGGTGAAGGTGGGCCGAGTCTCGCGCCGCACCTTCGTGCGTAGGATGGTCGGTCTCGGTCTCACCGCTCCGTTGGCCAGCCAGCTCTTGGCTCATGCCGGCTTGGCGCAATCACCGGCCGCGGTTGATTACAAGCCAACTCGAGCCGGCAGCGGTGGAGCACTAAGGACTCTGTTTTGGCAGGCGCCGACCCTGCTCAACCCGCATTTTGCGGTGGGCGCCAAAGACGCTGAAGGGGCGGCGATTTTTTACGAGCCGCTGGCGGCTTGGGATCCCGACGGGAACCTGGTCCCGGTGCTCGCCGCCGAAATCCCGGATTTCGAGAACGGCGGGGTTGCTGCGGACGGCATGTCGGTGACGTGGAAGCTGAAAACAGGTGTGCACTGGCACGACGGACAGCCCTTCACTGCCGATGATGTCGTGTTCAATTGGCAATACGCCTCCGACCCGGCAACGGCAGCGACGACGATCGGCAGCTACCAGGATGTGACGGTTGAGAAGATCGATTCATTTACCGTGCGTGTTCGCTTCAAGAAACCGACGCCGTTCTGGGCAGGTCGCGCGAATGGCCTGATTGTCCCCAAGCACCTGTTCGAGCCCTACAAGGGGGCTAACTCGCGCGAGGCACCGGCAAACCTCAAGCCAGTGGGGACCGGCCCTTACCAGTTCGTCCATTTCGAGCCCGGCGATTTGGTCAAAGGCGAGCGTAATCCCGTCTACCATGTGCCCAATCGGCCGTATTTTGACACGATCGAATTGAAGGGCGGTGGGGATGCCGTGTCGGCGGCGCGTGCCGTGATCCAGACCGGTGATTTCGATTTTGCGTGGAACACGCAGGTCGAGGATGAAGTCCTCCTCAAACTCGAAAACAGCGCCAATGCGAAGGGCCGCGTCGAAATCGTACCAGGGATGGCGATCGAGCATATTTCGATCAACAACACTGATCCCTGGACCGAGGTGGACGGTGAGCGCTCGAGTGCGAAGACGGAACATCCGCTGTTTAGCGACCCCGCGGTCCGCCTCGCGCTCTGTCTGCTCGTCGATCGCGCCTCCGTTCAGGCGCATATCTACGGCCGCACTGGGGTTGCGACAGGAAATTTCATCAACAACCCGGAGCGCTTTGTCTCAAAGAACACGAAATGGGAGTTCAGCGTCGATAAGGCGAACCAGATGCTGGACGAGGCTGGCTGGAAACGCGGTCCGGACGGCGTCCGCGCCAAGGACGGCAAGAAGCTGAAGCTCGTATTTCAGACATCGATCAATGCGCCGCGCCAAAAAACCCAGGCAATCGTTAAGCAGGCTAGCCAGAAGGCGGGCATCGACATGGAGCTCAAGTCGGTATCGCCATCGGTTTATTTTTCTTCCGATCCGGCAAATCCTGATACCGCCCGCAAGTTTTATGCAGATATTCAGATGTACGCGGTGGGTGCGGGTGCACCTCCCGACCCTGAAGGATTCATGCGACAATTTCTGTCATCAGAAATTGCCTCCAAGGACAACAAATGGCAGCGTAGTAATGCCACCCGCTGGCACAACGGCGCGTACGACAACCTCTTTCACGCAGCCGAAGACGAACTCGACCCGGTCAAACGGGTGGCGCTCTTCATTGCCATGAATGACATGGTGGTCGAAGACGGGGTGGTCATTCCTGTTGTGTGCCGCCCTCAGGTCTCAGTGATTTCTAAAAAACTCAGGGCGACACTAAGCGGCTGGGACGCCACGTTCTGGAACCTTAAAGACTGGTATCGCGAGGCATGACCGCACCCAGGAGGGGCGTTGGTCGGCGGCGCGCAGGCGGGACCCGCAAGCCCGGCAAGACGCCGATCGCGGCCGAAATCGCCGCGCAGGTGATGGCGCTGACCTGCACTGAGCCGCGGCAGCAGGGCTCCGGGGCTGCGTCTTGAAGGCTCCGTGCGCAGCGCGGTCTGCTCGAACTCGTCGATCCACGTCCATAGCCGTCAATAGATGTCAGGCACGAAGCGCTGACTTGTTATCTTCGGACGCTTGTAGTCGCTATCGGATTGACGCGGAGGCAGCACAATCTCGACGGGGTTCAGGTCGTTGTAAGGGACGCGCGACAACAGATGAGCGATGCAATTGAGCCGGGCTTGTTTCTTGTTGTCGGAGTTCACCACGTACCACGGGCTTACCTTAGTATCGGTTCGGGCAAACATAAGGTCTTTTGCCTGTGAATAGTCGACCCAATGCCGGCGGGATTCTACGTCCATCGCGCTAAGCTTCCAGCGTTTGATCGGGTTGCGCATGCGGTCTTGGAACCGTTTTTCCTGCTCCTCGTCATTCACTGAAAACCAATACTTTACGAGGATTATGCCGGAGCGAACCAGCATTTCTTCGAAGAGGGGGCACGATCGCAGGAACTCCTGATATTCCTCCCCTGTGCAGAAGACCATGACGCGCTCAACACCAGCGCGGTTGTACCAGCTCCGGTCGAACAGAACGATCTCACCAGCCGAGGGCAATTCCGCCACATATCGCTGGAAATACCACAGCCTGTGCTCCCTCTCGGTCGGAGTGGCGAGGGCGACGACACGGCAGACGCGGGGGTTCAGCGGATCTGTAATGCGCTTGATGACGCCACCCTTGCCCGCTGCATCCCGCCCCTCAAAGATGACGCACATCTTGAGACGGTTGTGCCTCACATATTCCTGCAACTTAATTAGTTCGATTTGCAGGTTTATTAGTTCCTCGACGTAATTGTAATTTTTCGGGGGTTTGCGTGGTTCGGGTCGGTCCCCCACGATCCAGTACTGCTCGACTTCTGCGGTCTCCCGCGCTAACTCCGTCACTTCGCCGCCAGCGTGTTGGTGTTTGTGCTTCCTCTTCACGTCGACCGTTCCCTTCTTATTTAGGTCTTCCGCACCTGCCATGCGAGGTAGGCGATCGCTGCGCCGACGCTGATTAGATTGATGCCGAGCAAAAGCCCGATCAGCCACAGCGCCGTTACCGGCAGGTTGGCCCATAGGATCAGCGCGAGCACGATGCCGACCAGACCGCTTGCCATCACCCAACCCCAATTGAGGAAAGGCCGGATCGTTAGTGCGAAAACGACCTTCGAAACGCCCTCGATCATGAAAAAGACAATCAGCAGCAGCGCGATCGTCAGCATTCCCTGCGCCGGATCACGGAGAAAGAGCAAGCCGACGAGGACGGCGAGGATGACGGAGATGAGCTGCAGCCAGAAATGCGGCACGTGGCGCGCGCCGATGAGGCTCAGGCCCTGCAGGACGCCGCTGATGATGAGCAGCCAACCCAGAAGGACAACCACCGCCGCCGATGCGATGACCGGATATATGATCGCGAGGATTCCGGCGACGACCAGGAGTACGCCCTCGATCAAATACCAGAGCGCGTAGCGCTTGACGGTCTCCCGAATGGCTTCGCGGAAGGCCTCCGCTGCAGCATTCAAGGACGTCGCCATGGCTTCCTCCTATTCGGCCTCGACTTCTCTATTGATTTGCTCTCAGTACGGCCGCGACGTCTTCGATCGCAAAAAGTTTAGCGTTGGACACGAAGCCGTGCATCTGGCCCGGATAGCGCTTACGGTAGACCTGACGCCCTCCTTCTCGAGTCGAGCAGCCTAGGCTGCGTCTTCGGCGCCGAGTAGATCGGGTTGGCGCGCGTCGCCATTCTTGGCATCAAGCTGAACGGCTTGCCCCCTCCCTCGTGCTGATTGCCGGCTTCGTCTGTGTCAAGCACATCTTGCAAGTTATCGAAAATTAGGTGCGCCTAAAACAGGTAGGCGACGGTGCAACTGGCGAGGATCCGTACCCAGCTCGCGAGCGACATGGCGGTGAGCGCATAAGCCCTCTCGAGCGGCGCGCCCGCCTTGAACGCTCACGCCGCGGGCCGGCCCCGCGCGAGCAGGAGCGGCGTCGCGGTGTAGAGGCTGAGAGCAAGACCCAGCACGGTGGTGAACCCGACATGCATCGCGAGCAGGCTGGCCATCACAGCCGCCACGACCGACGCGCAACCGTTGATGCCCCAAGCCCACGGTACTAGACCCGGGGACCAGTCGAAGACACGACTGAGCCCGAGCGGAAATGGCAGACCCATGACGAACCCCAAAGGGGCGAGAAGGCCGACAGCAACGGCGATCTTCGCCGACAACGGGAGTCCTATGAGACGGTCGAAGAGGGGAGGTAGCACCATTGCATAGACGACGCCGAGACTGACGATGGCAGTGACGGCCAGGATGACCGCCGCCTGCGGCCAGCGAGTAGCAACGCGTTTCGAGGTCCCGCTGCCGAGCCCGGCCGAGACGAGAAAGCCCGCGAGCGTCACGGCGATTGCGGCAAGCGGATGACCGAGAAACAGGCTGAATCGGTGAATGAAAGCAATCTCGACGAACAGGAAGGCGAAACCGATCAGCAAGAAATAGAACGCCACGCGGAGCGGATTCGGCCCCGCACGCCTTGGTTCGCCGCGCCGCAACCAGGCGAGCGGCGCCAGGATCAGGATGGCTTGCGATGACAGCCTGCAGCAGCGCTAGGACGATGACCAGGTATCCGGTATCGACGAACACGAGCCCGCCCTGCCCGCGCAACGCCGCCAATTGGGGCAGGAGACTCCACCCGAAGAAGCGAAAGAAGAATGGCCGGTCGTCGGTTGCCGGCCAGATGTTGAACCTGTAGTCCGCGAGAAATGCCGCTCGCCCGGGCCCAAGCAGCGCGACAGCGGCATCATAGAGCGTCGGCTTCGCCAGCCGGTTATAGTGATTGGCCTCGTCGCCCCCCATGCCGGGATACCAGGCGACATCGAACTGCCGCTCGGCCGCAAAGCTGCGCAGGTTGGCGATCTCGTCGCGCGTGAAGCGGCCATTCTTCACCAGCAGTGTGGCCGTGTTCCAGCCATGCAGGAGCGCCAGCCGCTCCCCCGGATCAATTTCGCTGGGGCTGGTCCCGACATCTGCCTCCAGCGCCGCGATCGCAGTGGCAAACAGCTTGACCGTGTCCCTTGGCGGGTTGCCGAGCCAGCGGGTGATGGCGACGAGGCCGTCCGGGTTCAGATGGTCGAGATAGGCCTGGAGCGCCTCGATCGTATAGATCGGACTTTCGCTGAGGGCCAGCACACCGGCTGCGGACGCCGCATAGGAATCGAGCAGCGCGAGCTGGATCAGGTCCCAGCGTCTGCGGCTTCCCGCGACAAAGCCGCGCGCCTCGGCAACGTGGAGGGAAACCTCCGGACGCCCGTAGATATGGCCGGTAAACTCACCGAATTCGCGGTTAGCGAGATCACCGATCTGACGGTTCAACTCCACTGCATCGGTTCGTGATGCGCGGTGATAGAGCGCCTGCAGCACTTCGGCACCTCCGCCGGCGCCGAGTACCAGCGTCGCCGGGCGGTCGAGCAGGTGAAACGGCAAGGCCGTGATCTGCTGGTCGAGATAGCCGAGCGGCTTGAAATCGCCGGTGAAACGCGTCATGACAGACAGACCGTCGCCGTCCGTGAACACGCCGAGCTGCTCGGGCGGCGCCAGCTTGGTGGCAAGGCTCAAGCCGGGCGCATGACGCAATGGCACGCTGGGGCTCTCGATCACACTAAGGCGACCGAGCGGGCCGTTGCGCTCGGCGATGACGCGGGTCTCGGGTACGGTCAGCGCCAAGCTGAGCCCTTTATAGGGCGAGGGCATCGGCTTGAGCCATGTCGCCGGCCAAGCCAGTGCGGCCGGCACGGCGATGACCGCGAGTGCCAAGGGCGCACGTTGCCATCCGTCGCTGGCCAGAGCAAAGGCAGCTGCAACGAAGCCGATGGCGGCGACGATACGGAGGCAGTCCTCGGGTGGCAACGCGAACATCGCCAGCACGATGCCGAGCGCGCCCGTCCCGGCACCCGTGAGATCGGAGCGATAGATGGCGTTGATCTGGGCAGGCCGAGCGGCGAGACTGAGGCCGATGGCGCTGCCGGCGGCAAAGAACGGCGGCGCCAGCAAGAGATACATCGCAGCTAAATAAAACTGCTGGCGCCAATCCCAAATCACTTCCAACGGATTGAACGGCAGGCGCCAGGCGAGCGCGTAACAGCCGATTGCCGCAAGACCAAACGAGACAGCAAGCGCCGCAAAGCTGGCACCAAATCGCGCCAGTCGGCGTTGCCTGACGAACACCAGAAATGTTCCGCTGGCGCCATAGCCGAGGAGTGCCAGACTGATGACCATGTAGGCGAAGTGATGCCACAGGGTGATCGCGAACAACTGCGTCAGCAGGATTTCGTAAGCGATAACCGCCGCCGAGAGCAGTGAGACGGCCAGAAGCAATAGCATCGCTACTGCTTGGTTACGAGCGGCACGAAGGCGACCGGCAGCAATGCCTCGGTGCGGATCGACCCGTCGGCAAGCTTCTCGATCAGCATCAGCTGTTGCACCAGGAAGGCGGCGCCAATTGGAATTACCATCCGCCCACCCGGCTTGAGCTGCTCGAGCAAAGGCCGTGGAATTTGCGGCGCCGCTGCGGTGACGACGATGCCGTCGAACGGCGCTGCCTCCGGCCATCCGTAATACCCGTCGCCTTGGCGGACATGGACAGCGTCGTAACCGAGGTCGGACAGCCGCATTGCTGCCTGCTCGGCCAGCCCTGATACAATCTCGATGGTGTAGACTTGATGCCCCAGTTCGGCCAACACGGCGGCCTGGTATCCGGAGCCGGTTCCAATTTCAAGCGTGCGAGCGCGCGGCACGAGCCGCAGCAGGTCGGTCATCAAGGCGACAATGTAGGGTTGGGAAATGGTCTGACCGTAGCCAATAGGCAGCGGCCGATTGTCATAGGCCAGCGGACGCTGGGCGACGGGTACGAAGGCATGGCGCGGCACGCGACGCATCGCCTCGAGCACAGCGCTGTCTAGCGTTGCCGGCGTCGCACCGCCAGTGCTCTCACGTGCGATCACCTCGATCGTGGTCACCATGCTGAGCCGGGCGACCGTCTCCGGGTCGGCGGCGGCTGCCTGCCCCGCTATAGCGAGCAAGAGCGCGGCGATAGCCGTCGCCGGCTGCCGCCGCAAAAACACGGCATCTCTTCCGGTCGAGCCCATGGCATTCGCCAAGCTAGGCGCGTCGACGCCTTTGGTCTAGCGGCTGGCTTTCGCAGAATGTCGACAGCAGATCGCCAGCCCGGCGATTTGTCCCTTTTTGGCACTCACCGGCTGTGTCCGGCTGTCTGGGTCATCGACTTAAGAACGACCTGACTGCGCCTGCAACGGATACCGGAAACTCCTCGTGGATCGATAGCTTTCCATGCGGAAGGAGTTTGAGTTCGGCTCCCGGCACCTCCGCCAAAGCCTCCATTTCGGCTCGCGATCTTGGCGGCGTTTGATCACCGTAGATAACGAGCATCGGCAGGTCTGCCTGCCGGGCCAA
>Ga0306924_10002952_pt1 | contig 16225 bp, 13 predicted proteins | sample sta12Can44000111_FD_203756 | JGI IMG/M metagenome (GOLD analysis project Ga0306924, IMG submission 203756) | Lab enrichment of tropical soil microbial communities from Luquillo Experimental Forest, Puerto Rico - statanox.12C.anox.44.000.111 (v2)... | ecosystem: Environmental > Terrestrial >... | reverse complement strand
AACTGCAGCGTCCTGAAGCCGGCCTCGCCGACGCCGTGGTCGATCCTGAAGCTGGCCGAGGTGATCGGCGACCTGCTGCCGCCCGGCGGCTCAACATCGCCAGCAGGATATCTACCAGGACTTCATAGGCCGGGCGCTGGCCCGGATCGCGACGATCCGGCAGGGTAACCCGCTGGACACCGGGACCATGATCGGCCCGCAGGTGTCCGCGCAGCAGCTGGCCAAGGTCAGCTCGTATGTGGACATCGGCCGGGCCGAAGGAGCCGGGGTCCTCATCGGCGGGACGCGGGCCGGGATCGGCGGCGGGTACTTCTACCAGCCGACCGTGCTCAAGGGGCACAACAAGATGCGGGTGTTCCAGGAGCAGATCTTCGGCCCGGTGCTGGCGGTGACCACGTTCCGGGACGAGGCCGACGCGATCGAGCTCGCCAACGACACGCTGTACGGGCTGGGCGCGGGCGTGTGGACCCGTGACGGCGGCCGGGCGTTCCGCATGGGGCGTGCCATCAAGGCGGGCCGGGTGTGGACGAACTGCTACCACCAGTACCCGGCGGGTGCCGCGTTCGGCGGCTACGAGATCTCCGGCATCGGCCGGGAGAACTGCAAGATGATGCTGGAGCACTACAGCCAGACCAAGAACCTCCTGGTCAGCTACGGCACCAAGCCGCTCGGGCTCTTCTGATGCCCGAGCGGGACCCGGTAGCTGCGCGGGACCCGGAGCCGACCGGCCGCTGCAGCAGGCGCCAGACCGGGACCCCGGCGGGCGGCCGCCCGCCAGGATCCCGGCCACCCGCGCGGCGCGCGAGGCCATCCGGCGCCTGCGCGTCGCCGACCACCTCGCCGTCCAGCACGGCCAGCAGCGCGGCATGATCCGGGCCGGGCTCGCGGCATATCCGGCGGGCCTCCAGCTCGGCCGCGGCCGGGCTCATGCTGAAAAACGCAGGTAACGTTGGACGAGCGCGATGCACACTAGATTGTTACCGGGCTGGCACTGGCGGGGAGCACAGAGGGCCGGCCCATCCGCCGAGGGGTTGCGGGCGGCGGCGAGGCCGACCTCGGCACCGATGTCGGCCCCGGATGGTTGGCCGCGGGTTGCGCGAGGGGACGGGGGCGGTGGTAGAGCTGACCGAGCCGAAGGTGTTCATCGAGAACCGGACCTTCGACGAGATCGTCCCTGGCGAGACCGCTGCGTTTACCCGCACCCTCGGCCGTGAGGATATCGAGCTGTTCGCGGTGATGTCGGGCGATGTGAACCCTGCGCACGTCGATGAGGAGTACGCCCACAGCGACATGTTCCACAAGATCATTGCGCACGGCATGTGGGGTGCGTCGCTGATCTCCGCGCTGCTGGGCACCAGGCTGCCCGGTCCGGGCGCGATCTACCTGGAGCAGACACTGCGCTTCCGCCACCCGGTGACGGTCGGGGACACGATCACGGTCTCGGTCACTGCCACGGAGAAAGATCCCGGTCGCAAGCGGATCTCGTTCGACTGCCGCTGCGTCAACCAGCGCGGCGAGGTAGTTATCGACGGCACCGCCAAGGTGATAGCCCCGGCCGAGAAGATCCGCCGTCCGCGGGTGACGCTGCCGGCGGTCCGCCTGTACGAGCACGGCGTGTTGTTCCGCGAGCTTGTCGACAAGGCCCGCACGCTCGAGCCGATCCGCGCGGCCGTGGTTCACCCCGTGGACCGCGACAGCATCCTCGGCGCCCTCCAGGCCGCTCAGGCCGGGCTCATTATCCCCGTCCTTGTCGGGCCGCAAGACCGCATCCGGTCGGTGGCCGCGGCCAGCGACCTGGACATCGCGGGCCTGCAGGTCGTCGCCACCGAGCACAGCCACGGGGCCGCCAGCGCGGCGGTGGCCCTGGCCCGCACCGGCCAGGTCGATGCGGTGCTCAAGGCGAGCCTGCCCGCCGGCGAGCTGATACAGTCCGCAGCCGCCGCCGATACCGGGCTAGCCACCGACCGCCAGATGAGCCACGTGTTCGTCATGGACGTGCCTAACTACCCCCGGCTGCTGTTCATCACCGACGCGGCACTCAACGCCGAACCTGACCTCGCGGCCAAGCGCGACATCGCGCAGAACGCCATCGACCTGGCCCGTGCTCTCAGCGGACAGACACCCAAAGTCGCGATCTTGTCGGCCGTCGAGACGGTCAACCCCGGGCTCCGCTCCTCCCTGGACGCGGCGGCGCTGGCCAAGATGGCCGAACGGGGCCAGATCCTCGGCGGCATCGTCGACGGGCCGCTCGGGTTCGATGACGCGGTCTCGCCCGCCGCCGCGCGGGTGAATGGCATCGCCTCGCCCGTGGCCGGGCAGGCAGACATCCTCGTCGTCCCCGAGCTGGAAAGCGGCAACATGCTCACCAGGCAGCTGGGCTCCCTCGGTGACTCGCAGGCCGCCGGAATTGTGCTCGGAACCCGCATACCCATCCTGCTCACCGGGCGGGCCACGCCGCCCGAGCACATGGCCGCCTGCGCGGCCGCCGTGCTCCTGCTCCGGGCGCCCAGGCCGGGCAAGCCAGCACAGGACCAGGACCCCGCAGACCGCTCACCCGGACGGTGGGCCGGAACCTCCTCGGACCGCCGACGCCGCACCTTCCGGTTACCAGCGGCGCGGGCAACAGTTCGGCCTCCGACCTGGCGCTGACAGAGCCTGCCTTGCGGGGACTATCACGAAGCCGCCCGCGCGCCGCTGTGCGGCGCCCAGCGGCGCCAGTGGGCGCGTGCCGGGCCGGCCGCCGCACCCGCCGCGAGCGCCGTCGCCCAGGGTTCGGGCACGGCCACGACCGGGCAGTCCGCGCGCCGCGCGCAGGCACGCCCCACCGAGCCCGGGGCCAGCCTGGCCAAAGGGTGACCATAGCCCTGCTGACCGGTGGCCGGCCCGGGCTCCCTGCGATTCCCGGTGTGGTCTCGGCCCTTCAGCCGTAGGGTTAGCCGGTTTGCGTGATCTTGCTCAGCCTGCGAGGGCTGTCCGGGTTGATGCCGAGCCGCCGGGCCAGCGCCTCGGTGAGCAGTTGCCCGGGCACGACGAGGCCTATCGGGGCCAGCCACTCGGGCAGATCCGGGCCGGCTAGTGCCCGGTCGCAGGCATCTGCAAGTGGCGGCCGGCCGCCGATCGCGTAGGCCCGGGCTCCTGCATCCCGGACCCGGTGCGCCAACTCGATGGTTCCGGCCAGCGTCGGCCCGGAGTCCGCCGCGACGAGGATCGCCGGGGTCTGCGTGTCGACGACGGCGATCGGGCCGTGCAGCAGGTCGGCCCAGGAAAGCCCCATCGCACGCAGGTAACATGCCTCCTTGAGCTTGAGCGCGATCTCCAGAGCGCACGAGTAGGCCAGCCCGCGGCCGGAGACCACCACGCCCGGCACTGTAGCCAGTTCGTTCACCAGCGGTTCCAGATCATCCGGGCGGGCCAGCATCTCCGCCACGGCATCGGGCACCCGGCGCAGCTCGCTGATATCCAGCCGGGCGCCCAGGCTGAGTGCCAGCACCGCGATGGCGGCGAGCTGGGCGGTGTAGGTCTTTGTGGCGGGGACCGCCCGTTCTTCCCCCGCACAGGTCACCAGCGCAAGCTCGGCCGCCTCAGCAAGCGGCGAGGACACCGAGTTGGTGATCGCCACCGCGCGGGCGCCGCAGTCACGCGCCCAGGTCAGGGTCTCGACCACCTCCCCAGTTCGCCCGGACTGTGACAGCGCGACCGCGAGCACACCGCTCAGGTCTACCCGGGCCCGGTAGGCGGTCGCGATCGACGGCGAGGCCAGGGTGGCCAGCCGCCCGGCAAAGGCCTGCAGCAGATAGCTGCCGTAGACGGCCGCGTTGTCCGAGGTGCCGCGGCCGATGAACAGAACATGACGGGTGTCCCGCGCCAGTCTTTCCGCCTCGCCGGTTGCGGGCAGCAATGCGTCGATGGTGGAACGCAGCGCGGCCGGCTGTTCCGTGATCTCCGCGAGCATGTTAGTGGTCACGGGTACATCCTGCCTGCTTTCGCAGCCGGTGGCGGTGCAGCGGTTCCGGCGGTGAAGAACTACGGGTTCAGCCGGCTCAGACTCGGCAGGTCTCGCCAGTTCGGGCCCGGCAGGCAACTCTGCTACGGCCACCTCCCGGATGGTGACCTTCGCCCCGCGATTCATAGACATTGGCCCCTGGACCTGGTCAGGAACGCGATAGATGCCTGTTCTAAGAACCTACCCATGAGTCCTGGAAACGTATGAAATTCTCCTCTGTCGTCCTCGGCATCGATTTCGGCGGCACGAAAATCGTCACGGCAGTCTCCGACCTAGCTGGGCGGCAGCTGGCGTGGCGCACCCTCGCCGCTGCCGCGGACGCCCCGGCGGCGTTCGCCCGTGGCGTCGACAGCGCCCGTGAGCTGCTCAGCACGGCAGCCGCCGGGCGGGAGCTTGCCGCGGTCGGGGTTTCCACGTTCGGCATCCCCACCGAGGACGGGGTGGAACTCGCGCCTCCCATCGACGGCTGGCACGACATCGCGATGGGCCGCGAAGTGCGGGTCGCATTCGGCGGCACCGGCCCGCGGATGATCATGGCTAACGACGTCAAGGCCGCTGCGCTGGTGGGGGCACGCTCCGGAGCCCTCGCGGGGGCAGATCCCGGGATCTACCTCAACCTGGGGACCGGCCTGGCGGCGCCGATCGTGACCGGCGGCCGCGTGCTGGTCGGCGCGAACGGCGCGGCGGGCGAGGTCGGCTACAACCTGAGGGCGGTCTCCGACGTGGGTGCTGCTGACCGGGTGCCGCTGGAGGATGCGGTCAGCGCCCTGCCGCTGGCCCGCAAGGCCGGGGGGGAAGGACCCCGCCAGCGCTATCCCCGACGAGTTCATCGCCGAACTCGCCTTCCATCTGGTGAACCTCGCCATCTGCATCAACCCGGCCCGGATCGCGGTCGGCGGCATGACCCGGTCCTGGGACCGGATCCGCCCAGGCCTGGACGCGGCGCTGAAAGCCGCGGTCCGGTTCCGGCCGGAACTTGTCCTCCCGGACTTCCCGTTCGACGCGCCGCTCCTCGGTGCGCTGACGCTCGCCATGGACGCGGCCCTGCGGGGCCGGGCGGACTACCACCCGGAGGCCTCCGCCATCGACGCGTCACGCTCCATCAGTGAAGGGCTACAGCAATGAGACGCATCATCATCACCGCAGCCGCAGCGGCGCTCGCCATCGCGATCGCCGCCTGCGGATCGAGTTCCTCCCCATCGGCCACGAGCAAGAGCGGCCCGAGCGGCACACTGGTCATCTCCAATGCCCAGGGCACGCAGTGGAACCGCAGTTTCAACCCGTTCAACCCGGCCGTCCTGGGCACCGGCGTCACCATGGGCCAGGTGTACGAGCCGCTGGTGTTCATCAACACCCTGCAGAACGCGAAGACCAGCCCCTGGCTCGCCACGGCATGGGCCTGGACCGACAACAACAAGGTGCTCACGTTCACCATCCGCAACGGCGTGAAGTTCACCGACGGCACGTCGATGACCGCGGCGGACGTCGCGTTCACCTTCAACATGTTGAAGAAGTTCCCGGGCCTGGACATCAACTCGGTGTGGTCGGTGCTGCAGTCCGTCACGCAGTCCGGGAACCAGGTCGTGTTCACGTTCAAGGCCCCGTCGGTACCGTACTTTTACTACGTCGGCGACCAGATCCCCATCGTCCCTGAGCACATCTGGTCCACGATCGCGAACCCGGTGACCTACGCCGACTCCAACCCGATCGGGACCGGCGCGTTCATGGTCCAGTCGTGCACGCCGCAGAACATCACCTACGTCGCCAACCCGCACTACTGGCAGCCCGGCTTGCCCAAGGTCGCGAAGGTCCTCTACCCGGCGTTCACCTCCAACGACCCGGCCAACACTTATCTGGCCACCGGCCAGGCGCAGTGGGGCAGCCAGTTCATCCCGAACATCGAGACCGTCTACACCTCGAAGTCGCCCGACAACCACTACTGGTTCCCGCCGATCGCGAACGTGTCCCTGATCCCCAACCTGACCGTGCCGGGCCTGAACGACGTGGCAGTCCGGCAGGCGATGGCGTACGCCATCGACCGGAACAAGGTCTCTCAGGTCGGCGAGTACGGGCAGCAACCGCCGGCCAACCAGAACGCCATCGCGACCCCGACGTTCTCCGGCTGGATGAACCGCCAGGCCGCGGCACAGTACAACTACACCTACAACCCGGCCAAGGCCGTGCAGATCCTGACCGCGGCGGGCTACACGAAGGGCAGCGACGGGATCTTCGCCAAGGGCGGCCAAAGGCTCTCCTTCAGCGTCATCAACGTGGGCGGCTATTCCGACTGGGTCGCCGCGATGTCGGTGATCCAGCAAGATCTGAAGGCGGTCGGCATCCAGATCACCCCGCAGAACCTCGCACTGAACGCCTTCACCGCACGGCTTTACGCGGGCAGCTACCAGCTGGCCTACTACGCCCAGACCGGCGGGCCGACGCCGTACTACGAGTTCCGGCAGTGGCTGTACTCGGCGAACTCCGCGCCGATCGGCAAGAACGCGTCCAGCAACTGGGAGCGGTACAGCAACCCGGCGACCGACGCGCTGCTCAACCAGTACGCCACCACGACCGACTCCGCGACGCAGCACCAGATGGTGAACCAGCTCCAGCAGGTAGTGCTGAAGGACGTGCCATTCATCCCGATGACCCAGCAGGTCACCTGGTACCAGTACAACACGGGCAGCTTCACCGGCTGGGTGACGCCGGGCAACCCGTACGCCCTGCCCGCCGCGTACTCGTACCCGGACGTGGGCCAGCTGCTGCTGCACCTCGCGCCCAAGTAAAGCCCAGGCACACGTAAGGGGTGACGAGCACAGATGCGATTCGTACTGCGCCGGGCGGGATTCTTCCTGCTTACCCTCTGGGCGGCGGTCACGCTGAACTTCTTCCTGCCCCGGATGATGCCAGGGAACCCCGCGATCGCGATGATGGCGAAGTTCCACGGACGGCTGACCGGGCAGTCGCTCATCGCGCTGGAGACGATCTTCGGCGTGAACACGCACGAGTCCCTCCTGGCGCAGTACTGGCATTACCTCTGTGACATCGCCACCGGCAACTTCGGTACTTCGCTGTTCTTCTTCCCATCGCCAGTCAGCCAGGTAGTGCGCAGCGCCCTCTTCTGGACACTGGGCCTGGTGGGCCTGACCACCATCGTGGCATTCCTGCTCGGCACCGGGGTGGGGATCGTCGCGGCGTGGCGGCGCGGCGGGCTGCTGGACGGCATCGCGCCGCCAGTGCTCGTCATCACCTCCGCGATCCCCTATTTCTGGATCGGGATGATGTTCATCATGATCTTCGGCCTGAAGCTGCGCTGGCTGCCCTGGTCGGGCGGTACCGACATCACCGCGGTGCCCGGGTGGAACCCCGCGTACATCGGCAACGTGCTCGAGCACGCCATCCTGCCCGGTATGGCGCTGCTGATCACGACCATCGGGACCTGGACACTGACCATGCGCAACAATATGGTCACCATCCTGGCCGAGGACTATGTGCGGATGGCGCGGGCCAAGGGGCTGCCGGCCCGCCGGATCATGCTCGACTATGCGGCACGCAACGCCATCCTGCCGAACCTCACCGGCTTCGCGATGTCGCTGGGGTTCGTCGTCGGGGGGGCGATCCTGATCGAGTACGTCTTCAACTACCCGGGCGTCGGCTACATGCTGCTGCAGGCGGTCCAGAACGAGGACTACCCGCTGATGCAGGCGCTGTTCCTGCTCATCACGGTGGCGGTGCTGGTGGCAATCCTGCTCGCCGATATCGCGACAGCGATATTCGACCCGCGGACAAGGACGGCGAGGTAAGCCATGGCCGCTACCACCGTGACCACCCAGCCAGGACGCGCGTCGGCCGGCCATGCGGCCCGGCGGTTCTGGCGCGCCGTCCGGCGCAACCGCAAGGCCACCGCCGGTGCGGTGCTGCTCGTTCTGTTCTGCCTGATCGCGCTGTTCCCCGGCGTGCTCGCGCATGACGACCCGACCGCCCAGATCTACCCGCGGAACCTGGGACCATCGGCGGCGCACCTGTTCGGCACCTCGGGCCTCGGCAACGACCTGTTCGCGCAGGCCGTATGGGGAACCCGGCAGGTCCTGATCATCGCGCTCGGCGCCGGCCTGGCGGCGACCACCATCGCCGCGGTCATCGGCGTCACCGCCGCCTACCTCGGCGGGACCTGGGACGGCGCGCTGAACCTGCTCACCGACGTGCTGCTGGTAATCCCGCTGTTCCCCCTGCTCATCGTGATCGCCGCCTACGTGCAGAATTCGGGCACGCTGGTACTGATCGCGGTGCTCACGCTGACCGGCTGGTCCTACACCGCGCGCCAGCTGCGGTCGCAGGCCCTCACCCTGCGCAGCAGGGACTTCCTCGAGGCGGCGCGGGTCCGCGGCGAGCGCCCCCTGTACATCATCGTGGTCGAGATCCTGCCCACGATGATCTCGCTGCTGCTGGCGGCGTTCCTCACCAACGCGCTGTACGCCGTACTGTTCGCCTCCAGCCTGCAGTACATCGGGCTCGGCGACCCGAACGCGACGAGCTGGGGCACGATGCTCTACTGGGCGCAGAACAACGAGGCGCTGCAGGCCGGCTACTACCTGCAAGCGATTGTGCCCGGCGCCTGCATCGCGCTGCTCGGCGCCGCGTTCGCCCTGCTCAATTACGCGTTCGACGAGATCGGCAACCCGGCGCTTCGGCCGGTGCGAAAAATACGGAGTAAGCATGTCCAATCCGCAACTTCCTGATCCGGTACTCGAGGTCAGCGGCCTGTCCCTGTCCGATCCGCCAGTTCCCGGGCCGGTACTGGAGGTCAGCGGCCTGTCCGTGGAATATGTCCTGGACCGCGGCAGCGTCCGGGCGGTTGACGACGTGTCGTTCACAGTCAGCCGAGGTGAGTTCCTCGGCATCGTCGGCGAGTCGGGCTGCGGGAAGTCCACCCTGCTGTTCGGCGTCGCGCAGCTCCTCGCCCCGCCCGCCCGCATCTGCGGCGGAACCGTCCGGTTCCAGGGAAAGAACCTGGTGGGGCTGACCGACAAGCAGCTCTCCGCGATCCGCTGGCGGGACGTGTCGGTCGTCATGCAGAGCGCGATGAACGCGCTGAACCCGGTCACGTCGATCGGCAAGCAGTTCAAAGACGCGATGCAGGCACACGGCGTCAGGAACGGCGACGAGATCGCCGCCCGCTCCGCCGAGGTGCTCCGCATGGTCGGCATCGACCCGGTGCACCTGCGCAGCTACCCGCACCAGCTGTCGGGCGGCATGCGGCAGCGCTCGATGATCGCGATGGCCATGCTGTTCACCCCCGACCTGATCATCATGGACGAGCCGACCTCCGCGCTGGACGTGGTAGCGCAGCGAGCCATGATGGTACAAATCAAGGAGCTGCAGCAGACGTACGGGTTCGCGGTCATCTTCGTCACCCACGACATGTCGCTGATCAGCCACTTCTCCGACCGGCTGATGGTGATGTACGCCGGCCAAGTGGGCGAGCTCGGCAGCACGCGCAAGATCTTCGACCGGCCCCGGCACCCCTACACCAGAGGCCTGCTGGAGGCTTTTCCGTCGATCCGCGGTCCCCGAGTCCCGCTCAAGGGCATCCCCGGCAACCCTCCTGACCTGGCCCGGCTGCCAACCGGCTGCCGGTTCCACCCGCGGTGTCCGCTCGCCGTGGAAAGGTGCATGCACGTCACGCCCGGTCTGTATCAGATGGACGAAACACTCGTGCGCTGCCTGCGCCTGGCAGACGGGGACACGTCCCAGCGGACTGATGAGCACAGGAGCCTGACCCCATGAGCCCGACGACCGAGTTGCTCAGGTCCGATCACCTGACCAGGCACTTCAAGATCGGCAGTGCATTGTCCCGGCGAACGCTGCATGCGGTGGACGACGTGAGCTTCGCCATCGGCGAGCGGGAGATCGTGGCGCTGGTGGGCGAGAGCGGCAGCGGCAAGTCCACCATCGCACGGCTCCTCGCCCGGGTCTATGAGCCGACGGCAGGCGTCATCACCTTCGAAGGCAAGCCCATCAAGGCGATCCGCTCGCGGCGAGACAAGCTCCGCTACAGCGGCCTGGTGCCGATGGTCTTTCAGGATCCGTTCGCCTCGATCAACCCGGTGTTCCGGGTCCAGCACGGCGTGCTGCGCTGCCTCAAGCTGCACCGCCCTGAACTGTCAGGCAAGCAGCGCCTGGACGAGGCGGCGAGGGTGTTCGGGGTGGTCGGGCTGGGCGCCGATATGCTGCAGCGCTTCCCGTACGAGCTGAGCGGCGGCCAGCGGCAGCGGGTCGGGTTCGCCATGGCCCTCGCGATGCGGCCGAAGCTGATCCTCGCCGACGAGCCGGTCTCGATGCTTGACGTCTCGATCCGGATCGGCCTGCTCAACATGATGGCGAAGCTGCGCGACGAGGAGGGCGTGTCGATCCTGTACATCACGCACGACCTCGCCAGCGCGCGGTACGTGGCGGACCGTCTGATCGTGATGTACGCGGGCCAGATCGCCGAGGCTGGGCCGATCGAGGACGTGCTGACCGCCCCGAAGCATCCCTACACCCAGCTGCTGCTGTCCGCGGTCCCGGATCCGATAGCCCCGCTGTCGGAGGTGACCGACCGCGGCGAGCCGCCCAAGGTCATAGACCCGGCGCCCGGCTGCCGGTTCCGCTGGCGGTGCCCGCTCGCCATCGAGGAGTGCTCGGCCGTCACGCCCGCCCTGGCCGAGCTGAAACCCGGCCACGAGGTGGCCTGCCATGTCGCCCAGACGGGCGCGGAAGCCAGGGCCTTCGCGTCATGAAGCTCCCGGTGATCGGCGCTGATCCGCTTCGGGTGGGCGGCCAGGCGGCACGGAGGCGCGACGAGAGCTGGCCACAACGTGGCGGTCACGTGGTACCTGGCCAGCGTGGCCAGGATGGATGGCACGCCGTCGGCGTTCGCGCCCGCGTCGAAGGTCAGCGCCACGACTTTGGTGTTGGTCGGGATGGCCGTCCAGTTCCGGCCGCCCAGGCCCGGCGGAACCGTGACCGCTGATGCCGCGGGAAGCGGGCCGACAGGTTGTCCAGGATGACGAACAGCCGATAGCCGAGCGGCCCGGATCGACTTGAGCGCGGCCAGAGTGTGATCGGCGCCCTTACGCTCGCGGGTGACGCCCCACAGCTGATGACCAGCAGGCCGTTGTGCCGGACGAACAGGCTGGGGTCGGCCTGGGCCGTCGCCCGGACCGGAGCCTCGTCGAGATAGCGCAGCTCTGATCCCGGGAAAGCCGCTGCGATGAGCCGGGCGAGCGTGCTCTTGCCGGTCTGGCGCGCTCCGTTGATGACCACAACGCGGGTGTCGGCTAGAGCGGCCGAGACGCTGCGCTCGGCATGACACGGAAAGAGGTGCTCTGGGGCCGCTACAACATCGACATCGCGCGTTACGTCGCGGCCAACGCCGGGCCGAACGGCGTCCCGCAGCTGGGCGTCTCCACGCTGACGCCGTTCCTGAAGGGCGGGCTGATCGCCCCGCCACCGGAAGAGACGGGCTTCAAGGAAACGGTGAAGGCGAACCCGGGGCAGGTCACCGTCGTGCGCGCCAAGTTCATCCCGCCCAGCACCGTGCTCGACTCCAGCGGCAATCCCACGACGCAGAAGTACGTGCACCACTGCCACATCGTCGAGCACGAGGACAACGACATGATGGAGCGCGTGCTCGTACAGCCATGACGGTTCTCGGCGCGGCAGCCATGCTTCGCGTCGTGACCTGCGGCGCACAGATCCGGCAAGCCGGATAGTCCAAGAAAGGGCGCAGCCGCCTCCCGGTCAGGCGGGCCTGACGGCGAGGGCCAGGCCCGGAACGCGCGGCGAACCTCCGCAACTGGACACCACTCCGATCGGAGGGCGCAGGCATCTAGCTGAGGGGACCCGGCCGGGATACGTTAGTACGTGAAGGTAACCCGGTTTGTGAGTTCCCGGCGGGTCCAGATGACGGTCACCGCCGCGGTCCGTGAGCGCATCGCTTCGCCTGAGACAGCGAGCCGACCAGGCGAGGCTACCGCCACTGCGGTGTACGGCTCGATTTGCAGGTGATACTCATGTCCGACGCTGACAGCCAGAATCTGCCGGGGCCGCTAGAGCCAGCGGCCCCGCCGGGCACGATGCCGGAGTAGGTGGGCTACATCATGAACCGGCTGTTCTCTGTCGGGCTGAGCCTGGAAAGCGCCGGCAGCATCGTCGGGAATGGCCCCGCTGGTGACCGGATAGCGGCCGCGGCCGACGAGGTTGACCGCATGATCCGCGATATCCGGACGGCGCTGTTCGGCCTCGTGGAGAATCGCCCGGCGTTGGTGAACGAGCGCATGGCGCACGGCGCGTGCGATGCAGGCAAACGCGCTGAATGCCGCTGCGCTGCTGGAGCAACAGGCCGACCTAGCCAGGCCGCCCACGCCGCTGGATTATCCAGCTGAGATCAAGCGCTGGCGGGCCTTTGCTGACCGGGCCGAGCAGATGGCCAGACGCTGGGAACCGCGGCCGTGACCCGACGTTGACGAACCTGCGGACCAGACGTGGACCAGCGAGCCACGCGGACTACCGTCCGCGCAGGCAGTGAGGCAGTCGGCCAACTGCCTCCGGAGCCGTGAGCTGGCATCCGTCAGCTGGGCAGCATCCCGCCCTGGATATCCCTTGGTGGGGATGCCCGGACCGGACGTCACCACGGGGATATCAGTAGCTGATTAGGAAGAGGTCCGTGGTTCAAGTCCTCGGTGGCACATTGCCAGGGAACGCCCCTATCGAGGCAAGGGTCAGGAAAGTGCCCATGTGGATCCGCGCGGTCTCGGTGCCGGACAGGCGGGGCCGGGTTGTTCAGCCGAACCTCGGTGACAAGCGCCCAAACCGAGCGCTGGCCAAGCGCACGAGCCACGGCGATGCGGTGGCGCCCGTCGAGCACGTAGTAAGAGCCGCTGCATCGGTAGAGCTCGACGGGGTCCATCCCGCGGCCGGATCGGACCTCGGCCGCGATTCGCTGAAACCGCGCCCGCACGTGATCGGAAGTCGGCCGGAACTGGCGGTCAAAGTACCTCGTCGGCTCCACCGTGCCAACAATCTGGCTGATGGGCACCATCGCCTCACCAGCTGATCCGGGGCGGCCGACCCGTTCATACTCCAGCCGCCTGCCTGGGCCGCCCGCGCCGGGGGCGCTCGCTACCTCGCCCAGCACGGCCAGGCGGTTGCGGCTGGCTGGACGGCCGAGCAGCCAGCCGGCCATCTTGGCCCGGCTCGCCCGCCGCCGAGCGCGGTCAAAATCATCGCGGACGTCTTGCTCGAGCAATCCGGTACGCATGCTCCTATTCATGGCAATCTCCCGTCGGCCATGCGCAGGCCAGGCAGCGCCTTTCGGTGTTGATGCGACTCTGCGCTCGGCACCTCCGCGCGCCAAGGGGCGAACGGGAACACAAGCAAGGGGGCTAACGACCTGAAGTCACGTGACCTTTGGCCGGGCTTCGGTTGCTGCGGCCAGCAGGCCAAGATTCCCTCGGATTGCATGGAATCAGGCAGAGACCTCAGGCCTCCGGCGGTTGGCGACTCGGCGGCCACCGGGAAACTGAATAACGTGACCATGCCTATCAGCAATGATCCCAGGGCCGGAGCCGTAAGCGCGGGCCGCACATGGGCCACATCCCAGGGAGACTCACGGGTACCTACGGTCACTCACGCGCACTAGACGCCCAGATACCAGCAGCAACATGCAGCCTGGTAGGACGGGCTGCCACATCGCCGATCTTCCAAGCTGGTCATGAGGGTTCGACTCCTTCGTCTATGCCCACCAGAAGCGTCAGCTCAAGCCGGGGTGCCGTCCCGACCGTGGCCCTTCGTCTCGCCCGCACAGGACCTAAGCCCCCTACCAGCGGGCCAGGCACGCGGACATGCTACGCCAAGAGCACAGGGAGGGGTACCGACCGGAGAACGCGCGACAGGGGGAGGTCCTGCATGAACGTGTCAGTGGCGTCGCCGCGCAAGCGCCAGATCGCACGTGGGGCTCTGGACCTGCTGGCGGGCCTGCCCCTGTTCGCAACGGCCCCGCTCTGCCGGCACTGGCACATGCGATGGGGAGCCACGGATGCAGAGGTGCGCGCGTCGATGGCAGGCGATCGGATCGTCCCCGACGCACCATTCAATGCCACCATGGCAATCACTATCGAAGCGCCGCCCGGAAGAGTCTGGCCGTGGATCGTCCAGATGGGATATGGCCGGGCGGGCTTCTACACCTACGACCTGGTCGACAACGGCGGCTATCCGAGTGCGGACGATGTACTAGAGCAGTACCAGAACTTTGCGGTCGGCGACTGGGCATTCAACATGAACTCCTTGTTCGGCAAGGAGCTACCGCTCGATGAGAGCAACGCCTTCAGGGTCAGCGGGTTCGAGATCAATGAATGGCTGCTCTGGGAAAAGCCCGACAGCACCTGGTCCTGGCTTCTGAAACCCATGCCTGACGGGAAGACCAGGCTGATTCTGCGAATACGGGCGCATCCAGGGAATCTATTCTGGACGCTTTTCATGGAGTTCGGCGACCCCCCGATGGCGAGAAGAATGCTCAAGGGCATCAAGTCAAGGGCGGAGACGGAACCGGAATGAGCGGGTGCTGAGACTGACGAACGCCAGACCGATCGAGGCACTCTCCTGGCCCCAGCTGCCTGAGCCATCGAGGTCACCGGCCCCGGCGGGCGAGGAGCAGCAACGTGAGCAGCAACGCCGATGCACTCGATCGGACAGACGCCGATCGCCTCGAACGCGTCGGCACTGATAAGCCGAAGTACCGGACGATCTCAGACGGTTTCGACACCGACCGGGCCTGTCTCTTAATCCGCGGGTTACCGGGGGGAGTGGCATGCGGGTGGAAGTGTGGGCGGCCTCCCCCGAACCCGCCGTAGGAGCGGCCTGGGACAGGACAGGGCGCGGCCAGGTTGCCGGAAACAGGCCGGGAGATGGTGGTGAGGACCAGGGCGTCACGCTGTCATCAGCTCGGAGCCACGCTGGGAGCCACGGGATGAACAACCTTCCGGTGCTCCGGACTCGCATGGACATCGCGCATTGACGAGCCCGAGGTCGCGAACCGTTCTGAACGGGACCGGACGCCGGTACAGGAATCTACGGATCTGATGGCTTGCCTGGCCCATCACGCGGCACGTAATCCTTTCCTAGAAGGGCGATTGGCCCGGGCAGGCGGGAGTCAGCGGGCCAGACTAGAGCGATGAGGACCGAATCCCTCGACACTTCATATCTGGCCCTCCCGGACGGCACGGGACCACATCCGGGGATCGTTGTCGTCCATGAAGCCTTCGGGCTCAACGGCAACATCCGGGACATCTGCGGCCGGTTCGCCGCCGAAGGGTATGCCGCGCTCGGCGTGGACCTGTTCCAGGGCCGCAACCACGCCATCTGCATGGCGCGGATGTTCGCGGGCGCGATGGCCGGGAACCTGAACTACTACGGTGTCCCGGCCCTGAAGGCCGCCCTCGGGCGGCTGGCCGGCCACCCGGAGGTCGATGCCGCCCGGATCGGCGCCGGCGGTTTCTGCCTGGGCGGTTCTGTCGTCTTGGCCTGGGCCTGCACGGATAACCGGCTGACGGCGATAGCGGCGTTCTACGGGACCGCGCCCAGGCCCCGGAAGGCGATCCGCCGCATGTGCCCGGTCGTGGGGTCCTGGCCGGACAAGGACATCACCACCAAGGCCGCCGGGGTGCTGGAAACCGAGCTGACCGCCGCCGGTATCCCGCACGACCTGAAGGTCTACCCGGGAACCAAGCACGCCTTCTTCAATGACCAGCTGCGCGTCTACCATCCAGCCGCGGCAGCGGATTCCTGGCGGCGCGTCCTGGCCTTCTTCGCCGAGCATGTCCAGCGCAGCACGAACTAAAGGACCCGGCCGAACGCAAGCGTGCAGCAGAAGGGCTCCGCATAGCGAGCGGGATATGTGCGGGATGATCCCGGGTTCTTGGCATCCGAGTGACATCACCGCTCCGGGTCATGGAGACTGCGCCATGGTCAGCTGCAACGGTCTGTAAAACCGTCGGCACCCAGCGCGGGAACAACTGCATCCCGACCCGGGAAGTCGGCATCCGGATGAACCGGTTCGCTCATGTCGCCAATCAGAAGGCCGTGCCCTTCGCGTGCCTGATGAGGAAGTCGACCGAGGATCACCACGGTCACTCCCGGACAGCACCGCAGGCATGGCGACCTGGCTTGACGCACGTGAGTCGAGTC
>Ga0306924_10002943_pt1 | contig 16234 bp, 13 predicted proteins | sample sta12Can44000111_FD_203756 | JGI IMG/M metagenome (GOLD analysis project Ga0306924, IMG submission 203756) | Lab enrichment of tropical soil microbial communities from Luquillo Experimental Forest, Puerto Rico - statanox.12C.anox.44.000.111 (v2)... | ecosystem: Environmental > Terrestrial >... | reverse complement strand
TCCCCGACGTTGCCGAGGTCTTGATCAGGATCGGGCGCAACACGGAAACCAGTGTCCTGCAGCTCCCTCACGAGCGTCCGATATGATTGCACCATATCGCCGGCAGGCTTAGCCACAAATACAACTCGTCCATTACTGGGACGGGCATTGTCTAGCTGAGGCTGGGGCTGGTCCCTGCGCCGAGATGGAATTCCTAGCTCTTCGAGTCGCTTGCAAAGGCCGTCCGCCAACTTCTTAACCGCATCTTCGTATTCGTCTATGAAGCGGACTTTTCCGCGCCAGAAATACTCGTCAACGCTCTCGGAGTAACGGTCCTCGCGATAAAATTGCACTGACTGAATCGTACGCAACGGTTCCGGTATCTTGTCCTCCGGGACTTTATGCTTATCGACCCTAAAAATTCGCCCTTCCAGAGCAGGCGTGCCGAGCATTCCAATCCGCGATCTCATGGTATCAAGTTCTTTTTTGCACCAATCACTCGTAATGTAATTTTTAGATAGGATCGCAATGAACAATTCAGCGCTATTCAACGCATTTGATATGCCTTCGTTCCAATCGTCAGCTGGCGCGATTTTTGAACGATCCTGCCAAAGGATTGCACTTGGCACGCCGAGTTGAGTCAAGTCGTAACGAACTTGCGTTAGAAGATAATCAACAAAACCACGAACATTAGGACCGTCAGGTGGAGGGTCGTTATCCAGTCGCCGATAACTTACGAAGACCTCTGGCCCATCGCAGGTATTGCAACTTTGCTGGCTCATACTCGACTCCCACGCTAAAGTAATGTTATACTGTTCTTTCGCGAATATAAATGTGATTTAGATCACACGGATCCGTTTTGGAGGCCGTGACTATCAAAGAGGCGGCCCTGCGCGGCCATGACAGCTTTGTGTTAGTGGGAGAGGGCGGTACCGTATGCAGTAATTCAGCTATTTTTGGTTAACACGCCGCATCGCAGCATGGGTAGCGCGGCACGGCGGGGGCGATCGCGATGAGCCTGCGATTGAGGGTGCGATCAACTTTTGGGACGTGCCGTGGTGACCGGATGGGGGGAGCCGCGGCGTCGGTAACTAACGGGAAATAAAAGTATTTTTAACCTCCCGGAGGAAGGAGCTCTCGAGCAGGAAACGTCATCCGTTGGGGAGATCAATGCTCCGTAGGGCGATGCACAGCGGGCCGTTATGTTGGAAACCCGACCGTCCTTCATAATGGCTGAAAGCCGCCTCATTGAGTTCCTGCTAATCGGGCTCAATGCACAACGCACCTTGGCAGGGGCGACCAAGCTTCAGAATGAAATGTTCTTGTCGAGGGCCAAGAGCCAATACTTGGTCGGGCTCCCTTCGCATTTCTCCACTCGACCAGCGGCGGCTCTTGGACGTTTGCGGCGTCGTCTCGTCTAAACTGCCGCCCGACAACGGCAGTTTTGCATGCTGGATGGACCCGGGATCTTAACCAATCGCGCAAGGGTACACGAAGACTAAGGGCTTCCTGGCCTCCCGCCTTTGCGACCAACTGGCGTTTCGAGAAGGCGCTTTGGGTTGATGAAACCGGCGTGCAAGAGCATTCACCCGTTAGCTCGTCAGCGCCGAGCGTGTCCGCCATCCCAGCCAGGGAGAGCGCGTGCCCGTTCCAACATCAGTTTGCGTGCTCACGAGTAGAATAATGAAGCCCGCCGCTCTATCCTTTTTCATTGTTTTCGGACTCATGCTTGGTTCAGTCGAAAAGCTGGCTGCTCAGACTGTGATGTTGCCAGGGTTCAACGTCGATCTCACGCAGACTTCGGTCTCCGGGCTGTCGTCTGGAGGTTACATGGCGGTCCAGCTCAATGTTGCATTCTCATCATTCATAAAAGGGGCTGGCATAGTCGCGGCTGGACCTTATTACTGCGCCCAGAACAATCTCAGCATTGCAACTTCAGTTTGCAGTTGCACAGCCCTGCTCTGCAACAACCGTCCGGGATCGATCGACGTTCAAACGCTTATGCGGACCACCGACCGGAATGCGAAGCAGGGCAGTATTGATCCGACATCGTACTTGGCCCGTCAGCGCATCTGGTTGTTCTCCGGCAAAGCCGATTCAATCGTGCCCCAGCAGGTGATGGATGACCTGGCTGCCTATTACGCGGGCTATGTGGACAAGTCTGCGATCTACTACAAGAAGGACATCAATGCGCAGCATGCGCAGCCAACGGACGCGTATGGGAGTCCCTGCAGCACTTTGGGCGATCCGTACATTAATAACTGCGCTTATGATGCAGCTGGTGAGCTGCTGAAGTGGATATACAACTCGCTCAACGAGCGTAACGACGGTCAGCTTGACGGGAATTTCGTTCAGTTCGATCAAACCGAATTCTTAGCCGACCCAACCCTCCACGGTATGGATACGAGCGGCTGGCTTTATGTACCGGCCTCGTGCCGGAATCAGCGGCCGTGTCGGCTGCATATCTCCTTTCACGGCTGCAATCAGTACCAAGCCCACAGTTATTTTCAATTTGGCTCGGGTGTCGTGACTTTTGGTACAACTTTCGTGCACAATGCCGGCTACAACAAGTGGGCCGACAGCAACGGGTTCCTGGTGCTTTATCCGCAGGCAACGGCGACCCCAAGCAACCCGCAGGGGTGTTGGGACTGGTGGGGTTATGACGATCCAAACTATGCGCTAAAGAGCGGCCGGCAAATGCACGCGGTGCAAAGCATGATAGAGCGGATCGTGGGTGCACCCGTCTCGCCAATTGCGCGGTAAGGTTTGTTGCGTATGTAATGCGCAAGCTCCGGCGGGGGGTTCGGTGGGTTACGCCAACGACCCGAATAAAGTCGTCGGCCGCTTGCTTATCCACCCTACTGATCACTTCTCACTGGAATGCGTTCAATAAGGTACGCGATCGCGTACTGCTCGACTTGATTGACTATCAGGTGCGCCGATTTTGCTGATAGGGTATTGGTAGGCGCGGAGTTGTTGAAACCCGTCCAGCTTGGACGCATGCGTGCTTACCTCGCTGCGCGAGACAGAGCGGGAGAGTTGAGCGAGAGACCCAGGCGAGGAGGGGTCGCTTACACCGGCGCGGAGGGATAAATGCCTGATCAAGCCCAGGAGATCACGTTTCTCGTTGCCGGCCAATCCGGCTCAGCCGGTCAGCCGGCAAGGCGTGGGCGGGTTGCGGAGCCTTCCACGGAGCTCAAAGGCACCATCAAGGCGGCCGTGCGCGTGGGCGCCCAGCGTGGCCCCGGGGAGATGGTGCGGATTGCGGCTCGGCCGGGGGAGGATGTGATGGTCTTGCACATCGCGAATGGCCCCACGCTCTATCTCCATCCCGAGCACGCGCGCGACCTCATGCGCGCACAGGTTGGCGCAGCGCAGACGACACAGCGCGGCATCGTCGAACCGGCCCTCGACCGAGAGGTCACCATACCCGCAAAACTCAGCTGGCGCGGCCTTGACGAGGTAGGGGCGACACGGGCAGCGGCGCCCGCCGGGATCGGCGAAGTGTGGATCGACGGCGTCGAGGTCGTCACCCGGCATTTCACGGACAAGGTGGCACGCATGCTCGCCGCTGCGGTGACGAAGAAACTCGATGGCCAGGTCGATCCCGGAGTTTACCAGCTGTCGCCGGAGGAGCTGCCGCGACTCAAGGACAGCGGGCGCAAGCTCGCCAGCGTCCCGGCTCCGCCAGGTGGAGGCCCCATACTCGTTCTCGCCCACGGCACATTCGTCGACACTGCGAGCACCTTTGGAAAGCTCTGGTCGCTGCATCCCACGCGCGTAGGGGCGCTATTCCAGCGCTACGCCGGCTGTGTCTACGCACTCGACCACCCGACGGTTGGCGTCAGTCCGTTTGCCAACGCGCTCACGCTCGCGGAAACGCTGCCAAAAGGGGCGCGGCTTCACCTCGTTACGCATTCGCGCGGGGGGCTTGTGGCCGAAGCGCTGGCGCGGGTGGCCGGCGGACAAGGGCTGCGGCGTGAGGATCTGGATCTGTTCGACGGCGATACCTACGGGCAGCACCGCGTGGATCTCGGCAAGCTCGACAAGATCGCCAAACAGCAATCGTTTCGCGTCGAGCGCATGGTGCGCGTCGCCTGTCCGGCACGCGGCACGCTGCTCGCGTCGCGTCGGCTTGACGCCTATCTCTCGGTGCTCAAGTGGGGCTTGGAGCTGGCGGGCGTTCCAGTCATTCCGGAGCTCGTCGACTTCCTGGGTGAGGTGGCGCGCCGACGTGCCGATCCGGCCGAACTGCCCGGCCTGGAAGCGATGATGCCCGGCCGGCCCTTCGCCAATTGGCTCAATGTTTCCGCCGATGCCGTGTCGGGGGATCTGCGCGTGGTTGCCGGGGATCTCCAAGGCGACTCGATCCGCTCCTGGATTAAGGCTTTGCTGTCCGACGCGTTCTACTGGACCGACAACGACCTTGTGGTGCAGACGCGCTCGATGTATGGCGGTACACCCCGCAGCGGAGCTGCGGCAAGCTTCCTGCTCGATCGCGGCGGCACTGTCACCCACTTCAACTACTTCGCCAACGAGCGCACGGTCGAGGCGATCGCTGCAGGATTGCTGCAGGAGCAGCCGGACGGGTTCCGGCCGATCGGCCCGCTGTCGTGGGCAGGTGAGGACGCGAGCGGCACGCGCGCTGCGCTGGCGGCCAGACGTTCGCGGTCCGGCAAGGCGAACGAGCGCCCTGCGGTATTCATGCTACCCGATATCCTGGGATCGCACCTGAAGGTCGACGGCGAGCGCGTGTGGCTGAGCCTGCGGCTTCGCAACGATCTGGACCAGCTCAAATGGGACCCCGATGAGGCCAGCCGGGTGCAACCGGATGGACTGGTGGGCATGGTCTATGACGAGCTGCTCGATCACCTCGCCGAGACGCACGAGGTCATCCCCTTCAGCTTCGACTGGCGGCGTCCCATCGAAGATGAAGCACACCGCCTCGCGGACGCGGTCGAGGCTGCACTCACCGCACGCAATGCAGCGCAACAGCCGGTCCGCATCGTTGCGCACGGAATGGGGGGCCTACTGGTACGCGCGATGCAGCTCGAGCGACCGGAGAGCTGGAAGCGCATGATGCTGCGCGAGGGCGCACGCGTGCTGATGCTCGGAACGCCGAACGGCGGCTCGTGGACACCGATGCAAGTGCTCAGCGGCGACGACACGTTCGGCAATGTGCTCACAGCGTCCGGCTCCCTATTTGACGGCTACCGTGCGCGCCAGACGTTTGCCGGGATGAGCGGTCTATTACAGCTCCAGGCCGGGCTGGCCGAAGCCCCGCTTGGACTTGCAACAACTGCCGGCTGGCAGCGCCTGGCTGATGCCGACTACGAGGGCGTGCAAAGGCGAGTGAAACAGGGAACTTGGTGGCACAATCAGCCACTGCAGCTCGAAGCTTACAAATGGGGCCTGCCCCCGCAGCCTGTGTTGGACCAAGCGGTCGAGTTGCGCAAGCGGCTCGACGCGCAACGCGCGGCACTCGCCAGCGACGCTGCGAAGCTATTGCTCGTCGTTGGTACGGCACCCTCCACGCCAGCCGGGGTCCGCCTGACCGAGGCCGGCGTGGCGTACGAGGCTGTGAGCGGGGGCGATGGCCGCGTGACCTTGAAAGATGCAGGTCTGCCCGGCGTGCGAACCTGGAAAACGAACGTGCCCCATGGTGATCTTGCGAATGCGAAAGAGGCGTTCGCAGCCTATGTCGAGCTGCTGACGCGCGGTGAGACGGACAAGCTCACTAAGCTGTTGGACGTGACCGTGCACAATGCCGCGGAGGCAACCGCTGCTCCCGCCCCGACGCTGAGCCGCCCTGCGCGGAGCATGCGAGACGCCGAGCCTCCGGTCCTGCATCGCGACGTCATTACTGCAGAATTAGAGCGGTCAGCCGCGGCGGCACCACGCGGTCCAGGATTGCGGATCTCGGTGGTGAACGGGAATCTCAAGTTCATTCGAGAGCCGCTCATGCTCGGTCACTACCATGCGCTCGAGCTGAGCGGCAGCGAAGCCGAGATGGATCGCTTGCTGCGGGGGGCGATGTCGGCCTCACTGAAAGCGGGACTTTATTCCTCGGCTCCCGGCACCCACCAGATCTTTGTGAACACGCATAGCAACCCCGACGACCCGTACATGCTGCCCCGCCCCGAGGCAGTGATCGTGCTGGGCCTTGGGGAGGAGGGCACGTTGCGGGTAACGGATCTCTGTATGACCGTGCGTCAAGCCGCGCTCGCCTACGCACAGCGCATCAGCGAGACCATGGCCCCCGCAACTTTCGACTTGTCGGCGACGTTGATCGGCACCGGAGGAATCGGTGTCGAAACCGGGACAGCTGCGCAAGCGATCGCACGAGGTGTGGCCGAAGCAAATGAGCGCCTAGCAGCGAACGACTGGCCGGTGGTGGGAAATCTCAAACTGATTGAGCTCTATCTGGATCGCGCAAGCGAAGCTCACCAGGCGCTACGGGCCTTGGCGGCGGATTATCCGCGGCGGTACGTGTTGGTACCGTACATCGAAAACGGGCTCGGCGCTCTGCCGCGGCCGGCTGAATCGGGCTATCGCGGAACCGGCTATGATTTCATCAGTGTCGAGCACCGTCCCGATACGCGAGGCGCTGTGATCGAATTTACCCTGGACACACGGCGCGCGCGCAACGAAGTGCGCGGCCAAGCCACGCAGCCGCAGCTCATCGACGAGCTTGTGCGCGCCGGAGCGAACGATGAAAACCGAAACACGCAGATCGGCCGCAGCCTGTTCAACCTTTTGGTGCCGGTCGAGCTAGAACCGTTCCTCTCGGGGTCCTTGTCAGTGTTGCTGCAGCTCGACCGTGCAACAGCCGCGTATCCGTGGGAGATGCTCGACACGCGCCGCGACGACGATCCCCGTCCATGGGCGGTGCGCACCCGCATGCTGCGTAAGCTGCGGACCGGGCAATTCCGGGATCGTCCCTCCGACGCCCAGCGCCAAGCCGCCGCCCTGGTCATCGGCGAACCCGTGACTAACTCAGACGAATATCCACCGTTGCCGGGCGCCAGTGAGGAAGCGCGTGCGGTTGCGGATGTCCTTGGCAAGCACGCCGCGTTGATGCTGAAACCGGACGCGCTTACGGTCATCAACGCCGCGTATGATCGCCCCTACCGTCTCATTCATATCGCGGGGCACGGCGATCTATCCGCTGGCGGCACGGGGGGCGTCGTACTCTCCAACAATACAGTATTTGGACCGCATGAGGTCGAGTCGATGCGCACCGTACCCGAACTCGCGTTCATCAATTGCTGCTACCTGGGAAAGATCGAGGCCGGTACCGTGCAGCTGGGCACGCGCAGACGTCGTGGGTCGCTAACCCAGTTTGCTGCAGGTGTGGCCGAACAACTGATCAATATCGGAGTGCGCTGCGTGGTTGCAGCGGGATGGGCTGTGGACGATCTTCCAGCAAAACTATTCGCGACCCAGTTTTATGGGGCGTTGATCGAGGGCAGAACATTTGCAGAAGCGGTAGGCTTCGCCCGCGAGGCAGCCTATCAAAACCATCCCGACAGCAACACTTGGGCAGCGTACCAGTGCTACGGCGACCCAAATTGGCGCTATGTGGCCGACGGTGAGGTGGGCCAGAAAACGCCACCGAATCTGCCTCCGGTCGTCTCGTCTGCCGACCTAGAGCTCGAGCTGAACACGCTGCTGATGGCGGGCACCTATGGCCCCAAAACGCGCGACGAGGTGGCCGCGCAACTGGAGCAGCTGGAAGCGGCATATGGCGAGCGTTGGGGAAACCAAGGTGCGGTTGCCGAGGCATTCGGAGCGGCCTACGGCGAGGTGGGCGACTTCAAGAATGGCGTCCGCTGGTATTCACGTGCAGTATCTGCGGAGGATGGATGTGCATCGCTGAAAGCGGCCGAGCAGCTTGCGAACCTGCGCGCGCGCCACGGGGCTACCCTCGAGAACAAAGCGAAGGCAAAGAGCGAGATACTTATTGCGATCGGCGAGCTGGAGCGGCTCCTGGCGGCCAGCGCGACGAGCGAACGCGCGAGTCTGCTTGCTGCAGCCTTCAAACGTTTGGCGATGGTCGAACGGAAAGGCGGACGCAGGGCAGCCTTCCGCACAGCGGTTCAAGCCATGGCGCGGCGCTATGGGGAGGCAGAGAAGCTCGCGCGTAAAAACAAAGCCGATAACCTTCACTACCCGATATCCAATCGAATGGCAGCGAAGTTAGTCCTGAGCTTTGACCAGCGCGACCGGTCCGGGCTCGATCCGGGTGACATAACCGAACTGCGCCAGGCCGTGAAAAAAAACGAAGCCGACGCGGACTTCTGGTTGGTTGTCGCTGCGATCGAATTGCGCATGTTTGAAGCGCTGGCAGAGCGGAACCTTGCGAAAGAGTTGGACGGCATCCTGGAGGCCTTATCTAATGTGCACTCCAGGGCAAGTGCCACGCGCATGTGGGGCTCAGTCCACGACCAGGCGGATTTCGTCTTATCGCCGTACATCGCGACTTCGACGGTGACCGCCGCCGAGCGCGATGCTGCGCGCACGTTACTCGCGCGGCTGCAGGACTACGCAGCGACGTAGACCTTTAAGCTGATCCGGCCAGATCCGGTGTGAACCGGGATCAGAGCCGGAACAGGCTCACTTCCACAGGTGCCGGGTATCCAGCCAATGGGTTTTTCCGGAGCGGCGGCGGACTTCATTCATCAGATGCTCGGTTCCCCCGGGTCCGTCCCCCGCCTGACCGTTCCAGAGGCAGATGAATTCGATCCGCTCAGAACCGAAGCGTGACGCCGCATCCAGCATCCAAAGATTATTGCGTTGATAGGGATCATCGCCGGGGGGCAGTGGGCCGCGTTTCTCGGCGAATATATGCACCGTCGCACGACACTTTACAGCGAAGAAGCGGGCGTGCCAGTTGGCATCCGCAAAGTCTACCGAATTCGCAAGGAAGGTTGGTTCCTCAAACGGGAGGTAGAGTTCGAGCTTCAGTCCGCGCGCAAGCGCTGCTTCCGCAAAAAGCAGGTCCCCGCCGCATGCGCCGCTGGAGATCGCAAGATCTCCCGGACCGGCATTGATTCCCTCTAGCGTTTGCACGATCGCATTCGCTGCAATTAGTTCTTTTTCCGAAGGAAACCGCGGCTCTTGGCGGCCAGGAGCGTCGATCATGTGACCGCTGAACAGCAGGACCTTGGCTGGCGGCTCATTGTTTTCATAACCCATGGGCGCCCCTTGTACCGGAATCCTCAACCGATGCGTAAGCGCTTCTTCCGGCGCGCTACCAGCTCGAGCCAGCCATCGAGTCGCGCGCCGCTCGTCCGGGCCTCTTGCGAGAAGAGGCTGCAGTCCCGCTAAGGCTGTGATGATCGCAGCAGCAAGAGCGAGCGCTGATACTAAACTGTGGGATGGATTGGTGTATCCGGCTGACCAAATCCACCAAAGGCACTGGGATACAAAGTACGCGATCGCGTACCTTGTACGGCTCGAGCGATGAGTCGTAACCTCGACGCGAGCCACGAGTTCCGGCTTCGAGCATCGCGCTCGCCGGGGGTGCCGAAGCCACACCGAGAATGCAGGAGAAGCACTATGCCGACCTTTATACCTTTGCCGGGAAGCAAACAAACACTGCTGCCGAATTCGCTGGCAGCGGGTCCAGTGGACAAATCAGAGATCGCTAGCGTTACCGTGCGCGTGCGTTCTGCGGGAGATCCAAAAGCCTTGGCCAAGAAGGCCTATGAGCTGGCCGGCACCCCTTTGACCAAGCGGAAATATCTTACGTACGAGGAGCTGGAAGCACAGCACGGAGCAAGCCAGGCAGACCTCGACAAGATTGAGCAGTTCGCGCAGCGTCACGACCTCATGGTCGTGCATCGTAGCGCGGCGGAAAGGTCGATCGTGCTGAAGGGAACGCTTGGCGACCTGCTCGCGGCCTTTCCTGCAGACGTGCAGATCTATCATCACGCCAAGGGAACATATCGCGGCAGGAAAGGCGAAATCGCGATACCTGACGACCTCAAGGGCATCGTGACGGGCGTATTCGGGTTCGACACGCGTCCAAAGCATCGCTCCCCGCGACGTCAGCATGCCGGCTCACATAGCGGTCCGGGTGGTCGCAACGGCGTGACTGCCACGGAATTCGCCACGCGCTATAAATTTCCCGACAAGCTCGACGGCACCGGACAAACCATCGCGATCATCGAGCTCGGCGGCGGCTACCGCAACAGTGACCTGCAGGCTTTTTTCCAAGAGATCAAGACGAAGATGCCCAACGTCTCCGCGATCTCCGTCGACCATGCCGGCAACGATCCTACGACGGCGGACTCGGCCGACGGTGAGGTGATGCTCGACATCGAAGTGGCAGGCGCGGTGGCGCCGGGCGCCAACTTTGCGGTGTATTTCGCGCCGAACAGGGGCAACAAAGGCTTCATCGACGCGCTCAATGCTGCCGTACACGATTCCGAACGCAAGCCCAGCGTCATATCGATCAGCTGGGGCGGACCGGAAATCACCAACGACCAGCAAAGTCTCGATGCCTTCCATGAAATCTTCGCGACGGCCGGCGCGCTGGGAATCACGATATGCGCCGCGTCCGGCGACCACGGCAGCGCCGACGAGACGTCGGCCGGCTGGGACGGAAAAATCCACGTCGATCATCCCGCATCCGACGACCTGGTGCTGGGATGCGGCGGCACGCAGATCGTTTCCGGCACTGACGTAGTCTGGAACGACGGCACGCCGTTCGATGTGAACGTGCCGGGCGGCGGCGGATGGGCGAGCGGGGGCGGGATCAGCCTACTTTTCCCCGTGCCCCCTTATCAGGTCAACGCGCCGTTGCCGGTATCCCTGGTCAGGGGACAGAAGGGCCGGGGCGTGCCGGACATCGCCATGAGCGCGACGGATTACTTTACCCGGGTGGACAATTCCGAAGGAGCATCAGGCGGAACGAGCGCAGTGGCCCCGTTGATGGCCGCACTCGTGTCGCGCCTCAACCAGGCCAAAGGCACGCGCGTCGGTTTCCTCAATCCATTCCTTTACGCGAATGCCGGCAAAGGTCTTCTCCAAGAGGTGACCTCTGGCACCAATGCGATCAAGGACACGATCAAAGGCTACCAGGCCGGACCCGGCTGGAATGCCTGCACGGGGCTCGGGACACCCAACGGAAGCGCGATCTTGAGTGCCTTGGCCTGAGAGGACAGACCACAGAGGATAAAGGACAGACGACAGATTGACATCATTTCGATGATGCCGATACCGCGGGCGCTGGGTGCCCGGCTCGCCTGAGTGCCCAGCGTTTGGCGATGGCCTTCGATTTCGATTACGGCTACGTCGGCGAGCCGTTCCAAAACAATGTGCGACCACGCGCCGGACGCGAGCGTCCATGCATAAAGCGCGCCTCGCCGGTGCACCGCGGCCGAGGCATGCAATTCCAAGTCCGCCGGGGCACGCGGTGCGCCGAGCTGGTTGATTGCATCGGCGCCGATGATAGGCGCCTCGGCTCGCCGTTGGACTAACGGTAGCGAATGCCGCATAATCGACTTGGACGAAACACCGACCACGAACTGCGGTTCTGAGCGCCCCATTCTTGGTCGGACCGGTATCCTCCATGGGGGAGAAAGGAACGGTGGCGAAAACTGACAACGTGTTCACGGCATTCATTAGCCACAAGCACGAGGATCACGCACTTGCGGTCGAGGTGAAGAAGGCCTTGGAAGGCCTCGTCCGCCAAAATCTCGTCGAGTGCTTCGTATCCGGCATCGACATTACGGCGGGCATGGACTGGAGGCGCGAGATCCGCAGCGTCCTCGCCAGGAGTCACGTCCTATTACTGCTCTACACTGCGCCGTCGAAGAATTGGGACTGGTGCCTCTACGAGACCGGCCTGTACACCAGCTTCGATAAGGCCGCAAAAAACGAGGTTAGCTCGGTCGTGTGCTTGTTCAACCCCGGTCAGGCCTCGCCGAGCGCGATTGCCGACCTGCAGGGCGTGCCCGCCGAGACCGACAAGGTCCGCGACTTCCTCAACGTGTTCTGCCACCAGACGTGGAAGATTTCCGACGACTGGCGCCAAGGGGCGCTGGCGCCTGATGTCGAGCCCAAGCAAGTGGACGAGGCGGCTCGCGCCATCGAGAGGGCATTCCGGCGTTTGGGATCGACTTCGACGTACTTCCCATGTCATCGCGTAGTGCTATCGTTGTCCGAGTCCGACAAAATCGCGAAGGGGATTCCCGAGAATGCGCTTGTGATTGAAGGGCCAAACGACACCTCGAGCTACACGCTGTCGTTATTCGACCTGGGCAGCGGATGCGGCAAGCGGACGTGGGGCGATCTGCTGCAAGCAGTGCAAGGGACCCATGCGGAATGGCGCAAGGAGCTCGACGACCACTTCCTCCTCGCCCTCAAAGAGGAACTCTTCCGGCCAATCAAGGGCTACATGCGCGCCGCCAGCAAGAGCCGGGTCGCTGAGCGGCTCTATCGTCCGATCCTCTACAACGTCGTTCGCGGGCCCGCAGTCGGGCCGGTGTCGGACGATACCGCCGAGCCCTACCTACGGCCACGCTCCGTGACCATTGTCTTCATGCCCGTTGCCCAGGGCGAAACAGCAACCGTCGCCGGACATCTTTCAAAGCGTGCAGGTCGTTAACCTCCCGCCGCGTCTCACCGCTAGCAGAGTCTCAATCCGCGCGGTCTGGCGCATCACGTGACCAATTTCGTCGCATCGCGCGCAGCGCAAGCGGCCGGAATGCAAGTGCCCCGCGACACCGCAGCGGCACCCCGTACACGGGTTTTGGCGCATGCGCCCCTAGCCATCAGGCCCGCAGCAGCTTAAGCGCAACGACAAATCCCACGAAGCACATCAGCCACAAGGTAATTGGTCCAGAGGGTCCGCTGAATTCGAGGCCGAACGCCTTCAATTCAAGCTGGCCCGTGGCATCTGTCGAGAGAGGAAATACTTTTAGCAGTGCAGCAACGATTGCGAACGCAGATATAGCCGCGCAAGGAAGGCCGAGATTCTGAGCCGGTGAGGCCGTGAACCAAGCAGCCAATTGCGCTCCGCGGCCGCCCAGTGCCCCTGGAAAGAAAGCAGCCAGAACTAAAGCAACGACGTATCCGGCTAGTCCGATCGCAACTATGGCGATGGCCAGCGCAGGCGCGTACGTGACTATTTTGTCCATTGCTTTGTCTCCATGAAGCGGGAGTAGGCCGAATCGCCCTATAGGATCTCGTCCGATCGCTCGTTACCGCATATCGATGACAAAATCGAAGCGCGCTGCAGGGCCGCGGGACTACCCCTGGTCGATCATGAATTTTGGCTTGTGCTCCGACCTCGCCGGCGGCGACGTCCAGCGCTCACTTGAACAGAGCCTTTAGAAACCTTTGCGCGCGGACGTTTATCAGGCTCACTCTCTGATCGCGACGACGATCTCTCGTAGATGTCCTTCTTGATCACCACGAGTAGCTCGGCCCGCCCGTTGCGCCTCGCGCTATCTAGCGTCCCTCTAACGAGTGCCAGGTCCTCCTTTAAGAGGCTGGCTTGCCCCAGCGCGGTCAAGATCCGTTCTGCTTCGGTCAAGGTCACTAAGAGCGTTTGGGCGGTATCTTGTTCGTCGCTCATATGGTGAAATCTCTGCACGGTCAGATCAAGGCGGCTTGGTTGCAGCATTGGTCGCTAAGTGAACCACGTCACACAATAAGCAGCCGTCTATCTGCTAGGCTGAAGTGTCGCCAAAAGGGAGTTGGACTAACGAAACTCAGGACAACGGTTTTGAACGGGAGTGAGGAGGGGTCATGGAACTCGTACCTTACGGTCAGCCCACAAGCGAGATTCCGAGGACGAGGGCCGTCACCGGCATAACCCTATCCAAACGGGAGCAAGAAGTTCTGCAGTGGGCTGCGGAAGGGAAAACTGAATGGGAGATCGGTCTCATTCTCGGAGTATCCGAGCATACTGCCGAGAAGTTTATTCGCTCAGCGCGCATTAAACTTCACGCGGCAAATCGAACTCATGCTGTCGCCCAGGCGATGAGATTAGGTCTCATCGTCTAGCTGCCGCAAGGTACACAATCGCGTACTCCTAGGTCCGACCCAGTTTGTCGGCCGCAGTTCGGAATTTCGTGTGAAATCCAGCAGAAGGAGGTGCCGATGCCTAAAAAAGCTCCGGCGCGGGAGATGCCGCCGGCCCAACCGCTCATCGACACAGCGTGTGCTGCGTGATTGCGGCATTCTCGGTGACGTCGTGGATCGGTCGGCTTCTACAATGCGCCAGGCGGCATGATCGTCGGCCGCGTGTGGACAGCTCATGGCAATCCTGATCCCAGTGTTGCGTTGTTTCCAAATGGGACCGTCGCCGCAAAGCTCATATTCACAACGGCATCGGAGGCGGAGGTGCTATATTTGAAAGGGTCCCCCCAATGGCAGGCATACGTCTACACGAATCCCAACGATCCCGCTCCGATGGCGACAAGCCCCCGTGCTGTCTTGAGCCTTCGCCTGCTGCAAATTGATATTGCTGTAAAGGACGATCGCCTCTCGGATACGACCGGCTGGGTATTTGGAACATGGCTCAGGATGAACAACCGGGCCTAGGGCCGGTGGGGCAATCCATTGAACCGGACGCCTGTTGACGATAAGAGCTGGCCGAATCACTGGATCGCAGGCCAATCGTGGATAAACGTAGGAGGAGCGGTCACATGCTGCTGACGACTTACTTTACTTAATCCTGGCAAAACTAACAACTCCGAGTCCCTTCTGTACGGAGCGGTCAAACACAGTGAAATAGTTGTTCATCAGAGGCAGGCCTAGGATTGACGGACTATCTCCGGCGTAAAGAACCACCGAAGCATGGCCAGCCTTTGGAGAATTGGTCTGCCAATACGTATGCGGCGCGACCTGTAGAGTGACATCTGGGCCAAGCGCGCCCTCCAGCACAAAGGTCAAGGTGGGCCACTCGGCAAAATTGAGCTTGCTCATGGGCACATAGCCGGCACGAACAGCGTCCTCAAGACCAAGGGACGAGAACTGTGCGAGTACCTCCTTGAAGACGGGCGCATCGAGATAGATTCCATTGGTGCCGCTATCTACGATGGAGTTGGAAACGTTGCCGCTGGCTTTTGTCGGAGCGGAGACTGGAATCGGTGGCCTATCGCCAACCGTGATAGACTTCAGGTTAACGTTATAAAAGAGATCGTGCACCACGCGAGCGACTTGAAACGGACCGGTGTAAAGATTCGTGTATTCCTCCCCGCCGCCTAGAATAAGAAATCCTTTATTGGAGGGATCGGTCTTGGGATCCGAGCTGGCCATGTTGATCATGGAGCGCAGCGTGTAAAAAGCAAATTTGTTGGCAACCAGCCCCGCCGATTCGAGCTGTTGGAAGTAGGGTTCGATATAGGTAACACGGCCAGATTGTATCTGATTGAAGGTATAGTGAGGAGGAAACGTGGGACCCGGCATGACGAAGGCATTATTGAGCTTGGAATATGCCAGACCCAGGATTCCCTGAGACTGTCCGAACATGGTTCGGCTGGCGTGATAGGCAACGGCGGTATGCACCTTTGTAAGAACGAGAGGCTCGTCAGAGCCAACGGCCACGTCGGTCAAGACCACGGCGCCGACCCAATCGCTGCGATCTGCGTAAGCGACTTCCTGAGCGATGTCGGTAAGCTGTGCCGTTTGGTCTTTGGTGGGATCGTAGACGGTACCATCGATGGCCAATGTGCTGCTGCCCGTGTCCAGGATCACGTTGATAGGAAGTTTCTTACCGCCGACATTGATGAGGCCGGTATAATCGCCATCCATAAGGACATTGGTGATGGGCATCTGCACAGTGACCGCGGCGAGCTTCCCGCCGAGAGCGGCGGCGGCGCTGCGGACGTTGCGGGATGGACCTGAAGCGCGAGCCGAGCTGCCGACCTTGCTCTTCGAAGATTTAATCATCATTCACCCCTTTGGTTTGGGCTGCGCGATAGGCGTCGGCTCCTTCATTGGATCAGTAGACACGTGATGCAGGACAAGAGTGGCAAGGCGCTCACAAATATACGAATGAAGGGTTTGTAGCTTTTAAGTCGCTCAATTTCAAGTAGTATAACTTGGTGCTTTCCTCGTCTGATAAACAACGTGCTTGCTGCAACGCTGTTTCTAGAGCATGTTCCGCCTCAATTGAATCGGGGGGATTCTCGTGAGGCGAAGAATAGGAGAGTCTATCGGCATTGATTCGCTTTTGGGAGGCTAACGATGCCGAAGGCCTATTCTGCGGACATGCGTGAGCGCGTGATTGCGGAAG
>Ga0306924_10002936_pt1 | contig 16249 bp, 16 predicted proteins | sample sta12Can44000111_FD_203756 | JGI IMG/M metagenome (GOLD analysis project Ga0306924, IMG submission 203756) | Lab enrichment of tropical soil microbial communities from Luquillo Experimental Forest, Puerto Rico - statanox.12C.anox.44.000.111 (v2)... | ecosystem: Environmental > Terrestrial >... | reverse complement strand
AGCCTATAAGCGCCTTCGCCGCCGAGGCTTTTTTGCGCCGTTCATCCGCCGTACAGGTTGATGGCGATCAAATGGCAAGCCTCAGCTAGGCAAAAAGCACGCGCTAGTGTCCCGGTTCTGACATTCGTATCATGGCGTGGCTGGTTCGTTTACGAATGTCAGAACCAAGGGACACTAGCAAACCTTGGATTCTAGTGTGGTTTTGGATTTGACATTCGCCTTGAGGACTCGCGGCGATACTGAAGCGAATGTCAAATCCACCACACTAGCGTGGTTCGAAAGTCAGCACCGATGGGAATAGGCCGTCAGCTCAGGGCGTGGTTGATGACGCTCGCCGGCCTGGCGGCCCTGTCGGCTGCACCACAGGCCGCGGCGCAGACCAATTTCGATCGTCCCGGCGGCGATTACACCAGCGTGCCGATCCCTTCCGGTGATCCGGCCGATTGCGCGTTGCAATGCGAGCATGATCGGCGTTGCCGTGCATGGAGCTTCAACTACCCGACCGACCCCGCCGTCGGCGCGGTGTGCTGGTTGAAGAACACCGTTCCGGCGCGGGTGCCAGACAGCTGCTGCGTCTCCGGCGTGCGCGGGGCGGGGGTGGTCGAACCGAGGAGCGGAGCGGTCGAAACCTCGATCGATCGTGCTGGCGGCGACTATCGCAGCTTCGAGGCCAAAAGCGGCGAGGGCGACGAAGCGTGCAAGGCCGCCTGTACCGCCGACAACAAGTGCCGGGCCTGGACCTTTGTCCGGGCGGGCTATGTCGGCAGGGAAGCGCGTTGCTTTCTGAAGAAGGACATCAAGCCGCCGCGGCGGCGCGCCGGATTCATTTCGGGGGTGGTCAGGTAACCTTCGCGCCCTCCGGCGGATGCTGGCGTCAAGGCCACACTGATCTAACGCATGATGTCAATGCACGGCGGTGAAAAACCGCGTGACGCGAAAACCGGATAACCAGGTCCATACCGGCTGCCTGCGGAAGCCGAGATCCCAGGATCCGACCACGGCATCCGCCCGGCCGACCAGATTGTCCATCGGCAACAGCCCGACGCCGCCCGCGCTAAGGGGGACGCGGCTGTCGGCGGAATTGTCGCGGTTGTCGCCAAGCACGAACAGCCGGCCCGGCGGCACCACCACCTCCGCCGTGTTGTCGAGCCGGCCACTGTCACGAATCTTGAAGATCGCGTGGGCAACGCCGTTCGGCAGCGTCTCGACATAACGATAGGCGGGCTCAAGATTGCCGTTGTCGTCCTCGGCTTCGCCGATTCCGTCCGGCTTCAGCGTGGCGGGATGGTCGTTGATGAAGAGCTGGCCCTGCCGCATTTGAATGCGGTCGCCGGGTAGCCCCACCACGCGCTTCACCCACGCCTGCGAGTTGTCGCCGGGCCAGCGGAACACCACGACATCGCCGCGCTTCGGTGTCTCCTCGAACACGCGCCCCGTCTCGGGCAGGTTGATCTGCATCGGCAGCGAGGCGGTGCCATAGCCGTAAGGGTATTTCGATGCGAGCAGTGCGTCGCCGATCAGGAGCGTCGGCTCCATCGAGCCGGACGGCACGTAGAACGGCTCGGCGATCGCGCCCTTGGCGAGGAACACCACGGCAACCACGCCCGCGAGCTGCAACGTCTGCCCCAACCAAGTGCTCCTGATGGCGCGCGTGGACGACTTCTCCATGTTCATTTACCGGTTCCTCCGACGGTGATGCCTTCCATCCGCAGCGTTGGCTGGCCGACGCCGACGGGCACGCCCTGGCCGTTTTTGCCGCAGGTGCCGACGCCGCTGTCGAGCGCGAGATCGTTGCCGATCATGGTGATGCGGTGCAGGTCGGTCGGTCCATTACCGATCAGCATCGCTCCCTTCAGCGGTGCGCCAATCCTGCCGTCTTCGATCCGATAAGCCTCGGTGCATTGGAACACGTATTTGCCGGAGGTAATGTCAACCTGTCCGCCGCCGAAGTTGGCGGCATAAACGCCGTTCCTCACCGAGCCGATGATCTCCGCCGGATCGCGATCGCCCGCCAGCATGTAGGTATTGGTCATGCGCGGCATCGGGATATGCGCATAACCCTGGCGGCGGCCGTTGCCGGTCGGCCTCATGTTCATCAGCCGCGCATTCTGCCGGTCCTGCATATAGCCGACCAGAATGCCGTCCTCGATCAGCACGGTTCGGTTGGTCGGCGTACCCTCATCGTCGATCGAGAGCGATCCGCGACGCGCGGCGATCGTGCCGTCGTCGATCACCGTGACGCCTTTAGCTGCAACCTGCCGGCCCATCAGGCCGGCGAAGGCGGAGGTTTTCTTGCGGTTGAAATCGCCTTCCAATCCGTGCCCGACGGCTTCGTGCAACATCACGCCGGGCCAGCCGGCCCCCAAAACCACGTCCATTTCGCCGGCCGGTGCCGGCACGGAGTCAAGATTGACCAGCGCCTCGCGCAGCGCACCGTCGGCGGCCTCGCGCCAGGATTTTGTTTCGATGAAGCGCGCATAGCCTTCGCGGCCGCCATAACCCTTGCTGCCGCTCTCCTGGCGATCGCCTTGTCCTGCGACCACGGAAACATTGACGCGGACCAGCGGGCGGATGTCGCGGTAGCTTTCGCCGTCCGCGCGCAGGATTTCCACCACCTGCCAGGTGGCGCCAAGGCTTACCGTCACCTGCCGCACCCGCGGGTCCTTGTCGCGCAGATAGGCGTCGATTTCCGCGAGCAGCTTGACCTTGCTCTCGAAGCCCGGCGCATCCAGCGGATTGTCGTCGCCGTAAAGCTTCGCATTGGTGCGCGGCGGGGGTGCCGCAAAACTCCCGGAATAGCCGCCGCGTACCGCTGCGACCGCATCGGCCGCGCGGATCAGCGCCGGCAGCGACACGTCGGAGGAATGTGCATAGCCCACCGCATCGTCCTTTACCGCGCGCAGGCCAAAACCCTGGCTGGTGTCGTAGGTCGCCTGTTTCAGGCGGCCGTTGTCGAACATCAGCGCTTCGGTCTGACTGAATTCCAGAAAGAACTCGCCGTCATCGGCGCCGGAAAGTCCGCGCGCAATCTCGCGGCGCACGGCATCGCGGTCGAAGTTGGCTCGGTCGAGGAGTGAGGTTGTGGCAGGATCGGTCATCAGGACTCCACATGCTGCTGTCAAGGTTCCCGGCAATTCTAAGCCCGGATGTGCGGCAATCTCATCTTACAATGCGGTAACGCGCGCGCGGTGCCGCAAGCTAGAAACATAGTGATGGTGGCTGGCGAATTGCAGGTTCCCCGCGAGGTTGTTTGGTAATCAGCCTGGATCAAAGCGCCGCAGCTCCTCACGGCAACTTGTCAAATCCGTCGGACAGCCCGTTCAGGCTGAGCGGAAAACCGATACCCTCTTCCGGCGTCTCGAAGATGATGAAGGTCGCGGTCTTGGCTGATTTCAATTGGCCGAGCAGTTTGTCGTCCATGATGACTTCGGCGACGCAGCCATTCGGCAGGCAGCGGACGAAACCGGCCTTGCCGACGTCGACATTGTCGAGCTTGAGACCAAGCCCGGAGGGCAGCAGTACGCCGAGCGGCGCCACCACGCGCATCAGGCGGCTCTTCTGATCGGCGGTCCTCAGCAGGATCACGGTCAGTCCGGCGTTGGAGCGGTCCTCGGCTACCACGCTCTGGATCAGCGCGCATTGCTCGTTCTGGGCGCCGGGCGGCGTATCACAGCGGATTTGCCAGTCGCCATGCACCGAGCGCACCGCGCCTTGCCCATGCGCGGATGCCACCAGGCCAAACATGACGGTCGCAATGAGCGGCCCTGCCAGCAGGAGCCCACCGCGATCTGCGCGTTTCGTCGGGTGTTTCAATGGCCCCATCCTCGATCCCTTGTCATCCCTTTCTGTTCCCACGGGCGGTTCCGGGCTCCACGCATGAAATGATACAGCAATGACGGCGCCCTAAAGGCGATTTCCCTCACATTTCTGTTCGCAATTCCTGTCCGGATCGGCCACCCCGGAGTGCCCTTCAAGGAGAATCAGGCGGCAACGGATCGTTGCGCCTGTGCGAACATGTCGGCCGGGCCGCTGTCAAGCGGCGCGAGCTGCCGGAAATGGCGCTTATGCCTGATTTTACGGGAAATTGCGATTAGTCGCGATGCCGCCTTCTCGCTCCTACTACCGCATTGCTAGACCCTTAGAATTATGGTTTGAGAGGCGGGATTTCGGCGCCTCACGATCCGGCCTGGACACCCTCGATTGGTGTGTTTTCGGGCTGTCTGGCGGGGGCGGACGGGCGGGCGGGCGAATGGGGGTTATGCATTTGCGCGCCAAGGGGCGGAATGCGGGGCTGATTTTCGAAGGGAGCGCGGGCGGCATGAAGATGTCGAAGGGCCGAATTGGCCGATGGATGCTGGGGTTGGCGGTGAGTTGCGGGGCTCTGGTTGCAGGCGGTACTGCCTTCGCCGAGCTGGGGCAGCCGGCGCCGTGGGAATACAGGCTGCAAGCGTCCGGCTCGCCCGTCATGGACGAGATCACCAGCTTTCATAACGTACTTCTCGTCATCATCACCCTGATCACGCTTTTCGTGCTGGCGCTGCTCGTGACCGTGATGGTCCGCTTCAACGCCAGGTCAAACCCGACGCCATCCAGGACCACCCACAACACGCTGGTTGAGGTCGCCTGGACCCTGGTTCCCGTCCTGATTCTGGTCGGCATCGCGGTGAAGTCTTTCCAGCTCCTGTTCTTCCAACTCGACCTGCCGAAAGCGGACCTGACGATCAAGGCGACCGGCAAGCAGTGGTATTGGAGCTACGCCTATCCCGATAACGGCAAATTCGAGTTCGATTCGCTGCTTGCCTGCGACGAGGCGCGTACCAAGTGCGATGCGCCCCGCCTGCTTGCGGTCGACAACGAGGTCGTGGTGCCCGTGGGCAAGATCGTTCGTGTCGAAACCATCGGCGCCGACGTCATCCACTCTTTCGCGGTGCCGGCCTTCGGCATCAAGATCGACGCGATCCCCGGCCGGTTGAATGAAACCTGGTTCAAGGCGACCAAGGAGGGCAGATATTACGGTCAGTGCTCCGAGCTGTGCGGCAAGGATCACGCCTACATGCCGATCGTGGTGAAGGTCGTAAGCGATCAGGAATTCTCGACCTGGGTCGAGGCCGCAAAGAAGAAATTCGCCAGCGCAAAGAGCGATACTTTGGCGTCGGCTGTCGGAGCGGCGCAGTAAGCCGGCACGGCTTTCCGCGCCAAGGGGATCAGGGCTACTGGACCGATCCGGTCCAAGAAGAGACTGCAAGGCAGGATTTACAAATGGCAACGAGCGCAGCAACACACGACGATCATGCCCATGACGACCACGCGCACGACCATCCGACCGGCTGGCGGCGCTGGGTCTATTCGACCAACCACAAGGACATCGGCACGATGTACCTCGTGTTCGCGATCATTGCGGGCATCATCGGGGCGGCGATGTCGATCGCCATCCGCGCCGAGCTGATGTATCCCGGTGTCCAGATCTTCCACGAGACCCATACCTACAACGTCTTCGTTACCTCGCACGGCCTGATCATGATCTTCTTCATGGTGATGCCGGCGATGATCGGCGGGTTCGGCAACTGGTTCGTGCCGCTGATGATCGGCGCCCCCGACATGGCGTTTCCGCGCATGAACAACATCTCGTTCTGGCTGTTGCCGGCTTCCTTCGGCCTGCTGCTGATTTCATCCTTCGTCGAAGGCGAATCGGGTGCCAACGGTGTCGGCGCGGGCTGGACCCTCTACGCGCCGCTGTCGACCACGGGCCATCCGGGACCGGCGGTCGATTTCGCGATCCTCTCGCTACATCTGGCCGGTGCCTCGTCGATTCTCGGCGCCATCAACTTCATCACCACGATCTTCAACATGCGCGCGCCGGGCATGACGCTGCACAAGATGCCGCTGTTCGTCTGGTCGATCCTGGTGACCGTGTTTCTGCTGCTCTTGGCGCTGCCGGTCCTGGCGGGCGCAATCACCATGCTGCTGACCGACCGCAATTTCGGCACCACCTTCTTCTCCGCCGATGGCGGTGGCGATCCGGTGCTGTTCCAGCATCTGTTCTGGTTCTTCGGCCACCCCGAAGTCTACATCCTGATCCTGCCCGGCTTCGGCATGATCAGCCAGATCGTCTCGACCTTCTCGCGCAAGCCCGTGTTCGGTTATCTCGGCATGGCCTATGCGATGGTCGCAATCGGCGGTATCGGCTTCGTGGTGTGGGCGCACCACATGTACACGGTCGGCATGAGCTCGGCGGCGCAAGCCTATTTCGTCGCCGCCACCATGGTGATCGCGGTGCCGACCGGCGTGAAGATTTTCTCCTGGATCGCGACCATGTGGGGCGGCTCGATCGAGTTCAAGACGCCGATGCTGTGGGCGATCGGCTTCATCTTCCTTTTCACCGTCGGCGGCGTCACCGGCGTCGTGCTGGCCAATGCCGGCGTCGACCGCGTGCTGCAGGACACCTACTACGTCGTCGCCCACTTCCACTATGTGCTGTCGTTGGGCGCGGTGTTTGCGATCTTCGCCGGCTGGTACTACTGGTTCCCGAAGATGTCCGGCTACATGTACAACGAGACGATCGGCAAGCTGCACTTCTGGTTCACCTTCGTCGGTGTCAACCTGGTGTTCTTCCCGCAGCACTTCCTCGGTCTCTCCGGCATGCCGCGCCGCTATGTCGATTATCCCGATGCGTTCGCCGGCTGGAACCTGGTTTCGTCCATCGGTTCCTACATCTCCGGCTTCGGCGTTCTGATCTTCATCTACGGCCTGATCGACGCCTTCGTCCGCAAGCGGCAGGCCGCCAACAATCCGTGGGGCGTCGGCGCCACGACGCTGGAGTGGACGTTGCCGTCGCCGCCGCCGTTCCATCAGTTCGAGGTGCTGCCGCGGGTGCAGTAAAGTCTTTAGAGGTGCGCGGCGCCTTGTCGGGCGCCGGGCCGCTTTGAGGGAAGCGATCAAGCCTTGTCGGTCACTGGTCACAGCACAGTCGGTGTTGCACCCCGCATCTCGGAAGCGGATGTCGGCGATTACATTGCCCTGCTCAAGCCGCGTGTGATGTCGCTTGTGGTCTTCACGGCGCTGGTCGGACTTGTGATCGCGCCCGGGCACGTGCACCCGGTACTGGCCATCACCTCGCTCTTGTGTATCGCGGTTGGTGCCGGCGCCTCCGGCGCGCTCAACATGGCGCTCGAGGGCGACCTCGACGCCAGGATGACGCGCACCGCCAACCGCCCGATTCCGCGCGGCCGCATCACCCCCTCGGAGGCGATGGCGTTCGGCGTGATACTCGCCTTCTTCTCCGTGCTGACGCTCGGCATTCTCGTCAACTGGTACGCGGGTGGCCTGCTTGCCTTCACCATCTTCTTCTATGTGGTGGTCTACACGATGTGGCTGAAGCGGTGGACCGCGCAGAACATCGTGATCGGCGGCGCCGCCGGCTCGCTGCCGCCGGTCGTGGCCTGGGTCGCCGCCACGGGCTCGCTCTCGGTCGAGCCGCTGCTGTTGTTTCTGATCATCTTCTTCTGGACGCCGCCGCATTTCTGGGCGCTGGCGCTGTTCCGCTCCGACGATTACGCGCGTGCCGGCGTGCCGATGTTGCCAGTGGTGGCCGGCCCCGACGCGACGCGGCTGCAGGTCCTGCTGTATACGCTCGTCCTGGTCGCGGTCGCGGTCAGCCCCTGGCCGCTCGGCTATTTCGACGCGATCTACGGCGTCACCTCGCTCGTTCTCGGCGGCGGCATGCTGGCGCTCGCCATCCAGCTCTATTGCAGCCGAGCTCGAGCCGTTTCGCTGCGCGCCGCACGAAAATTGTTCGCCTTCTCCATCCTTTATCTGTTCGCGCTGTTTGCCTCGCTGCTTGTCGAGGTCGTCGTCCGCGCGGTCGCGCCTGGAATCGGGTAGGGGGCGCATGGGCAACACATGTCGGACCAGCGCGAGCCAGACGGAATCGTCCTCACCGAGGCGCAGAAAAAGAGCCAGCGCCGGCGTTCAATCGCCATTGCGCTCGCACTTGGTGTTCTTGTCGTGCTGTTTTTCGCCGTTACCCTGGTCAAGGGGCCGGCCGTGCTGAGACGTCCGCTGTGATGGAAACCGACCGCAACGCGACACCGAAAGCGCCGCCGCGCCTTCAGCGCGGCCATAGACCTGGTCTTGGGCGTGATGCGCTGGTGGCGGCGGCCTGCGGGGTGGTGGTGGTGTTGATGGTGGGCGCGTCCTACGCGGCGGTGCCGTTCTACAACTGGTTCTGCCGCGCCACCGGCTTCAACGGCACTACGCAGGTCGCGACCTCGGTTCCGTCGGCCGCGCCGCTCGCGCGGACCGTCGCGGTGCGTTTCGATGCCAATGTTGCTGGCGGCTTGCCCTGGAAGTTCGAGCCGGAGAAGACCGAGATCGAGGTCAGGATCGGCGAGGTCACGACCGCCTATTACACCGTGACCAACCAGTCGGCGCGGACCACGACCGGACAGGCGGCCTACAACGTGGCGCCGCTCACCGTCGGCGCCTATTTCCAGAAGATCAACTGCTTCTGCTTCACCGAGCAGACCTTGGCTCCCGGCGAAAAGCGCCAAATGCCCGTGGTCTTCTACGTCGATCCGTCGATCGTCGAGGACCACGACAATGACGGGCTGAATACCATCACCTTGTCCTACACGTTCTATCCCCTTCGCGAGCCGGCCGCGCGGCCGCTTGCGGAGGGCGAGGCGGACAAACGCAAGGGAAGTCTGTAATCACTTGCGGGATCTGATTTTTGGGACGCACAGGTGCCGATTGGCCCGGCACCGTCAACGGAGAGACCGATAATGGCTACGGCGGAAGTAAAGCACGACTACCACCTCGTCGACCCCAGTCCGTGGCCGATCGTCGGCGCGGTCTCGGTGTTTATCATGGCTGTCGGTGCGGTCGGCTGGATGAAGCATCTGTACGCAACACCCTGGCTGGTGTTCGCCGTCGGCGCCATCGGCGTGCTCTACACAATGGCAAGCTGGTGGGCCGACGTCATCCGCGAGGCGCAGTACAAGGGCGATCACACCCGCGTCGTGCAGCTCAGCCACCGCTACGGCATGATCCTGTTCATTGCCTCCGAGGTGATGTTCTTCGTCGCCTGGTTCTGGGCGTTCTTCAATTCCGCGCTGTTTCCGGCGGACGCGGTTCACGCCGCCCGCGACGCCATCTTCGGCTGCGGCGCCGGGACCGAGATCGGCGCCTGTAACGTGCCCGGCACCTGGCCGCCCAAGGGCATCGAGGCCTTCAACCCCTGGCATCTGCCGCTGCTCAATACGCTGCTGCTTTTGACATCGGGCACGACAGTCACCTGGGCCCACCACGCGCTGCTCGAAAACGACCGCCAGGGCCTCAAATACGGGTTGATCCTGACGATTGCGCTGGGCGCTGCCTTCACCTGTGTGCAGGCCTGGGAGTACAGCCATGCCGCCTTCCACTTCTCCGGCAACATCTATGGCGCGACCTTCTTCATGGCGACCGGCTTCCACGGCTTCCACGTCATCATCGGAACAATCTTCCTGACCGTGTGCCTGGGACGCGCCTATGCCGGGCATTTCACGCCCAAGCAGCATCTCGGCTTCGAGTTCGCCGCCTGGTACTGGCATTTCGTCGACGTGGTGTGGCTGTTCCTGTTTGTCTGCATTTACGTCTGGGGCACCGGCGGCGGCCGGCTCGGCGTTGAGTAGCCGCTCCTCACATATGCTACACGGGGGCGGCCAAAGGGCCGCCCTTTTGTTTCGACAGAGATCAAGCCCATGCCGGACGCGCCCCATTCAACGCTGAGCGAGGCCGCATTGCGCGGCATCACCTGCAAATGTCCGCGCTGCGGCACGGGCAAGCTCTACGCCGGCTTTCTCACGCTGAAACCCAGATGCGAGGTTTGCGGGCTCGACTATGCCTTTATCGATTCCGGCGACGGCCCGGCCGTCTTTGTCATCATGATCGCCGGCGCGATTGTGGTCGCGGCCGCCCTGATCGTCGAGGTCAAGTACCAGCCGCCGTTCTGGGTGCATGCGGCGCTCTGGCTGCCGTTGACGCTTGCCGTCACCTTGTGGCCGCTTCGCGCGATCAAATCGCTTTTGATCGCGCTGCAGTTTCATCACAAGGCGGCCGAGGGCCGGCTCATCGACCGCGCGCCGAAATGAGCGGACGACGTCTCGGTTTCGGCCTCTTCACCCTGGTGATGGTGGCGTTGTTCGTTGGCCTCGGCATCTGGCAATTGCAACGCCGCCACGAAAAGCACGCGCTGATCGCAGCGCTGACCGAACGGCTTGCGGCGGAGCCTGTGCCGCTGCCGCCTATGTCGGAGTGGAGCAAGCTCACGGCCGGCCGTGACGAGTTCAGGCGGGTGAGCTTTATGGCGACTTATGAGTCGCGGCTGGACGCGATGGTCTATAGTTCCGGCTCGGCCATCCGGCCCGACATTTCCGGCCCAGGCACCTGGGCTTTCATTCCCGCGCGGCTGCCGAGTGGCGAGACGCTCGCCATCAACGCCGGCTTCGTGCCCAACACGATGCAGGACCGCGACGTGCAGGATCGCGCTATTGCGCGGCTAATCACCGGCAAGCCCGTCGCGATGACGGGCTACGTCCGTTTTCCCGAGACGGCTGGGGTGTTCACGCCCGACGTCGAGCACGCCAAGCGGTTGTGGTTCGCGCGCGATCATCTGGCGATGGCGCAAGCGTTCGGCTGGGACAAGCTCGCGCCGTTTTATATCGATCTGGAAACGCCGGTACCGGAAAGCGGCATTCCGAAACCCGGTCCACTCGAGGTGCATTTGCGCGACGACCACATGCAATACGCCATCACCTGGTTTGCGCTCGCGGGCGTGGTGATGATCGCGTTTGGGATATGGGCGAGGCGACGGCGGCAGGGCTGATTTTCAAACGCCTTGTTCGGACGTGTCTTGAATTGAGGGAAAAACGCCGTTTCCGTATAGCGCAAAATCCTCCAATAGTCTGCGGTGCAAGTTGCATCCGGAGTCCTTCCATGACCAGTCTGCGATCTCGTACCGCTCTTGTTGTTGTCGATGTGCAGCGTGCGTTCGATGAATGGGAATCGGCGGGCAAACGGCGCAACAATCCCCACGCGGTCGCGCGGATCGCCGATCTCCTGCAGGCGTTCAGGGATCGCGGCGCGGCCATTTTCCATATTCGCCATGAGGGATCGCGGCCGAATTCCTCACTCTTGCCCGGTAGCACCGGCTTCGCGGTCAAGGACGAAGCGCGCGAACTCGCGTCCGAGCCTGTCATCGTGAAGCGGGTGAACAGCGCCTTCATCGGCACGGATCTGGAAAGCCGGCTGCGCGCGGCCGACATCACGACGTTGGTGATCTGCGGCGCCACCACCAATCACTGCGTGGAGACCACGACGCGGATGGCCGGCAATCTCGGATTCGACACCAGACTCGTTCGCGACGCGACCTGGACATTCGACCGGATCGGCCCCGATGGCGACAGACATTCGGCCGACGACATCCACGCGATGACGCTGGCAAACCTCAACGGCGAGTTTGCGTGCATCGTGTCGGCCGCCGAGGCCATCGCAGCGCTGAAATCCGAGGGGCGGCGGGCTTGAGCCTCGCCGCAGTGGAGTGTTAGGCTTGGCTTGGATCGCCCGGCACTTCGAACGCCGCTGATGACGGCGGCAGTCGAGCGTCCGGGGAGCGCAATGGCCGATGTGACGCTCGACGCCCAAGCCGGCGTGCAGGGAAGTGTGCAAGGCAGGGTCCCGACGACGCCCGGGGAACATTCCAGGGGCAGTGCGCAGGACTGGCTCGCCGGAATCGAGAAATCTAGGCTGACACCGCGCTACTATGCGACGATCTCTTTGGTCGTCGTGCAGGAGATGTTGGAGTTCTACGACTACTTCCTGGTCGGATACCTGGTATCGGTGCTCGCCCCCGGCTGGCACCTCACTTACGGGCAGAGCGCGCTGATGTTGCTGTCCTCGGGCGTCGGCGCCATCGCCGGCGCCGTGATTGGCGGGCAGGTCGCCGACATCATCGGGCGCAAAACGATCGTCTGGGTCGGCGGCCTCGTCTTTGCGCTTGGCGCTGCGGGAATTGCGCTCATTCCGGACGGCGCCTGGATCCAATTTTCGCTGTTGCGGTTCGTCGTCGGCTGCGGCTCGATGGCCGCAATCACCTCGCAAAATCCGTTGATCGTCGAGATGACGCCGACGCGCTACCGCACCTTCGTTTCCAGCATGATGGTGGTGCCGGTTGCGCTCGGCACCATGTTCGCCGCGATGGTATCGGCCAGCTTGCTGCCCGTGATCGGGTGGCGCGGCGTTGCCTTCACCGGCGCCTTGCCAATCGTCACCTCGCTCTTGATCGCATGGATCGTGCCGGAATCGGTGCGCTGGCTGTTGTCGCGCGGACGCAACGCCGATGCGCGCCGCGAGGCCGCAAAATTGCTTGGCGTTCCCGAGAGCAGCATTTCACTGCCCAATGTCGTCGAGCCCGCCAGGAAATCGGCTCCGATGATCGACCTGCTGGCCGACCAGAGGCGGTTCTGGTGGGTGGTCGTGATCTGGACCGGGATTTCCACCAGCACCTACGGCGTGGCCTTGTGGGGCCCGACCATCCTCTCTCAGCTTCTGAAGATCCCCGCGCATGAGGCGGCACGTTACTTCGTTTATGTGGCCATCGCCTCGCTGCTCGGCCGCGTGCTGTTTTCCGTGCTGCCGCTCTACATCGGGCGGCGCGGCGCGGCCATCGTCGGGACGGCCGGCTCCGTCCTGGTGATGCTGGCAATCTATGCCTTCTATCGCGAGTTCATCGCCGGCTGGTCGGTATTTGCGCTGCTCATCGTTTTCGGCGCAGCGTTCTACAGCGGCATGTTTTCCAATATGGCGCCCTATGTGGTCGAAGTGTTCCCGGTCTCGCTTGGCGGCCGCGCCTTCGGACTGGCGCAGGCTTCCAACGGCATCGGCAAGATCCTCGGGCCGGTCTGTCTGGCGCTGATCGCAGGAAGCAACGACGTGGTCTCGCCAAAGGCTACGGCCGATGCAGTCGCCACCGCCTTCCTGTTCCTGGCCGCCTGTGAGCTTGCGGCGCTGATTGCGATCCTGGCTTTTCGCAGGGAACCCCATGGCAAGCCGATGGAAATCTAGTGCCGCCTATTTGAAGTTCCTGCACCACAAGCGGCGAATTCTGTTCAGGAACTTCAAATAGAAAAGCGGCACTAGAAACAGTAGATTTGCTAGTGCCCATAACTTTCCGAAGTTCGTGAAAGGCGGGTGCTGAGATGTAGCACTTCGGAAAGTGGGCCCTAGTGTCCGATATCGACATCCCCGTTCTGATTTCCGGCGGCGGTCCGGTGGGACTTGCCGCCTCGCTGCTGCTCTCGCAGCACGGCGTTCCTTCGCTCCTGGTCGAACGTCATCCAGCCACCGCGCTCACGCCAAAAGCGCGCGGCATCAATGCCCGCACCATGGAGATCTTCCGGCAATGCGGCATCGAGGCGGCGGTGCGCGCGGCGGGGCTCGCCGAAGGCCGCCTGGGCCTGATCGTCTGGACCGAAAGCCTCGCCGGAGCCGAAATCGAGCGCAGGGTCCCCGGACGCGCCGCCGCAAAGAACATGGCGGTGACGCCGGTCAGGAACTGTCTCTGCGCCCAGGATGATCTTGAGCCTGTGATTCGCCGCTTTGCGGAAGCAGCCGGGGCAGGACACCTGCGCTTCAACACCGAGATGACGTCGTTCAGCCAGGATGTCAGCGGCGTTACCGGCCGGCTTACCGATCGCGTATCGGGAGCGGAGAGCCGATTTGCCGCGCGCTTTCTGATCTCAGCCGAAGGCGCGCAAAGCCGGGTGCGGCGTGCGCTTCCGGTGAAAATGCTCGGTGAGGAGAAAGTCTACGACAGCGTCAATATCCTCTTCCATGCCGAGCTTACCCAATGGGTGGCGCAGCGGCCGGCCGCGCTCTACTACGTCGAGCAGCAGGATTTGCGCGCCACGTTCCTAACCATCAATGGCACGGACCGCTGGGGTTTTCTGATTCACAGCACGAAGGAATATGGCTGGAAGCCGCAAGACTTCACGGCGGAGTTTTGCACGGCCCTGATCCGCAAGGGCATCGGCCTGCCGGATATCGAGGTCACGGTGCTTGGCGTAAGCCACTGGGAGGCATCCGCCATCGTCGCCGACCGTTACCGCGTCGGCAACGTCTTTCTAGCTGGCGATGCGGCGCATGAAATGCCGCCGACCGGGGGTTTCGGTCTCAACACAGGGGTGCAGGACGTTCACAATCTGACCTGGAAGATTGCGGCCGTTCTGCGCGGTGAGGCGAACGACTCGCTGCTTGACAGCTACCATGACGAGCGCCAGCCCTTAGGGCAGTTCATCACGCAAAACGCGCTCGCCAACGCGGTGTCGATGGGACGCACGGCGCGGCAGAGCAGCGCCGTGCTGCCGCGCGCGGAATTTCTCAACGAACAGGGGCTGATCTTCGGAGCCTGCTATGAATCGATGGCGGTGTTGCCGGATGGCACGCCCAAGGCCGTTCTCGATGATCCCGTCACCGAATATCTGCAGTCGGCGCGACCCGGTTGCCGCGCCCCCCATGTCTGGCTCAGGCGCGGCAACGAGCAAATCTCGACCATCGACCTGATGGGCGCGCACTTTCTCCTGATGACTGGCGCCAATGGCGAGCCTTGGCGGCGCGCCGCGCAAGCCATAGGCCAGCTATGGCCGCCGCTTGTTGCCCATACCATCGGCGAGAATGCAGACGTCAGCGATCCCGAGGGAAATTGGCAGGCTGCCTACGGCATCGAGGCCGATGGCGCCGTCCTGGTCCGGCCGGACGGCTACGTTGCCTGGCGCAGCCGATCCGCCGTTGCCAACCCGCAAGAGACGCTGCGGGTGGCGTTCGATCGCCTGTTCGGCAGAGTGCACGCGATCGCGTAAGGTCGGGATGAGCAAAAACTATCCGCCCAATCGCCCCTCCCGGTCGCGCACATAGGCGCGCTCGCCGCTTTGCGGGTGAAACCAGACTGCGAGCGCCTCGCCAGAGGACGGATCGACGAAGCGCTCGCCGGTGAATTGCCAATCCGGTCCCGGCGGTTCATCGAGCGGCATGCGCTTGTAGCCGCCGGTTCGAAACAGCAACCAGATCAGCAGGGGCAGCGCGATCACACCGCACCAGATGAGGAATCCGGTCATGGAGCAGGCTCGATCACCGCGGCTGTTCCGTAGGCAACGATCTCGCTCATGGTATTGCCGATCTCGGCGCTGTCGAAGCGCATCATCACGATGGCGTTAGCGCCCATGGCACTGGCGTTCTGCACCAGGCGGTCCAGCGCATGGCGGCGGGCTTCCTCCAGCATCTGCGTATATTCGTGAATCTCGCCTCCTATGATCGAGCGAAGTCCTGCCACGAGGTTGCCGCCGAGGCCTCTGCTGCGAACGACGACCCCAAAGCATTGGCCCAGCATTCGGACCGTTCGATGCCCGGTCACGTTTTCAGTCGTAACGATGATCAATTGCGCCTCCTGTATCATTCGGGGCCTGTTGGCATCCCGAACGAGGTTGGTAGCATCTTGCAGCTATCTCGTTCACGAACTGGCCGCCTGGATCGCCAACAACCGGTTTCCTCTTTGTCACAAACCCATTAAGGTGCCGGCGCGATCCGGTCCCGAATTTCCCAGGATCATCAAATTAAATCAAAGGCTTAAGATAATCTTAAGCCTTTGGAGGGCGGTTTGACGCGGTATATTTCGACAAGGGGGGAAGCCCCTGCTCTGGGGTTCTGTGACGTGATGCTGACCGGGCTTGCCCGGGACGGTGGTCTCTACGTGCCTGAAGTCTGGCCGCAGTTCTCGCCCGATTCGATCGCGCAGTTTTTCGGCCGGCCTTATTGGGAAGTCGCCGTCGACGTGATCCGGCCGTTTACCGGCGGAGAAATTTCGGATGCCGATCTCGGGCGTATGGCGAATGAAGCCTACGCCACGTTCCGCCATCCAGCGGTGGTGCCGCTCGACCAGATCGGGGTGCATCAATTCCTGCTCGAGCTGTTTCATGGCCCGACGCTCGCCTTCAAGGACGTGGCGATGCAGTTGATCTCGCGTCTGATGGATCACGTTCTGGAGAAGCGCGGCGAGCGCACTACCATCGTGGTCGCAACCTCTGGCGATACCGGCGGCGCCGCTGTCGATGCGTTCGCGAACCTGGAGAACGTCGATCTCGTGGTGCTGTTCCCGCACGGGCGGATTTCCGACGTGCAGCGGCGCATGATGACCACGGCGGGCGCGCCCAACGTCCATACG
>Ga0306924_10002935_pt1 | contig 16250 bp, 18 predicted proteins | sample sta12Can44000111_FD_203756 | JGI IMG/M metagenome (GOLD analysis project Ga0306924, IMG submission 203756) | Lab enrichment of tropical soil microbial communities from Luquillo Experimental Forest, Puerto Rico - statanox.12C.anox.44.000.111 (v2)... | ecosystem: Environmental > Terrestrial >... | reverse complement strand
ATTCCAGATGAATCCCAAAAACGGCTGCATATACGTCACCTCAGACATTCCCAGATTGATCAGCCTGGATGAAGCCGTCGGAAAACTGATGGTGACACCGCCGGAGATCAGGCTCCCGCTCTGGCGATCCTCGAGAAGTATCGCCTTGGCGATGGCGCTGATGTTGCCAAATTGAGTAGATGAGATGCCGGGGCCGCCTGGAACGGCGACCAGCTCGCCCGTGACCGGGTCCGGGGCCACTTGAAACTCCTTGGCTTCGGCGTCAATCGTGTTGAACGGCATGCGCAAACCCAACGAGACTTGCCCGTTGAAGAAAGTCTTTTCGAAACCGAAAGTGTTGCGAACCAGGGACACACTGTGAATCGGTTGGGTCGGATCGGCCCAGCGCGATTTTTCCAGGTTGTTGTAATAGTTGAATTTGTAAAATACCCGGTCAATGGGCCGCGGGCTTTCACCCTCGGCAATTTTCACATCGGAGAACAAGTTGGCCAAAGGACCCACGAAATCCCCGAGCATGTACGGCGTGAAGTAGTTTGGCCTCGCCGCAGCGCATTCAAATAGGAACCCTTCCCGGGCGACCGACACGGTGTCCGCATTGGGTAGCACAAGCACTGGTGCGACAGCCGGTGCCGGTGCGCTTTGCCCGATGGACTGTTTCACGGCCGGCGGGTTTTCCGGGGGCAGGTTTGTAACGGGGTCGGCTGCCCAAGTGGGGATAGTCATCGTCAACGAAAACATGAACGCCTTTATTCTGGCAAATTTCATATCGTCTCTCCTCATTCCGAGAATCACCGATTAGACCTGGGCCTGGAACATGGGCGATCCTGCTGAAGTTCACACTTCTGGAATAACCGCCGATAGCGCTCGCTTCAAGCCATACTGAGGTGCCAAACCACTCTTATATGTCGAATGGCATGTGTGTCAATCTCACTTGCCCGGTTGAGAGAGGGGTGGAAGGATCTTCCGAACTTACGCGGATAAACGGACCCTGGGGCAGCCTGCGCCCGTATAGCGCAGCATTTGTTAAAGTTGTTATTCGGGAAAATCGGATAAGAGAAAGAGGATAGGAGGAGGAATGGTGGAAAGCAAGATCTCCTGGAAACTGACAGCGCTCATCGCCCTGTGGCTCGTCGCCCCTTCGGTGTCGCGTGCCGGCCCGCTTCGCGACCTGTTGGCCCATCGGCAACCGGACTGCCCGGCACCTTCGTATTCCCCGCTGCACTACTGGGCGCCGAATCTCTACCGCCTCCACGCCCATCACCCGCATGGCTCGGAGGCATTCGCTCCGTCGCCATCTTGCCCCGACATGCCGGCCCGATATCACATTATCCGGTATCCCTGTCCGACCATCGATCCCGCTGTGGCAGCAGCGGCATACCCCTAACCGGTTTTGGCGTCCCCGCTCACTCGCCGCTCAATCTCAAGGGAGTGGAGACGCGACATCTCTGGTTGGAGGTCGACCAAAAACACCGGCTCCACTCGCGAATGGGAGAGAACAAAGACAAACCACGAGCGCGACTTCCCTTCACGCGCAATCGCAATTGTGCCGCAAGACCTGAATCAGGCGACCGGCTAGCAGGGTTAGCTGCAAGCGGTGGGTCGGCTGCTCTTCCAACCGGTCGCGGAGGTCGACCGGGAGGTCGGCCGCACGGGCTTGAATTGCCTGGATTAGTTGTGGCCGGGTCATGCAATCAATGTAGTCGAGTTCGATTTTGCTCAGGATCGCAATCATGGATTCACCTCCCCCGATGAATCTCGATCATTTGGACCGTTGCTTGCAAAGAGTCACCCGGTTGCCCGTATGGTTGAAGCGCACCCAGGTCATCTCGGTCCGCATGAGGAACAGGCCGCAGCCTTTGGACCAATCGAGGTTCTCCTGGCCGAGCGGATCCGGAACTTGAGCCGGGTCAAATCCGTGACCCTGGTCTTCTACCTCCAGCATCACCTCGTCGAGCGTCACGAGGTAGCGGAAGTCGATAATCTTGCTCAGGTCGCTCCGGTTCCCATGCTCGAACGCGTTTTTCATGGCCTCGTACGCGGCAATCCTCACTGCGAAGATGTCGTCCTCGGGATACGAAAGCACCTCCATCCACACTTCGAGCTTCTCGAAGAATGGACACAAATCGGCCAGTCCATGAACAAGGACTCGCTGCGCGCGCTTGTCCCGAGTCAGGTCCACGTTTCGCGCGTGACGGTGCGGCTTTCTGTAGTACTGATCCATGTCAGCTCCCTCGCTGATGCGCTGCGGCCGTTCGTGCCCGGGGTGCTTCCCAGGTGCGGACTAATGGGCCTTGCCTTCTCTATCTTTCAAACCGAGAATGGTGAGAAAAGGCTGCCAAGGAATTGCTGCAATGACGCGCTTACCGGCCAACGATGTAACTGCGATCCTGCGAGCCGCTCAGGCCGGCGACCCTGAAGCGGCCGCCCGGTTGCTGCCACTCGTGTATGATGAATTGCGCAAGCTTGCGCGGACCCGAATGGCGAAGCTACCCCCCGGGCAAACCTTGCAGCCCACGGCCCTGGTGCACGAGGTTTATCTGCGGCTAATCGGCAAAAAAGACCTGCATTTGGAAAGCCGGCGGCACTTCTTCTTCGCCGCCGCCCGGGCCATGCGCGACATCCTGGTGGAACAGGCCCGCCGCAAGGCCGGCCCCAAGCAGGGTGGCCGCCGCCAACGCGTTGAATTCGCGGAAAACATCATCGCCGTGGAACCACCGTCGGAAGACATGTTGGCTCTTCACGAAGCGCTGTCGGAGCTGGAGAACGAAGACCCGCTCAAGGCACAAATCGTCAATCTCCGCTATTTCGCCGGCATGAGCGTGGCGGAGACGGCCCAGGTGCTGGGGATTTCGCAGCGCACGCTCCACCGTCACTGGCGGTTCAGCAAGGCGTGGTTGAAGAGCCACATCGTCGGCTCGGGACGGTGATGCAACCCCGCTCGCCTGGGGCCGCGAAATCACCCACCGCAATTTCGCGGGGGAGATGAAATTGGCATGGCCAAACCACCGCTCCAACGGGTGGAAGAACTGTTTCACCAGGCCGTCGCGCTTGGTTTGAACGAGCGCTGCGCCTTCCTGGACGGTGCCTGCGGCGGTGATCCCGCATTGCGGGCCGCTGTTGAAGAACTGATCAAGCACGACCGGGAAGGTCGAGAAACGGACCGCTTTCTGGTAAGCCCCGTCGCCGGCGTGGCTGGTGTCCACAGGTCGGACACGTCAACGCCCTTGGGAGCCACCGTATGCGACACTCCCGAGCCGCAAACTCGCCCAGACGTTCCCGGGTATGAGTTGTTGACCGAACTTGGCCGGGGAGGCATGGGCGTCGTCTACCTGGCGCGGCAGACAAGCCTCAACCGGCTGGTGGCTCTAAAAATGCTGCTGCCCAGCACGCCGGCCTCGCAAGAGATGCTGGACCGCTTCCGCATCGAAGCCGAAGCCCTCGCCCGCCTGAACCATCCAAACGTCGTGCCCGTTTACGACATCGGTGCAGCGGAAGGTCATCCCTATTTCACCATGGAATACGTTCCCGGGCCGAGCCTGGCGCGCGTATTGAACGAACGGCCACAGGACATCGGCGCCTCGGCCCGGCTCGTCGAGCTCTTGGCCCGGACGGTTCACGCGGTTCACGAGTGCGGGATCGTTCATCGCGATCTCAAGCCGGCCAACGTGTTGCTCCAGCGGGTCGGAGCTGGGGGCCGGGAAAATGACCCGGAAGACCAACCGGTTGATTTGTCCTTGCTCCTTGCTCCTGCCTCCTTGATTCCCAAGGTGACGGACTTCGGTCTGGCAAAAGATCTGAACGCCGACCGCAAACTCACCCGCAGTGGCACCGCGCTCGGCACACCCTCGTACATGGCCCCCGAGCAAGTCCGGAATCTGCAGGGCGGAGTCGGGCGGGCCGCCGACGTTTACGCCCTCGGCTCGATCCTCTACGAGATGCTGACCGGCCGGCCTCCTTTTGACGCGGAAAGCCTGGCGGACACATTCGACCAGTTGTTACATGACGAGCCGTTGTCTCCGTCCCGGCTGCGGCCGAAGCTGCCGCGCGACCTGGCCACCGTCTGCCTGAAATGTCTGGAAAAGTCACCGCACCGGCGCTATGCCAGCGCGTTGCATCTGGCGGAAGACCTGCGACGTTGCCAGGCCGGCGAGCCCATCGAGGCTCGCCCCGTCGGCCCGCTCGGCCGAGCGTTGCGCTGGTGCCGCCGGCGCCCCCTGGTCTCCGCCCTCATCGCGCTCAGCGCTGTCATGACACTGGCCCTCATTGTCACCGCCGTGGTCTACGACGTCCGTCTTTCGGATGCCCTGGCGAAAGCAGAGGGGATCGGAGAGGACGAGCGGCAGCAGATTGTTCGGCTCAACGTCCGTATCGGCATCAGCCGGCTGGAAAACGGCGACGCTTTGGCCGCGCTCCTTCGTTTTACCGAGGCCTTAAGGCTGGATGAAGGCGTCCCCGAGCAGGAGCACCACCACCGGACGAGGATCGCCACCATATTGCGGCAGAGTCCCCGCCTCGTCGGTTTGTGGACGCCCGCCGCGCCGGTCCTTTTCATGCGCTCGGGGGCTTCCGGAGCGTGGATGGCCACTGCGGGCGCGGATCACCGGGTCGAGGTATGGGACCTGTGGACAGGCCAGCCGGTCGGACTGGCCTGGCGGCAGGACGACGAGCTGCTCCACGGCGTTTTCAGCCTTGACGGCAAGTCCCTGGCCACGGTCGGCAAGGCGGGGACGGCTCGCGTGAGAGACCTGAGAACCGGTGTGGTTCGCGAACTCGCGCTCCCGGGTAATCGGACAGTTCGCCGTGTCGCTCTCCCTGACGGCGGGCGCAACTTGCTCGTCGAGTACACCGATTCCTCCCTACACTTGTGGGACCTGGCGGCGCGACAACCATTTCTGCGTTGGCAGTTGCCTGGCAGCGAAGTTGTTTACGCCGCACTCAGCGACAACGGACGCTGGCTGTTGACGCTCGACGCCGGCCACGCGGGGCGAGTGTGGGATCTGGCGGCAGGAGAAGCCGCTGCAAAGCCGTTGCAATTGGACCAGCCCACGAGCCTGGCGGCGATCAGTATTGATGGCCGCAGGGTTGCCCTGCTCGGCGTGGACATGGCCCTTCGCGTGTGGGACGTGCGTGCCGGCGACTGGCTCGGGCTTCCTCTGCGCCCGCAAGCCCCGGTGAGCTCGGTCATGTTCAGCCCGGATGCCGAACAAATCATTATCTCCGGCCGCCAAGGAACGATCCAGGTCGGCCATGTGCGGTTGGGAAAGCTCGCCTCGCTTTCGCTCGCGTTCGGCGGCCCGGTTGCTCAGGCGCAGTTCAGCTCCGATGGCCGGCTGGTGGTTACCGCCAATGGCGCAGGCGAGGCGCAAGTATGGGACATATCGACCGGGCAGGCCGTGACCCCGCCGCTCCGACACTTCGGCCCTATTGCCCTCGCCCACTTCAGCGCCGGCGGCAAACAGGTCGTCATCGTTGGCCGGGAGGGTCCGGTAAGGGTGTGGGAGTTGCCACCGGTCCTTGATGGCGACGGACTCCCATCCGGCCCGGGGTCCGAGGTGAAGGCGGAAACGGTTGAAGGTGGGCCTCGTGTCGTCAACCTCCGGGACGGGACCACCGTGCAGGTGGATCAGCCGGTGTTTGCCGGCCGACTCCTCCGCCCTACCAACCGGCGCGTGGCGCACGCCATATTCAGCCCCGACGGGCACTGGGTGGTGGTTTGCGGTGAAGATGACGCTGCTCGCATTTGGGACGTTGCCACGGGTGAGCCGCTTACTCCTCCGCTCCGCCACGAAGGTACCGTTGTTCACGCCGCCTTTAGTCCGGACCGCTCGCGCCTGCTCACGGCGGATGAGCATAATACGGCGCGTCTGTGGGATCCGGTCAGCGGCGAGTTACTGGCCCCGCCTCTCCGGCTTCCGCGCAAGTTCCAGCATGCCTCCTTCCACCCCGACGGCAACCGGGCCACTCTAGTTTGCGAGGCGGGCACCAAGAGTACCTGGGACCTGACTCCCACCACGCGGCCGGTTGCCGAACTGATCGCGCTCGCCCAGGTGCTGTCCGGTAGCCGCATCGACGACAAGCAAAACTGCCGAGCCCTTGACGGGAATGATTTGCGCTCGGCCTGGCAAATGCTGAGGACAGCACAATAAGTCACGCCCATACAGCAAAACTTTGCTCTTGGGACTCCAATATCATCCCAACAGGCGGACACTCCCAGTGGGACCTTCTCGCAAAAAGTGGGACCTTCTTCCCGATCTCTTTCTCCGCTCTAGCTTTATAACCCGGGTTCCAACCGGCAATGTCATCCCAATGACAGTGGGACCTTCTCCTTGTTGCCATTGCGAGTTGCTCCAAGTCATCGCATCCAAACTTGCTCGCAATTGACATACATCATCGCGGTGCATCTCGAACCCATTCTCTGAAAAGACACCCATTGCTGGCAGTCTTTCGATCCCTTTCTCGGCTTGAGGAATAGAGCAGGCAAGCCCCTGCAACGGGCGCCGGGCAAAGAGGCGCCTTCTGTCGGGTTGTCCCTTCCGGAAACCCAAGCATTCCTTGGTTCCCGGAGCCACGGAACACCACTTGGACGGACGTGACGGAACTCCCGGGCCCGGGCAGGGGCTGCCGCTTCAATGGAGAAAGCGCATGCATTGGTATTGCAAAACGGGGCATGTCCAATGCCCGCCGATTGATCTCAGCCTGGACAAGCGAGCCCGGCGGATCCAGATCCATTCGCCGTCGGAATTGCGGCCGGTCTTGGAGAGGCTTGAAATTTGGATGAGGTTCCTGGGTTACCCCCGGAAGGACATCTTCGCCGTCAACCTGGCGCTGCACGAAGCCGCGATCAACGCCTTCCGGCACGGCAACCGCGGCGACTCCACCAAGTACGTCCATGTCACCTTCCGCGTGGACGTGGCCGAGGTGTTGGTGGAGGTGCAAGACCAGGGCCGCGGCTTTGACCCCGACCTGGTGCCCGATCCACTCGCCGAGGAGTTTCTAGACCGGCCGGGCGGCCGGGGCCTCTTCCTGATGCGCGTCTACATGAGCTGGTTGGCTTTCAACCCACAAGGCAACCGCGTGACCATGTGCCGGTTGCGCAGTGACGTCTAATCAATTATTCAACTCTGATCACGCCCTCGTAGAGGTCGCCGTCGGTGTGCCAGGGGTTGCCTTGGCCGTTACGTCCTTCGCGGATCTTGTGGAATCCCGGCACGATAATGAATTCCGCCAGGTCGCCGGTTTCCTTCAGATCGCCCATGAGCTTATCGCGTTCGGTATCAATGTCCGGCGCGGTTAGGTGCGTGATCTGCCCCGTTGTGCGACTTAGACCGACCCGCTTGTCGAAAATGGCAGCGCCGAGCCAGACAGGCCGGCCGTCGAAGTCGCGCTTGTCGGACTCCCAAAACCGAACATGATGGCGCTGCCGCGGATTGTTCCCCACTGCCTGCTCGAACGCCAGGTCCTGCTTGCGGCCGAAGAGAAACTCGCTGCTCACCGGCGCATCATCGTATTCGCGTTTCAAGACGGACGCCTCGGCAATTTCCAGGGAGCTGCGTAGCGTCAGCTTGTCGGCTGGATACCATTTGGCCGCCAGCATGATCTTCATGATCTCGGCCTTGGTGCCGATAAGGGCCACGTTGATCGGGTCGGCGGACATACCGTCGCCCGTTAAAGTCACGACGGGCACGTCCTCCAGCGATGGATGGCGATGGGCGTAAAACTTCCACACTTCGGGCAAAAGAAAGTAAGCAAGCAGTAGCCAGCCAAGTAGTATAAGGATGACGCAAGCGACAATGCGCTTGCGAAGACTATACTTCTTTGCCGGCGATGGTGTTGGACCGGAAGACATACAAGTCACCCCAACCGGGTTTCACTGACGGCAGGTCCCGTAGCGGCAAGCGGCTCGCTTGCCGGCTGACATTCAGCCCGCAATCGAGCCGTTGCACCTACGAGCCCCCTTGCTAGCGGACGTAGCCGTAGTGGACGCCACCGACAGCTGCCCCGCCGGAGTACCCGGCACTGTAGTGGTATCCGCCGTAAGCTGCTCCGCCGTAGCCGGCACGGTATTCCCCGCCGTATACCGCTCCGCCAGAGCCAGTGTGGTAGGCCGCGCCGCCGTACCCGCCGCGGTAGCCACCCGCCTCGGTTGCGCCCACGTGGGACACCCCGTTCGGGCCGACGTGCGTGTACCCGACATGGGCCGCACCATAGGCGCGGACCGCGGAGGGCGTCCACAAGGCCGACAGGGCCGCGACAATTATTGCTACAACCATCTTCTTCAACATCACAGTCTCCTTTTTCAGTTGATTGTAGCTGCCTTCGTGAGAATTCCGCGTTTGTGTTCATCGGAATTCTCATGAATTCCGCTACGATTCGATTTACAGTAGCTGAATTCGCCAGAATTCAGCGTCTTGTCTTGTGTTTGGCGGAATTCTGGCGAATTCCGCTACGGTGCGGGTTACGGCTGGGCTGGCTTCACGCGCTTCAGCTTCACCGGCTTGAGGTCGGACATCGATTGGCCGTCCACAGTCAACTTGGTTAGTTGCCACGTCATGTGGTCGTCATCCACTCTGGTCAAGAGGTTGGTCCCGGACAGCCTCTTGCCGGCGGACGCTTTGGCGGCAACTTTCATCGTCCAGGTATTGCCATCCTGGGTCCAGATCGCCTCGCCGATGCCGCCGCCGGAGTAAAAGGAATACGAACGGATCCGCTTGTCGACCGCGTCCCAGGCGATCCACTGGGTGCCGCCCACGACCGGGACGCCGTCCAGGGTGGTGGCAAAGTTGGAAACGATGAAGTTCCGGTTCTCGGCCCAGGAGTAAGTCGCCTTGGCCGACTCGCCCTTCTCGACTTCGCCTGTCCATTCGCCGAGTAGCCACTCCAGGTCTTCGAAGTGCTCGGCGTTGGACGGCGGGTGGGGAATCGAATCCCGGACGCTTTCAAAGTACCATTCGCCGTCCTTTTTCACCAGAACTGCCGAGAAGCGAGCCGAACTCGGCAGCCCGCCCTCTGTCGGGGTGACCTCGGTGATGCCGTCCTCAATCGCCACGTCGGTCCCGACCAGCCGGCCGGACGTCACGATGATGTTGAGCTTCATCCCCTTCTTCCCGGCGAAGAACTTCTCGTACATTTTCTGGATGGCCGCCCGTCCCTTGAATTCACGCCCGGTCTGATCGACGTAATCCGCGTTCTCGGTCCAGAAGGCGGCGACGGCCTTGGCATCGCCCTTTTCGAAAGCCGCGATGAACTCCTGGGCGCGCTTCCCCTTGCCCAGCTCCCGGGCCTGCGGCTGGGCCGCTTGCCCCGAAACCTTCCCGGCAACGACGGACTGGCCGACCACCACGGCGGCGGCCAAGGCCCACAGTCTCCATGAAGTCATGTTGATTCCTCCTCGTTGTGAATAATCTCAGATCACAATATGTGCATTAGCTGAACGGCAAAAATGATTTACGAATTCTGTCCTCCCCTATCCAGTCTCCTCACGACCGGGAAGCGAGCAACCGAGCGCCTTCGAACACCCTCCTGGGACGGCCGCGAATGGTGTCCGTGGTTCATGATCCGCCCCCTCCGTCTGAGGACTTAAGGCTCTTAGGTCACACGTAGTCTGCGCTGCTCATCGCGAGGTTTGTCGCAGATACACACGACACACCGTATGGACAGCGCTGCGTGCACGACAACTGCCGGCCATAACGCGATCCCCACGAGCTTCACGAACAACCCGTCATAAGCGAGAATCCCGGCGGCGGCCACGTCATAGGTCAGAAGTAGTCGATGGTCGGTCCGGGTTCATCATTGCTCCTTCGCATAGGTCGTCGAGCTTGTCAGCGATCGGCGCACTCAACCATGCTCCTGTCCGCCCTCCGATCTAAGGACGTCCGCAAGGTCGTGCACCCATTGTCCCCCGAGTTGCCGGATCTCGGACTCCGCGAGCCGGGTTTTGAGCGACCGAATAGCGCCGCTGACGCCGGATTCCGCGCTGAGTCGGTGGTGTAGCTCCGCCAGAGCGATCAACGGGGCAACAGCCAAAACCGTCGTACCGGGCAGCGGCACGGCCGACCCGACAATTCCCGCCGCAACGATGGCAATGGCCGTTGACCGGCCGTAACGCTCCTCCAGGCTACGGTAACGTGTCGCGACTTCGTTAGAGACCTTATGCCAAACAGCCGGGGGAATATCGGCTACTACTCGCTGTAGGCGATCGCCGTGGTCCGGAAGCGCCGCCCAGTCGGCATGGCCGAGCTTAGCCACGATTGCTCGAACGTGCTCATATACGGCCGGGATTATCACTGTCCTCCTCGTCGAAGTCGCCTAGCCGCGTGTGCTTCTTTGCACCGTGCATGATTAGTCAGCACCTTGGCCCGCGGCGCCAGCAAGGATCGTTGCTGGCGCCGCGGGCGAAGGTTCCCGGATAGCGCACGGTCATTTAGCGTCCGAGCTGTTCCAGTGCGCTGCGCACCGGAGCACTCGAAATCTGAATTATACCGTCGAACGGCCGATCCAGCTCCAGGATCAGGAAAATCGCGCTCGAAACCGCCAGGGCGCAGATAAGCAGCGTGATGAATACAGTTCCGTTCGGCGGCGCGAACAGGCTAAAGCTTGCCAGGATGAGCGTAAGCCAGGCAACCATGACCACGAGGAATGGAGTCGGAATCGAGCTGCCTTTCTGCGCGAACAGCAACCAGCGCGACTGTGCCATATCCATCGCGGTCTTCAGTGCCTGAGCCTGGAATGCACGTTGCGCATCGTTCTGGGGAGTGAGTTCCTGAATCTTCTCGTACAAGCCCTCGTACTTGCCTTCGGTCGCGGACCTTGCCGCCGCGGGACCGGCCTGGGGGTTTTCGCCGGGCCAAGTCCGCTCGAGCATGTCGGCAACGGAGGCGCGGAGCATCTCCCGCGCTTCCTTCGCTTCCGTTCCGTAATGGGCCAGTGCCCGGTCCAGCACGACTACATTGCCGGCCAACTGGGCCAGCCCGTTTCTTTGCGTGTCAAAGGAACTCTTGGCGGACGCGATCAGCAACCCGAGCACGAGGGCTGTCATTGTGCCTATGAGGCCCATGCCCAGCTTGACGATGTCTTTGGTTTCCGGACTCAAATGCTTCTCCGGAAGAATGCCGCGCAGAAGCATTCCGAGCACCGTGCCCCCGACAATGCAAGCGAATACGATGCTGCTGATCGTCAGGGAACTCATTAGCCGCTCCATTCGGTATTAACGGACGCCCGTAAGCTGTATTTGGAATGGTGTCAGTTCATTTTTTGGCATTGTCCCGGCAAAAATGAACTGACACCCCTTTGCCCTCCGACCCATACAGATCTCAATGGGCAAAAGCCGCCTTGAGCTTCGCTTCTTGCTCCTTTGAGAGATTGCTCGCGATGACCTCGCACTTCGCTGCCGCCTTGAAGGCCTCAATGGCACGATCGGCCGTCACCTGGCCGACGAGCAAGAATAGCGCGGAAGAGCCTTCGGTGACTTTACTGCGCACCTGTTCGAGGAATTCCCTGCCGATGCCATAGTCCGCAAAATGTGCACTCAGTGCGCCCACCGCGGCGCCAAATGCGGCGCCAAGGAAGGGAACAAAAAAAAGCAAGCCAAACAGCAGACCCCAGAACGCGCCATCCCATGCTCCGGCGCAGGTGAGGTCGCCCAGATGACGCGTTTTCGGCTTCTTCTTGCCGCTGGGCCAGGTGACCGTCGCCGCGTCAAGCAGCTCCAGCAAGTGCTGCTTTTGCAGGTCTTGCGCGACCTCCAGTCCTTTGTCCGCGCCTTCCGGCGTGTCGAACTTCAGTACCACTAGTGACGATGCCATGACTGTTCTCCTTTCCAATGATGTTGTGGCGATGACGTTGATCACTAACAACGGGCCGGGACCAGGCATGACGGTTTACTTGGCCATCACATCCGCAAGCTCGTCATAGAGCTTGAAATACCGATCCAGAAGGGTGCGCCTCTCGGGATCATCCAACGTGCCCCGGAGCTGTTCCTCGATTTCACTGATCTCTCTCACCAAAGGACGCACATCCAGCGTTTTTTCCATGCCGATCAGGGAGCGCATCTGGCGGCAGGCCTCACAGTCACAAACCCATTTTCCCCCCGCCTCCATGTCGCTCCGCATGTGGGCATTGGCCGTTTCGTGAAATTGGCTCATTTGGATTGCCTCTCAAGTTCTTCTCATTGCCGACAGATGGAGTAAGTCCAGTTGGTTCCGTTCGTCAGACAGCGCCGACCAGGGCTGCCTGGCGGGTCGGTCAAACCAACCGCTGGCTGCCGCGTAGCCCACACGGCCCCAAAGCTGATGATGTCCAGGATCAGCAAGTTCGATCGCTTCTTCATCGATGTCGTCCTATCAGGGAAATTGAAGTCAAGCACGGAGAACAGTGTCAATTCATTGTATTGGTCATTGTCCCGGCAAGAATGAAGGGACACCAATTACGCCGCAACGTCTTACTTATCCTGGAGCGGCGAGCACGACAGCGAAGGGCTTCTGCCCCTTGGCAAGCTCCTGACGCCTGTTCGCGCCGAGGTCTTGCTTCTCCAGCATCCCTTCTACAAAGCGGTTGTTGCCTGCTTTCAGCCGTTGCCAGGCATGTTCTGAGGAAGCAACTTGCTTTTCCTCGGCGGCAGTCGCTCGGCCAGCGAAGGCCACGCGGATCGAGCTAAGCCGGTCGAATGCCGCCCAGCCGAGCGCGATGCCCAGGGCCGCAAGTCCTAGAAATTTCGTACGATGGCACATACCAATCCTCCTGCGAACGGTTGCTAATTTTGCTCCAACTCGGCGGACTCGCGCAGCGCCCGTTACTTGCTGCCACACATTGTATCAGGGTCCCGGACGCTAGCTCGTTGGAATCGGCGTAACAGGATCATTTCGCGCTTTCCGGAATTTTCACTCCGCGGTCGACTTCTGCCTCAATTGCAAGCGCCGGCGAAGCAGCCGACGTTTTGTCGGTCTCCGATCCGGGTGGAGGTCGTCCGTGTCCTTGTTCACTTCCCGGCAGGCCTCTTTGCAGGATCAGCACGTGGACGACATAGACGGCCACCGGCGTGGCCAGGATCAAGCCCCAGACCCCGAAGAAATACTGGGCCAGCGGCAAAATGGCCAAAATCAGCACCGGGTGCAGCTCCATCATCTTCCCCAAAATTCGCGGGCTGAAGACGAAGTTCTCCAGAAGGATCACGATCAATACTGCCCCGGATACTTTGAGGACCAGGACGACTCCGCCGCCCGGTTGAACCAGGGCCATCACCGAAATCAATATCCAGGCAATGATCATTCCCAAAGCTGGGACCAGACATAAGACAAAAACCATTCCGGCCAGCAGCGCCGCGTGATCAACGCCAAGGATCCAAAGTGCCAGTCCAATCAGCATCGCATTGCACGCCGACACGCATGCCTGAGCAAACAGGGATCGGCCGATGAGATGGCCCAGGTTGGTCAGGGCCGGCGCCATTTCGTCGTAAACGTCCCGCAACCACGTTGCGCGCAGACCTCCCACCGCGCGTTTTAGGCGCGGAAAGTCGATGCAAATGAAGAAACTCAAGATCAAGGCGGTACTCAAGTCAATGGGGATGTTCAGGAGGGTGGTGACTATCCGTTCGGCTCGCCCGCTTCCGGCCGCGCTTTCACCGGATTCAACCTCATGCCTGATGAACCCGCCGATGGTGCTGGTGCTCCACCACTCCTGGAACAGTTCGTGCTGCTTGGCGGCTTCGAAGTCGGCCTGCAAGCCGGTCTCAGTCTCCTCTTCATTCGATGGTCTTAGTTTTTCCAGCATGTCGCCGAATGCCTTCGGACCTTCGGGACGGGCCTTTTGGAGCTGGCTGTATTCATCGAACGTATAGGGAATCGCTTCCCGATGCTTGGCCCTGCTTTCTTCATAGTGAGCGCGGAGCTGGTCCCGGTAGGCAGGCGACCCCTTGGCGGCGGCCAGACCGCTCTGCAGCGCGTCCTGGAGCCACTCTTGCCGAAGCACGGCCAGTGCGGCCGGATCGTGCCGCGCCTGTTCGAAAAGCTGAACCGGCTCCGCCGAGGCCGCCGCTCGGACCAATGGATCCAAAGCAGAGGGCGGAACGCGGAATGCGGAATTCAAATTGCCCTGGGCCGATTCTCGATTTCGCATTCCGACCTCCGCATTTCTAGACTCCGCCGTCCGCTTCTTCGCCTGGTCCTGTAGTTGAGGAACCTTGACCTTGATGAACCAATCCTCGAACTCTTTGCTCGAAGTTCCTTCCCGGTTGATTCGGGAGCGGATGCGGCCGCTCTCGGCGTCGGTGAACTGCCGGCGGAAGCCCCCTTCCACCCAGCTTTGCACCTTTGGGAAGTCGTAATACGCCGCTACATGCCGCGTGCCGCTCTTGCGGAATTCCTCCAAGCCGTCACGATACCGTTCGTCGGCAGGGCCGCCGTATTCCCGCTTGAACTCGGTGGGACCGATCCAGCCTTGCAGGAGTCGGGTGACTTCGGTTTCCGGGTTGATGTGACTGAGCCAGCCGGCCAGGCGCCGCCCCTGGGCGATCAGCCGCGGCGCCAGCAGAACGCCGATGACGAGCAGAATTAGCGGGACCAGCACGAAGACTCCCACGGTCAAAAGTCGGCGCAGGCCCGGCCGTTCCTGATCGGGTGAGAGCCGCCTCATGCCCCACCCAACGACGGCAAGCGTCAGGTAAGAAAACAGAAAGGTCATGAAGGCGGTGAAGAAAAAGTCCCTGGCCAGATACATCACCAACAGGAACAGCCCCCAAATCCCCAGGCGCTTCAAGAGCACCAACCAGGCGGGACTCGGCTGAAGATTGGCGTCCGGCCTCGGGGATAACTTGTCCGGCGCGCTCATGGCTTCTCTCTCCGATCAAGCGGATTTGGGAATTCGGATCTAGGTTTTCGGGCCTACACTGACAGGTTTACTTTGCCTGCGATGTACCTGCCACCATAACGCCAACAGCAAGGCGACGGCCAGACCGCCTACCACGAAAATCACCCACAAATACTGATCCGCCTTCGTCATGACGATCAGGGCCAGCATGAGTAGGACCCCAACCAGGGCAAAGAGCCAATCGAGGTGGACCCCGGCCAGAAAACACCCCAGCGCCAGCAACAGGAGCGCGTTCAGGCCAGCCGCCGTTGCCGTTTCCTCTCCCGTGCCTCGAATGAGGAAATCCAATGCCAGGAAGACGGCGATCCCTACCCAGTGTAAGATCTGGCGTATCACTTCGGACCAGCCTAAACCCCCCTGTCGGCGCGCCCAGGCCGTGCCAATGCACAAGAGGGCGAAGATCGGAACCAGCGCGACCCAGTAGGTCAGGGCAAAAGAATATCGGGCAGTCGTGAAGGCAACTCCCGCCAGGGCCAGCAATACCATAAACGCTGCGATGATGCTTGCGAACCTCCACGAGCGTCCGCCCAGAAACAGCCGCGTTCCTTTTCGCCCTGCAGTCGTTGTTCGGTCTGCTCGCTGGTCGCTCATCGAGATTCTCCTTGGGATCCGATTTGCCGGCGCGGTGCTCTCGGTCTCTTCATTTTGGTCTCTCCAGGCGATTTCGCTCAAACCAACGGCGCAGGCGCTGCAAAAACCCAAGGTGCCGGGCCGCTGCTTCGGGATCAATCATCGGCAACGCCGTAGCGGCCTGTCTGCGTACGGCCTTGCATTCATCCTTGAGCAGTTCGACCAGGTCGCCGACGGCAACCCTGGCCGCCGCTCCGAGGTGTCCCAGGGCTGCGGCAGCTTCTGCGCGTACGTCCTCGTCTTTGTCCTTCAGGGCTTTGGTAAGTGCCGGTACAGCCATCCGGGCCGCTGGGCCGATTTTCCCCAGAGCCGCGGCAGCGTGACTGCGGAGATACTTGTCCTCGGCCTCCAGGGCCCGAGTCAGGGCCGGCACCGACTCCCCGGCTTCCCGGCCTAGTTCTCCAAGGGCCACGGCCGCCTCGTTCTGGACCTGGAAGTCCCCGTTCTGGAGCGCCTGGATCAGTTGGGCAATTGAATGTCGAACTTCGGACATACTTGTGTGCCTCCCTTAGCCAACCAACAGAACCCTCGGAGCGAGCCGCCCTTGTGAGGCGGTCAGGCTCCGCCTTCCGGCGGCGGTTTCCCAAAATCGACGCGGATACCGGCACATTGCTAGTTAATTTTAGAACTTCCAACGATCCGGTGTCCTCCTATTGGACAAACGCCGCCTTCAGCCTTTCTTCCTGATCCTTCGAGAGGTTGCTCGCGATGACTTCGAACTTCGGCGCACCCTTGAATGCTTCGACGACCCGATCGGTTGT
>Ga0306924_10002934_pt1 | contig 16250 bp, 18 predicted proteins | sample sta12Can44000111_FD_203756 | JGI IMG/M metagenome (GOLD analysis project Ga0306924, IMG submission 203756) | Lab enrichment of tropical soil microbial communities from Luquillo Experimental Forest, Puerto Rico - statanox.12C.anox.44.000.111 (v2)... | ecosystem: Environmental > Terrestrial >... | reverse complement strand
GCGGGCACAGCGGGCGGTGCTGGAGGAGCGGGCCCGGATCGCGCGGGAACTGCACGACGTGGTGGCCCATCACATGTCGCTGATCGCGGTGCGGGCCGAGAGCGCGCCGTACCGCCTCAGCGATCTGCCCGAATCAGCCCGCGCCGAGTTCGGCTCGCTCAGCGGCGTGGCACGCGAGGCACTGGCGGAGATGCGGCGGCTGCTCGGCGTGCTGCGCCACGACCAGCCCGCCGGGCTCGCGCCGCAGCCCCGGCTATCAGACCTGCCCGCGCTCGTCGAGACCGCCCGGCGAGCCGGGGTAGCGGTCGAGCTGTCCGCACCCCCCGCGCTGAACCAGGTGCCTTCCGGCGTCGCGCTGTGCGCCTACCGGATCGTGCAGGAATCGCTGTCCAATGCCAGCCAGCATGCCCCCGGAGCCGCGGTCACCGTGTCGGTGAGCCATGATGCCGACGCGGTCCTGCTACGGGTGGCCAACGGACCCGGAGGCCCCGCCGACCCCTTCGGGAAGGAGCACGGGCCGGGTCACGGGCTGACCGGGATGCGCGAACGAGTGACGCTGCTCGGCGGCTCGCTGTCGGCCGGCCCGGCGCCCGACGGCGGCTACCTGGTCTCAGCAGTGCTCCCGCTCGACCAGACGCCATGACGGCCGGCGGCGCGCCAGACGGCGGCGGGATCACGCGGTGCCTGATCGCCGACGACCAGGTGATGGTCCGAGAGGGCTTCGCCGCGATACTCGCCGCCCAGCCAGGCCTGCTCGTGGTAGGGCAGGCCGCTGACGGCGCCGACGCGGTCCGCCAAACCCGGCACCTGCAGCCCGACGTCGTCCTGATGGACGTGCGGATGCCGGTCATGGACGGGCTGCAAGCAACCCGCGAGATCCTCCGCGCCGCAGCCAGCCCGGAGCGGCCGCGGGTGCTGATGCTCACCACGTTCGACCTCGACGACTACGTGTATCAGGCGCTGCGGGCCGGTGCCAGCGGCTTCCTGCTCAAGGACGCCACCGCCGCCGAACTGGTCCACGCGGTCCGCGTGGTGGCCGCCGGCGACGCCCTGCTCGCCCCGTCGGTGACCCGGCGGCTCATCGCCGACTTCGCCCGCCGGCCACGCCCGGACCCGCCGTTCCCCGCCACCCTGGACGCGCTGACCCACCGCGAGTCCGAAGTGCTGCAGCTGATCGCCCGCGGCCTGTCCAACGCCGAGATCAGCGACACCCTGGTCATCGCCGAGCAGACCACCAAGACCCACATCGGCCGCATCCTGGCCAAGCTGAACCTCCGCGACCGCGCCCAGGCCGTCGTGCTCGCCTACGAAACCGGCCTCGTCACCCCGGGCGGATCGGGCCCGGCGCGAACAAACCCCAGCACCGGGCCCTATCAGTAACCGGCAGCCACCATGCGGCCGGACGATCCGTGCGCGGCCCCGCAAGTACCTGCGAGTCAACTCCGATAACACGGAGGCGCCCTCAGCATCCGCTTGAGGCGAATATACGTACGAAGCAGCCCGCTCCTCTCGCATGCGCGCAGAATTCCCAGATCGGCACTGTCCCCGTCATGAACAGAATCTGGCCAGCGTCCGCGCAGATCGGCGGGTACTTACGCGGGCACCCGAGGAGCCAAGCTACTCTCCGTGACGGATGACCTTTATCGTCCTCTTTCCTGGCCTGTATGGTCCGCAACTGTCACCGGCTGGTTGCCGCGGCGGTACAGCGGCATTGGCGGCTGTGATGAGGTTCTGCGATGGGCGCTGATGCCGCGGCTGGGCGGCATCATGGCACGCCGCCCGGCGAGGAGGAGATTGCGGCCCGGATGCGTGCCGGGGCCTGGGCCCGCACGGGTTGGGGCAACGGGCTTTAGGGGGATACCTGCGGCTGGCATGAGCACGGCTAGGAGAAGATGCCGTACTGCGTGCGCGGCCAGATCGTGTCCCGCGCCGCAGGCGGCGGCATCGGGCTCGGCCCTGCAGACAATGTGGTCCTCGCGGGCGGCACCTGGCCAGCGCAGGCGCGCCAAGCCGCGGTCGTGCTCTCGGCCGCGGCCGAGCAAGACGCCGACGAGTCGCTCGGGCAGCGCCTGCTCGCCGACATCCGCGACGTGGCAGGTACCTTCGCGGTCTCATTCGTGGCATCCCGCGAGCTGGTCAGCAGCCTCATCAAGCTCGACGACGCGCCCTGGCGAGACCTCGAGTTCACCGCGCGGGGACTGTCTGACCGGCTGCGCCCGTACGGCATCACGCCACGGCGCGACGCCACCGGCACCATGCGCGGCTACCGGCTTGAGGACTTCGCTGACGCCTTCAGCCGCTACCTCCCGGCCCCCGTCAGAAACCGTCAAGCTGTCAGATCCGGCCGCTGGCCAGGAACAACGCGCTGACGGTTCGCGGTCGTCTGACGCTTCTAACCGTTAAGGCGAACCGATCCGTCAGGCGTCTACCTGGGAATCTGACGTTTTGACGGTTTCTGACGGACCCATCGGAAGCGACTGGCCCGAGGGCACCATCGGCGCCGACGCGAACCCCACGGCATGATGGCGTAATGTTCCAAGATCACTTGCGGTAATCCGCTTCCCCGTTCGATCCTGGCAAAGTGCCCCAAGATCATCGGCCCGGGCCTGATGCTGACCGCATGCTCGTCGCCGAGATCTTCGGTGAAGCGCGCCATCACGCCCGGTGGCGCGACCTGGCCGACGACGAGCAAGCCGTCGCGGTGACCGAGCTCCGCGAGCTCGCCGGCGGCCGGATCGACCTCCTAGCCGAGGTCGCCGGCATCCTCGAGGGCGCATCCGAGGGTGAGCTGGACGAGCCGCGGGCGAGGCGGGCAGCGCAGTTGTGCCGGGATGCCGGGGCGGACCCGGCCATGATTCCGGGGTGGATCGAGGAAGGACGGCGCCGGAGGGCGAATGCCAGCCTTCCGCCGTTCAGCGCGCCCAAAAGCAAGAGGGCGCCAGGCTCGGCTTAGGGCCGGCGGTCCGGCCCGGCAGTGCATGCTCTAGCCTGTTTTGCGCCCCTGCCGCGAGTTGGGAGCCAGTTGGGAGCTGGGAGATCCCGCGGCAGGGGCTTTCCGGAGCGCTCCGGCCGGTGGTGCGTTACACGCACCATCCGTCATTGTGCCGGGATCCCGGGCCGGGTGAGGTGCTTATCCCCCAGTGGGTCACCGAAGGACGGCGTCGGGCCCAGGCCGCACGCATGCCGCCGCATGGCCGGACCGTATAACCAGATGTGGCGAATCAGTACCGCCGCCACGGCAGCCAGACATGGGGCCCGCCGCTGCCACAAACAGGATCAAGCACAGCCGGAGGGTGCGGGCCCAGCTGTCCAATGCAGACTCGATCACATCCAACCGCCCGCCGCCGAGGTGCCGGTCGAGCGTGATCAACGCGTCGGCGTGGAGCTGGGTCAGTGCCACGTACTCGGCGTCAAAGGTGTCCGGCCACCCGAGCAGGCCGGCGGCCTTCCAGGCGACGTTCTGAAGGACGCGGTCCCCGAGCAGCCGGATCCGCAGCCCCCGCACGTACTCGAGCTGCCGCTCGGCATCCTTCGGCGTCAGCTCACCGCGGCTCACTGCCTGGTACAGAAGCGACAGCACCTGGGAGGGCAGCAGCGCCGGAGCCAGGATCTGATGTCCGCCGCGGATCACGGCGTCGTCGTCAGCCAGGCGGATGGCGACGTCCGGACCGATCACGTACCTGGCCATGGCAGATTGGCTGTAGCACGCCGGAGAACGGTGGGGCCACTTGGGGTTGACTACGGCCAGGAAGATCAGTTCCCCTCAGTTGCTGCGCCACGCTAGCGCCTGCGCAAAGTACGGATGTCAGGCCGCTTATGCAGAAGCGGATCTCGGACGGTGAGTGATTCACGTATGTCGCCTCGACCGACGGGCTCGGCACTGCGCAGACGTTCATCGGTATCGACATCACGACGCGTGACGGGCATGTTCCTTCACGTTCTGTCCTCGACCCGTGGTTCTCACCCGGAACGGCCAGACGGCCGGATTCTGCGGGACGTCACTGTACGAGTTCTGGATTGTCCGGCATGCGTTCCAGGGTTGGAGACAGCCAGGACCGCGTCCGCCGCGGTGCCGGGAAAGCTCTCTGCTGCCAGCTGCGCCGCCGTGCGGTCCCTGGAGAGATGAGCGCTGGCAATGTCAGCGCCCAGCCCGGTATGACCAGCGATGACAACCTGCTCGCTACTGTCGTGTGACCAATGGCCAGGGAAGGCGCCGTCAACGCCGTGATCGCGGGTTCGTCCGGCGCCTGACGTCACGCGGTCATGACTGCTCGCATGCGTGAGCCTGGCGATGACGTCGCCGGGCAGGGTGGTCGTGGCTGCCAGGGTGGTGGCCAGCTCGTCCGGGCTCAGCGCATAGCCGCGTTCAGCAACGGTATTGGCTTGCAGCTGCTGGGCAAGCCGCATCCCGTGCTCTTCGGCTTGCCGCTCCGGACCCGAACCAGGACCACGTTCGCGAGTCCTGCCCGCGTCGGAATCCGGCAATGCGCTATCAAGCCCGGCCGGGGCTTCCAGGGCACGTCGTTCGGCAGCAGGGTCGCCCGGGCGCGCGTGCGTCGCCCGGGCGAACAGCGGCACCGCCTGCCGCATCGCCTCGAACGCCCCGGCTCCCTCCGTCCGGAGCCGGTCATATCGCGCCATCGCATAGGGGTGCAGCACGCGCAGCCGCTCCTCGCATTTTCGCGCGGCCGACGCGGCCGCCGGGTCCGCGTCGGCGTACGCCGCAGCCGCGCCCCACACGCGCGCCGCCTGGAGCAGGTCGGCGTGCGCGAGCCATCGCGAGTCATGCGCGGGCGCCCACCCGGCGCGGGCCAGCTGCCAGGCGGCTCGTTGCTGTTTCTGCAGCGCGCGGAGCTCTCGCTGGCTCCGGGCGGCGTTCGCGGCTTTCGCCTGTGCCCTCCGCCGGATCTGCATCGTGGCCGCGGCGGTGATCAGCGACCCTAGCTGGGCGAGCCGCTGGGACGAGTGGCTGAGCGCATCGCCGAGCGCATCGGGATAGACATCAGGTGAGTCCATGGTGGGCCTCCTTGCAGTTCGTTGTTCACGGCCGCCGTGACTGACGTCCCGGCCTGGGCGGCATGGCCGGCGTCTGCGGGTGTGGCCCTGCCGACACGGAATCACCGGCCGGGACCGGGTAGGCCGCCACCGGGAATCCGGCACCGGCCAGCGTCGCCGCGGTCTGCGCGCGGAACAGGTCCCCAGCGCCAGACGCTGCATAAGCCTGCTCTGCGGCACGGAGCCGTTCGGCGGCGCTGAGCGCGCCAGCAGCTTGAGCCGCGTGCTGTTGCATCTGGCGGAGCGAGGCGATCGCCTCGACGAGCGCGCCCAGGCGCGCGATCAGCACGATCGGGCGGAACGACGGGTCGCTGGTGAGATACCCCAAGGCCGACACCAGCCGGGCGGCCCGCCGCAAGCCATCACCGGCAGCAGTGCGCATCGGGATACGGCTATAGGGCGTCCGGGCGGCACGGTCGTAGGCGTCAGCGGCCTGGCGGAGGATCTGGCTGCCGAGCACGGCGGCGGCGGCGCGCAATGTGTCGGCCGCAGCCCAGGCTTCGTCCGCGCCGGACGCCGGATCGGTCCCCGCAACCGCCCAGATCTGAGCCGCGGCGCGGTCAGCTTCCCGCGCGGCATGCTCCCAGACCGCACTTCGTTCAGCCGCGGTGAACGGCTCATCCGCGGGGCCACCCCGCGGTCCCCAGCGGTGGCGCAGCTTGGGCAAGGTCAGGTCCGCGGCGAGTTTCCCGCCGCCGTACCAAATCGGCTCTCCGGCCGCAGTGAAGTCGCCCGGAAGTGCGACGGCGTATCCAGTGAGCTGACCGGGCTGGAGGGCGCTGCTCCGGGTGCGGACCAGCACGCCGGACCGCCTGAGGTGAGCGAAGAATTCCTGCTCACTCGCGGCCGCCGCAGCAGCCGTACTTGCCAGACGCCTCAAGGTGACCCGGGGCGCTTCGTCCAGTCCGCGCCGGGCAGCCTTCTCCGATTCGGCCCGGGAAGCCCGGCATGCAGCCGTCCGGTCACCAGGAGCTGTGCGGCGCAACCCGTAACGCTCCTCCGCGGCCAGGCAGGCCTCCCGGACCCGGTACCGGTCGTTCCGCGTCCGAGGACGGCGCCCATCCTGGCGAGCCAGCATCGCGACGATGTGAATGTGATCGTCGCCATGCCGGATCGCCACCCACCGCACCGCATCATCCTCATCGCCAGCAGGAGACAACCCGGTGCGGTCCATCACCTCACAGGCGATCTGCGCCCACTCATCATCGGACAGCATCTTGTCTCCCGGCGCCGCCCGCATCGAGCAATGCCAGACCGGCCGGGCCAGCCCCCACGAGCCCATCGCGGCATGCGGCTGATGGAGCAGCCCGAGCAGGCGCCGGAAATCCCGGCGGCCATCCGGACGCAGCGGCGGCTCGAGCTCGGCCGGATGCCGCCACCCGGCGACGATGTGCGGGTCGGTGTGCTCCTCGCGCCGTCCGGGGCCGAACAGGTACCAGATCAGGCCCTCGACCCGCTCTCCGCGCGGAGCGGTGATCTTTCCGATCACCGGACCGTCCTACCGGAGTACCGAACGGGCCGGTGCGACGCCCCGCCACCGGGCGGAACGCGTTCCGGGCCTCATCGCAGAGCCTTCCGGACCTGTTCCGCTACCGCGTCGAGGCGTTCCGCGCGGTGCATGCTCTCCGCGGCGTATGGAAGCAGATCCCCCGAACGCTGCCCGGTCGCGTTCAGCCTCGCCACCGCCTGGTTGAGGTTTACCCCGATCCTGCGGACCAGCCCGGCAGCGCGGATCAGCTCCCGCAGCAGGTCAGGCAACGGTGAATCCGCGGTTGCAGGCCTGCCGTGCGCGGCGGCCAGGGCCGCCTCGGCGGCGTACGCACCCCGCGCCCGCCCCGCGCGTCCGGCGGCCGCCCCCAGCAGGGCGAACTCCTCATCGGTCAGCGAGAACTCGACCCGGTTGGACCGTTTGGTTCCCTGCCGCGGGCGGCGTCCCCCTTGGGCGTCAGCAAGACCCACATTCGCGTTGATGGTGTCAGCCATCATGGCCTCCCTGGCCGTTTCTCTCTGCCAGGCCCGCCATCGATAGGACGATATCGAACTGCGGAATTCATCGGGACTGGCCTTTTCGCCAGTGTATGTACGGACCGCGCCCGGTCCGTACATATCCCGGGTTTATGCATATCTTGCTTCGGCCGGTTCCCGGCCTCAGTGGAAACCTGAAATCAATGGCAGGGCACGTGTGATGGCTTCTTCAAATCGCGCTGAGCAAATTAGTCCACGTCATTCAGAAATGCACCTTCCCAGTCATTCTTATGCCGCGCTCAACATCACTGGCCATCACCGGAGCAAAAAGTGAATCACCCGCGCAAGGTAGATAACCAGGCTTGTCCGGTGCCAGTCCCGGACCCGCCCTAGGTAGGCCTCACGCAGTCGCCCCGTCCGGATTCGTCAGCACTCACTTGGCAGCCGCACACTGTTGATGTGACCGAACGGAAGGGAAACCCTGCGGCGGCAGCTCAGCATGACGGCCTCCGGAGTGAGCTGCGTTCGCTCGGACTAGAGGGCGGCGAGGTCTCGATCCGGCGGTTGCCCGGCGGGTACGTGGCGGATGTATGGCTGGTCACATATATCGATGGCACCCGCGTAGTCGGCAAGACTGTGACCAACGCGCCTGCCGACATGTTCAGAGCTGAGGCCGAGGGCCTGGCCGCCCTGCGTACTACCGGCCGCCTGCAGACGCCGGAAGTCCTCGCGGTTACTGACCGGCTGATTCTGCTTGAGGCGCTTGCCGCCCGCGACGACAGCGAGAGCTCATGGAAAGCATTCGCGCACGACTTGGCCGCGTTGCATCGCGGCACCGTGCACGACCGGTTCGGCTGGCCTCGCGATGGCTATCTCGGCCGGGTCGTGCAGCAGAACCCCTGGACCGCCAGCGGCCACGAGTTCTTCGCTCAGCACCGCGTGCTCCGCTACCTGGATGAGCCGCTCGTCCAGCAAGAGCTCACCCGTGCCGACCGGCGTGCCCTGGAACGCTTCTGCGAACGCCTGACGGAGCTCATCCCGGCCATGCCGGCTGTCCTGACCCACGGCGACCTGTGGGCGGGGAACCTACTCAGCCGGGAGGACGGCCGGATCACCGCCATCGACCCCGCTGTCTCCTACACCTGGGCCGAAGTCGACCTGTCTATGCTGTGGGGCTGCCAGCGTCCCCCGCCGTCGGAGCGCTTCTTCGACCTGTACCAGGAGCTCAACCCCTCGCTGCCGGGCTGGCGCGAGCGGATGCCGCTGCTCCACGTACGCGAGCTGCTCAGCAGCATGGCCCACCTTGGCGACACGGATGGCAGCGCGCGGCGCCTGCGCCGCACCCTCGCCCCCTTTTATCCCGCTAGCCAGCAGCGCTAGCCAGGTAGAGCGGAAAGCGCGCCGACGATCGTGTCGCGGGAGAAATCCTCGATCTCCCCGGCAAGGTCGCTGGCCTGCGGCGAGCCGTGGTAGCGGGGACGAGCCAGCTCGGCCCGGACCGTCTCCAGGCGCTGCGGCAGCGGATCGATCCGCTGACCGGGCGGAAGGGCCAGGACGGGACGGAGCGCTGGCTTCGCCCCGTCGAGTTCCCCGACGCGCAGCCTGGCCGCCGCGAGCTCGATCTGAGCCAGCATGCGCAGTTCGAAGCTGTGATCCTCGCCCTCCTCGGGCCCGGCCTCATAGAGCTCTGTAGCGCGCTCGAGCTCGGCGATCGCATCGTGCTCGGCGCCGGTGATCTCCAGGAGCGTGGAGCCGGCCAGGTAATGCTGGCTCGCCCGGGAGAACCCGAACTCGCCGCCTAGCGACAGAAGATCATCCTCGTTTCGCCGCTCCCGGGCATCCCGGGCCTGGCCGATCGCGCGGCGGGCCACGTCGGCGTCACCCAGCCGTGCCGCTGCCCGGCCATACTTGAGGTGAAGCTGCGCCGCGTTCGGGCCGCCAGTCAGGTACTTCAGGCCGCTGCCGGCCAGATCGCGGGACTGCCGGGGGCGGTTACGCCAGTAGGCGACGGCAGCGAGATCGGCCCGGAGCTTGGCCATCAGCGGCCTGTGATCGATCGCGACGGCGTACGCCCACCCAGCGCGGATCAGCTCTTCTGACGCGGACGGGTAACCGAGGTCATCGGCGGCCGCCGCCATGAGGCAGTTCAGGCAGCCGAGCAGCAAGTACAGGTCCGTCTGGTCGCGGGGCCACACCCGGCGGTCAAGCGCCGCGTACATCCGGTCCCGGACCCGGCGCATCTCCTGGAACATCCCGAAGGGCTCGCCGGTCATGTAGCCATGCGACAGCCGGATCACGTCGCTGCGCAGCTGCTCCAGGGTGGCGTCCCCGATATCACGTTGCTCGGCCCGCTCGGCGTGCTCGCTCCCGTCGTGCGCGGCCATCTCCACCTCTCGTCCGATCCACGAACCGTTCAAAACGGACTCCTGGAACCAACGGTAGGCGACGCGCTGGGACACTGGTGAGCTGGTCAGGGCCTGATGCCGGGTGATGTCTGCCGCCAGGATTGCGGCTGGCCCGCTTTCCGGCTGGGAGGCTGGCTCGACGGCGGTTCTGCTTACACGGGGCTGGCTGTACTTGTCGAGGATGAGCAGGTCGGCCTGGGGGAGATGCTCACGATCTGCCAGATCGATCAGGTCGGTGATGGCGCAGCCGTACACGGCCGCAAGCAAGGCGAGCAGGTAGGGAGTGGGCCGGCGGCCGGACACCTCGGGGCCGTGGCCGGGCCAGTTCTCGTGCTCGCATAGGTGCGGCGCGGTCATCCCGGCGAAGCCGCCCGGGTCAAGGCCGATATCGCCGCGGAACTCGTTGATCCTGTCGGCCGTATCCTGCAGGCTCCACCCGTAGGCTTCCCGCCAGGCGGCACGGGGCCGGAGCCGGTAGCGGCGGCCGAACTCGGCCGCGATGTCGCGGTAGTCCAGGCCCATCGCGCGCATCTTCTCCCTCAGCTCGCGTTTTCCTTTCCGCAGGCTGGTTCTCGCATACGGCATCGGCGACGCCTTCCGGTCGGCCGGGTTTGCGTGGGCCGAGTCTCGCGCGCCTCACGCGTAAATCACTATCTAGCGTAGCTGTCCGGGCGCAGTCCGCGACGGAAATCCCGCGCGCGGAGGCGTGAGGGGCGGGCGACGGGAAGGAATCACCCCGCTTCCGGCGGATTATGCAGGGCAGCGCCACGTCGTGGCGGGAATGACAGGTTCCCATGACGGGGAGTGACGCACTGGCCCATCTCGGATCAGCCTGGGAGCTGACGCCGAACCGCCGGTCCCGTTCCGGCTGGCAGAAAAGGAAGCCATGCCCGCCACATCACCAGGCACCGCAGGCCTACCCCTGGAACTTCCTATCCGGAAAACAGTCAGCGAGAACGATAGGCCGGTGGCGTTCACAGCAGGCCATCATTTCACTGCCACAGGCGATGCCGACCTGCGCGAGTTGGCCGAGTTGGCCACCGTCCCGCTGTCGGTGATCGTCCAGGTGACCAAGCGGTGCGACTTCGGCTGTGTGTTCTGCTCCGAGACCTTGATGACGCCCGACCCGGGCCTGGACCAGCTCGACGTCGTCCGGACGAACCTGGGGGGCGTGCAGCGGGTGTTCCTCAGCGGTGGGGAACCGCTGCTGCGCCGCGACCTGCCCGAGATCGTGGACATGTTCTCCGGGTTCATCCTCGGCGTGCCGACCAACGCCACCCGCGGCGTGGTCATGGCGCCGCAGCTGGCCGGGAAGGTGGCGTTCGTCAACGTCGGCTTCGACGGGCCGCGGGCGACCTTCTCCAAGGTCCGCGGCGACTACGACAAGGCCATGACCGGTACGACAAGGCCATGACCGGGCTGCGAGCGTTCATCGCCGCCGGACTGCCGGTCTCGCTGTCAGCTGTCGTGCTGCGGTCCACCCTGCACGCCCTGCCGTACCTTTACCAGATCGCCGACGTGCTCGACTGCGGCAAGCTGAAGCTGATCTTGCCGCTGCGCAAAGGCAACGCCCTGGGCCTGGCCGAGCGGGAATTCATCACCACCGATGAGGCCCGCGATGCGTTCGGCCGGCTGACCGAGCTCCGCACGCTGCACGACTGGCGTCCGGCGGTTCGGATGACCCCGTGGACGGCAGAGACCGAGGGGCACATGATCGTGGTCGAACCGTCCGGGGACGCCCAGGCCTGGCCGGTTTACGACCAGCCCGACCTGTTCCTCAAGCTCGGCAACCTGCTGCAGGAGCCGGTCACCCGGATCTGGGACCGCTATCCCTACAAGCGAAACCACTTCGCCAAGTACCTCGGCGCCAGCATCTACACCAGCGCGCGTAGCAGCCCGTGATGCAGATCTACACCAACATGGCCTGGCCAGACGACCCGTACCTGACCGGTCAGCAGCTGTATCCCAGGGCCGCCCCCCGGCTGGCCGCGTTTACCGTAGAATCGTCCCGGACTCGAGGATCCCCGACGATCACGTCGGCCGCGATCGTGTACCTGCCCCTGCACCGTACCGGGGCGGTGCCCGTCACCGGGCAGACCCTGACGTTCGGGTTCCGCGCGGCCAGCATCACCGGCGAATCCGAGACGGGCGCCCTGGCTGGGCTCGCCGACCTAGACCTGATCCAGGCCCGCCGCCACGCGGCGATCCTGACGGGGTGCATGCTGTCCAGAACGCTCGCCGACCTGCAGAGGCGCGCCGGGACCACGCTGCGCGGCCTGTCCGCTGTCCAGGAGGAATGGGTCGACCGTCACGCACTGGCCCGGGGGAGGGCGGCCATGTTCGACTGCCCCTTTGACCTGCCGGGCCAGCCATTCCTGGAAGACGCCTGCCAGCAGGCCGGCCTGACCAGCGGGCCCGGCTTCCTCCCGGCGGGGCTGGATGAGACAGCTGCCGCGCGGATGCTCGCGGCGCTGATGGTGGAGCGGACGCTGATCATGGCCCTGGTCTGCGCCAGGCACCTGAATCGCTACAGCTGGGACGAAACCTTGGACATTGCGGACATCATGGCGGCCAGCACGTGGGACTGCTTCGCATGATCATCACCAGCAATATCCCGACCCCAGATGTGACTCCCACGGCCCCATCGGGGACACTGCTGGCCGCGGCCATCGACGTGGAGTGGTCCAAGAACTACCGGGTCCGCGGCGGCAACGTGCCATTCTGCTACTCAGTAGTGTGGCTAGCCCTCTCCCGCGAGGACGTCAGGCCCGGGTCGTTCGGATTCTGGTACACGTCCGCCTACGTGCACGACACCGGCGAAACCGGCGATCTGGTCGCCAGCGCCGACGGCGCCCTGCTCAGGACCCTGGAGTGCGCCAGCCTGATCGCCGGGCATCAGCTTAGCAGCGACCTGGCCGTCCTGGCCGCCGCCGGCCACGTACCCCTGCTCGGCGTCACTGCGGCTCAGGTGGCCTGGCAGCGGCGAGGTCAGCTCCTTCCTGGCGGCCCCCGGCTCCTCGACACTCGTTATGACACCGGGCACGTCCTCCAGCATGCTTCACGGCGGCTCGTCGATGTCTGCGCCGAACTGCGCCTGGACGTCACTCAGCCCGAGCTACGCGGCACATCCATGACGGCCCTGCACCGCCGCTGGCTCGAGCGCGAAGACACCTCGGCCCGGGAGAAGATCACCGTGCTGAACCTGCGACACGCCCTGTCCACCGCGCTGGTCGCCGCCTACGTCGCCGGGCTCGCCAGCTGGCCGCCCGGCCTGAACGTCAACAAGATGCTGGCCGCCGGGCTGGACGGAACGCTGGGCTGGCCAGCCGATCCGGCGTTTGCCGCGCTGCTGGAGGAACCCAGTGCTCCGTGACTGCGTCGTGATCGCGGTCGAGGGCACTCACGCCTCGGGCAAGACCACCCTGACCCACGCGCTGGCCGCCCACTACCGCGAGCAGGGGATCCACGTCGCCACCGTTGAGGAACCTGCCCGGCACAGCCCGTTCGTCGAGGAAATCGTCGTCCACGGTCAGGGCTGCTTCGACCTCGAAACCGAGGTAGACCTGTTCGCCGCCCAGCTGTCAGCCCAGCTGCGAGCGGCCCGCCAGCACACCATGGTCATCTGCGACAAGACCATCGCCAACGTCCTGGCCTACGCCCGGATAGTCCTGGAGACGCCGCCGCGCAGCCGCACGGCGGTCACCTTGGACGCCATGAACACGTTCTGCCGGGCCTGGGCAGGCACCTACGACGCCGTGCTCTACTGCTGCGACCGGTTCAGCCAGCACCAGCAGGGTGACCCCTACCGCGCCAAGGTCCTGGACCTGCAATCAGCCGCCGACCGGGTCGTCCGCTCCACTTGCGCCAGCGTTGGCCAGAAGGTCATCGACATCCCGCCCGGCATGACCACCACCGAACGCGTCCGCTGGATCGCCGCCCGGCTCGCCAAACTCGGCATCGCCACGGGCGCCCGGACCGCCTCCTGAAGAGTGCGCGTCTCAGTGGTGCGGTCGAGCACCTTCCCGCAGGAAGCAGCCTGCCATCTGCCATCAAGTTCGGGCAGGTGAATAGCCGCTAAGAGCGGGAACCACACGTTCCCGACACGGGGAGTGACGCATATGCCGCCCCCTGCCAGGGTGGACGCTAGCCGAGTTCAGCCGACCGTGGTTGCGGTCGCAAGGACGCGATTCTTCATGGCGGCGTCCCGTGTCATCCGCTGGGCTGGCGAGCGGACCTGTCGTGCCTTCTGCTCGTCGGCCCACACTGCCACCTGGGCGCGGACGGGACGCCGATGAGGCGGCAGGAGGAGGCAGTTTTGGCCGGAACCGGACCCGGACAGCGTCGTACCCGATCGCCCGCGGCGCCACCGTGCATGCCAGCCAGCACAGCGGTTCAATGTCTCCGTCAGGAGCGGTAATGCCGTCCACTGTCACCCAGGAACGTTCGGTCGGCTGCCGGCTCCGCCGCGACCCGGCCCAGGTCAGCCAGGCCCGTCGGCTCGTCCGCGAGACGCTGGCCGAGTGGGGCCTTGACGGTTACATCGACCACACCGTGCTGATCAGCAGCGAACTGGTGAGCAACGCGCTGCGGAACGGCGCCGGCATGATCAGCATCCGGCTGTACCGCGCCAGACGCGACCTGCGGATCGAGGTGCACGATCACGGTGCCGGGCGCCCGGTCCGGCGGCACGCCGGAACCGCCGACGAAAGCGGCCGGGGTCTGGCCGTGATCGACGGCCTCATCAGCATGTACGACGGCCAGTGGGGCTGCACCGACGATCACACGGGCTCAGGTAAGACGGTCTACGTGGTGCTGCCGCTCATCACGAACGCGGTCGGCGCCTGGTGAAGACCGCCGCTGGTGCGTCCTCCTGGCTCGCAGATCACCTGGCAGAGGCCGGACGCGGGCTGGCCCGTTTGTTCCGGCAGGTCTGGCTCTGGTCCGCCTACTGGCGCCTGTACCCCCTGTGGGATGTACTCCGGCAGGTAGTCCCGGAGATCGAGCTGCCGGCTGAGCCCGAGATGCGCTGGAATATCCGGTACCGCCTGCACCGGCGCGTGATCGAGATCCGCGATGCTCAACTGGTGCTCCGGCCGTACGCAAAGACGGAGGTCGCCGGGCTGATCGCTGCCGCGGCAAAGTCATCCGATCTCTCCCCGGACAGAACCGCCGCGGTCGTGGAAGCGGCGACTATCGTTAGCTCGCTCCAGTCCCGCCTGTGTAGCTCCTCGCCCGGCCATGACGCCACTTCCCAGGAGCACGTTGCCGCGGCGCCCCGCAACGACATCCGTGCCGAGGCAGCTGCGCTCATCCTGGTCTGCCATGCCATCCGTCGTTCCCCTATCGTGCGGCGCATCGTCGGCCGACCGCCAAGCCGGATAACACTGCTCGGATGGATGACCGAACGGGTGAGGGGGGGCACGGAACCGGGTTCACGTGCCTGATGCCTCGTCCCGGGGAGTAACGAACGTGCCCCACCCCGGCACGATGCGGACGTAGCCCTGGTCGGACAGCATCAGCAGGGCCTTACGCGCGGTGTTGCGGGCTACGCCGTAGGTCTGCATGAGCGTGGTGATGCTGGGTACCGTGGCCGTTAGCTCGCCTCGCTCTATCTGGCCGCGCAGGTCAGCGGCTACCTGCCGGTATGGCGGTTCCGCTGAACCATGATCCACTTCCACGGGGATCAGCGTAAACGTGCAGGACATGCCCGGGACTTCCCGAGCAGAGCAGAGACGTTCATAGACTTGCATGCAACTGCCTGATACAGTGCTCTGAGCTCGTTATCTTCCGCTACGACGTGACGCGCAGCGCGCCTGGCGAGGTCATTGTGAGGACTCACTCGATGGCTGGCATCTCCCGCAGGCTGTTCTCCCCGGGCAACCCGCGCCGGGCCTGGCCAGGCTGGAATGCCGGGTGAGCGACCCCGACCCGTCAGCCAGGGTGAGCGACGACGCGCAGGCGCTCGGAGCTCTTCGCGACGCGTTGGGCCCATTCGGTGCGCGCCATCCCCGCGGCCTGGCCGAGGCCGCGATCCTGTTGTGCGCCTTCCCGCAGTGGGCGGTCTGGCTGCCGGCCGACCGCGATGAGTGGGCGGCGATGCGGCCAGCTGAGTCGGTACCGCCTGGCCCGGAGGCCCCGATGGTGTGGGTGCGGGCCGGAACGGCTGGTCGATGGTGGATACCAGGCCGGCAGTCGAGGCCGCGGGAACCATGACGGGCCGACTCGCCGCGTTGGCGGGCGCGGTCTCCTTCGCGCTGATCCTGATCAGCGCCACCATGCTCAGTAACGCCCCGAGCGCCACCGATTCCGGCCAGAAGATCCTCAGCTACCTGGCCCTTCACCATGGCCGGCTCCAACTCGGCGCCGTGCTCACGGCCCTGGCCATGGCCACCGCGCTGGTGTGGGCGGCCGGGCTGTCCCGCGCCCTGCGAAAGGCTGAGGGCGGGACCCCGGCCCTGGCCCTGGCCGCGTTCGGCGGCGTGGTGCTCGCGGCGGCGTGCTGTCGTTTCGTGGGTGAAGAAGAGGCGAGGGCGGCGTCCGCAACCGGCCAAGCGCCAACGGTTCGTCGAGCTGCGGGAGCGGAGGGAGCATCAATGCCGCGGCCCGCGAGCTCGGGGTCTTGGTCGGCTTGGGCGAACTGGTCGCGCGGTAGACCTACTGCCAGGGTCAGGTCACCGGATGTGTCCCGCCGCTCGAGCATCTGGCGGTTCGGGAGATCAGCTCCGGGTTCCTGTCGCGGGACGAGCGGATCGCGATTGCCGGCCTCCGCCTGGCGAGACTGAGCCTGCGGCAGATCGGCGCGCTCAACCCCCGCTTCGAGGCGAT
>Ga0306924_10002933_pt1 | contig 16253 bp, 15 predicted proteins | sample sta12Can44000111_FD_203756 | JGI IMG/M metagenome (GOLD analysis project Ga0306924, IMG submission 203756) | Lab enrichment of tropical soil microbial communities from Luquillo Experimental Forest, Puerto Rico - statanox.12C.anox.44.000.111 (v2)... | ecosystem: Environmental > Terrestrial >... | reverse complement strand
CGCAGGATCGGGGCGAGGCGTTTTTTCTCCTGGGCGGTCATAGGCGGTAGATGTCGGGTAGAGGGAGATGGGTGCTCAAGTAGAAGAAAATTCAATAGGGTCCAGCGAAAAAACGGTGCGTGCGAGTTGACGGCGCTGTGGTAGGGTGCGAATCAGGAGCGGTATCACAGCGGAAGCGGATACGACCATCGTACGGTTGGCCGGGGTTCCCGGTCGGCAGCCGTCAACGGCCATGAACATGAAATTTTGTCCGAACTACGGGTGTGTCGCGTACGGCCGCGTGGTGTACACACAAGCGACGCGGTGCGCGTTCTGCCGGTGGGACCTGAAGCCTCCGCGGATGAAGAGCGAGACGGTGGAGGCTTCCCCACCCCCCGCAAAAAACGCGGAAGGGTGGGGCACTCCCTCGAGCGGGATGGACGACGCACCGGTGCCCCCCCAGCCTCGTGCCCACGCCAGACGGCATGCGCTTCGGCCGAGCGCATAACTTCTACCGCAACACTCCAGTAACTTGTAGGGCTTTGCTGAGTGGCATAGCCTTTGTAACATGGGTTTTGAACCATGGCGGCCAGAGGGGATGGGTCCGCGAATTCCGAAGGCCGCTGAGGAGATCCGGCCGGCGGATGAGGATATTGCCCGGGCATTAGCCGAAATCGCGAAAACATCCACGCCCCTTCCTTCGGCCACTTCCAATATTCCGATTGGCCCGGGCTCGCCTAAGCCGCAGGCTCCCCGTGAGCAAATGCTGGCTCAGCCGAGCGTGAAGGTGCGCATCCTGGTCACCGCACTGGGTGCAGTGCTTGGGCTCAGCCTGGTGGCCGCGAACCTGGTGCTCCGGAATGTCCAGCGCGCGTCGCGCCAGCAGTACCGCGGTCGGCGTGTCGGGACTCGTTCGGCACTGGATCCATCCATGCAGGCCGAAGCCGAACAACTTCTGGAGAGGGTGGCGGCTGGCGACTCGGGCGCTGCCGACCAGGTACTGTCACAAGCGGCGAATTGGACGGGGAAGACGCAAAGGACTCCGAAATCGGAGCAATGGATGGGAGCGGCGTTGAACCTCCCAGACCGGCACGCGCGTGAGGCGGCGGTGCGGGCGGAACTGGCGCTGGATGGAGTGACAACGGATGAGGCAGGCCTGAAGTATCTGGAGTCAGCGGTAGCGGTTGCGAGCAACCGGCAGTGGGCATTGTGGATGCTGGGGGCGATCGGGAACCGTGGTGTCGACCCGGCGCATGCGGCAAAGGTTATCGAGACCTATCTGGCGGATCCGAACGTGAATGTGCGGGCGGCAGCGGTGAATGGTCTGGCGATCGTAGGGACGGATGAAACGATTGCGATAATGCTGGACCGGTTCCGCAATGATCCGTCGCCGGTGGTGCAGGAGCGGGCGGCCTGCTCGCTGGCGGAAGCGGGGATGTACACCCACGAGCAGCGGATGGTGGCTGCGGGAACGCTGGTGAATGGGCTGGACGACCCGCTGATCACGGGGCAGAAGCGCGGATGGACATTGCACGCATTGCATGATATCTCGGGGCAGAACCTGGGGACGAGTTCGGGGGCGTGGCGGGAGTGGTATCAGAATTCAGCCGCCAGTCGCTAGTCGGACTTGCCTTTCTCTGCCCGGTAGACGATCTTCCCGCCAAACATAGTCCACAGGACCTTGGTCTGTTTCAGTTCTTCCGCGGGGACAGTCATTACGTCCCGGTCAACGAGCACAAGGTCAGCCTGTTTGCCCGGTGCAATCGTCCCGATCTGATCCAGCATATTCAAGGCACGCGCCGAGTTGCTTGTGTAGGCGTACAGCATTGCCGCACGGGGAACTCGCTGGCTCGCGTCGAGGATCCCTTCGTCTCCCTTGCGTGTTTCGGCGCAGTACATGGCCTCAAACACGTTCGCGGTCGACACCGCCCAGTCACTCGCGCCCGCGATGGTTGCGCCTGCATCCAGCAGCGACCGGGCCGGATACTGCCACCTGTAAATCTCCGGATCAATGTAGGGCTTGACTGCCTCGATGGCGTCGGAGTTGCCTTGGGCCCACAGGAGTTGGAGTGACGCGATCACTCCCAGTTCTGCGAAGCGCGGGAAATCCTCCGGGTCGGCGAACTGGATATGCGTGATTGTGTGGGGCAGCCTGCTGTCACCGTTGGCCTTCCTCGCCGCGGCGATGGCGTCGAGAGCCGTTTTCACCGCCAGATCTCCGATGGCGTGTATGTGGACGATCAGTCCCTGGCGGTCCGCCGCAGTTGCCAATGCGGAAAGCCGCTCCCGATCAAACAACAACTCGCCGTTTGACCCGTCGCTGTAAGGCCTAGAAAGTGCGGCTGTGTGCGAGGGGTATTCGACAACACCATCCTCGAAGAACTTGACGCCCGGGATCGCCAGGTTGGGCACATTTTGGAATTCCTTTCGCAACGCCTGGATTTCCGGCAACGGGTCGCCCTTGATCTTCGGATCAATGCGGGGAAAAACTGCCACGTGAGCAGCCAACTCTCCCTGTTCAGAAAGTGTTTTGTACACAGCCAGGATATTTCGGCGAACGAAATCGATGCTCCGATAGGTGCTAGCCGGCTCCAGCCACGCGGTAATTCCCAAGGAATGGTTGTAGGCAACTGCTGCCCGACCCGCCTCGAGGAGCCGCGTGGGCGTGTAGTCGGGCAAGAGCGCATTTAGCTTTGCGAGGCCATCATCAACAGCAAACCCGCTCGGCTCCAAGTCCGGACCGAAGCCATAAAATCGTCGCTCCTTCGAAGAAAGGCGCTGCAGAAATTCCTTCGTAACTCCAGCCTCGCGAAGCAGCGCCTTATTGGCCCAGCCTGTGTGCCCGTCCGATCCCTCGAGCAGCAGCGGCAGGTCCGAATACTCACCCGTACTGAAGCGCGCGTTCAGTTCTTCCGGTTTCGACCAAAAACCCAGGCTCAGGCTCGTAATATCGAGGGCGCGCCCGCGCACACCACGGCCGCTGCGCCGCGCCTCGCCCACAAACACAACCAGATCATCCAGCGTATGCACTTTGTCACCTACGTCGGCGCCGGTCAGCACGGTGGAGCTGTCCATTACGTGCGTGTGGCTGTCGATGAGTCCCGGGAGCAAGGTCTTGCCTTGAAGATCGATTCTCTCGGCATCCGTTCCTGCTGCCTTCGTCACCTCTGCCTGGGTGCCGACAGCAACGATCTGGTCGCCCCGGACTGCCACCGCCTCTGCGTACGGATACCCCGGCACTCCGGTGAAGATTTTCGCGTTGTAAAACACGCGCCCCCTCTCCGCCTGTGCGCACATCAATGGGACCAGACCGACGATTGCCAGACTCACTAACCCTAAGAGTCTTTCTCGTTGTATTCGCAATCTCTTAACCCCTGTTGTACTGCCGACAAACCCCGCAATCGTGCACGATCACATCCCAATCTGCAAGGCCCCGGAAAGCCGCCGCTACTTTTTGAAAACTTTGCGGCGGATGTCGGGCCAGAATTCTTCGAAGGCGTCGCTGCTCATTCTTCCCAGCACACCCCACCCACAGCGTACGACGGCGTGACTGGTGTCGGCTTCGCTGTCGGCACGCCAGGTGTTGGAGAGGAAATTGTTGCCGACGTCTGCGACAAGGCGAGCGTAGGCGGGGTGCCAGCGTCCGTCGCGGTGGGGGGCGATGAAGGTGGTGCGGAAAACGTATTTGATCCGCGGGCGGAAGCCCTGGAGACCGGAACGGAGATAGCGGGGGTCCTCCCCCCAGGCAGAGCCGAGAGTGGCTTCGATGAGGTTTCCAGTGGCGACGCCGGTGAGGCGCATGCCATTGCGCTTGCCGAATCCATCCCAGTGAGTGCCGTATTCGGATGGGACATTGCGGGCGGTGCCAAATCCGGCGACGCTGGGGCCCACAATCAACAAGCGCGATGGGCTGACGGTGCTCTCGACCCACCATTTGAGGCGTCCGGTGAGGGTAACGAGCTGGTAATCCGGGGAAGTCGTCTGCTGGACCGGTGCGGGGGCGAGAGAAACAGGGCTGTTGGGAGCGGAAGACTGCGCCCATCCTTGCGCGCACAGCAGCAGGACCACGAGGAACCACATTCCGGGCAACTCCATTGAAACGGGAAAGAGTTGGATAGGAACGAGAGCGATCGTTCCCAATATAGATGGCGAACTCGGAAGGCACAAACTGACGAGATAGTGCTGTTTTGAGTCGAGGCTGGGGGAAAGCCCAGTCCGAACCTCAGCCCCCGGAGGAGCCATCGCAACACAAGTCGTTACGGCGTCGCTTGAAGCGATGCCCCGATATGAAACGTCATGTCTCAGCGGCCGAGCAGGGGTCGGTCGTCTGGCAAGCTCAGATCCTCTGCCAGCACGCGGAGTGACTATCTCCGAGACAACTCTAGCTGCGGAGCTTCCCTCCGAGTGCTTCGAGGGCCTTGATGATCGGCGCGGACCATTGCCCGACCTCGTCTTCGCGGAGGGTGCGGTCGCCAGACTGAAAGACTGCACGCAGCAGGATGGAGTAGGTGCCGGCGGGCAGCGAGTCGCCACGGAAGACTTCGACGGCGGAGAAGCTACGCAGTTCAGGGTGGCGCAGGCTGGTGACGGCTTCTGCGATCTGCTCGAAGGTGACGGAATCGGAGAAGGTGAAGGAGAAATCGCGATCCACCGCGGGGTAGCGCGGTAGGCTGCGGTAGCGCGGTTCGCGCAGATCGTGCTGGTAGAGGCGGTCGAGGTAGAACTCGGCGAGGTAGATTTCCTGGCGCAACTTGCGGGCGGCGGCGACGTCGGGGTGGAGCTGGCCGAACTGGGCGACGAGATCGCCGTCCATGACGGCGCGGGCAGAGCGGCCGGGGTGATAGTAGGGGGCCGTATCGGAGTCGTAGTGCAGTTTCTCGGACGCGAAGGCGGAGAGCAGGGTCTCGACGTCGCCCTTGAGGTCGAAGAAGGTGACGGGGCGCGCTTCGGAAGGTTGATTGACGTTGGTGGGCAGGGCACGCCCGGTGGCGCCGACGCAGATCTGCTGGGGCTCGATGGAGTGTGAGTTGCTGCCCTGGTAGATGTTCCCGGCTTCGAAAAGTCGGACGTTGTTGGATCCGCGGTTCAAGTTGTAGGCCAACATGTCGAGCATGCCGGGGACTAGCGAGGTGCGCATGACGGAGGCTTCCTCGCTGAGCGGGTTGGCGAGGCGAAGCGGGTCGGTCTTGGCGAACTGCTTGGCGTCCTGCTCGGAGATGAAGGTCATCGAGACGGCTTCGTTGTAGCCGAGGCCGAGCAGGGAAGCGCGGAGCTTGGCGTCTTTGTGCGCGTCGGGTGGCTCAATGACAGCTCCGGCGAAAGCCGGGAGCGTGTTGGGAAAGCGGTCGTAGCCGTAGAGGCGTGCCACCTCTTCGATGATGTCGATTTCGCGTTCGATGTCGAGGCGCCAGGAGGGGACGGTCACTTCGAATTCCTCGTTTTCCTGACGGCCGGGAGTGGTATCGAAGCCGAGGCGAGAGAGAATGAGGAGGACTTCGTCGGCTTTGAGGTCCTGGCCGAGGATGCGGTGGACCTCGGGCAGATTCAGGACGATGGGGGCCTGGTCGCGGCGGCCCACGACAACGTCGAGCAGGTCGCCGACGAGGGTGCCTCCGCCTGAGTTGAGGATCAGTTCGGCGACGCGGTTGGTGGAGACCACGGTCGATTCGTAGTCGGCTCCGCGTTCGAAGCGATGGGAGGCGTCGGTGTGCAAGCCGTGGCGCTTGGAGGCTTTGCGGATGGTGGCCGGGTCCCACCATGCCGACTCAATCAGGATGTTGCGGGTACGGTCGGTGATCATGGTGTCGAATCCGCCCATGACGCCGGCGAGGCCGACGGGCTTTTTGGCGTCGGCTACTACGAGGTCTTCGGTGGAGAGTTTGCGGACGACTCCGTCGAGGGTTTTCAGGATCTCGCCAGCACGAGCGAAGCGGACGATGATGCGGCGGCCCTCGAGCAGGTCGAGATCGTAGACGTGGGTGGGCTTGCCGCTCTCCCAGAGAACGTAATTGGTGGCGTCGACGGCGTTGTTGATCGGGCGCTGGTCGATGCGGCTTAAGCGGTTCGCGACTTTTGCGGGCGAGGGCTTTATGGTGACGTCGCGCAGGACGCGCGCGGTGAAGCGCGGGCAGAAGCGGCTGTCTTCGATGGTGATGGTGACGCCGCCGATGTCGGTGTGCGGGGGCAGCTTGGGAGTGATGGGCTTGAGGGGGACGTCATAGAAGGCCGAGGCTTCGCGAGCGATTCCGTAATGGTTCATGGCGTCGGGGCGGTTGGTGCCGATTTCCATTTCGAAGACGGTGTTGTCAGCTTCGCCGGAGATGCCCTCGGCCGCGATGCCGATCGAGGTGAGATCGTGCGCGAGGGTGGCGTTGTCGGCCTTGAGGTCGACGAAGTCGCGGATCCAGGATGGTAAGAGCTTCATCGGTCTTGAAAAAGAGAGATTTCGCAGTTAAGGAAATCCTCTTGGTATTCCTCCGGAAAGCTTACGGAAACGCTGCGATTCGGGACATCCGGAGCCAGCTTCGGTTGCCAGATGTCTTTTAGGAGCCTCCCAATATATAGGATCATTTCTTGAGTGGGCCTAGGCTCGGCGCTGCAGAACATGTCTTCGATATGCCAATGGTTCATCACGACTTCCACCGCCCGGTTATCTCCCTTCGTCTGTTCCATAAAAGCGCGGCAGTTTTTCTCGGTGAATCTGTCTGTGAACAAAACGCAGTCGTCGTATTCCATGAACTGAGGCCAAAGCATGCGACCGTACCCGATGAAGTGTTCGTAATTACCTTCACCACCAATCGAGCGATTAAGGTCAATCCCGGCGCCATGGTTCCAAGCTTTCGGCTCCGGAATTAAAGCTGCATGGTTGACCGAGTCCTGCATGCCGAGCCTCAGGGGCTAGAGCCCAGTTCTTTGTGCGTGCTGTTCGGCGCGCTGAAGCCGTGCCCGGATACCGAATCTCTCGTGGCTGGCTTGCCAGAAGCTAGGAGCCAGAAGCCAGTGGCTGATTTACCCAAACTGCTCCAAGAACCGCACGTCCCCCTGGAAGAACAACTGAATGTCGTCTACACCGTACTTCAGAATCGCGATGCGGTCGGCTCCCATGCCGAAGGCGAAGCCGGAGACTATCCTCGGGTCGTAGCCGTTGTGCTTGACGAACTCGAAGACGTTGGGGTCGACCATGCCGCAGCCCAGGATCTCGATCCAGCCGGTGGTCTTGCAGGGGCGGCAGGGTTCGGTGCCGCGCTTTCCGCTTCCGCCGCAGATGAAGCAACTCACCATCATCTCGGCGCTCGGTTCGGTGAAGGGGAAAAACGACGGGCGGAACTGCGTCTTCACGCTGGAGCCGAAGAATTCTTTCATGGCGTGGTCGAGTGTGCCCTTCAGGTCACCGAAGGTGATGTTGGTGTCGACGGCGAGCCCCTCGATCTGGTGGAACATGGGCGAGTGACTGGCGTCGGGGGGATCGTTGCGGTAGACCTTGCCCGGAATCACGATGCGCAGTGGCGGCTTCAGGCGCTCCATGGTCCGGATCTGCACCGGAGAAGTGTGCGTGCGCAGCAGCAGGCGATCGCGCAACGGTTTGTTTTCCTGGCCGGCGAGGAAGAGCGTGTCCTGCATGTCGCGGGCGGGATGATGGGGCGGGAAATTCAGCGACTCGAAGTTGTAGTAGTCGGTTTCGATCTCGGGGCCTTCGGAGACCGAATAGCCGAGGTTGCGGAAGACAGCGACCATCTCGTTCATGGTGCGGATGACGGGATGCTCGGCGCCCGGTGGGCGACGGACACCGGGAAGGGTGATGTCGACGCGCTCCGCTGTGAGGCGGCCGGCAGCGGCGCCGCCTTTAAGGCGCTTCTCGGTCGAATCGACAACCGATTCGATTTTGTTTTTGAGTTCGTTGACGATTCGGCCGGCGTCGCGCTTGGCCCCCTTGGGGGCGGTTTTGAGCCAGAGGTCATTGATCTGAGTGGCGATGCCGTCTTTCCGGGCGAGCCAGCGGTCGCGGAAGAGTTTGTAGTCGTTGTCTCCGGCGATGGCGGCGGACTCGGCGTCGAGTGCGGAGAGCAGCTCGCGGGCGGCGGCGTCGAGGGCGGAGGCAGAGTAGTCCGTCAGTTGGGGAACGGTGTACACGCTTTCCGTTTTCGGCATGTGGCCTCTGCAACTCCGAGGGAATCTCGGGTCGTCCCTACGGGACTTGGATCAATTTGCTCGCCTTCCCCAGCGCTAAAGTGCTGGGCTGTGTTCGCTTCGCCCCTTCCGGGGCTGGAACCATAACGGGCCTGTCAAAAGTATCCGTCAAAGTCGTCGAGAAGCAGATTCCTCCTTTGCTCGCTGCACTCGCGTGTCGGAATGACAATCCTAAAAGGAATCCGACGGGACGGGCAGATTTGCCCATCCCTCATCGACAAGAGCGAAAGGCTATGGCCAAGTGCCAACAGCTGATTTGTTACCCGCTCAGCGCGGTCTTGGCCTGCTCGGCGAGGCTTCTAAACGCAGCCTCATCTTTGACAGCCAGGTCGGCGAGGATTTTGCGATCGAGTTCGACGCCAGCTTTTTTCAGGCCGTTGATGAACTTCGAGTAGCTCAGGCCGTGGGCCTTGGCGGCGGCGCCGATGCGCACGATCCACAGCGAGCGGTATTGACGCTTGCGCTGCTTGCGGCCGGAGTAGGCGAACTTGAGTCCGCGCTCGACAGCTTCTTTGGCGGAGCGATAGAGTTTTGATTTTGTGAGGAAATAACCGCTGGCGCGGTCCAGGATTTTTTTCCGCTTGGCGCGGCGCTTGGTTCCACGTTTGACGCGAGGCATTGCCTTCTCCTTTTTCGCTTCTGGATTGCTGGCGGCTGGAGGTAAGGATCGTCGGGGACGATGACCTCTTCACACGCCGGGGCGCAATCAGCTGCGCCCACTCGCGCCCGCTTACCTCAGGGACGGAAGTTCCAAGGTTGGGGTCGCGTTCGGCACGGCAGACGCCGTGCCCTTCCCGAAACAATTCAACACCAGTTTACGATAGGCCGTGGGGTTGTCGGACAAAAGTGTCCACCCTGCACACGGGGTTATTGATACGGGATCATGCGCAGGACCTTGGGGGTGTCGGCGTCGCTGACCAGCACCGCTTTGGCGAGCTTGTCTTTACGCTTCTGTCCCTTGGACGTGAGCATGTGGCGCAGGTGCGAGTGATGACGCAGCACCTTGCCGGTTGCGGTTTTCTTGAAGCGCTTGGAAGCGCCTTTGTGGGTTTTGAGTTTGGGCATAGAAATCACTTCTCAGTTCTTGAATTCGGCTCTTAGCCGTTAGCTTAAATCTAAGCCGTTTCGCTCGCCAAGATCGGGGGTATGCCGCATCACTCGCAGACGCAAAGAAATTTCGTCCGCCACCCTTGGGTTTTTGGCTAAGAGCTAAAAAGGCTAATAGCTGCTTTTCTCACGCCAGCTATACCTGCGGCGGTTGCTGCGGAGGCGCGGCGGGCTTGGGTTTCTCTTTTTTCGCGCCCTCTTCCTTCTTCGGGGCCAGAATCGCGTGCAACGTGTTGCCTTCCTGACGCGGGCGAAACTCTACGATACTTTTATCCTCGACGTCTTTAATCAAGCGCTCGAGGATCTGGCGGCCGAGATTGGTGCGCGTCATCTCGCGACCGCGGAAAAAGATCGTCGCCTTCACCTTGTCGCCTTCATCGAGGAAGCGCAGCACGTGATTCTTTTTTGTTTCGTAATCGTGGTCGTCCACATTGATACGGAACTTGACCTCTTTGACCACGATCTGTTTCTGATGTTTCTTGGCCTCGCGTTCCTTCTTTTCCTGCTGGTACAGGAACTTGCCGTAGTCCATGATCCGGCAAACCGGCGGATTGGCTGTGGGCGAGATCTCAACCAAGTCCAGATTTTTTTCCCGGGCCATCTTGAGCGCTTCGAAGGGAGGCAGAATACCGATCTGATTTCCTTCGTCGTCGATTACCCGGATTTCGCGGGCACGTATGCGGTCGTTGGTGCGGATAAACCTTTTCTCGATGCAACCCTCCCTATGGTTCCGGCAGAAACACGCGTTCGAGATTATAGCATGCGGAAATGAGCGATCGAGGAGCTTGAACGCAAGGTGTTTAGAGCAGTATTGCCAGCATGGCGTGCGAACGGCAAATATGCAGTTTCATAGGATGAACTGGTTTTCTACAACAAACTGGAATGGTTAGACGACTAAATTGCTGCAAATCGGATGCGAGTGGTTTGGAGGGTGGCTTGCACGGCGCACTACAGGAGCCCGTGTATGCCCCAGGAGCTATCCGTTTCTTATCAGGCGGTCAAGACCAAAGTGCATCGGCTTTTGGACGCAGCGGTTGAGGGCGCCAAGAGCGAACGCGAGATCGAAGAATGCATCGCGCGCTGGTGGTGCATGGTGCAACCGGCCGACCGCGCGGTAGCGAAGAAATATCTGCTGACGGTTCTGGAGCGGTCGAATGCGACGTTGAAAGCGATTGCAACCACGCTTCCGGAACTGGAGGGCTTCGAGACTCAAGATCACGCCCCTCAGCATCTTGCAGCTACTTCGGACGCCCGCCACTCCCCCGCGGGACGTGCTTAAATCAAACCGGGGCAGGCCCCTGCCCGGGTTTTCCTAAGTGCAAAATTTTGGCGTAGTTGGGTCGTTCCAAGCAAGAGGAACGAGAAGACTTGCGCGTGCAGCGGTCTAGGAAGCTGAGCTTTGGTGAACGACTCGCCAGATCCCGACTTCGGCTTCGAAGACAGAGCACTGTGCAAGATCGGAGCGTATCGCGTTGAGGGCAGACCAGATCCGCTGCGAGCCGGGTCCCATCAGGGAGAGGTACGCATCCGATTCGCGGGAACCCCAGGTGCATGAGTCCTGCAGGGTCTCGAGGAATTCGACTGCCCCGGTGCGTTGTTCGCGATCCCCCGAGTCGACGAGAACCTCAAGATCGTCGAACAGTGCCCGCGCGAATGGGTCGTTCTGAAGACCACGCGCATTCAGGGTGCGGATGAGACCGGAATGGTCCCCGGCGCTGATTTGGCGCCCAGAGGCGACCGGCGAAAGACTTCCCTTGGGCAGTGGAGGACGAGACGCGGGGATGCGCTGATCCATAGTGTCACCCCTACCGGATGCTTCAACCTTACTCCGTCCGCGACGGAGGGGAAATGGCTCGGACGGGCCACTCGACGCTCCGAGGAAAGCGGGTCACCGGCAGCAGTTCGTCACCGCGCAGGAATCGAAATGCGGGTATCTTGCTCGAAGTCCTCCCACTGAAATTCCCGCTGCTTAGGACCCTATCTCTTGTCCCACAATCTGCAGAAGTTGACGTGCGCGGAGTGCCGACGAGAGATGGCCGAGGTGAAGGGGGAGTCGCTGAGCCGGATCGCGTGCGCGAACTGCGAGCATGCGCAGGAGTTGGCGATCACCCCAGAACCGGTAGAAATGAAGCGGACCATCTTCGGACCATTCCGTTGCCCAGAGTGCCGCAAATCTTGTTGGACACGAATTACGCTGGCGATGCACCGGCGCGCTCATTGGTTTTGGCAGCGGAGCTGACCTCGCGCACAATCGTGGCAGAAGACAGGCCCCGCTCGGGGAAGGCGGGGCCTAACTCTTCGCGCTTAGCTAGCCCACTGCTCGTCTGCTGAAGGGCCGTAGATGGCCGGAACCGGGATGTTGTTGAGGCGCAGGTAGAGCCCGAGTTGCGCACGGTGATGCACGTTGTGATTCAGCACCCAGGTGCGCAGGCACTCAATTTTCGGCATGGTGAAGAACGCTTTGCCATTGGACAACAGGGTCCAAGGGGTGTGCAGGTGGGCGTCGCTGGCGCCAACGAGGGCCTTGCGCGCGGCAACGCGGTTCTTGTCGAAGACCTCCAGCAGTTCCTTGCTGGTTTTCGGTACGGGTGGCGGCGCCATCTGTACGCCGTTCGGCGCCATGTCCAGCGAGTCCTGCTGAATGGTATACACGGCCCATTCCGGCAAGTTGGAGAGGTGAGAGGCGAGCCAGATCATGGTGCCAGATTTCTCGTGGGGCTTCCAGGAAAACTTGGCTTCGGGAACGCGCGCAAGGGTCTCGCGGGTGCCGTCCATTTCGCGGTCGAATTCGGGGAGAAGCATTTCGCTGAGTGACATAGGTTGCCTCGGCTGGGTGAAGTGATGTTGCGGGAGAAGATTATAGGCGAACAAAAGGCGAATATCAAGGGGTCCCTCGGCAAAGCCCGCCGACTGGAAGGCGAGGATGTGGAGACGGGCTGAGACGCGCTAACTCTGGGCGATCAGGGCGCCGTCGACGACGCTCTCGACTTGTGCGCGGACCCATTGGTTCGGGGGGTGATTGCCCACCACGCGGAGCTTTAGATAGTTGTCGGTGAGGGCTTCAGTGAAGGGGGCTCCTCCGGGTTTGCAGTCAGGAGCGTCCGCGCCACACGACAGGGTGATGGCTTGGACGGTGTGGCCGATGAAGCTGCGCTGGAAAGCCAGTTTTTTTTGCTCCCCGAGTTCGCGCAGGATGCGGTTGCGTTCGCGGGCAACCTGGACGGGCACGTGGCGGGGCAATTCGGCAGCGGGCGTGCCCGGGCGCGCCGAGTAAGTAAAGACGTGCAGGTAGGTGAAAGGCAACTCTTCGATCATGCGCCGCGTCTCTTCGAATTCGGAATCGGTTTCGCCGGGGAAGCCCACCATGACGTCGGCGCCGAGTGCGGCTGCCGGCATGGCGGCACTGATTCTCGCGATCTTTTCGCGGTAATGCCACGGGCGGTACTTGCGATGCATGCGGCGGAGCACTGCGTCACTGCCAGACTGCATGGGCACGTGGGCGTGCTTTGCGATCCGCGCAGAAGAAGCGACCAGGGAGATGAGTTCGTCAGTCCAGTCCATGGGTTCGACGGAACTGATGCGGAGTTTTTCGAGAGAAGTGCAGTCGAGGATGGCGTGGATGAGGGAAGTGAGTCGCCAGTCGCCAGTCGTCGGTCGTCGGCCAATCTCGACAAAATCCGCAAAGCCTTCGGTTGCGGCCGGAGAGAATTGTGCCGGGTCCAAGTCACGGCCCCATCTTCCGAGGTTGATTCCTGAGATCACCAGTTCGCGGTAGCCTGCCGCCACCAGCGAGTTCACTTCACGGAGGACCTGGTCGAGTTTCAGGGAGCGGCTTTGTCCGCGGACGTAGGGGATCACACAGAACGAACAGCGATTGTCGCAGCCGTCTTGCACCTTGAGGTTAGGGCGAGTTCGCTTGTTGGGGGCGTCGAAGACCGGAGCAGCAAGAAGTTCGGTATGGGCGAAGATGTCAGAGACGAAAATCGGTCGTTGGTCGTTGGTCGACGGTCGTCGGCTTGAACTTGCCGGTGCAGCCAGTGTGCGCAAGGGGACAAATGCCGAAGAATGCGGAGGTGCTGGGGCTGGCCGAAGCAGAGAATCGCGGACCGCGATCTCGGCGAGTTGGTGCTTGTGGGAGTTGCCGATGACCTGGGCGACGCCGGGAAGCGTGGCCAATTCTTCGGGGGAGCGTTGGGCGTAGCATCCGGTGACGACGATTTGCGCGGCTGGATTTTCACGGTGGGTTCGGCGGATGGCAGAACGAGCATCCTGATCGGCGGCGGCGGTGACGGTGCAGGTATTGAGGACAACAATACTCGCCTTGGAAATCGAATCGGCACGAGTGAGCCCTTGCTCCTCGAACTGGTGCTCGATAGCGGCGCCGTCGGCCTGGGTTGCGCGACAACCGAAGTTCTGTACGAAGAAACTGGGCACAGAGTTATCTTAGCAGCGCATTGGGAACGCCGTGGCACCGGAGGATCGCGGCCCGCGGTTGATCATGGGGGCCGGTTGCGCTGAAAAACCTGTAACTCGCTATTGCCGGGAACCCTGGAAGATTATTAGCGCGGAGAGAACGGACTAATGTGCCAGTGGGAGGTTGGAAGGATATTCCAGGAACCAGAGGGGAAGGAAACGTTCCTGGAATGATCCGGTCGAGTTAAGGCGCCTCGAGCCTAGCGCGGGTCACCCAACTTGTCGGCCTCAGGCGGTGGCAGCCTGCTGTTGCCGCTTTTGCTGAAAGCACTCCCGACAAAAGACGGGCCTCCCTTGGGTGGGCTTAAAGGGCACCGTGGTTTCTTTTCCACACTGAGAGCAAGTGGTCCTGGTTTCGGTCCGATTCGGAACCTGTCCCGGAGTTGTCGCACCAAGCACGGAAATCCGCTTCGCTTTACACGCCTTGCACCGCTTTGGTTCGTTCTTGAACTGCTTATCGTGAAAGAACAACTGTTCGCCTGCGGTAAAAACAAAATCGGAACCGCAGTCGATACACTTGAGTACCTTGTCCTGGAAGTCCATCCCTCACCCCATTCCCCGGTCGCATGCGCAGGAGGAAAGCTGTGCCTTCCGCACGCGCGCTCTGCGCGCAGAATCTTTACGCACCCCCCTCAAAATTTACCCTTGGATTCGGCCCACCTGCGGGTCACGCAGGTCACAGCGGAAGAAAAGATGCCGTGTGTGACGGCTTCCGGCACTTATGTAACGAAACGGTGGGGGAAAGGAACGGGCCGTAGCGCCGCGAGGGCGGCGGCTCGCTGTGTCTTCAATCCTGTTCCTTACGGGCTTTTTTGCGGCTGCGTTTGCGAGCGAGCGCTTCTTTGACGCGCTTCTTTTCGCCGGGCTTCAGGTAAAAGGAGTGCCGCTTAACCTCCTTGATGATGTCTTCCTGTTGCACCTTGCGCTTAAAACGCCGCAGTGCATTCTCGAGGGATTCGCCCTCTTGAAGTCTGACTTCCGCCAACCAACCACACCCCCAAACTCGTCCCGTTGGACCCGATAGTTATTGCAAGGTTCCGCAGGCAAGTCAAGGGAGAAGTCAAAGAGTTTGCCGCTCGCCGCCATATCGTCACGCGCGCTTCAGTACTGGACTCGTAGATCAGTTTCAAGCCGAACTGTAATTGCCGGGGCGCGTAGGCGCAGGCGGCTTTCACCTGGTTGGCGGGCCGCTCAGTGCAAGCAGGGAAGTGCTTGATTCCAATTGTCTTATCTGCCTGCACGAAGTCTGTTGCCATACTGTTAGAGCCGTCGTCGGTAATGGCGAAACGTGATTGTCGCGATTGAGAGCATGGAAGGCTTCCACGGCAGCAAGCTCGAGACGGTAGTGCGAGCGCAGATAGAGGCGGCGGGTGAGGCGAATGCGGCGGTGGCGTCTCGGTGGTGGCGGAGCGCGCGGCGCCTGTGTCGTGTGCTGGGCATGTTCAGTAACTAGGAGGTGAAAGTCCTCTGCCCGTCCTGATGGAGGAAAGGGCTAGTGATGATGCAAGGGCTACCGCCGCGAGGCGGGGTCTGAAGGAAGCATGGAACAAACGTGCGAGTCGATGGACAAAAACCGAATAGAAGGCGCCCGCACCGGACGAGTGGGCGACTTACCGCGAAGTCCATATCCATCAAGGTGCGAAGCGTAGATTCGGCGATTGTGCACGGAAAGTGACTGAACTTACCCCAGGAGATCTGTTCCGTGTCGCTTCGGCGACTGAGGTGGCCGTAAGGCGACCTGACCATGGAGCAGAAGTCAGCATCGGGCATAGTATCCGGCAACGGAGAAGGCCCAAACGAGGAGGAGCGGCGAGTAGGCCATGAGTCTCAGGGACGATAAGCAGCAGAATATCCAGATGAAACTGGCCTTCTCAACTGCGCTGACGGGTGCAGCCCGAGGTGTCGCAGGAGAAGAGACTGAATCGTTGATGGCGACGAGTGGACCCGAAAGCCCAGCTAGAACCAACCGACTGATGGAGGAAGTCTGTGAGCGAGAAAACCTGAAGGAGGCATTGCGGCAGGTGAAGGGTAATAAAGGTAGCGCGGGAGTGGACGGGATCACCGTTAACCAACTCACCGACTATCTGAAACAGCATTGGCCAGCGATCCGAGAACAACTGCTGAGTGGAACCTACGAACCGAAGCCGGTGAGGCGGGTGGAAATACCCAAACCGGACGGCGGGGTGCGAAAGCTTGGCATCCCGACGGTGCTGGATCGATTCATCCAGCAAGCGGTGATGCAGGTGCTGCAGCGGCAGTGGGACTCGACGTTCTCCGACCACAGCTACGGTTTCCGACCCGGACGATCCGCGCATCAAGCGGTAGCTCAAGCGCAGCAGTACATTGCGAAGGGTTACGGCTGGGTGATCGATCTCGATCTCGAGAAATTTTTTGATCGAGTTAATCACGACAAATTGATGGGGCAGGTCGCAAAACGAGTCGAAGACAAGCGGCTGTTAAAACTCATCCGAGCGTTCCTGAACGCTGGGGTGATGGAGAATGGACTG
>Ga0306924_10002928_pt1 | contig 16264 bp, 15 predicted proteins | sample sta12Can44000111_FD_203756 | JGI IMG/M metagenome (GOLD analysis project Ga0306924, IMG submission 203756) | Lab enrichment of tropical soil microbial communities from Luquillo Experimental Forest, Puerto Rico - statanox.12C.anox.44.000.111 (v2)... | ecosystem: Environmental > Terrestrial >... | reverse complement strand
CACGTTCTAGCCGTCCCACTGGGGCTGCGGGAGCGGTTCCCACCAGCGGCCGATATTGAGGTCCTCGGTAATGGTGTTCGCGCAGTTGTAACCCGGGCTGCCGGTGACGGCGCCGCCAGAGTGGCTGCTGGACCCGCACAGGAACAGGCCCTCGACCGGGGTCCGGTAATGAGACAGTTCCGGCGTCGGCCGGTAGGCTCCTATCTGGGTCGGCAGGTAGGCGCCGACATGGTGGCTGCCCTGCATCATGTTGATGCAGTGCCGCTCGATGTCCAGCGGTGTGTAAAGCGCGGCGCCGAGCACGTTGCTGCCGTCCAGGTTCGTCGCGAAGCGCCCCCACTGCTTGAGCATGTCTTCGGAAATTTCGTCCTTGCGCCGGTCCCAGTTCGCCGGGTCGCCGTCCAGGTTGTACGGCGCGAACGGCCACCAGAAGGCGACGTGCTTGCCGGGCGGTGCGTAGGAGGCGAAGGGACTGTTGCAGCACCCGTTGCCGACCAGCCGCTCGGGAAGCCCGCCTCGCGCGATGACCTCGAACTGCTCGTTGATCTCACGGCCGGTATCGACGCCCCACATCACGTCGAACGCCTGATCGACGTCGGGGTCGAACGCGGCGGCGGCGTACCGGGGTGGCTCGTTCAGCGCGAGGTGCAGGGTGACTAGGGCGTGCGATGCCCACCGGTAGTTCCGTACGCCCTCGACGATCGAGGCGTCGAAGTTGTCCTCACCCGCCAGCCGGATGGTCTGGGGGGCGTCCACGCCGCTAGCGACGAACCGGGACGCCTGCAGGATCTCGCCGTCGGCGAGCCGGACGCCGGTGGCCCGTCCCTCGCTGACCTCGATCCCGGCCACGTGCCGTCCGGTGATCAGGGTGGCCCCGGCCTCCCGGAGCACCTGGCACAGGGCTTCGGCAACTTGCGCCGTGCCGCCGTCGACGATGGCCAGGTTGGTGAGCCGGGACAGCAGCCGGGGGAAGAACAAACCCAGCCCGGGCACGTTCTCCAGCGCGATGGCGTGCAGGAAGAGCTTGAAGACCGACCGGATACGCTCGTCTTCGAAGTTCCGGTCCACCGCCTCGTGCAGGGACAGTGGTGCGTAGCTCAGCATCTCCTCACCGAGGGGTCCGCGGACGCGCTGCGCGGCCTCCACCGGCGTGAGCGGTGCCGAGTACATGAACTGGTTCATCAGCGGCCGCATCTTCACCGCGAACGTGTCGTATAGCTTCAGATAGCTCTCCGCGTCCCGCTGGGAGAAGCGGGCAAAAGACGCGGCCGTCTTCTCGGTGTCCCGGTGGATGGTGACGGCGGTTCCATCGCTGAACACCATGGAGTGCTGGATCTCGGGGTACACCAGGCGCAATCCGTAGCGTCCGAGCTGCAGGTCGCGGGGGACCGGCCCCTCCTCGAAGAAGAGGTAGTTGGCGTGCGTGTTGTGCTTGAAGCCGGGCAAGGTGAGTTCCTCGGTGGCGCACCCGCCGCCCATGACCTCGTTGCGCTCCACCACGGCGATGTTCAGGCCCGCCCGCGCTAGATAGGCCGCACACGTCAGTCCGTTGTGGCCGCCGCCGACGATGATCCCGTCGTAAGTCGTCACTGGCTTCTCCTTCCGCAGTGACAGTTACCGGTCCCTTGATCCCGGGCTAACGTCGCCGCCAGGCGAGTCGGAGGCGACGTCGATGACGACGCGACCGAACACCTTGTTGCCCCGGATCGCCTCGAGGGCCTCCTCGGCCGCCGCCAGCGGATACGAGGCGCCGATGACCGTTCGGACCCTTCCCTCGGCCACCAGACGCAGCGACTCGTCGATCTCGGCGCGTGTCGCGTATCTTGACCCGGTAATTTCCACTTCGTTGTTGATCAGGTACAGCGGGTCAGCCGTGACCGACGACCGCACGTTCGGCGGGACGCCGACCACGATGAACTTGCCGCCGACCCCGACGGTCGTGACCGCGCTGGTCGTGCTCGGCGCGCCGACGAAGTCGATGCAGGCGTCGAGCGGCCGGCCGGCGGCGTCGATGATGTCTTCCCGCCAGCTGTCGGAGTTGGAATCGACAATGGCGTCCACGCCCAGCGCTTCCAGCTGGTTCATCTTCTCCTTGTCGCGCTCCACCGCGATCACGAAGGCGCCGAACGCCTTGGCCATCTCCACCATGTGGATGCCGACCCCGCCGCCGGCGCCGATCACGGCGACCCGCTGACCCGGGACGATCCTGGCCCGTTCCCGTGCCGCGTGGTACGGCGTCGCCACCGCGTCCGCGATGACCCCGGCCTCACGCAGCGGCACCCCCTCCGGTATCCGGACCAGGTTGATGGCCGGGAGGACGACGTACTCGGCGAACGCGCCGTCGATGGCCGCGCCGATGAACCCCGCGAAATTGGCGCAGTGCGTTTCCCGGCCCGACGCGCACATCGAGCAGCGACCGCAGAACAAGTAGAAGGAGGCGGTCACCGGGTCGCCCTCGCGCCAGCCGCGCACGCCAGGGCCGAGCTCCGCGACCGTGCCGGAAAGCTCGTGCCCGATGATCCGCGGCGCAGCACCGCCCAGCGTCCCGGCGCGGACGTTCTCCAGGGTGAGCCCCGCGCCGCAGGCGATGACCTTCACCAGCACTTCGCCGGCCCCCGGCCGAGGTACCGGCACCGTCTGGAGCTGGAGCCGCCCGCCGAACTGGTTCAGCACCATGGCCTGCATGTTCATGACGTCCTCCCGTCGGCGCGCGGGGCGAGGCGGTCGACGGGCGCCCAGGCCGGGATCCGGCTGAGGCCCGACGGCGTCCGCACGTTCTTGGACCGGACGAATTCCCGCAGCGTCTCCGGCGCCCACTCCCGGCCGAAGCCGCTGGCCTTCATGCCGCCGAACGGCGAGCCGAGCAGGGTTCCGCGGAAGTAGTTGTTGACGAACACGATGCCCGCCTCGATGTCACGGGTGGCCCTGCTTGCCCGATCCTGGTCTCGCGTGTAGATGGCGGCTGTCAGGCCGTACTCGGTGCCGTTGGCGATGCGGATCGCCTCTTCGTACGACTCGAACCGCATCACCGAGCAGACCGGCCCGAAGATCTCCTCCCGGGCGATCCGCATCGTCTCCGTGACGCCGGCGAAGACGGTCGGTGCCACCCAGAACCCGTTCTTCAGTCTCGGATCGTCCGGGATACGGCCTTGTGCCACGATCCGGGCGCCGTCTTGCTTGCCGATCTCGATGTAGTCCAGGACCCGTTCCTGCTGCGCCCGGTCCACCATCGGCCCGATCTCGGTGGCCTCCTCCACGCCGTTGCCCACGATGAGCCCCTCCGCTGCGGCGCAGAAGCGCTCCAGGAAGCGATCATGGACGGAGGCGTGCAGCAGCAGCCGGGACGTCGAGGTACACGCCTCGCCCTGGTTGAAGAACATGCCTTCGATGGCCCCTCGCAGCGCGGCATCGAGGTCGGCGTCCTCGAACACGATCAGCGGGTTCTTCCCGCCGAGCTCCATCGTCACCTCGGTCAGGTTGTCCGCGGCGCTGTGCATTACCGCCTTGCCCGTCCGGGACGCGCCGGTGAACGTCACCCGCCCCACCCCCGGATGGCCCGCGAGCGCGGCGCCGGCCGCCCGCCCGGTGACGCTGTTGACCACCCCCGGGGGCAGCACGTCCTGCATCAGCTCGATCATCCGCAGCGCGGTCAGCGGCGCCTGCTCCCCGGGCTTGAGCACGACTGTGTTCCCCGTGGCCAGTGCCGGGGCGGTCTTGCCGGCCAGGTGAATCGGCGGCCAGTTGAACGGCAGGATCGCGCCGATCACGCCGTACGGCTCCGGAACCACCTGCGCGTTGGTCGGGCCCTGCAGCAGGAATTCCCCTTCCAGCTTGTCGGCGAGGCCGGCGAAGTACTCGAATCCGGCGATGGCGAAATTGACGTCGAAGTTGCGCGAATCCCGTACCGGCTTGCCGTTCTCGCGGGTCTCCAGCCGCGCCAGCTCGTCGGCGTGCCGGCGCAGCACCTCGGCCACTTCGAACAGGAGCTTCCCGCGCTCCCTGGCGCTGCGGTACCGCCAGCCCTCGTCGTAGGCGCGCCGCGCCGAGCGCACCGCGGCATCGACGTCGCCCTCGGTGCTGTCTGGCACCCGGGCGATCGTCTCGCCGGTCGCGGGCTCCTGCACCTCGAACCAGTTCTGGCCCTGGGAGCTGGTCGGCTTCCCGTCGATAATGATCTGCCAGTCCTTGCGGTCCGGCACGGCGTTCGGTGTCACGACAACCTCTCTCTCGCGTCTGTACCGACGGCGGTGTGGCGCTCGCTCTAGGAAGCTTCGACTGGCAGCAGGCGCCCGGATTGCGGCTGGGAGATGGGGCGGCCCTGGGCGCCGAGCCACATGTCGATCGACCCGAGCTCGCCGGGATCGAAGTAGCGCGGCTTCCACGCCGCGTCGTCAGTGATCCGCCGGACGCCCCACGAGTACTCGTAGGTGAAGCCCTCCGGTCCGAGGAAGTACAGGAACACCGCGGTGGACTGGGGGTGCCGGCCGGGTCCCATCTCGATCTCGACGCCGTTATCGAGCAGGAAGTGCCAGTTGCGGAAGATGTCGTCGATCTCGGCGACCTGAAAGTTCATGTGGCACAGACCGGGCTTGTCGCCCTGGAACACGGCGAGCTTGTGGTGGACGGGGTCGATACGCATCAGGCAGGCGCCGTCGCCGATCCAGTCCGACACCTTGGCGTTGAAGGTCCCCGACCAGAACCGGTAGGCCTCGTGCACGTCCGGCGCGTCCAGGCACAGGTGGCCGAACTCGGTGATCCCGGCCCGCCGGGTGAACTCCACCGGCCGGGTGATCGTCACCTGGCCCACCACCAGTTCGATCCGGTTGCCGAACGGATCGTCGAACGCGATGTAGCTGCGCACCCGCCGCGACCGGCAGGCGGCGGGGTCGCCTCGGGTCACGGTGAGGCCGCGCTGCTCCAGTTCGGTCTCCGCCAACGCGAGCGCGTCGTCGTCGGCGACCGTGAACCCCGAAGCGATCACCCCCGACTGCCCGCCGACCAGGGCCAGGCAGTGGTGGCGGGCGTCGGCGCGCAGGTGTGCGACCCCGGGCTCGCCGTCGACCAGCTGCAGGCCGACGATGCGGGTGGCGAAGTCGACCGCCTTGTCCAGGTCGACAGCACCGGACCGGACGTAGGCGATGTCGGTCAGTTCAATCATGATCAGGTCCTCCGAAGTTCAGGCCTGGTAGCCGAAGTAACCGTCCCGGGTAACCTCGGGCGGCCAGTGGTCGCAGACCGCGCCGAACAGCTGGGTGCGGGCGCAAATCGGCGGGTCGTCCGGGCAGGTGCGGATGACATCAAGCGCGCCGTCGGCGACTTTGCGGGGCCAGTCCGGGTCGGTGAACAGCGGCCGGCCCAGCCCGATCGCGTCGGCCTCGCCGCGCTCGAGCACGCCGACGGCGTCGTGCGGGTCGCCGAGACACCCGTTGGCGATCACCGGTATGTCCACCGCCTCCTTGAGCGCGGCGTTGTCGGGCACCGAGTACATCCGCCGCTTGAACAGGCCGACGTTGGGCGGCATGCGCAGCGACTCGAAGGTGGCGGGGATGCCGAACAGGAACTGCACGCCCTCAGCGGCCAGCAGCGGCGCCAGTTGGACCGCGTCCTTGATCGTCCAGCTGTTGCCGGTCAGTTCGTCGCTAAGCAGGTGGAACCCCACCAGGAACTGCGGCGACGTCCGGCGGCGCACCTCGCGCACCACCTCAAGGGCGAACCGGACCCTGTTGGCGAAGCTGCCGCCCCACTCGTCGGTGCGCTGGTTCATCACCGGCGAGAGGAACTCGGAGATGAGGAAGCCCTGCGCGCCGTGCACGTCCACCCCGTCGAACCCGGCTTGGTCGCACAGCTGCGCGGCCCGGCCGAACGCCGCGATGCTCTCGGCGATCTCCTCCGGGCTGATCTCGTGCGGGGTCTCGACCCGGCCGGCCGTCAGCTCGAAGGGGACCGCCGAGGGGGCCAGCCGCCGGGCGTGATGGTAGACCTCCCAGGGCCCGGCGTACCGGCCCGCGTGCACGAGCTGGACCATGGCCAGGGCCCCGTGCCGCTTGATCTCGCTGGCCAGCTCGGACAGGCCGGGCAGGCGACTTTCGTTGTCCACCATGGTCTGCCTGGGCATCTGCCGCCCGGGCCAGTTCACCGCGAAGTTCTCGGTGATCACGATCCCGGCCCCGCCCTTGGCTCGGCGCCCGTAGTGCTCGACCTCCGGCCGCGTGACATAGCCGTTCTCGTCGCCGTAGCAGACTGACATCGGAGCGTGCACGATCCGGTTACGCGCCGTGCGGCCACCCACCGGCAGGGGCTCGAACAGCTTCGCGAACGTCGTCATGGCGGTCATCACCGGCTCCGTCCTAGGCGGTGCGCACCCGGTCGGCCGCGGTCAGCACCGGGTTCTCCAGCACGCCGAGCCCGCCGACCTCGACCCGCAGCACGTCGCCGTCGGCCAGCGACTTCCCGCGGGCCACCCCGACCCCGGCTGGCGTCCCCGTCGCGATCACGTCGCCGGGTTCCAGGGTCATGATCCGGGACGCCGCGGCGATCAGCCGGGCCACCGGGAAGATCATGTCCCCGGTGTTGCCGTCTTGTTCCAGTTCGCCGTTGCGCCACAGCCGGATCGGCACATCCTGCGGGTCGCCGACGAACCAGGCCGGCGTGATGCCGGGACCCACCGGGGAGAACGAGTCGATCCCCTTGCTGGCCAGCCAGTCGTAGGCGAACGGGGGCGCCAGCGGATTGTTCCGGCCGTGGTAGCCGCGCGCCGAGATATCGTTCATGATCGTGTACCCGGCCACGTGCCCGAGCGCCCGGTCGAGCGGGATGTCGCGGCCTTTCACCCCGATCACGACCGCGAGTTCGGCCTCCCAGTCCACGCGCGCGGCGGGGTCGACCGGGATGATGACCGGATCTCCCGGCCCCGCGATCGTGGTCGGCGGCAGCAGGAAGAAGTAGGGCTCGAGGCCCGCCGGGAGGCGCGGGATGCCCATCTCCTTCAGGTGGCCGGCGTAGTTCGCGCCGGCGCAGATCAGCTTGCGGGGAGAGCGCAGCGGCGCGAGCACGCGCGCTGTCCCCAGGGGCACGCCGTCCGCCGGATCGAACGACCGAAGTCCCGGGGCGACGGCCTCCCAGTCAGTGACCACGTCGGACACGTCGGCGTAGGATTCCAGCAGCGGGATCGTGAACATCCGCTCGCCTGACCACGCGGCTGGCCGCGGCCGGTCCCCCCCATCGGGAACCACGCTGAGCAGGCTCCAGGCCAGCATCGGAGACCTCCTTATTGATACCCGAGAGGATCGCGACAGGCGCAGCCCGGGCGCGGCGAAGGGGCACCGCCGAGACAAACAGCCTTGCGCCAGACATGTCGTGAACATTCGCACGATCGGTCTGGCGGTGACTATCCACCCGACGCCGTAACTATCCGAAATGCGCAGCGAGTTAGCCCTGCCGATGCATTGAGACCGGGCTCGCAGCGTATCGTCGGTCTTGCGGTCCCGAGGAGGAGAGCGCTTGGTGAACATGGCCGGCAGCCTGCTGCGCTGGGGCGAGTGGGTGCTCGCGCCGAGCGGGGCGGGGCCGTCGTCTGGCCCGGCCAAGCAGGTGTTCCGGTCCGCCGACGTGGATGAGACCCGGCTCGCGATCGCGCAGGTGACCTGCGAGCATGAGCTGGATGTCGTTGGCGCCAGCAAGCGGCTTGACGCGGCGATGGCGTCGTGGGGCCTGGGGAAGGTCGCGGTCGGGTACGTTAGGCACGGCGCGGAAGTCATCGTCCGGCCAGGCCGGCTGGGGTCGTTCTACGCGGTCAACATATCGGTGAAGGGATCAGCCACCTCGCGGTGCGGCCGCAGCGAAGCGGAGTCCGGCCCGGGGTCCGCCGCCGTCTTGTCAGCGACACCGGAGATCGTGATGCGGCGGAGCGCCGACTGCGAGGAGGTGATGCTGCGGATCGATCGCGGCGCGCTAGAGGTGGAGCTGTCCCGCATGCTGCGCCGCGACGTCGATGCGCCCGTCGTGTTCGACGTCGGGATGAGCCTGTCGACGCGCCCAGGGAGCAATTGGGCGGCGACCGTGCGGTTCATCCTGGATGAGATCCGCCGGGGCACCGGCTCGTTGGACCACCCCCTGGTACGGGGCCGCGTCGAGCAACTGCTCATTGATCGGCTGCTCGTCGCCCAGCAGCACAACTTCTCCGGGCAGCTGGGGACCGGCCATCCCCCGGCGCGACCTCCCGCTGTGCGCCGCGCGGTGGAGATCATCTGGACGCGGGCGGCAGATCCTCTGACCGTCCCGATGGTCGCGGAACTGGTCGGGGTCAGCGTCCGCGGCCTGCAGCAGGGATTCCGGGACTACCTCGGGATCACCCCGCTGGAGTACCTGCGGGAGGTCAGGCTCGCCCGCGCACACGAGAACCTGCTCGCCGCCTGCCCGGACGACGGCGCCTCAGTGACCGAGATCGCCTACCGCTGGGGATTCGGGCATCTCGCCCGGTTCGCGGGCTACTACAAGCACCGCTACGGAGAGCTCCCCTCAGAAACGCTCCGTCGGCAGTGACGTGTCCCGCTAACCGATCGTCCCGGACGAGGTACGCCTACCCACCGCCGTTCAATGCGGACGCCAGGCCGAGCGCCCGAGCTCGGCCATGTAACGTCGGCCGTTGGGATAGGAGACGAGCTCCAGCAGCTGCCCCCACGGGGCCAGGAAGTGAGCGAAGGCCGAGTCCTTCGCCTCCTCCGGCCCGAAGGTGGGCTTCTTGCCTCCGAGGATGCGCACGCCGTGGGCCTGCAGGTGCTCCAGGGCGGCGTCCATGTCATCGACGTAGAAGGCGATGTGGAAGCCACCGTAGTCGCTCATCCGCGGCCAGCACCGAACCTGGTCAGGAGATTCGTACTGGAAGATCTCGAAGTTGGCGCCGTTGGCGCATCGCAGAACCGCGAATTCGGGAATCTCGGCCCGCGGGTGCACGTCGAGGTTGTCCTGCATCCACGTGCTGTCCGGAAAGGCGAACGGTCCCATGTCATACAGGTGCTCACAGCCGAGCACCTCGGTGAAGAACCTGACTGCCTCGCCGACATCCGGGACGGTGAACGCGACGTGCTCGACCCCGCGCAACCCAGGAAATCCCTTACCCATGAGGGAACCGTACGGGTGGATGTCGCTGGGCGTGATCCGTTTCACGATGCGATCATCCGGAATACGCAGCGACTTTGCCTTGCTCGCTCAATAAGACCGGGCGTCCGCATATCGTCGGTTCGTGCGGTCCCCGTGGAGGTGACCCCCGTGACCATCCCGACGCCCGCAAGCCGTCAGCTCCGATTCGGGTACTTCCTCGTACCGGCCGCCGCTGACCCGCTCATCGCAACTGCACAGCGGATCGAGCGACTCGGGCTCGACTACGTCGGCATCCAGGATCACCCTTACCAGCGCAACTTCGTCGACACCTGGTCGCTCATGGCGATGATCGCCGCATCGACCACCACCCTGAGGATCTTCCCCGATGTCGCCAACCTCCCCCTCCGGCCGCCGGCAGTCATGGCGAAGGCTGCCGCGACGATCGATCTGCTCAGCGGCGGCCGCTTCGAGCTCGGCCTGGGTGCGGGAGGCTTCTGGGACGCCATCGAGGCGTACGGCGGCCCCCGCCGCAGTCCCCGTGAGTCGCTCGGGGCGCTTGATGAGGCCATCACCGTCATCCGCAAGGTGTGGAGCGGCGAGCGTAACCTGCGCTTCGAGGGCACCCACTACCGGCTCGCTGGCGCCCAGGCCGGGCCCGTCCCGGCCCACCCGATCGGCATCTGGCTGGGCGTCTACGGCCTCAGGGCGCTCGAGCTCACCGCCCGGGCCGCCGACGGCTGGGTCCCCTCCTTCCGCGGCGATATCGGCCAGATCGCCGAGATGACCCGTCGCCTCGACGATGCCGCCTCTGCCGCCGGTCGGCCGCCGGGGGCTCTGCGGCGGGTGCTCAACGTCTCGGGCACCATCACCGGCGGGCTGTCCACAGGCATGTTCAACGGGCCCGTCGCCCAGTGGGTCGAGAACCTCGCCGAAGTCGCTGTCTCCTACGGCTTCGACACCTTCATCTTCTGGGGGGAAGGCGACCATCAGCTCGACCGCTTCGCGCAAGAAGTCGTCCCGGCCGCACACCAACAGCTGGCCCGGTAGCGAGTTATCTCGAGACCGCGCCCAATGGCAGGCCGAACGAACTCCGAACACGACCCCCGGTACCCTGCGCTACAGGATAATTCCCAGCCAATGGACCACACCCCTGCCGGCCCTGAACTGCCTCAAACGCGCCTGCGGCCCGCGGACCCGCGCCGCCATAATCGTGGCGTGGTGCCGTACAGCATGACGGCGTTTCCACTGGCCGGCAGTCCGCGTGCCGCCATCTCGTGGATGCGGTTAACTTCTTCGCGATGGAAGGAGGCGTTTACGAGCTGCGGCATGACCATGTTAAAGGTACTTATCGCAGCACGGAACGGGTACGAGTTCGCTCCGTTTCCAGGAGTGGGCCAGCCGTGAGCGGCCGGATACTAGCGCGAATACAGAATTCGAATTTCCTATAGCAGAAGTCGTACGGTGGTGCCTCATGATCGGCTCGCAGTCCTGCCTCCAACTCGGCCTGGTCCTGCCTCCTTGCCTGTCCGGCGACGAGTTGCGTGCCGTCGCGTGCGACGCCGACGCCAGCGGCCTGCACTCACTGTGGGTCACCGACCGCACCGTGGCCGGCCTACCGTGGCTGAACGCCGTGACTGTGCTGGGGGCACTTGCGGTGGCCACCGAGCGCGTGCAGATCGGCACGTCCGTGCTGGTGCTGCCGCGGCGTAACCCGGTGCACGTGGCGCACGAGCTGGCGAGCGCCGACTACCTGACAGACGGGCGGCTGATCGCGGGGATCGGCGTGGGCAACGCAGCGGTCTCCGGCCCGGAGTTCCAGATCGCAGGCGTTCACATGTCACACCGCGGCCGCCTCACCGACGAGTACCTCACCTTGATCCGCCGCCTGTGGACTGAAGACGCGGTGGACTATCACGGGCACGGCTGGGCCTGCACCGGGACCAGCCTGGCACCCAAACCCCACCGCCACATCCCTGTATGGATAGGCGGATCCACGAGCAAGGCCCGCAGGCGGGCCGGGCGCGCCGGTGACGGATGGCTGGCCGTGTTCAGCTCCCCGGACCGGTACCCCGCCGAGTGGGCCGAGGTGCAGCACGAGGCTGACCTGCACGACCGCGACCCGGAGCAGCTGGTACCGGCCACGTACCTGTTCGGCGCGATCGACGAGGACGGCGCGAGCTCTCGGCGGCTGCTGGAGGGCGTCCTGCCGGGCTTCCTCGGCGCCCCACTGGACGCCGTCGCGGACACCTGCATCTGGGGCACGCCCGAGCAGTGGCTGGAGCGGCTCGCCCGGTGGGAGGCCGCAGGTGCGCGGCACGTCAACGTCGCCCTGTTCGCCGGCGGCCTGGAACGGGACATTCAGCTACTGAACGAGCGTGTCCTGCCACATCTGGCCGCCTTGACCATCCGTCAGCAAACCGCTACCCACTGACCGGCACGATGAGGGCATCGACTGCGCGGGCTGAGCGAGGATCTGAAGGAAGCTGCGCATTTCGGATAGTCACCCGCGCAAAACGGATCGCGCATAGAGGCGCGAGGCCATACCGTGCCGCTATGGCCTAATTAGCTCGCCGACCTCAACGGTGCGCCAAACGCGTGGAAGTCATTGGCACAACCAAGCGCGCCTCTGAAATAACTACGGCGAAGACTTGAAATGGTCGCGTAACAGGAATAGGCCCGTTATGGCCGGAATACTCATGAGGAGAATCATGCCCCAGTTGCCGCCTGGTTTCAGCAGTCACTCAAAGCAGGTGCGTGACATCCGGATGCACTATGTGCGCGGCGGAAGCGGAGATCCGGTCGCAATCGTCCACGGAGGGTGGGACAGCTGGTGGGCCTGGCGTGACGTCGCCACCGTGCTGGCCGATCGGCACGAGGTGATCCTCCCGGCGATCCGCGGCCTGGCCAAGACGACGAAGCCCGAATCGGGCTATGAGGCCGACACGATCGGTGAGGATGTGCACGAATTGATGGCGGCGCTCGGTCACGAACGGTACGCCCTCGTGGGCCACGACTGGGGCGCGGTTGCCGTCTTCACCGCCGCGGCCCAGCACCGGGATGCCGTGACGCGTCTGGCCATCTTCGACATGGTCATGCCGGGCGTCGGGATGATGGAGGGGGCGATGGTGCCCCAGCCGGGCGGGCAGTACCTCTGGCACATGGGCTTCCACTCGGTGCCGGACATCCCGGAGATGCTCATCGCTGGTCATCTGCGCGAGTACATGCAGTGGTTCTTCACGAGCTTCGCCGCGGTGCCGGACGCCGTGGGCAAGGAATCACTTGACCACTACGTCGATCTGTACGCCCAGCCCGGGGCGATGAACGCCTTCCTGAAGTACTACAGGAATTTCTGGGTCCACGGTGAGCAGGTGCGCGAACACCAGAAGCGGCCGCTCGAGATTCCGGTCCTCGCCTACGGCGGCGAGGTTAGCCTGGGCGATCTCACTCGTCAGTGCATGGAGACCCTGGCATCCAACGTCACCGGGGGCGTCATCCCCGAGTGCGGCCATTGGGTCGCCGAGGAGCAGCCCGGTTTCGTCGCCCAGCGCCTCATCGAGTTCCTGTCCGGATCGTGACCACTCAAATCCAACGAGCGTTAGGTAGGGGCCAGATAGTGAGCACCGAGACGCCCGAGATCACTGATGAGGGCCGCCGGATAATGACGATCAGCCGCGAGGCCGATGCCAAGCTCGACGCCAGTCGCTTGCGGGAGATCTTCACTGCCGACGTGCGTTTCCAGATCGGCGCGCTACCTGAGGTCAGCGGAGTCGACAACGTGGTTGAGTTCATTAGCGGCTTTTACGAACAGCTGACCACGATGGAGCACCAGGTGAGCCGTGGCTGGCAGGTCGGCGACACCCTGATCTACGAGGCCATTGTGACCTGGCACCTCAAAGACGGCCGGTCCGTGTCAACGGGATACGCGAACCATATCGACCTCTCCGAAGGAAAAGCGAGGCGCTACCGCATCTACATCGACACCAGCCCTCTGGCGGCGCCGAGATGAGCGAACTGGTCCGCGGGACCTCCGGAGAGGCCCTCGACTACTTCGGCAACCGCTACGTGATCTTCGCCGACGCGGCCGCCACCGAGGGCCGGTACGGGCTCATGCTCCTCAGCCTGCGCGCCGGGCGGGAGCCACCGCCTCACACGCACGCGCGCGAGGACGAAGCGTGCTGGATCCTGAGCGGTCGGTGGACGTTCTCCGTCGGCGACGAAACGTTCGATGCCTCGCCGAACCAGTTCGTGCAACTGCCCCGGGGCATCCAGCACCGGATCACCGTCGACCGCGACGGCGCGTCGGCGCTCGTCCTCATCGCCCCGGGCGGGTTCGAGGAAGCGTTCCGGACGCTCGGGCGGCCGTTCGGCGGCGACGGCATGCCGCCGCTTCCCGACGGCCCGCCGGACATCAAGGCGATCCTGCGCGTGATGACGGAGCACGGGGTCACAATCTCGCCGCCCGGCGCCTGACGGAGACTGGAGGCCGTATGTCAACACAAGGCCGGACCGGCGCTGGTCCTTTGGTGCATCGCACGATTCATCACATCGGATACGCAGTCCCCGACCTCGGCCGGGCGGTCGAGCACTGGACGACGGTCTACGGAGCCGGTCCGTTCTTCGCGCTCGACCACATCGCCTTCGATCGCTGCACCTCCAAAGGTCATGAAGTCAAGTGGGATCACAGCGCCGCGTTCGGCCAATGGGGGCCGATCGCCGTCGAGCTGCAGCAACTCCACGAAATTCAGCCCTCGCTCGAGCGGCTGCTGACGGCCAAGCGCAGCGAAGGGATCAACCACATCGCCTACGCCGTAGACGATCCCCGGGCCGAGAGCGAGCGCCTGGAGTCGATGGGCTTTCCCGCGTACCTGAACGCGCAATTCGGCGAGATCGACGTCACCTTCCACGACTGCATAGACCTCCTTGGTTATTCGATCGAGGTGCATCAAGCCGGCCCGGCCCTGGACGCGTTCTTCAACACGGTGGCAGACGGCGCCCGGGACTGGAACGGCGAGAACCGCCTCCGGAGCTTCTGAGCACGCGAGAGCGTTGCGGATGATCTCTTCACAGGCGCTGACGTCGCTCGCCTTGCGAGAGCGTCCGGTAGCTCCGACGGCGAGCCGTTTGCGTCTGCACAAACTTCGAGTGCTGATCGGCTGTCGGTGCTGAGTTGCTCCTGACACCGCACCTGCCTACACGCCAACTAGCTGTGGAAACTACTCCCCGCTCGGCGTTGTAGGTCTTGCTTGCAGAGCGCCGCGTCCGCCGTTTCATCCGGCCACGTCCCGGCTGCCGTGTGAGTGGCTGTAGCGGGCGGCGGTGCCATAGAGTGCACGGCTGCTGCGGCCGTGTCGGCCTCGCGGCCCGCTAGCCCAACGCTGATGGCTGCGAATGCCGCAGTAAGCGGCGCGGCACGGCACACAATCGATCCGCGGTTCATCTAGTCCTCGCTTTAAGGTTCTCCCGGCGAGCTCAGCCCGATGTCAGCATGATGCTCCACGAGCACTCCGAATTGACTCCGAGGTGGTAGGTGCCTCCCTGGTGAGCTTGCGGTGATCTGCGGCACGGGCATGCGACGGACGCAGTTTGGACGCAGACGGCGGGAGAACAACCACGATCGGCCTCGACTAACCTCTACGCCGTAACGAGCCCTGACCGGCTGATATGTAACCCAGTGCGACTAGCCTCTACTACCCTCTACGGGCTGTGGGGGACTCATAATCCGCCGGTCGTGGGTTCGAGCCCCACCCGCCCCACTACATCTGAGCTGCGAAGATGCCTTGTTATCCGGCCCTTGTGCCCGCGCAGCGGGCACGCTCTCAGGGCCCGACGGACGCAGAATGACGACAGCCGCTTACCAGGAGCGCGGGCGGCTTGCTGAGGCTCTGACGGCGCTCCGGGTCGGCGCGGGCCTCAGCGGCGCCCGCCTGGCCGGCATGCTCGGCTGGCAGCAGTCGAAAGTGTCGAAAATAGAGACGCGCAAGCAACTCCCCAGCGAAGACGACATAGCCGCATGGGCCGGCGCAGCCGGCCCTACGTCCGAAACGGCGAGCGATCTGCTCGCGATGCTCCGGGGCGCGCGGGTCGAGTACGCGGCATGGAAGGACACGTACCGCGACTCCGGGGCCGGCGGTGTCCAGGCGGGACATCCTGGAACTCGAAGCGCAGACGACCAGAATCGCCGAGTTCCAACCTGCACTCGTCCCTGTATTGCTGCAGACCTCCGAATACACCCGGGATACCTGCACCTGCCCTTCGGGCCGCTCAGCTTCGGTGCCGACGAGGACGCTGTCGATCAGATGGTCGCGAAGCGGATGCAACGCCAGCAGGTGCTCTATCAGCATGGCAAGCAGGTCACGGTGGTCATGCTCGAGGGCGCACTGCGCGCCCGTGTCGTGTCGGCCCCAACACTGGCCGGCCAACTCGACCGGCTCACGGCCGTCGCGGGGCTGGCATCTCTGGAGCTTTGCATCATCCCGTTCGAGGCTGCAGTTCCCGTATTTCCGCTCAGCGGGTTCCGGCTATACGCGACCTGGTCATCGTCGAGTTGATCGTGGGAGAGCAGCAGCTCGCCGAGGCCGATGACGTTGCGCACGATGAGAAGTACCTGGAGTTGCTGCGAGATGCGGCAAGCACGGGCACCGAGGCCAACACCACGGACTTAAGCAGTTGTAGGGATCCGGTGAAGTTGTGGGTCCTGTCGCCTAGTTGTCGGTGGCCATGTCGGTTGAGCCGCCTACTACTACTACTACTACTACTACTACTACTACTACTTGCCGGCAGGCCCGCTGTCGCGGCCGACGGCTAGAGAAGAGGTCCCGCTGCCTTGCGGGCGGCCATCAGGATCTGCGCGGTGGTGTCCACGAGGCTGGCGCCGCAACTGTCACCTGCAGTGATCGAATACGTCGGCTGGCAGCTTTCCGGGGAGCCCGCGTTAGAACTGGCTCTTGAGCCGGTCGATGTCGCGGGTGTGCTCTCGCAGCTGCTCGTAGGCGGGGCGTTCGCGGATGCGGGTCAGGGCCCAGCGGATGGCCTCCGCGCGGTTGTTCGCGATGCCCGCGGCGATCAGCGTGTCCACGATGTCCAGCTCGGCCGTCTTGAGCCGGACCATCACGTGGGTGAACTCGCCATCGGCGGCCTCGCGGCCATCTTCGACGAACCGCATGTT